>Ga0302324_100009978_pt1 | contig 19738 bp, 26 predicted proteins | sample Palsa_T0_1_FD_201949 | JGI IMG/M metagenome (GOLD analysis project Ga0302324, IMG submission 201949) | Peat permafrost microbial communities from Stordalen Mire near Abisko, Sweden - Palsa_T0_1 | ecosystem: Environmental > Terrestrial > Soil > Palsa > Peat permafrost | place: Sweden: Abisko...
GAATAATGGCGATACACTTCGCCGATTCCAGAAGACCGGAAGGAATGCCCTGATCTGGTGTGTTCATGATTTCCTTGAAGACCTGGGCAGCCTTCTCCGTGCGATTTACGTCGTCCTCTCGATCTGATGCGACAGCGGTTAGACTTGCACACGCTATTAGAATTGTTACGGCCAAGATACGTTTCAACATGGTGATCTCCATTCAAGTTTGAACTGTTAAAAGCAAGGGCTCGCTCCGATGTAGGGTAGAACTGCGGTAGAACCGTGTCTGTTCGCGACAGTGCCAGTCACTCCAACGCAGATCAGGACCAGCTGGATTTGACTCGTCGGTCATTTCTTTTCCGTTCGTAACGGCGGCGACCTTGCACAGATGCTAGACGTTACTAATGATCCATTACTGGTCAATAGTGAACACTGCAGCTGTTGTGTTTTTTGGAAGCGAGCCGACAGCCCCCCTTTCTTGTTCGATGCTGCGTACACGCGGATACAAAGGCGAGCGTCGAAGACGGCTAGCTCTGAGAAACACATTGGGAGGCAGACGTGGAGTCAACCGCCAGCCTGGTAACGACTTTTCGCATAGTGTCTGCTGATCGTGGGCGGATCACGGGCAGCCGGCAGTAATCCGCTGTCGCCGAAGGGCCGAAAACTGGCCGCCTGAGAATTTACTCCTCAAGCGTCACGTGGTATGCGGATTCAATGATTCAAACTGTCAACCGTGTGCTTGCTCTGACAGTTAGCTTCGAACTGGAGAAGATGCCTCTGGCAGACAACATCTGGCTTCCAAAGCATTTTGCAATGAAGTCGCGGGCCAAAATACTCTTCTTGTTCACCCGGAAGTCACAAGCGGACGAAGTGTATTACGGCTATCACAAACCTGCGCCAATTAAAGCAGTCGCCGCTGAACGATGAGCTAGCCGCCAACTCCTCACCCAATGCACGCCCATGGCAGATCCTGCTGGAGTGTTCCATTCTGACCAGACAGACGTTCCTTGGTTACTCAATACTTTGTAAATCATGGCCGGGGCGTAGCAGAGGTCTCTGAGTGCACAGGAGGATTAATGTCTCGTTTGCGGATGTTGCAAGGTTTCATAGCGACGGTGGTGTTGAGCGCCGGATTAGCTGTTGTGCCCACTATGGCCGCGGGCACGACCCAAACCTTTACCGGAAAAGTCAGCGACGCCATGTGCGGCGCCAAGCACACAGAGGGGCTTGCCCCCGCAGCCTGCGTTAGTGCCTGCGTGCAGAAGGGCGCCAAGTATGCTTTGGTTGTCGGTGACAAGGTGTATACCCTTGACACTTCGGATCAAGCGACGCTAGACACGCAACAAGTTGGCTTGGGAGCAGGCCAAAGTTACGAGCACGGCCGACGGCGACACCATTTCGGTGAAGTCGGTGACTGCCGCCAAGTAGGTCGCGGAGAGAGAGCGTTGACTGATGCTCTGGTCGATCCTTGGTCTTGGGGGTTTCTAGCGGCGCGCCCGCGATGAAGGCCGTGGAGATCATAGGGCGGGAGGATGGCAAGAGAATGCGGCCCTAGTCGAAGGTTGGAAGCAATTTCATTATCGCAAGCACCCAAGCTGGTACGGAGGTAACTCTTATGACAACTGATTTGGATACAACGGGGTCTGAAGAACGAAGGTCCATCTGGTTGGGCCTTGGAAAGATCCTGTTTATCGTTGTCTTGGCAGTCCTTTTTTTCTGCTGGCTCACAACATGGTGCGTCACCGCTTCTTTAGAGGAGGTTGGCGCAACCACAACGGTTCCATCTCGCCATGAAAAAACTTGAGAAGCCTCCGAATAATGGGACGATCGGATTCTAACGACGGCAAGCGTAACGCGAGGAAGGCTTATGCGAAACAATCTTATTGTCTGGCCGATTCTGCTCATTGCAGGTTTTCTTGCCGGGTTCATTCCGCAACATTCCACAGCAAACCGGTTAGAGGACAAAGTGTCAGCTTCGACAGTCCAGATCGAAGCATGTCAGTTCTCTGAACAACTGTCTCAGCTTCGCGATGCAGCCGCGCTGATGTACCTGGAGGCGACACAAGAGAATTACGGAACTTCGGGAGATGATGCCAACCGTTTCTTTGACCAGGCCCAGCGCCTTGCGAATAGCACCCAAGACGAAGCCCTGCGCAATCTGCTCGGTGGAATTCTATCAATGCGCGATCGGATCATAGCCGATTTGGCAAAGGGGGATGCCGCTGTCGTTTCCGAGATGCAACCCATTCTTTCAAAAGTGGAGCAAAGCACAAAACGGTAGGGACTATCGCAGCAGATGACGCGGGGCGGATCATAGAGCGCGCCTGCGGATTCGGGGAAGGCGGCGACCTTCGTTTGCCGACTTGGGACACGGCTTCCTTGGCGTACGACCAAGATCTGGTCGCGAGGGCGCGTTGAGAAATCGACTAAGCCCTCAGAAAGTGTCGGTTGCCCCTCCGGCCCGCGACCGCTATTGTCCGCCCTCCAGCGGAATGTCATCTGACCGGGTACGATCCTCACTGGTGCGCACAGGCCTCTCAGGGTGGTCATCAGCATCCTCGACGCCGCTGACGGCCTCCGCCTAGCGCTAGTATGCTTGATCAGTATCGCCAAGTTCTTCGACGCCTGTCGTCCGCAGCATCTGCGATTTGCGAGAGCCCTGAGTATCCCCTGATTGCCCAGCGCTGTCCGAGCCTACTTACCCGGAATCGCTTCCTAGTTCATCAAGCTGCGCTTCGTTATCAGGGGGTCTACGTTTCACCATGGCACCTCCCGAGAATTATCTTCAACGTTCAGCTCAGCGCGCGATTGCCCTTCGCTTGTTGTCTGATCGGCGTTTCAGCTTTGTGTGTCCCCGCCTATCGAGGCGGCGTAGCCAGCAGGCCTTTGAGCGAATTGATTGCTTTCTGCGCTTCCGCAAGCCGAGCCCTGGCTTGGTCCAGCGCTGCTTTTGGCAAAAGTTCTTGCGTCCCGCTCGTTTGCCCGGGTTGCAACGGCTGCCCCGAGGGTGTTCCGAACAAGGCGCTCAGCGCCTCGTCGAGCGTGGGTTCCATCACGACTTTATCTCCAGTTGCCACGATCACGCGTTTCAGTTGAGGGAAATTTGTGCCTTGTGCTTTGAGATAGAGTGGAACCACATAAAGAAAGGAGTTCTCGATCGGGATCACAATCAGCTTGCCGCGAATTACATTTGATCCTTTTTGGTCCCACAGCGTGAGTTGCTGCGAAATAGTCGTGCTCTGATCGATCATGGCGCTGATCTGGTTTGGTCCGTAGATCAGCTTCTCTTTCGGGAGCTCGTAGAACAGCATCTTCCCGTAGTCGGGGAAGTCGCACCTGGCCGCCAACCAAGCGATCATATTATCCCTGTTCTGCGGCGTGAAAGGAGTCAGAATGAGGTACTCAAGTTGCTCACTTCCGGGAAGCTTCATCAGTATGTAATAAGGCTCCATAGAGTTGACTGCACCCTCGTACTTCTCCTCAGGGGCAACCCACAGATCTTCCCGGTTGTAGAACACCTGGGGATCGGTCATATGGAAGCTCTCGTATTGATTCGCCTGGATGGCGAAGAGATCCTGCGGGTAACGCAGATGGCTCTTCAGATCCGCTGAAAGCTCGCTGAGATCCTTGAAAACACCCGGGAAAGCGCGCCGGTACAGTCCGAGAACGGGATCTTTCGGGTCCATCACGTAGAACGACACTGTTCCGTCATACATGTCCACGACGGCCTTTACGGAGTTGCGGATGTAATTGATGCCCACTGCCGAACCAGTAGCTTGCGGCTGTGAGTAGGGGAAACGGTCCGAGGTGGTGTATGCGTCCTGAATCCAATACTGCTTCCCTTCGCTCACCACCGCATACGGATCCTTGTCGAGAAGCAAGAAGGGCGCGACTTGTGAAATACGCTCCTGCACGCTTCTCCAAATCTGGATCTTGCTTTGCGGCCTCAGGTAAGAAGTGAGCAGGATATTGATGTCGGTTTGCGTCCAGGAAAACATAAGCCTTTTCCAGATGCTGTCCAGCGGAATTCCGCCCTTCCCCTGATAGCTCGTATAAACATTTTCATTGCCCTTGGGATAATCAAACTCTTTAATCCCGGTCGCCACGATCTTATAGCCCGGCGTCACCTCTCCGTAGTAGATGGCGGGCTGCGAGATATTCAGGCGGGCATACTCGGATTCGGGAGGAATATTCTTAATAAGATACTGCGGAAAACCTCCGCCTTCGGTCTTCGATACAGAGTTCATGACCAACCCGTAGCCATGAGTGAACTGCAGTTCCTCGTTCACCCACGTTTGTGCCTGTGCGGGTAGTTGCGTGGCAAGTTCACGGGAAGCGAGCATCACCTGGTGATAGCCATCGGCCAGATGGTAGCGATCGACATCCACGTTATAGAACTGGTAATAGAGACGAATCGCCTGCGTTTGTTGATAGGTCTGAAGTAACGGCCGCGAATCCCAGAGACGAATATTCTGAATCGTGTCTTGATTTCTAGAGAGAACATCGGGAGTCAGATCGGTGAGAGCTGGATAAGCGGTTTCCTGGATTGCCTCAAGATTGTAGGCTTTTCGAGTGAACCCTATGTAATGTTGCAGGTACGGCGTCTCAAGACTTAGCTCGCTCGGTCGAACGACGAACGTTTGAAACAGGTAGGGCAACGCCAGTACTCCGACTACATACAGTGCCGCATAAATGCCAATGCCTACGGCCAACGTCTTCACTCGCGGACGACGGAATAAAGCGAGCACGAGAAGTGCGCATGCCAGCACGGAGGCGCCGAGCATCATCCAAAGGGCGATCCTGGTTACGTGCGCCGCTGCATAGCCCGCTCCGTAGACAACCCCGAGGGTCGAATAGACGAGCTCGTAGTGATCCAGATAAAAGCCCCACCCGACGGTGGCAGCCAAAATGAAGAGAAGCACGACGAGATGTCGAGCTGTATTGTCTCCAATTGTGAATTTTTGGCCGGGCTTGGATTGCCGCAGGCCAAGGAAGGAAACAAAACCAAGTATCACAAGAGCGGCTACCGTCAGAAAGATGAGACCACTCTGCAGTAGCTCGTAAAATGGAAGACGGAAGAAGTAGAAACCAAGGTCGACCCCAAAGAGCGGGTCGGCCACCCCGAACGATCCGCCGTTACGAAAGCGGAGATAGGTGTCCCATTCACTCGAAACTCCAGCCGCAAATATCAGCGAGGCGAACATGACGGCCACACCGATGGCCAACACCAGGACCTTGGGGCTTAGATCGAAGTTGATTGTTCTGCCCGCATCGGAGGAGGCAGCGACAACCCCGCCGGAGGGAGAGGGAGTGGCAACCCTGAGGGAAGGCCCGCGCACCCGTGAAATGCTGACGCTCCTGGCCGCAAAGCGAAGATTGATCCCCAGATATAGAAGCCCACAGACCAAAGCCACGCCAAACATTCCCCACTTGACCCCCAGGAGGGTCCAGAATATGCCCACATAGTCGAGTTCTCGCATCCAGAGAAATTGTTGCACTAAGCCAAGGAGAACTGTCAGAACGATCCCGCATGCGATCAGAACAACTAAACTCCACCGCAGCAGATGCCTTTTCCTGGGTGAGGGGTTCTGGCGGACAGGGCCGCGCGGTTCATTCGGCAGGTGCGTGATTTTCTCAACCGCTGTTGCGTTCATTGTCCATCCCTCCGCTCGATGTTCTTAAGCCTTCACTATCAGGCAAAATACGACGAGGAATCTGGTCAATTTTGAACAGGGCATATACAGGCTCATCGTCTCGGGCACATACTCGGTTCGCCCTCGGAAAGTCAGCAGCTCTGAATTTCAACGCGAATCGACGGCTGCGGTAGACGCAACAGGGGGCTGACGGAAACCTCGGCTTAGATTGAAGGCTGTGTTTACTAAACCCACGTGAGAGAACGCCTGAGGGAAATTGCCTAGCAAACGTTTTGCGACCGGATCATATTCTTCGGAAAGGAGCCCGACATCGTTACGAATATCCAGCAGGCGGTCAAATATACGGATTGCATCTTCATGGCGGCCTTGCAACTCATAATTGTCCGCCAACCAGAAACTGCAGGCGAGAAACTTGCCCTCGCCGTGCGGCATACCATCGACGTCCGGATCTTGCGTGTACCACGCCACAAAGCCATTCTCCATGAGATTTGCTTCAATGGATTTAACAGTGCCGATGACCCGCGCATCATCCGCCCGTAGGAAGCCGACCAGCGGCATCATGAGGAGACTGGCGTCGAGGTATTTCGAGCCGTAATTCGGCACAAAAGAATTGAGGCCCGCGTCGAAGCCTTGCCGGCATACTGTTCGTGGATGGTGGTCCGTAACGTCTTCCATCGCGCGATGTCTCCCGAGATCCAGCCTTGCTCGGCAGACCTGATGGCCCAGTCGACGGCGACCCACGCCATCATCTTGGAGTGAACGAAATGCCGGCGCGGACCGCGCATTTCCCAAATGCCATCATCGGGGGGATCCCATGCGGTCTCCAGGAATTCAATCATTGGCTGTGCAACGTCTTCGCCTTCGTCCTTCGGCGGTTTGAGCCCTGCCTGGCGACATTGAAAAAGAGTATTGGCCACCTCTCCGAAAATATCTAATTGAAACTGGTTGTAAGCGGCGTTTCCGGTCCGTACTGGCGCTGAGTTCTCGTAGCCTGAGAGCTACCGCAGTTCCAGTTCCGTGAGCCTGCGTTCGCCGCGAAGGCCATAGACGATGTTGAGTTCGGAAGGGCTGCCGGCGACGGCCCGCAGGAGCCATTCCCGCCAGGCTCGCGCTTCATCGTGATATCCGGCATCGAGCAGTGAGTGCAGGGTAAGCGTGGCGTCACGCACCCAGCAAAAACGATAGTCCCAGTTCCGTACGCCGCCGGGGCAACTCAGGGAGCGAAGTTGTAGGCGCTGCCGCGATCCCTCCCGTGGGCAAAAATGTCAGGGCTTTTAGGGCGATCAGCGAGCGCAATACCGCATCGGGCCATTTGCCATGATAGGAACAGCGATCGGACCATGCCCGCCACCAATTCTGCGTGTCTTGAATAGCCTTATCAATGTTCAACGGTAAAGGTTCAGACCGTGTGTGAGGGATACCGGGTAAGATCAAATGACGCCTTCTGTCCCTCAGCAACGGCAAACGTTGCGACGGTTTTGAAGTTTTCCCCGCGAAGCGGCACTTCAGTGCGCAAACTGAGTTTATCTGGACCAGCGATTGCGGAGATTCCATGATCGGTACTTCGAACCCAGGGCACCACCGAACCGTAGTCGAATCGAATCACCAGTTCGAGGTTCATTTGGACCTGGCCTCTGGTACCGACGACCACCCGCAGAAGATCTGGCGTTTCATTGCGAGGTGTCATGCAGTCAATGAGCGTCGCCGATCCGCTTTCCGTCTCAAATTCGGTCTCGAGAATAAGCGTTCCTTCGCGATAGCGCCGCCGAATGCTTCGGATCGGTTCCGAGGGTGAGATGGACCAATGCCCGTTGTCCGCAGTTCCAAGCAGCGCCGCAAAACAGGCAGTGGAATCAAATTGCGGAAGACAAAGCCAGTCGATCGAACCCCGTTTGGAAACCAAGGCTGCTGTGTGTGTGGCTGTGTGTGGCGGCGGGCGGATGGCGTAATCTTCGATAGGTATGGACAGGAGTCGTCCTCCGTCAAAATCGAACCGGATTGGTTCGAGACTTGCATTACAACATGTACCTTCCTGCGAGCCACTGTTCCCGATTGCTCAGTCAGCGAAAGGTTCAAAGCATTAGAATGCTATTTAGGAGCACTAAAGTAAGGAGCACAAAAGTATGTCCCAAAAAACAAAACCAATCCTGGACCATAGTCGCGGAAAAACTGTTGGGCTTCAGTCGGCAAAAGGCGCATCGCTAGATGTCCTAAGCGTCCCTGGCGGCTCTCAAACGGGCTCACACCCGGCCGACAAGCGCGACGCGAAGGTCGAAGTCTCTCCGCAGGGAGCGCTGCCAGTCATAAGCGTCCCCGGCGGCACTCAAACGGACTCGGAGCCGGCCGACAAGTCTCGAGAAGACGCGAACATCGAAGTTTCTGCAGAGGGAGCACTACCAGTGATAAGCGTCCCGGGCGGTTCGCGATTGTAAATTCGGCTTATCGCCATTTTGAACGTTCCTGATGCGCCGCATCAAATGACACCTCCTTGCCTCCTGGAGTGTGCGTAGCATCCTCTCTATGCCTGCTTTCACAATGCCTCCGGATGCTTCCCCGCTCGCATATACGTTTCAATCTGTTCGAGAGTTTTGCCCTTGGTTTCCGGCACTAGGAAAAACGCAAAGAGCCATGCTCCGATGGTGACGGCCCCATACAGCCAGAAGGTCGCAGCTTTACCCACGACGTGTGTGAGTGTCAAGAACGATATTGCCACGATCAGATTGGCGCTCCAATTGGCGGCCGTCCCGATGCTCATGGCTCGACCGCGGATACGCAACGGGTAAATCTCCGAAAGTATCAGCCAGAAAACCGGCCCCAGTCCGACGGCGAATGAACCGACGTACACCATGAGGCTGGCCGCCGCTATCCATCCCAAGCTGCCGGACAATTGCGGCATCGCAAACGCCAACCCCAAAACGACCAAACTCATTGCCATTCCCGCCAAGCTGGCCAACAAAAGCGGCCGCCGCCCGACCCAGTCGATTAGTTCCATGGCCACAATTGTCAATGCGACATTGACGACTCCGACTCCGACGCTGGCCAGAATCGCCACCGACGAAGAAGACAAGCCGGCGAATTTGAAAATAGTCGGAGCGTAATAGATGACGGTGTTGATGCCGGTGATCTGCTGCGCGATGGCCAGTCCAACGCCCACGATCATTGCCGGTCGCAACAGCGGACTGAACAATTCGGACCAGTGACCCTTCTGCTGCGCCGCGCTAAGCTGAATATCGCTGAGTTCGCTCTCCACCTGATCCCGGGGGCGAATCCGATTCAACACGGCTCGGGCTTGATCCACGTGACCGCGGCTGACAAGCCATCGCGGGCTGTTGGGAATGAAGATCAGTCCAACTCCGAATGCGGCCGCCGGAATGACAGCCATCGCAAACATCCATCGCCACGCCTGGGACCCGGCGAATGCGTAGTCGATAAGGTAAGAGGTGACGATACCGCTGGTGAGAGCGACTTGATTGATCGAAACCAGTTTTCCACGGATATCGACCGGGCCAATCTCAGAAATGTAAAGCGGTGCGACGAACGAAGCGATGCCGATCGCGCCGCCGGCAACGATTCGGGCGGCAAGCAGCCATGCGGTGCCTGGTGCCAGCGCGGCCCCGATGGCGCCCAGTCCGAAAACCGCCGCGGTGATAATCAATAGTCTCCGACGTCCGATACGGTCGGCCAAAAATCCTCCGACCGCCGCCCCGACGAGCGATCCCAGCAGAACCGAGCTGACGACGATTTCCTCCATGCCCTGAGAAAGAGAGAAATCCTTCTTGATGAACAGGATGGCCCCGGAGATGACACCGATGTCATAGCCAAAAAGCATGCCGCCCAGCGCTGAGATGGCAGCAGCGAGATATACCAAACGTCTTCCTCCTGCCTTAGCCTTGTTATTCATCGTGATGACGGTCAGCGTGACGTGTGTTGGCGATATTCGTTGGAAGAGACTGACCGGCACCTAATTTGTTGACGGTATACTTCTGGTAATCGACCGTCAGTGTCTCCTTGCCGAATATTCTGATGGCTGAAACCGCCTCTTCTCTGGAGAGAAGCCAGAACCCGTCAATCTTCTGATAGTCCCGCACAAAATCTACTTGCTTGATCCACAACGACGGGCTTTTGGCGAGATGGCCGGTGATTTTCACGATCGCAAAGTCCTGGTTGTCGATCCAGATCTTTCCTTCGAAGAGATCGATCTCCTTGCGCTTCGGAACAGCGTGGACCACTGAGCAGTCAGAGTTGCCGATTCGATCCGTGCCAACTACGTCCAAGGCATAATTTGTCGGTGTGATCAAGCTGTCTGGGTCTTTGTTGACTCGTATCCTCTTCTCTTCAACCTCCATCAGGCGCTGGAATACACGGTGGCGCACGAATCCCGAGCCTTTTCCTGAGGTGATTGTGAATGTTTCTGTTGCCGGCGCCCTATATTCCACGCCCGCCGCTTCTTCGGCCACGATTTTATCTTTGCCGTCTTCCAGCTTGTAGATGCGAACTCCAGAGAGCCGAATCAGACGAGCTTCTTGCCAACGGTGACGCGCCTTCAACCTACAAAAAAGGTCTTCTGTTGTATTATTTTGCTTCCGAACGGACGAGTTAAGCTGCACTGCAGCCAAAGGCAGCTTAGAAAGGTTTGCGCACGGATATGACGGAAGGGTCGCGATTGACATCGCTCCCAACAAGGACATGCCAAGGAACTGTCGTACGGACCCAACTGCAGATATCATTCCTCCACCTGCTTCATGCGGAAGAACTGGTCCACATTCCGATTCACCTCATCACAACACTCTTCGCGCGGCCCGCAAGGACATCCCGACAAGATGGCCATGTTAGGCCCTGAATCGCCCCAGAGTCCGGCGCTGGCAAAGTGGTTACACAGTTATGCGTTGGCTTGTATCTTTCTCGGCAATCTGCAGGAGCGACGCCCCTCGGACCGTTTGCATGCGATTAGCGTAGGATCGCAAGAAGACCCGCATATAAGACTGTGCTACCCAGTCCCAGACCATGTGGCGTGCATAGAGGTAAGCACGCTTGCGCATCGAGTAGCGGGCCGCATCATTGTCCAACAGCCTGATTGCCGTATCTGCGATCGCGGCTGGATCCTCGAAGGGAACCAGCGCTCCGCGCCCATCAGCCAAAAGTTCGCTGGCGTGCCAGTACGGAGTCGAGATGATCGCCTTCCCAGCGCCCAAGGCATACGCGAGTGTTCCGGATACAGCCTGTGCCTCGTGGCGGTACGGCGTGACGTAAATGTCAGCCGAAGCAACCAGCGCAGCCATTTCTTGAGGGCTGACGAACCGGTTGTGGAAGACGACGTTGTCCTCAACTCCTAGCTTCTTGGCCAGGGCTTGCAACTGGAGCGGATATCGATCACCCTCGCGGCGTTTAACGTGTGGGTGAGTAGCGCCTGCGATGATGTAAACAACGTTGCTGTGCCGGGACAAGATGCGTGGCAGGGCTTGAATCACGTTTTCGAATCCCTTGTTTGAAGACAACAGGCCGAACGTGAGCAAGACCGTCTTTCCGGCTGAAAACGAATCTTTGTAAAGATCCGGTTCCGCAAAGGGCAAGTCGGGGATGCCGTGAGGAATCAGGTCAATCTTTTCCGCTGGAACTCTAAATACATCTTGCAGAAGCTGAGAAGAGTGCTCGCTCATGACAATGAGCCGATCAGAGCGCGCTGCGATTTCTTGCATCACAATTAATTGGTCCACGTCTGGCTCACGAAGAACCGTATGCAGCGTTGTCACTACGGGCATTGTGAGTTGCTGCAGCAGGCGCAAGACATGGCTGCCAGATTTCCCTCCAAAAATTCCGTACTCGTGCTGCAAACATACAAGATCGACCTTGCTGGAATGAAGAAAGTTGGCGGCTTCTTGATAGGATGAGAGGTTGCTCTCGACTATCTCGAATCGCACCCGCGGAGGGTAGCTATACCGCGATTGAGCGTCATTGACGGCCACCACAAACACTCCAGGGGCTCCGTACGCAACCGCGATAGCGTCACACAAATCTGTCGTGAAGGTGGCAATTCCACACTGTCGAGGAAGGTGGTTCCCGATCACCGCTACCCGTAATGGAAGTGACTGGCTGGGAATCCCTTGCAAGAATGATGAGGGTTTCTTTTCAAACACCAGGGGACGCACTTCGCTTCGCATCAGGGTATTCTGTGTCGAACTCACGGAGCGGTCAGGCGCGGACACTGCGTACTCCTTAACGGCATAGACCAGGTGGAAAGACATCAACACGCAACACTAAAGAAAAGCGCCAGGAGGCCGCACCGGCTTCCCGGTGCTGGACTCGCACTACCTTTCCTCAAACCGTAGCTCGCGGTCCGCTCAGTTGAATGACCAGGACCGCCAACGCGACAACCAAGAGCAGGTTGATTAAGATTCCACCGAAATGCAGACCGAGGCCCAGAAGCCACAAAATCAGAAGAACTACGAAGATCGTCCAAAGCATAGCAACCTCGCTTTCGCACGCGGGCTCGTGAATCTGATCGCGTCAATGTGAAACCAGTTTTCGCCCGATACGGATAGAAAACAGAGAACAAAGACGCACTCTGCTCCCGCTCTCGACGCGACAGCTTGAGGCATGCCGTCCCCCGTGGGTCCGCTGCTGCTGGAAGCGTTGGCGCGTCAATAATCCAAACCTTAGCAAATCAAAATTAAACGGTCTGAGCAATAATGCTCACCCAGCACCGGGAGCTACCGACAAGTTGTCGCGAAGATAGGTATCCCATCTCGTTCTGTGCGACTCCAATGTGAACTTGGGGGAACTTCATTTCAGCCGATCGCGCAACGCCCAGTGTGCGAACCGTTCTTTCATTTGGAACTATCCAAGAAAGGCGAATTGCCGGTTGCAGTGTTTGGATTTATGCTATAAAGAACAGCAAAGAAATAGACACATCGTTGTTTAGGCAGAAGGAGGTGTTATGTCTCCTGATCGCCAACCCAGCGGTTCTCCAAGCAGAAGGAAAATCGCATGCGCCCAGATCCCTATCTATCTGTCACTCCCAACAAAGCGTAAGCCCCTACGTCCAAGTGCCGTGGGCAAGCGCGGTTTCGATCCGCATGAGTTCCTCGTAACCATCGGCGTGGGCAGGCAGTCTGTGCTTTTCCAGAGGAAGCATACAATCTTCGTGCAAGGGGATCCCGCTGATGCGGTGTTTTATATCCAGACGGGCAACGTGAAACTCACCGTGGTCTCGCAGACGGGCAAGGAAGCAACGATTGGCATATTAGGCGACGGAGAGTTTTTCGGCGAAGGTTCGCTTGCGGGTCAGCCTCTCCGCATGGGCTCTGCAACCGCGATGACGGATTGCGCCGTTCTGCGAATCGAGAAGAGGGCCATGATGGATGCCCTTCACCGAGAACACGCATTCTCCGATCTGTTCGTGGCGCATTTGTTGGCGCGGAATATCCGTTACGAAGAAGATCTGGTGGATCAACTTTTCAATTCGAGCGAAAAGAGACTGGCCCGGATCCTTCTGCGGCTCGCGAATTTTGGCAAGGACGGACCCGAGACTGTAGTTCCCCGGATCAGCCAGGAGATGCTGGCAGAGATGGTGGGCACAACCCGCTCGCGGGTCAGCTCCTTCATGAACCGATTCAGGAAATTGGGATTTATTCACTACAATGGCGGACTGCAAGTCCACAGCTCGCTGCTTAATGTCGTCCTGCACGACTAGCGGTTCTTTCCAGCTCAGGTTCCCAAGAAAAGAGACAGCAAACATCTCCGACTAAATCAAGCATGAATAGCGCATCGACATGTGGCATGACGACACCTACGCCAGCAAGGCTTACACAACAAGTCTCTTGAGCGTTCGAAGAGATTATTCTAGACGGTAAGATTAGAATTCCATGATGAAAGTGTTAATGGATAAGATTCTTCTTCCGGTTGAATTTCCAACCACTTCTCTGAGCGTGGTTCGTCAGGCCGCGTTTTTGGCTCGCCATTTCAATTCCGAAATCATATTGCTGCATGTGGTAGCGTCAATGAGCTATCCAGTCGGAATGATCGAGCTTGGGTATGAACTCACCGGGGGTTTGCATGCGGAAGTCGTCAAACGAGCGCAGCAGGACCTGGACCAATCGCTGAGGCAGGAGCCCGATGGGATCGCCGTTAAGCGCTTGTTGCTCAAAGGGGATCCGGCCCGCGAGATCGTGCAGACAGCACGCGAGGAAAAAGTGAAGCTGATCACGATGTCCACGCATGGCCATGAGTGTTTTATCGCTTCCTGCTGGGCTCGGTGGCGGCGAAAGTGCTACACGACAGCGATTGTTCGGTTTGGGCCGACGCTTACACAGAAGAAGCGCCGGCGCGCGAATTCGCCATCCGGAGCGTTCTTTGCGCAGTTGATTTGAGCCACCACAGCCGCAATACCGTCTCGCGCGCCGCGCAGATAGCCGCTGAGTTTGAGGCGCGGCTTACGCTCGTTCACATCACCGCGGGGGTGGAGATTTACGGCCCTGGAGGGCCCCGGATCTTTCCTAAGTGGAAGGAGGAACTTGTCGGCTACGCCGCCAAGGAAATTGCCAAGCTTCAGCAGGTGGGCACCAAGGCCGAGGTAATCATTGATAGCGGCGATGTACATCACCTATTGAATCGAGCTGCAGAGCAATCCAAGTGTGACCTCCTCGTCATCGGGCACTTTGTCATCGGGCACTTTCCATCTGGCGGTCATTTGGGAACCACCCACTGTGGCTACGGAATCATTCGCGAGTCGCACATCCCAGTGCTGAGCGTGTGAGAACCCAGGCAGAGATGTTTCAGGGATTCCCTGTGTATTGTAGTGGAATCGCTTCGTCGGGAAGACGAATTTTCCGGTTGATTCGTTGATTCTCTAGTCCTCGAGAAGTGTGCACCATTGAACAGTCGCAGCATTGTGACTTGCTCTAGCATTCGGCGACCTCGGCTGCTCAGGTTCGATGCTCAGGTTTGAAAAGAGGAGTCATGGCACACAAGAAGCATGCCGCAGCTGTTGAGCAATTCGGAAAACCCTTGGGGCTGCTGGAGTGGGACGTTCCCTCTCCGGGAGCGGGCCAAGTCCTAGGTAAGACCGAGGCCTGCGGCGTATGTATGCCACACTGATCTCCATGCGGCCCACGGCGATTGGCCGGTGAAGCCGACACTACCCTTCATTCCCGGCCATGAAACGATCGGTCTGATCGCCGCGGTTGGATCGGGCGAGACAATTGTGAAGGAGGGCGACCGAGTTGGCGTACCTTGGCTCTACTCGGTATGGTCACTGCGAATACTGCTTGACCGCTCAGGGAGACGGTGTGCCCTCAGGCGCAGTTCGGAGGCTACACCGTTAACGGTGGTTTTGCCGAGTACGTCCTTGCCGATCCGGACTATGTTGCGCATGTGCCTGCCGGTCTAGCCTGCGGAAGCCGCGCCGTTGATCTGCGCTGGAATTACGACCTACAAGGGGATCAAGGAGACTGCGACAAGGCCTGGCGAGTCCCCCCGCTAAGTTGACCGCCGTTCTGACGGCACCCACGGCCAAGATGAAGGCTGCTGGCATGGTTCCTCTGACTCTGAGTGCCGCTGCCCATGAAGGGTCTGGTTTCCTGTGTGTGCGGCCATGGGGACACGCCGGCGTCGGCAGCGACACCCTCCTCTCCCGGCGCATCAGCACCCGCGCCGGCTAAAGCGGAACCAGCTGCGACACCGGAACATCAAAGACGCCAACTGGAAGTGCGGCAGGCGATGCGACCACCGCCGGGGGAAAAGGTATTTTCGATTCTCACCGCTGCGCTGGATGCCACGGAGAGAGCGGGGCCGGCGGTTCGGAGCCGGTTTCCTAAGTGAGCAGCCTCGGGGGGGAATAGGCGGATACGAGCAAAAGGCACCCACGCCTGACCCAAATTACTGCGATGGGTAGACGCTTTCGCCGTATTGAATTTGGCCGGGTGCGCGACATCTCAGATAATCTTATGATGCATAGCGTGCATAACGGCCTGAAGCCGGTCGTGTGTTCCCAGCTTGTCGTTGACGTGGTGGAGATGGTTGCGGAGTGTTTGCAAGCTGATCCCAAGTTCCCGCGCGACTTGGGCGGAGTTCTTTCCGCCTGAAAACAGGCGTAGTACGCTTTGCTCCTGTGCAGAGAGCGAGGAAACAGGAGCCATGCGCCCGACCCCGTTTCCATCCGTTACCGCGATAATTTGTTTGGAGAGGTGAAGCATCTTGTGCAGGAGGTCTTCACTGTACTTCCTTTCGGTGATATCCCGGGACAGATGCACGATGAGTCTCCTGTGAGTTCGGCGGTCTTTGAAGATCAGGGTAGATAAATCCACCCATATCCGACGGCCCGAACGAACTGTGACTTGCAAGTCAAAGTTAGGGATTTTGCAGTGCTCTGCTGTGGCATGGCGGGCGTAAAACTCACGAGTGCAAAGCTTAATGCCCAAGCTGCCGTGGCACAGCAAAAGCTCATAACAGGACTTGCCTATGGCCTCCGAGGCTGAGTAGCCGAAGAGCTTTTCCGCCGCCACGTTCCAGGAACAGATGTCGCCTTCCTGATTCACACAGAAGGCTGCGTCGGCGGTTTCCTCGAGAAATTCTAGCAACTCTTTCCGCAGCATCACACGGCTTCCTCAAAATACTAGTACGCGACCAACCAGTACGAAGTAGGCGGCAGTGTAAGCGCGACAAAGGATGACTTCTGTTCACTTTTGAACACTTTTTCTGTCAAGTGCGTAGACGTGGGCTGGGGATGATGATCCTCGCTATCCCCGGCTTTTGCTGGGGGAAAGCCCAACGCGGCGGCGGCTCGTTGGGAGCGTGGCGCGACGTAGTGCAACACGGTTTAGATATCGAATGAATCCATCGGAAAGGACGCAAGAGATGGAGGATCGTCCTAGGTATAGCTTCGTGATCTGCAAATCCGGGCTTGGAAGAGATTTCTTGCCAAGATGTGCAACTTTGAACAGATATGCCACCGCTCAGCATGTTTTTATAGGAGCTTCGGGTTTTCAAGAACCGAAACTCAAGTATCGAGTAGGGCTACTGGGAGCCAAAACGGAAATTCCGATTTGAAGATTTCCAGTAAGACACTTGTCGAAGGTAGCCAGTTTGTTGTCCCGAGATGTACTCGTCTTCATCATGCTGGCAAGACGACACCAGGTTAGGAGAATTGATTTATGAACAAGATCAGTACATTCGCTGTTGCTCTCGCAATTACATTGGTTGGGCTGACAGCGTTCGCTCAGGAGAAACCCTCCAAGCAACCTGCCGCCGACCAGGATATGGGAAAGCTGTCCAAAGACGGATACAAGGCGATGCGCGATGTCCGCCTGGCCCGCCTCGCAATATTCAACGGGCAGCCTGCCGAGGCCAAAGCATTTATCAATGAAGCACAAACAGCGCTCGAGACGGCTAAGCGCGACGACACTGCCTTCACCAAGGCAGAATCAAACTTGAAAGCTCCATCGGGCATGACTCAGCACGGATCCGGCGCGACCGCAAGCACCACGCCAACGATCTGGATTCCTGTGGACGGGTCGTTGACGCTTGGTGAGGACTACATTGAAACACCTGAAAAATCCGCCGGTGTCGCCAAGGCTAACGAACTGCTCAAAAAAGGCGAACACAAGCAGGCTATGGATACTCTCAAATTGGCTAAAATCGACGTTAGTTTCGTAATGGAAGTGGCGCCCCTCGATAAGACCACGAGCGGGATCAAGGAAGCGGCGAAACTTATCGAGGCCGGCAAGTATTATGAAGCCAACCAGGCCTTGAAAGGCGTCGAGGATGGTTTCCGCTTCGACGTGACGGACGTTGACTCTACGCCGAAGAAGGCTGCAGGCGAAACGTCCGAGCCAGCGACTACCTCGGCATCTGTGAAGTAGTGAGACAGATTGTGCGAGCGGCGTCCGCTCTTGGGCCGACGCCGCATCGCTTCGACAGCGAAGCATCCCCGGCGTATGAGTGCGTCATCGCAGCCGCTATCCCTCTGAATTGTTCAGAAGGGTTCGGTGGAGGTCGGTGACATCAGTTCGTAGAAGTGCGTCGCTTGGGAGACCAGCAGCGGGCAAGTTCACTCCTCTCGGACTTTCCTGCAGACCTACGGCAGCGGATCTCTGGCCCCTAATTCGAAATGTGTTTCCTATTGACCAGAAATCCTTTCACTCAGTGTTTAGGATGCCATCGTGGATCAGAGGCTCTTGATCAAGGTAGGAGAAACAACAGTTCGCCCCGCATATCGCATTGATTTGCGATGAAGACATATACCGTGGCGGCCTCAATCCGTTGGCAGCCGTTCACATTAGCGAGTCGAAACTGTGGAGGAGGATAACAAATGTTGAAACGCACTCTGATCGTCACAGCTAACTCTGCTCGTAACCCTAACTGCTGTCGCCTCGGATCGCGAGGACGATGTTAATTGCACCCAGAAAGCTACCCAGGTATTCAAGGAGATCATGAACACCCCGGATCAGGCATTCCTTCGAATCTTCTGGAGTCGGCGAAATGTGTCGCCATCATTCCGGGGGACAAAAAGTTTGCCTTCCTATTCGGTGGCAGCTACGGCAGGGGACTAGCAACCTGTCGCACCGAGCATGGATGGAGCGCTCCCATGTTTGTGGCTATTGATAGCGGAAGTGTGGGTTATCAGATCGGGGGCTCTTCCACCGACATCGTGATGCTCTTCATGAACGATCATGCCTTGCAAAGCCTGATGAGCGACAAATTCAAGCTTGGCGCAGACGCTTCTGTAGCGGCAGGACCCGTAGGCCGGAATGCTGCCGCTGGCACTGACCTTAAATTGAACGCGGAGATTCTGTCCTACTCGCGATCCAAAGGCATTCTTGCCGGGGTTAGCCTGGATGGCGCCGTAATGCAAGCCGACAAGAGTGGAGACAAAGCGATGTATGGCGACGATGTAAACCGGCATGAAATTCTTAGCGGCAAAGTTGCCGTACCTGCATCGGGCCGAGCGCTGGTAGAAGAACTCGGCGGATACGTCCACGAAGCCAACGCTCGATAGTGGTCTCCATGCAATGGAGACCGAAGTTGTTTCTGATCTCAACGGTGGGGCAGCGAGTTTGAGCCCGACAGGACCAAAACACTTTGCCAGCTGACCGCACAGGTGAGGGGTTGGGGCTTGCTCGTAGGAGCAAGAACCCACCCCTCGTTCCTAAGTGGGCTTGGAAGGGCTTCGCCGACGGCAGTGTAGCCGCTCCGTGGCAAACGCCGAGAACTTGCGCCGCCCCACGCAAGAGTAGGCGACGTAGTGAAACAAGACAATGCTGGAGGCATTGCCCCAGGGGGTTAATGACTTCGGTGAAAAATCAAATTAGTGGAGGCCAATATGGCAAAAACTGCAGTGGGTTTGTTTGAGAATTCAGGATTGGCCGAGGAGGTCGTTCGCGATCTCGAAGCCACGGGTTTCCCCAAGAATGACATCCGTGTTTTAGGGGAGTCGCGGGAGATGGCGGGCAGTGGACTCATGAGTACGCCACACACAGATTTTGAAATGGCTTTGATTCGTGACCTTACGGCTTTCGGGGTCATCGAAGCGGACGCGGAACACTAGATTCAAGGAGTAGGGCGCGGAGGAGTCATGGTCTTTGCCACCGGTTCGGGCGACAAAGCTGAGGCGGCAACTGAGATCATGAACCGCCATGGTGCTGTGGAGGTCGAAAAGATCATCGCTTCGAGGCCGGAACTTCCGAGCGCGGACTCGGGTGAGGTGCTTCCCGGCCGGGAACGATCCGTCCAAATAGGGAGGGATCGGTCCTCCGGCTCCGGTGCTCGGCTGTTCGTGTGGTAGCTGTTTCAGGAAGACACCGCTGCTGGAAGTCGCAGCTGGGCAATGTGAGGTCAGAGGAGGTTCAAGACCATGAACATTTTCAGTCGTCCCGCAGCTGTGTCGAGCTTACGATTCGGCAAACAGATTGTGGTTTCTGTGTTGTCGTTGGCTGTGTCACTCGTGGCCTGCCCTCAGAACCTCTGGGCCTCGCATGACGCCCCAGCCCCGGCGCAGGCGCACGACGATCAGGCCGCGCAGACGCCCCCCTATACGCAACAGACTCCCGAGCAATTGCAGCAGTTGGTAGCGCCGATTGCGCTGTATCCAGATTCGCTGGTGGCACAGA
>Ga0302324_100009979_pt1 | contig 19738 bp, 19 predicted proteins | sample Palsa_T0_1_FD_201949 | JGI IMG/M metagenome (GOLD analysis project Ga0302324, IMG submission 201949) | Peat permafrost microbial communities from Stordalen Mire near Abisko, Sweden - Palsa_T0_1 | ecosystem: Environmental > Terrestrial > Soil > Palsa > Peat permafrost | place: Sweden: Abisko...
TGCGTCAACCTTGCGAAACCCGTAATACTCCCGCTCGCTGGCGGTGAAGTTTTCGCCGACGAAGCGATACGGAAACAGTGCCCGGTAGCGCCCTTCCCAGGCATCGATGAACGTGCGACTGGTCGTGGCGGGAAATCCGACCGAAGCACCGCTGCGGCAGGCGACGGCAGAGCCGTCGAAGTGCAGGAACACGGCGGCACGCGCGGTGTCGTGCGCGAGATAATCAGCCGGCCGGCGGACGACCGCGTATCCGGCGGCGCGAAGCGCATGGGCCGCTTCATCGGCGACGATTCTCGTCCACTCACGTTCGCGTTCGCCCGCGGCGCCGGTTCCCAGGTTGCACGCTTTGACGTGCAGCGGGGCGCAGCTCTCGGGGCGCCCTTCGTGCCCGGCTTGGATGACGAAATCCACGTCGTCGGCCCGCGCCGATACAGCGGATCCCGCGATCGCGGCTGCGAGGGCGATTGCAAGTGCGGGAAGCCGCATGCTGGGCCGTTAATCCACGGCTCTGATGGCCAGTCCTCTCGTCCCAAGCGACATCCTTCGCATCGTCCTGGTCTCCGATCCGCAGATCGCGCCGGACGGCTCGGCGATCTACTATCGCCGTTCGTGGCAGGACGAGGGAGCCAACGAGACGCGCAGCGCGATTCATCGCGTCGACCGCAACGGCGTCGACCGCGCGTTCACCCGCGGCACGAACGACCGCTTGCCGCGGGTCGCGCCGGACGGCAGTGCGGTTGCCTTCGTCGCCGACCGGGACGATGCGGCGCGCCTCTTCGTGCTGCCGCTCGATGGCGGCGAGGCCCTCGAACTCGGCGCCGGATGGCCAAAGATCGCGGCACTGGCCTGGTCGCCCGACGCGTCGCGAATCGCGCTGGTTGCGACCGCACCGCACGATCCCGCCACCGCGCGCGCCTTCCACGACGAGAAGAGCGACGCACGGCATATTCGCATGTTGCCGTTCAAGAGCGATGCCGACGGGCTGCTCGACGGAACGCGCAAGCATGTCTTCGTCGTCGACCGTAGCGGCGGCGCGCCGCGCCGGCTCACCGAGGGAGATTTCGACGCCGGTCCGCCCGCCTGGTCGCCGGACGGTAAGCAGATCGCGTTCGCGGCACACATCGGTGGTCCGGAGACGGGCATCAGCGCAGCCGACGTGTGCGTCGTCGATGTCGCCGGCGCGAAGCTCACGCACGTGACGCAGGCGCTAGGCACCGCGTCGAGCCCCGTGTTTTCGGGCGACGGCCGCGAGCTTGCCTATGTGGGACACCTGCACGGCGACGACGGCGGCGGACGCTTCGACGAAGAACTGCTGATCGTCCCCGTTGCCGGCGGCGGGCCGCGCTCGCTCTCGGCCGGTTTAGGGCGGACCGTCGGCGATGCGCTGGCGAGCGATCTGCGCAGCGGGCACGCGAGCGCGGCCCCGGTGTGGACCGACGACGACCGCGAGATCATCGTGCAGATATCGGACGAAGGCTCGGCGAGCCTGCGCGCGTTCGCGCGTGATGGATCGGGCACCCGAACGCTGGTCGGCGGCGAACGTCACGTCTTCGGCTTCACCCGCGCCGGCGACGGTACCCTGGCCTTTGCGGTTTCGACGCCGGTCGTTCCCAATGAGATCGGCGTGATCGAACCCTACGGCGGCGAACGGCTGCTCACCAACGTCAACCCGTGGTTGAGTGGAAAAATTGTGGTGGCGCCGCGCCGCTATCGGCCGCGTGCCGACGACGGCGCGGTCCTCGACGGCTGGCTGATGGCGCCCGCGCAGCCGAACGAGGAACACCCGCCGCTGGTGCTCGAGGTGCACGGCGGACCGCATGCGGCCTACGGTGCCACGTTCTTCTTTGAGTTTCAGGTCTTGGCGGCGCAAGGGATGGCGGTCGCATATGGCAACCCGCGCGGCTCCCAGAGCTACGGTCATGCCTACGCCAACGCCGCCTTTGGCGATTGGGGCGACATCGATGCCGGCGATGTGCTGCGCATTCTCGACGGCGCGCTGGCACTCGGCAATTTCGATACCGCACGGATCGGGCTGGCCGGCGGCTCGTACGGCGGGTTCATGACGTCATGGCTGCTCGGGCACAGCGACCGCTTCGCCGCCGGCGTTTCCATGCGCGCGGTCAACGATTTCGTGAGCGAAATCGGCGCTTCCGACATCGGCTGGTTTCTCGAACGCGAACTGGCGACGCGTTACGAAGAGGATGCCGGTCAGTCGCTGTTCGAGCGCTCGCCGATGCGCTTTGCCGCCGCCATGCACGCGCCGCTGCTGATCGAACACAGCGAGCGCGACTACCGCTGCCCGATCGATCAGGGCGAACAGCTGTTCACGATCTTGCGCCGGCTCGGACGCACCGAAACGGAATTCGTCCGCTTTGCCGACACGGGCCACGAACTCTCGCGCAGCGGAAAGCCGCGCAGCCGCGTACTCCGCCTGCGGTCGATCGCGAATTGGTTCGTGCGTCATCTGCGACCGGCCGGAGTCGCCGCACCCTCGACCGACGCGGGCGCCCTTTTCCACACCCTCGCGGGTGAAGCCGAGACGGCGTGAGCCTGTGTCTCACTCGCTCGACGGCGGGATGCCGTCGAGCGGTGCGGGGTCGGCGGGAACGCCGCTCGGTTCGTTGAGCGTGCGGCGCCACCAGGAGACGTCGTGCCAGCGGCCGAGTTTGAACCCGACGGCCGGATACACCGCGATGAACTCAAAGCCGACCGCCTGGTGCAGCCCGACGCTCGCGTCGTTCGGGAGCGCGATCCCCGCATACGCGGCCGAGTACCCCTGCCGCCTCAGGATGCGGAATAACTCGCGGTAGAGCGAACGGCCAAGCCCGCCGCGGCGCGCGCTTTCATCGACGTACACGGTCGTATCGACCGCCCAGCGATACGCGGCGCGCGCGCGATGTTCGCTCGCGTAGGCGTAGCCCAGCACACGGCCGGCGTCGGCCGCGACGAGCCACGGCCAGCGCCCCCGTAGACGCGCGATCCGCGCCCGGATCTCGCCGGCATCGGGCGGCGTTTCTTCGAACGAGACCGGCGTGTGCAGCACGAAGGGCGCATAGATCGCGGCGATCTGCTCCGCGTCGGCGGGCTCGGCGAAACGAATCGCGACCAAGAGCGCGAACCTAAACGCGAAGTGCTCGCGCCACCGCCGGATCGGCGCGCAGCCCGGCCAAATCATCGTCGGTCGGGAGCTGCGGACGGTCGCGCTCCGACGACACCAAGCAGAGGAAACCCAACGCTGCGTCGTCGGCCGCGCGGAACTGATGCCAGGTCATCGGCGGCACGCTGCACAGATCGTGCTCGCCGATCTCGCGCACGTCGCTGCCGATGAGCACGCTCCCGCGGCCGCGCAGGATCAGGACTGCGTGCACGTGCTGGTGGCGTTCGAGCGTCGTGTGCCCGCCGGGCGAGACCTCGAAATAGCGCAGCTGACAGCCATGCTCGGCTTCCTCAAACAGTACTTGGCGCGTGACGGCGCGGAACGGTGCGCTGCCCTCTTCTTTGTAAGCCAGTACCTCGACGCCGTCCCAACCGAACGCTTCGTCGTCGGGCCGAAAGCTACGCGTGTACGCCGATTCCTGCAGATCCATGATGGACTACCTTCGCGACGTACTCCCGCGTTCGCTCCAGGAGCGCGTCGCGGGCGATCAAGAGGTTGCCGCCGATCAGCAGCATCGTATCCTTGCCATAGAAGTCGAGCAGCTCATCGACGCGTTCGAGCAGCATGCCGCCGGCCGGAACCGGCAGCGCCGGCCGCAGCAGGTCCCAGGGCCTGCGGGCTGCCGATGCAAGCGCCTTGCAGGCGTCGGGCGGGTACGCGAAGCGGCCGCCATAGTTCGTGAAGATGACGGCGTCGGCACCGAACATGCGAAACAAGGTGCCGAACAGGAGCACCGGGTCGATCCGGCCACCCCCGCCGGCCGGGTGCGCGAGGTACACGAACTCCGGAAAGTCTTGCACCAGTTCGACGAAGGCCGGAATCCCGACCAGCATCGGTGCGATCAGCACGACCCGGATGCCCGCGCTGCGCGCGATCTGCGCCCGCTCGCGAAGGACGCGCGGCGTTCCGGTCAGGTTCGGTGCGTAGAACACCGGGCGGCCCGTCTTCTGCGTCACCTCATGGACCACGCGCTGGCACGCATTGAGGCGGTCGATGAACGGGGAGTAGGGCTGATCGGCGATTCCGTGGTCGTCCTTGATGATGTCGACGCCGCCGCGTGCGAAGACTTCGCACAACCTGGCGAGTTCCGCAACGGGAACGCCTTGCGGCTTGAGCGCGGTGCTCGTCAGCGCGCGTTCGCTCGCGCCCAGCAGCGTGCGGATTCCGGGAATCCCGTGGGTCGGCCCCGGAAACTGCGCTGCGAGTTCGGCCGGAAGCTGGAGGTCGACCAGCCGCACGAACTCCCACAGCGAACAGTTGCCGAAGATCATGTTCATGAACTGCGCCGGCTCACCGCCGGTCGTCTCTACGGCGATCTTGACGTCGACGCGGTAGCGCCCCGGCGCTTCCGGCACGATCGTATCGACGCGCGCGACGATCTCGTCGAGGACGCGCCGGTCGCCGATCGCCTCCAGCGGGCATTCGACGCTCTGCTCGAGTGCTAACGCCTGCGCGCGGGCTTCGATCTCATCGGGCGGCGCGTCGATCAGATAGGTTGCCGTCAGCCAGCTCATGGGTGGGCTGTCTTCTTGAGCGCACGGCTAGCTCCCGGTGCCTTGATAGCGGTCGATCCCGATGCGCCAAAAAGCGTAGCCGAGGCCGCTGCAGACGAGCCCCACCAGGGGCGTCAGCAGGCCGACGGCCGGATTCAAGTTCAACCCGCTCTCCGTCTTGTGCAGCAGGTACGTCGCCGGGAAGTAATTCATGAACGCGAACGGGAGCACGAAGGTAAGCACGAGCCGGACCCCGCGCTGGTAGATCGAGATCGGATAGCGCGAGAACTCTTGCTCGAGCGACATAAACACCCAGCGCAGCGAGTCGACGCGCGTGAACCAGAACGATGCGGTGGCGATCGCCAAGTTGATGCCGAAATCGATCAGCGCGCCGCCGATCGCCACCAGCGGAACGTAGAGCAGGAAGATCGCGTCGACGTGCACGCCGGCGTACACGGTGACGACCGAGAAGTAGATCAGCGCCAGCAGCAGTTCGTCGGGCCAGATCTGCTGCGGCGTGGTCAGCGCCTGAAAGAGCGGGTCGAGCGGGCGTACCAGAAAGCGGTCGAAGCGCCCCTCACGTACGAACGTCGGCACGTCGCCGACGGTGAAGAAGAACGTGTTGTGCAGGCCGTGCCCAAGCATCCAAAGACCGTACATGAAGGCGGTCTGCCGGAAGTCCCAGCCGTTGATCGACGGGAAGTTCTGCAGCGTCACCCACAGCGCGACAATCGCCGTCGCGTGATACACGGCAGTAAAGGCGCCCCACATGAGGAAGTTCGCCCGATACTCCAGCATGGTGAGCAGATTGATGCGCCAATAACGTGCGTACGTCGCAAGGTACACCGCTCGGCGGTTCCGCTCGCGAGGCGCTCGTCCCCGTGCGGCCGCCCTACCGGCTCGATCTCTCGGCGACGGTGATGCGCCGCCTCTCGACCAACGTGGTCGACGTCTTCGACGGCACGGCGTACCGCCGTCTGATCGGCGAGCCGGCGGACCCGACCTTGCTCTGGGTGACCCAGCCCGAGCCGGGCGCGTTGGCGGTTCGGCTCGAAGGCCCGCAGGCGGCGCGGTTCGATCCCGAGGCACTCGTGCGGCGGATGCTCGGCACCGAGGTCGATCTGGAACCGTTCTACGCCGGCGCGCGCACGATTCCGTGGCTGAACCTACTCGCCCAGGGTGCGCGCGGCGTCAAGCCGCCGCGCTATCCGACGCTGTGGGAGACGGTGGTCAACGCCGTCGTCTACCAGCAGATCTCGATCCATGCGGCCGGCGCGATCCTGCGCCGCGTCATCGAGCGCTATGCCGTCGCGCGCGAGGCCGGCGGAGCGCGTCTGTTTCCGTTTCCCGCCGCGCGTACGCTGCTCGACGCCGATCCGCGCGAACTGCGCGACCTCGGGCTCTCGACCAACAAGGTCAACGCGCTCAAAGCGGTCGCCTTAGCGATCGTCGAGTCCACGCTGGTCGAAGAGGATCTGGTGGAACGCGAGACGCCCGAACTGATTGCGGCCCTCGTCGCACACAAAGGCATCGGACCGTGGACGGCCGCCGTGATCGCACTGCGCGGCTTCGGCCGGCTCGACATCTTTCCGATGAACGATTCCGGCGCGACCGCGTCGCTGCGAACGCTCTCCGGCGACCCGGCGATCGAAGCCGAGCCGGTCGTTAGCGCACTCGTGCCGCAGCAAGGGATGCTCTATTATCACCTGCTGATCGGACGGCTGATCGCCCGCGGCGAAGTGACGCTATGAGCTAGGGGTGCATCGAGAGCGACGCGTAGGGATGGCCGGCCGGCGCGGGCGGCAGTCCGGCGTTGAAATCGCCCGCCCACAGGGGGAAATCGATCGTGCCTTCGAGGTTGGTGACGGCAGCCAACGCCGGGGTCTCGCCCGGACAGCCGTTGGATCCGTTGAGACACCAGCGGTTGTTCGCCGGGTTGAGCGTCGCGCCGGCCGTCCAGGTCCAGACGGCCTTCTTGAGCGTGACCCAATCGCCGTGCAGGTTGGGCTTGTACATGAAGAACGACGAAAAGGTCTCGTTCACGTTTACCGCCGTGTCGGTGCTCCGCAGTTCGACTGCCGGCGCCGCGTACGCGGCGGGACCAAAAGCGGAGCGTGTCGAGACCGGCTTGCGATAGAACACCGGCCCATCGAGTGCGTTGGTTGCGTTCTCACCGTAGCCGGGGCCGACGTTGGGCGTGTAGGAGATCGAGCCGGACACCGTCTGCGTCATCGAAATCGTGCCGGGGTAGCCGTGGTCGCTCGTCACGCGATAGTGGAAATCGACGCCGGCCGCATTCTTCGCATTGTCCCCCCAGCGGAGGAAAAGGCCCGGCGCGTCCGAGCGCGGACCGACGCGGATGCGTTCGGGGTGCGCTGGGACGCTGATGACGGCGACCGGGAGATTGAGAAAGTAATCGATCTGCGTGGTGGCGTGGGAGATCTCTTGATTGTCCGAGCGCACCAGCGTCGCGTTCGCAATCACGTGTTGATCGCCGCTGCTGGCCCAGAACAGATTGAGCACGGGACCGTGCAGGTCGCCGAAGCTCAGCGAGGCGGGTTGCGCGCCGGTCGGCTGATAGGGACGAAAGGTCCAGCCGGTGGGATCCCATGAGATGTTCGAGAGACGATAGGAGCCGGCGCCGCCGGCCGGCCGCAAGACGAAGTTCGACTCGCGCCCAATCATGCTGCTGCGTTTCGGCGGCGGGTTGCCGCTGACGATCGGCGATCCGGCGACGAACGTATCGCGCGCCTCGATGCGCGGACAGGTATTTTGCCGGATGCCGCACAGGACTTGGGTGTTGATGCGTCCGATCGTCCAACCGGTTCCGGGCCCGCTGGCGAGCTGCGTTGCATACTTCAGCGTAATGATGCCGGGCCGGACGCTGCGGTCGACGGCGATCGTTGACCAGGCCGTTTGCCCGTCGCCGACGGTCGGCGGATCGAAGGCGACCGTCACGCCTCTCGGCGGCGAAACCGTGACGATGCGGTAGGTTGACTGTTCGCAGGTCGAATCGCCCTGGCAGTGCAGCGTCAGTCCCCACGAGGGCGTACTCCCGACGCCTTGCACCACGCACACGCCGTTGGCGTAGCACGTGTCTTGCGTATCGGCATTCCAAGCGGCATCCGGCGAGTCGGCTCGCGCGGTGCTGGCCGGCCGGTACTTGAGTTCGAAGTAGGGATGCCCCATCGTCGGGATCGGCTGCACGACCGTCTTGGCATCTTGATCGGCCTTCGGTGCGCACGCCACCAGCGCGATGCCGAGCGCCGCTGCGGCCGCGACGGGGCGGGCCCAGGCACGCCAAGTCGGCAGGCAAACTCCCGAAGGACGCATACGTTCGGACCCTCCATGCGCTGCAGACGAGAGAATCGGCCGCAACCAGCTTCCGTGCGGCCGTTCGGCAGCTCGCAACGGGATTCTTGGTCAGTCGTTACGCGCCGCGCCACGTCCGGCCTGGAACCGGCCTTGCCCGGGCGCGGTTTGAGACGGTGCAATGCCGACACACACGGAGCCCACCTTCGCCATCCAGCGTGCGGGCGAGCGGGCCTCTTTCGATTTCGGTTGGCTCAAGACGTACCACTCGTTCAGCTTCGGCGAGTACGTCGACCCGGCCAATCTGAACTGGGGCGCCCTGCGCGTCTTCAACGACGACACGGTTGCACCCGGCGAGGGGTTCCCGACCCACCCGCATCGCGACATGGAGATCGTCACCTACGTCCTGCGCGGCGAGCTCGAGCACCGCGACTCCCTCGGCCATCACGGGATCGTGTCCCCGGGCGGAATTCAATACGTCAGTGCGGGCACGGGCGTCAGGCATAGTGAGTTCAATCACTCGCCGACCGACGGCGTGCACTTCGTGCAGATGTGGGTGCTGCCGCGCGAGCGCGGCGGTTCGCCCGGCTACGGGCAGCACGAGTTCGCGCCGAGCGAGCGCCGCGACCGCTGGCTCGCCGTCGCCAGCGGTGAAGCGGGCGTCGCTGCGCCGGTGACGCTGCGGCAGGACGCTACGGTTCGCGTCGCGCGGCTCGAGGGTGCGGCGCTGCGCTACGATGCAGCGCCGGGGCGGTTTGGATTTCTTTTCGTCGCTGAGGGCAGCGTGCGGGCGAACGGCGCGCAGCTGGAAACCGGCGATGCGGTCCGCATGCACGGCGTGCGCGAGCTCGAGGTCACGGGCAACGCCGAGCTCGTCCTGTGGGACGTTCCGCCCATGGTGGGAGCAGCCTAAGATGAACGAAGGACCTTGCGAACACGCGAAGAGCCTGCACCATCACCCGCCGCTGACGCCGGAAGGCTGCCAAGAATGCCTCGCGATGGGCGACACCTGGGTGCATCTGCGCTTGTGCGACGAGTGCGGCCACGTCGGGTGCTGCGACTCCTCGAAGAACAAACACGCCACGAAGCACTTCCACGCGACCCAACACCCGGTCATCTCATCGTTCCAGCCCGGCGAACACTGGAAGTGGTGCTACGTGCACCAGACGATCTGGGAGTGAGGAACGTCCCGGCCGCGGCGCTAGGGGTGGGCGCAGGCGGCGATGGTGCCGGCCCGATCGGTCGCGTTGCGGACGTCGACGACGTAGTTGTTCGAGACCTTCTCGATCGGTAGTGCCACGATCGTCTGCGATGCCTGGCCGTTGGCCACGGCGGTGTTCATCGGGGTCAGTGACATTGCCGACGCCGCCATCATGCGGTTCGTGCTGCATTCGCTGCCCGGATACATGCGGACGCGATAGTTGCCCGGGGGGATGTTGAGCACGACGCGCGTGCGCGTGCGGCCGATCGTGTACAGGCGAACGGTGCCCTGGCCGTGGTGGGCGATGCTGAACGTCACCTGACGCGCGGCTTGCGTGGCATCCCGAGCAGCCCGTGCCGACTGCGGCGAGACGGTTGCCGACTGCGGCGGGTACGCGGCGCTTACGGCGTCCCACCCGGACGCGACGCCGAACAGAAGGACGGCTGCGGCGCTGAGCGCTCTCATCTTCATACGGCTATCGTACCCTATCTCGGCCAGGCCCGGTCGAGGATCGCGCCCGCGTCGGCCCCCTGCGGCAGCGTTCCGAAGCCGTTCGCACGTTCCGGCCCCAGCCGCGCTGCAACGAATGCATCGCTGACGCTCGGCGGTGCGTGGCGCACCAGCAGTGCGGCTTGCAAAACCAGCGCCATCCGCTCGACGGTGCGGCGGGCATCGGCCACGCGCACCGTCTCGCTCGCCGCGAAGGCCGCGCGCAACGACGCCACCGCGGCGTCGAAGACCCGGTTGGCACCGCTTGCGCGCTCGAGCTCTTCGAAGTATGCGGCACTTGTCTCGGGATGCTTGGTCAGTGCCCGCAGCAGATCGAGCGCGTTCACGTTTCCGGAGCCTTCCCAGATCGCATTCACCGGCGCTTCGCGATAGAGCCGCGGCAGGATGCTCTCTTCGACGTACCCATTGCCGCCGAGGCACTCCATCGCCTCGGCGATGTGCGGTATCGCGCGCTTGCAGACCCAGTACTTGCCCAGCGCGATGCCGACGCGCGCTAACGCCGCCTCGTGCGGGTCGAAGGCCGCGCGATCGATGCCGCCGGCAAGCCGCATCAGCAGCGCGGTGGCGGCTTCCGATTCGAGCGCCAGGTCCGCCAGCACGTTGCGCATCAGCGGCTGGTCGGCCAAGCGCGCGCCGAACGCGCGCCGGTAGCGCGCATGATGCGCGGCTTGCGAGAAGGCGGCCCGCATCAGCGCGGCGCTGCCGCCGATGCAGTCGAGCCGGGTGTGATTCACCATCTCGATGATCGTTGCGATCCCGCGCCCTTCGTCGCCGACCCGCAGGGCCAGCGCGCCGTCGAGTTCGATCTCGCTCGAGGCGTTGGAGCGGTTTCCGAGTTTGTCTTTGAGCCGTTGGATGCGGATCGCGTTGCGGGTCCCGTCCGGGAGCATGCGGTGCAGGAAGAAGCAGGTCAATCCGTCGGCGGCTTGCGCGAGGACCAGGAACGCATCGGACATCGGTGCCGAGCAAAACCACTTGTGGCCGGTCAGTGCGTAGGTATCGCCGTCGAACGGTTCGGCGCGGGTGGTGTTGGTGCGCAGGTCCGACCCGCCTTGCTTCTCCGTCATCGCCATCCCGCACAAGGCGCCGTGCTTCTGGCGCAGCGGCCGCAGCACGGGTTCGTAGGTCGTCGACGTCAGGACGGGTTCGAGCAGCGCGGCCAGATCGGCGCGGCGGCGGATCACCGGGATCGAGGCGTAGGTCATCGAGATCGGACAGCCGTGTCCCGATTCGACCTGCGACCAGACGAAGAAGCGTGCCGCGCGCGCGACGTGCGCGCCTTCGCGCGGTTCGCGCCAGGGCGCGCCGTGCAGTCCGTGCGAGACCGCGACCTCCATCAGCCAGTGCCACGCCGGATGAAAAGCGATCTCGTCGATGCGATTGCCGAACCGGTCGTGGGTGCGTAGTTCGGGCGAGAAACGGTTAGCGTCGAAACCGCAGGCGATGGCTTCGTCGGAACCGGCCAGCACGCCGAGATCGTGCAGGCCGGCTTCGTCCCAGCCGCCGCCTTCGCGATGCAGCCCCTCGATCAGCGCCGTGTCATGGCCGAAGACGTCGTAGCCGGCCAGCGGCGGCGACTGATTGGTGACCTCGTGTGTGACGTTGTGCGGGCGATCGATGGTGTCCATGGCGTCAGCGAGTCCTTCGCGACCGTGCCGATTCCGACCGCTCTTAGCCGCCCTGCACGACGACGCGGCGCTGCGCCGCGCGCCACACGACCGCCGAGAGCACGCCGAAGACCGCCAGCCAGCCGGCTTGCGCGGCGAACGCAGCCGCGTAACCGGCGGGCGGGATATTCCCCAAATAGATCAGCAGCGGCGTCGAGTAGATTGCCGCGAACGGCAACGCGAGCACGATCCGCTGCAGCACGCCGGGGAAGAAGAGCAACGGCACGATCTGGCCGCTGAGCAGGTCGCTCACCCAGCGCACCATCAGCTGCACGGCGAAACCTTCAAGGGTCCAGAACGCCGAGCAGTTCATCAGAAAATTCAGCATGAAGTTGACCAGGTAGCCGAGCAGAAAACTGAACGCGAACGCGGCCAGCACCACCGGCGGTGGCACGTCTATGTGGACGATCGTCAGCGAGACCAGCAGCGCGGGGACGATCAGCAGCGCGTGCAGCAGCGTCATCCCGACGCCGTCGCTGAAGAAGTACAGCGGCAGGCTGATCGGTTTCATCAAGTCGGTGGCGATCGTTCCCTCGCGGATCTTTTCGCGGATGGCGCGCGTTCCGTCGATCTCGAGGACGAGCGACATCAGCAGCGCGACGCAGGTGTAGGTGAGGACGGCGTGCAGCGGGACGCCGGCCGGCGGCGGCACGTTCTGCGCGTAGAGCGCCGTCCAGACCGCCTTCATCAGGTACAGCCGCACGATCAGCGACCCGATGTTGGTGAAGACCTCCATCCGGTAGGTCGCTTCACGCGAGAATGCCTTCGCAGCGAAGGCAGCGTAGGGCGCGATCAGGTCGCCGAGGGAACGCGGCGCCGGGTCCGTGCGTACTAAGGACATGCTAGCTGCCGCGCTCCTGGCGCTGGTGACGGCGACCTTCGTGCCCGTCACCCCCGCGACCACATCGCAACCCTCGCAGGTCTTCGTGCACGACGCGTCCGCGCAGGCCGATCCGAATGACGGCGGTCACGATTGGGGGCTGCGCGCGCCGACCGATAACGACTCCGACGCGGCGCCGTTGTACAACGCGCACGGCGAGGCGCTCAAATCGGTGCTCGGGACCTGGCGCACCGCCGATGGGAACGCGACCGTCGATACGGTGCCGCAGGGGACGCGCGTGCGGGTTGCGTTCCACGGCTTGGTTCCCAACAGCCGCTACAGCCTGTTCCTGCGCCAACTCGCCGCGCGCACGGGGCCGGTGTTCACGCCCTTGGACCTGACCGGCGAGGCGAACAGCTTTTCGTCCGACGCGCAAGGCCGGGGTGATGCGCTCGTGATCTCGCCGCTGCAGATCCTGCCCGGGACGCAGCTGGTGCTCGTGTATCATAGCGACGGGGTCGACCATCAGTCGTCGCTCGGCAATCCCGGCGTCAACGCCCACGCGCAGTTGATTGCGCTGATTCGCTAGGCGGCGCGTCGCTGTACCCTTCGAGGTAGATGCGCCGGATGATCGACTCGAGATCGGGTTCGAGAATCGACACGTCGCTGACGCGGTAGCGGTCGGCGACGCGCCGGATCAGCAGTTCGGCCGAAACCCGGCGGCGGTCGAATCGCAGCCGGACCACGCGGCCCTCGCGCGACTCGACCTCGGCATCCTCGATCGCAACTTCCGGTTCGTCATCAAAGAAGGTGACGACCAGCGTGCGGTGCGTCCCGTAGCGGTCGCGGAGGGCTTCGATCTCGCCGTCGTAGACGAGCGTCCCGTGGTCGATCAGAACGATGCGCCGGCACAGCCGCTCGACGTCGGCCAGGTCGTGCGTGGTCAGGATGAAGGTCGTTCCGCGTTCCTGGTTCACCCGCGCGACGAAGGTGCGGATCGCTTCCTTGGCGACCAGGTCGAGTCCGATGGTCGGCTCGTCGAGAAACACGACCTTTGGGTCGTGCAGCATCGCCGCGGCGAAGTCGCCGCGCATGCGCTGCCCGAGCGAAAGCTGCCGCACCGGCGTGCGCAGGAACGGTTCCATGTCGAGCGTTTCGGTAAAGTGGGACAGGTTGGTGCGGTAGCGGTCGCGCGGTATGCCGTAGATCGCGCGCAGCAGCTCGAACGACTCGATCAGCGGCAGGTCCCAGTAGAGCTGGGAGCGCTGGCCGAACACGACACCGATGTTGCGCGCGTTGCGGCGGCGCTGTGCCGAGGGGACGAGCCCGGCGACGCGGACCGCTCCCGCGGTAGGTACTAAGATGCCGGTCAGCATCTTGATCGTGGTCGACTTGCCGGCGCCGTTGGGGCCGATATAGCCGACCAGTTCGCCCTCGTCCAGCGCCATCGTCACGCCTTCGACGGCGACCTTATCTTCGTAGTGGCGTGAGAAGAGCGTGCGCAGGGCGCCACCCACGCCCGGCTGCCGTACCAGCGAGCGGAACACTTTGCGCAGATCCCGCGTCTCGATGATCGGCATCGACCCCCAGAGTTCGGCGCGCGGCACGGCGACCATGCGACGCGCTGCGGCGATGAACTTCGCGGGCCGAAGTGGAATCGGCGCCGGCATGGGCAAGGCGAAGAAAAAGAAGAAGTCGCCCCCGGCCGCAGCGCCCGAAGCCGGCCGTCTCGGCGCCGAGCGCTGGATTGCCGTTCGCCAAAGGACCGGTGCGGGTCCGATCGAGCCGAAGCCGCGCCGCGGGACCCGGGCCGATCACGAGCGCGAGGCGATCGAACGCGAGGCAGCGGGAGGCGAGGGGAAGGACGTCTAGGGCGGGGCGAACGGCTCCGCAAATGTCGGACGTGAGCGAGCCTTCGTCAGGTATGCGGCTCCCGCTCGTCGTCGCGGCGATGGGCGTCGTTTTCGGCGATATCGGAACCAGCCCGCTCTACACGCTCAAGACCTGCTTCGACCTGGCCGGCACAAAACCGGATCTGCCGTCGGTGCTGGGCATCTGCTCGCTGTTGTTCTGGGCGCTCGTCATCGTGGTGTGCGTCAAGTACATCACCTTCATCATGCGCGTCAATCACGACGGCGAGGGCGGGATCCTCGCGCTGCTCGCGCTGACCGCGCAGCGAAGCCGCAAACACAAGACTTCACGCCCGGCCTGGCTGGTGCTGGTGGTCGTGATCGGCGCGGCGATGCTTTTCGGCGATGGGATGATCACGCCGGCGATCTCGGTCATCTCGGCGGTCGAAGGGATCAGCGTGGCCTCGACCGCGTTGACGCCCTATATCGTCCCGACCTCGCTGGTGATTATCCTAGCGCTGTTCTCGCTGCAAAGCCGCGGCACCGAGCGGGTGGGGAGCCTGTTCGGCCCCGTGATGCTGGTCTGGTTCATCACCATCGGCGTGTTGGGTGCGATCGCGATCCTCCAGCGCCCCGACGTGCTGTGGGCGCTCGATCCGCGTCCGGGGTTCGGCTTTCTGTTCCGGCACGGCCTGGCCGGTTTCGTCGTGTTGGGCGGCGTCGTGCTGGCCGTCACCGGGGTGGAAGCACTGTACGCCGATATGTCGCACTTCGGGCGCGGCCCAATCGTCGTGGGCTGGTACGCAGCCGTTTTCCCGGCGCTGGTTCTGAATTATTTCGGTCAGGGTGCGATGCTGATCGCGCACCCCGGGGCGCTGGCAAACTCGTTTTACGCGCTGACGCCGGGCTGGGCGCTGGTTCCGATGGTGATCCTGGCGACCGCAGCGACCGTCATCGCCTCGCAAGCCCTCATTTCGGGAACCTTCACGCTGCTCGAACAGGCCATCGCGCTGAACCTGGCTCCGCGCGTCAGCGTCACGCACACGTCGGACCGCTACAAAGGCCAGGTCTACGTTCCCTCGATCAACCGCATCATCGCGCTGGGCTGCGCGGTGCTGGTGGTCACCTTTCGCTCCAGCGACCGGCTGGCCGCGGCGTACGGCCTAGCGGTGGCGTGCACGATGCTGTGCACGTCGCTGGTCTATTTCGTCGTCATCACGCGCGTGCTGCACTGGAATCGCGCGCTCTCGATCGCGCTGGTGGTCGGATTCATGCTCGTCGACGGGAGCCTGGTCCTGGCCTCGCTGCCCAAGTTCCTCGACGGCGGCTGGATTCCGATTTCGATCAGCGCGGTCATCGTATTGATCAGCACGACCTGGCTCGAAGGGCGGCGCGCGCTGACCAAGGCGTTGGCCGAACAACAGACGCCGGTCGAGCACGTTCTGGAGAAGCTGCCGGCCGGAATGGGTGAGCGCGGAACGATGGTCTTCCTGACCGCGGACGCGCGCGGCGTCCCCTTCCTGGCGCGCCATCGCTGGGTCCGCGAACGCGCGCAAGAAGAGCGGATCGTCGTGCTCAACATTACGCGCGCCTCGGCGCCGTATCTCGACGACGCCGACCGCGTCACCGTCGAACGGCTCTCGCTGCGGCTGATTCGGGTGATCGCACGCTTCGGTTACATGGAGTCGCCCCGCATCGCGCCGATCTTCAAGGCCTGCGGCTCGCTGGAGCTCGACCTCGACCGAGACGATACGTCCTTCTTCTACGCCGATCCGAAGATCGAGAAGGCGGCCGGCCGCGGCGGTATGCCGGGCTGGCGGCGCGAACTCTTCATGACCCTGCTGCGCAACGCGCGTCCGCTGCCGGACGATCTGCACATCAAAGCCGAGCGCCGCATCGAACTGGGAGTTACCGTAGCGATGTGATCGTTACCGTTTCGCGCGAATACGGCGCCGGCGGGCTGGGCGTCAGCGCCGCAGTTGCCGATCGTTTGGGATACCGTCTGGTGAGCCGCGAGCTGCCGGTCGTGGTGGCCGCGCGGCTCGGGATGCCGGCCGATGTGGTCGAAACGGTGTCCGACCGCCCGCGGCCCTTCAGCGAGCGCGTTCTCGAGCAGCTTGGCGGCGGCGTGCCGGAGACCGCGCAGCCCGGCGACTCCGGCGAGTACGACCTGGTCCTCGAAACGCGGCGCGCGATTGAAGTCGCCGTCCGCGAGATCGCCGCGGCGGGCAACGCGGTCATCAACGGACGCCTGGCGGGTGCGATCCTCGGCCCGCGCCCCGACGTCTTGCGGGTTTTCGCGCACGCCCCGCTGGCGTGGCGCATCGCGCACGTCGCCGCGTCGCTGGACTGCGGCGACGACGAAGCCCGGGCGGAGATCGCGCGTATCGACGAAGCGCGGCGAGCCTACGCCAAGGAAGCGTACCAGATCGTCTGGGACGATCGCCGCAATTACGATCTCATGGTGCAGACGTCGCGCTTCGGCGTCGAGGGAAGTGCCGCCGCGATCGTGGCGGCGGTGCGAGCCCTAGGCGGGTGAAACTCCCGGCCGACCCGGTGAGGGGCGATCTCGAACAGCGCGTTCCCGATGCGCGCCCGGGGATGCTCGCGCCGTTCGGAGTCCGCGACTTCCGCCTCCTTTGGAGCGGCCTGCTGGTCTCCAACCTCGGCACCTGGATGCAGTTCACGGCCCTCGGTTTCTACGTCGCATCGCTGGCGCCCAACGGACGGATCGGTTCGTTCGACATCGGATTGATCGGCGCATCGCGCGCGCTGCCGGCGCTGCTGCTCTCGCCGTTCGCCGGAGTCGTCGCCGACCGCTATCCGCGCCGCCGCGTGCTGTTCTTCACCAATGGGACGACGTCGGCAGTCTCGTTCGCCACCTTCGTTTTGATCGCGACCGCGCACGCTCCGCTGTGGGCGCTGATGATCGTGAGCGGCCTCCAGGCGGCAACCCAATCGTTTGACGCGCCGGCGCGTCAGAGCTGGGTGCCGCTGATGGTACCGCGTGAGTACGTCGGCAGCGCGATCGGTTTGAACTCGGTCGCGTTCAACGCGCCCAGCGTCATCGGGCCGCCGCTGGCAGGCCTGCTGATCGCGGGGGCTGGGATCGGTCCGTGCTTCCTCGCGAATTCCGCGCTGACCTTAGCGGTGCTGGTCGCGTTGATGTTCATGAAACCCGCGCCGCCCTCGAGCCGCCGGCGCGGCAATGTCATCGCCGCAATCGTCGAGGGTGTGCGCTTTCTGGTCGGGCACCCGGTGCTGCGCTGGGTCGTGCTGCTGCTGGTCGTCACGTCGCTGACCGTGCGTCCCTATAACTTCCTGCTGCCCGCGTACGCGGTCCACGTCGTCCATACCGATGCGCGCGGACTTGGCTGGCTGCTCGCGGCCAGCGGCGGGGGCGCCATTTGCGGCGCCTTCTTCACCGCGGCGACCGGCGGCGCGCGACGCGGCGTCATCTGGTTGATCTCGGCCGCGCTCGCTTCGGCCGGGGTCGCCGTGCTCGGTTTGACGCAGCAGATCGGCATCGCTGCCGCAGTCCTGGCGGTCATCGGCCTCGCCACCCTCAGCTTCATCAGTTCGTCGAACATCCTGCTTCAGACGCTGGCGCCCGACGACATGCGCGGCCGCGTCGTCTCGGTCTACGGGATGATCCTGTTGGGACTGGTCCCGCTCGGCTCGCTGCTGATCGGCTCGCTCGCGGCGACCTTCGAACTGCGCTGGACGTTCGTACTGGCGGGCACGCTGGCGTGCATGTGCGCGCTCGCGATCGCGGCGACGCAGTCGGCGGTGCGCGACGTATGATCGGCGGCATCCTAACCCTGACGCTGACCGGAATCGTGGCGCTGGCGCTGGTCGCCAAGCGGCTGCACGTCCCCTACCCGGTCGTGTTCGTCGTGGGCGGCCTGGTGATGGCGTTGATCCCGGGCGTCCCCGACGTCGAACTGAAGCCCGACCTTGTCTTTCTGCTCTTTCTCCCACCGCTGATTTTCGGTGACGGGTGGACGACCGATTACCGGTCGTTCGTGCGCTGGCGCCGGCCGATCTTCTCGCTCGCGATCGGCCTGGTCGTGTTCACGTCGATCGCCGTTGCGCTCTTCGCTCATGCGGCGATGGGGATCTCGCTCGCGGTCGGCTTCGTCCTGGGCGGCATCCTCTCACCGACCGACGCGGTCGCGACCGACGCCATAGCGGAAGAAGTGGAGCTGCCGGCCCAGCTGGCGACGATCATCAGCGGCGAGAGCCTGATCAACGACGCCTCGGGGCTGGTCATCTATCGCTTCGGTGTCATCGCCGCGGTGACGGGCGCATTCTCGCTGCTGGCGGCACTCGGCGAGTTCTTCTATGCGATCGTCGGCGGGGTCGCGATCGGCCTGGGCGGCGCCTGGTGCATCACGCGGTTGATGACGTGGATCCGGAAAGCGGGCTTGGCGGACACGCTGATCTTGGTATCGATCTCGCTGGTGACGCCGTTCGCGTTGTATGTGCCCGCCGACGCGCTGGGCGCCTCGGGCGTCATCGCGGCGTTGACCGGCGGGATCTACGCCAGCCGTCGCTCGTCGGCGATCTTCGATGCGGACAGCCGGATCGCCGCCGGCTCGGTCTGGAACCTGCTGTTCTTCACCTTCAATGGTGCCGCGTTCGTGCTGATCGGACTCGAACTGCGCACGATTCTGCGTGCCCTGCCGATGTACTCGGTATGGACGCTGGTGAGCTGGGGGCTCGCCGTCTCGGTGCTGCTCGTCGTCGTGCGCTTCGCTTGGTGTTTTACCGTCACGTACGGCGCCCGGCGCCTCTTCCCGGGGATCCGCGAGAGCGAAGGACCCGATCCGCCGTGGCAGGCGATCTTCGTGCTGAGTTTCGCCGGCATGCGCGGCATCGTGTCGCTGGCCGCGGCGCTCGCGATCCCCGACACGATCCGCTCGGGCCAACCCTTTCCGGACCGCCCGCTCATCCTGTTCATCACCTTCACGGTCATCCTGTTCTCGCTGGTCGGCGAAGGCCTCACGCTGCCGTGGATCATTCGCAGATTCGGCGACGCGCTCGGGAGCGACGCGGCGGAGATCGAGCGGAAGGTGTCCCTCGCGCGCGTACAGAGCGCCGAAGCCGCCTGCGCACACCTGCGCACGCTCGAGCCGGAGTTTACGGCCGCGGAGTGGGAGATCGCCGGCCGCATCCAAGCCGCCTACGACGAGCTCATCCAGCACTTTCGGGCGCACGTCGACGGCGTCGACCTGGACGTCGACGCGCACATGCACGAGATCGAAATCCGGCTTCGCCGTGAGGCCTACGCGGCGGAACGCCGGCGGCTGGCCGAACTGCGCCGGGCCGGAGCGATCGGCGATCACGCCTACCGCGAGCTGGAGTGGCAGATCGACTTAGCGGAATCGCGTTTGGTCTGAGGGCAAAAAAAAGCGCGACGCGAGATCCTCGCGACGCGCTGGGTCTCCGCCGAAGCGGAGGATCGAGTTAGGCTGCGGCCTTCTTCTTGCGGGTCGAAGCCTTCTTGCGGCGCGGCGCCTTGCGCGTTGCCTTGCGGACGGCTTTCTTGGCGGCTTTCTTGCGCGTGGTCTTTTTCTTCGCCGTCTTTTTCTTCGCCGTCTTCTTGGCAGCTTTCTTGCGCGTCGTCTTCTTGGCGGCAGTCTTCTTTACGCCGGCCTTTTTCTTCTTAGCCGGTTTCTTTTTCTTAGCAGCTTTTTTAGCGGCCATCGGTAATCGTACCGTACCT
>Ga0302324_100009981_pt1 | contig 19736 bp, 16 predicted proteins | sample Palsa_T0_1_FD_201949 | JGI IMG/M metagenome (GOLD analysis project Ga0302324, IMG submission 201949) | Peat permafrost microbial communities from Stordalen Mire near Abisko, Sweden - Palsa_T0_1 | ecosystem: Environmental > Terrestrial > Soil > Palsa > Peat permafrost | place: Sweden: Abisko...
CGATTCCCGTGCTCAAGAGTGCGCGGCCGGCGATGCCCAGGCCCAGAATCAGCATGAATCCCGCTGAGGCAGCCGGGAGCCAGCGCTTCACCATCGATCCGTCCGTCTTCCATCGCGCAAGAAACTGGCGCGCGTAGACCATTATCAAGCCGATAGCGATCAGCACAGCGGCGAGCCCAAGGCTAAAGGCCACGATCAGGAACAGACCGAATCCCACGCGATGCAGCGAAAATGCGCCGAGCAGTACGACCAGCGCCGCGGGACATGGCACGATTCCGCCGGTGATTCCGAGGGTTAGGAGCTGGGTGAGAGAAACTGTTTTGGCCGGCGGCGCGGATTGCGCTTGCGGATCTCCCGCGCCAAGGAAATTATCTTTTTGCGCTATGCGCCTTTCGCCGAGGGAAGCGAACCAGTGGCTATGAGTGGCGCCGATTTCATGACTGTGATTGCCATCTTCGCCGGTCCAGGAGCGGATCAACAGATAAGAAGCCAGGACTGCGATGGTGATTCCGGAGATTACCCCGAGCCAGGGATAGAGCTGTTCGGGAACGATGTATTTCGAGGCATAGAGCGTGACGGCTCCGAGAAGATACACGCCGGCGGTGTGCGCGGCGGTGACGATCAGGCCAAGGAAAACCGCGTGCCGAGCTGTGCCTCTCGATCCCACGAGATACGCCGCCACGATGGTTTTGCCGTGGCCCGGCTCGAGAGCGTGAAATGCCCCAAGCCCCGCGGCGATGAAGGCCGCGGTGAACAAAAACCAGAAGCTCAGGTTTCGAGTGGAAACAAGCTCCGTGAATTTGTTGCGCGGCGTCGCCTGTTGATTCGCACGCAGAGGTGTTGGTTTCGATGAAATGGCGCTAGACTGCGGCAATTTTGTCGAGGAAGGTTCAATGGCAATGGAAGTTTCCGCGCGGCCGCTTGACAAAGCATGCACCCGCAAAGTTTTTGAAGATTGAGTTTGCCCGGCAAGGTTGTCTCCTGTTGCGGAAAATGCCGGCGGCATCTGCGTCGGATGAACTTTGTCTGCCGGCGCCGTTTTGTTCTCAGCCGAGAACGATTGGGAAAAATGGAAACCAGCTTCCAGATCCTGCGGCGGGCTGCTCAACAGGTCGGTGGGATAGTTCGAGAGCTGCGCGCTGCGGTCGGCAGTCAGGGCGGGACTGACCGTCAGATCGATATTTTGCCCCGCGGTGACCACGACCTCTTTCCACCCCGCATGGCCCGCAAAATTGTCGTCGCGATATTGCACTGCGTAAACCGAGCCTGCGGAAAGATTTTCCAGCTCTGCCCGATACACGATTCCAAGCTTCATGGTCGGCAAACCGCCCGCGCCGGAAGGGAAGATGGCGTTCTGTGAAATCGAACGCAGCGGAAGGGCCTGCCCGTTTACCTGAAGCGCCAGGCCCCCAGCAAGCAGCTCTGCCTTTTTCTCAAGGTATGCTGCAACGCCGGGATCGCCTTCCTTGGCGACGATGCCGGAATTCTGCATCTCCTGGTAAGTGGGAATCTCCGCCATATCGATGAGGTAGCTCACCTCGATGTAGCCCGGCTCGACGCTGATCCCGGCGTAATGGTTAATGCTGAAATTGCCCATGGGATGCGCGAGGGCTTCGCGAGGAGCGATCACCGCGAGCGCTGCAACGAGCAGGAGCAGCACCGGGATGATCTTGCGCTGGGAAACCATTCGTCCAGTTTCGAAAGTCATTCGAGCGGTCCTCCCAGGTTCGATCCCCGCGCATTCGCTGAACTCGCGCTGTCTGTCCTCGTCTCGGAATCGGCAAGTTGGCGCAGCTTCTCTTGTGCCTCGCCCGCATAGACCAGGTGGAAGTGGGGATCCAAGGCCAAAGCTTGTTCGAACAGTGATTGCGCGCGGTCTGGCCGGCCGAGTTGCGACTCGATCATTCCGGCGTGAAAATCCAAAAGCGCATCTTTCGTGCCGAGGGCGAGCGCCCTCTTGGCGGCATCGGCAGCTTCTTCGACGCTTCCATTCTTGAAAAGCACCCACGCCAGAATGTCCCACGTGTAGATGTCGTGGCGAACTTCCAGCTCCTTTTTTGCCAGCTCTACGGACTCTTTTAGCTTGAAGTTGTGATCGGCATAAAATAGCGCCAGCTCGCGGTAAAAAAGCCTCTCGTTGAGAGGATTGAGTGTGCTGATGAACTCCAAGAGCTGCAGCTGTTTCTGAGCATCGTCGGCCCGGCCCACTTGCAAGTCCAGGTCATATAGAGCCGCGGCGAAGGCAGGGTAGGGCACCACCGCAATCGCCTTCTTATAAAGTGCGATCGCATCCGGATATTTTTCCTGGGCTGTTCGGACTTCGGCCAGTCCCGCCAAATTGCGGTAAGAGTTTGGGTCGATGCCAAGGCCAGCCCGATAGGCTTGTTCCGCTCCGGAAAGGTCTCCGCTCTTGAAGCAGATTTCGCCAAGCTGGTAATGGCTCCAGGCGATGTTTTCCGCTGGCAGGTGCAAAGTCGTGGAAACCGCGATCGCCGCGCGCATCAACTGGATCGCTCCGGGAGCGTCGCCCTTCAGAAATTGCAAGTAGGCCATGCGGCTGTTTCGTTCGTAAGCCAATCCGTTCGATTCATCCCCCGGGTGAAGCGGGTCGCGCAACCTCGCGTAGGCATCTTCCGCGCGCTCATATTCGCCGATGTCGGTCAGGGCATCGCCAACGATGGCCCAAGGCGAGGGATCGCCGGAGCCAAGAGCCAGCGCCTCCTGCGACCAGGAGAGAGCCTCCTCGAATTGATGTTCGGACATGGCCACCTCGGCCATGTGCGTCTTGGCCGAAGCCGCGTCGGGTCCGCTGGAAACGAGATCGAGGGATTTTTCCAACGACTCCTTGGCCATCTCGTAATAACTCGCGTCGGCCGTTTCCCGCCCCTTCTGGATGTAGCTTGCGCCCAACGCGTCGTACGATTTGAAGTCTTGGGGATAAATTTTGAGATGGCTCTGTAAGGAACGGATGGCCGCGTCCGTGGAAGTTTGTGCAGCGCCGTTGCCGCATACGGCCACGAGGATGAGCGCCAGCGTCAACCCGGATTGCACGGCGCGGATATGGAGGGGCAGCGCATCAGCCCCGCCGTTCGTGTTTGCGATTATTCCCATGTGCCCCTCGCTGGGAATTGAGCGGCTGCGCGGCGTGCGGTCTCGGACACTTCCGACGCGGGATTGAGTTCGATAGACTGCTGCAAATAATGGCTGGCCTCGGCCTTTTTCCCGACGGCTGCCTCGATTGCTCCTGCGTGGTAAAAAAGCACCGCGTCGCGCGTCCCGATCGCGAGCGCCTTCTCCATTTGTTGGTCCGCTTCGGCGTAGCGGCGATCGGCGTAGAGCGCCCAGGCGCAGGCATCCAGCGTCCAAACGTCGTGGCGATTTTCGATCCGCAAGCGGACGATGCGCAGCGCTTCCTGGGGCCGATGGGCGTAATCTACATAGTAATTAATCAGATCAAGGCTGGCATCGTCCGAGAGCCCCATCTGCGCGCGCGCTTCGCGCTCAAATTCCGCGTACATTTTGGCGGCGTCTGCGGGCCTTCCGGCGCCCGCGTAAGCCCGCGCCGCGAGCAGCCGGCTTGACACGCTTGGAAAGCTTCCATTGCGCTTCTCCAGCAACTCCACCGCCTGGGGATAAAGGCGCTGGTCCAAGCGCAGCGCGGCCATTTCTTCGAGAGACAAGGAGTAATCGGGAAATGTTTTCAGTGCTTTCTGAAGGAGCGCTTCGGCAGTGTCGGGACGCCCCGACTGACGGAGGAGCCTACCCATCCTCGTCAAGATCCACGCGGTCTCCTCGGTTTCGAACGGTGGCGTCTGCTGTAGCGCCTTACTGAAATATTCCTCCGCGCCGTCAATGTCGCCCCAATCCTGGCGCAGTTCCGCGCCGGTAAGATAAGCCGGGAGGTTGCCGGGGCGAAGGTTCATCATCCACTGCGCGGCGTCTTCCGCCTGCTGGTAATCTCCGAGCGCTGCCTCGGCCTCCGCCATATACCCCCAGACCAACACTGCATCAGGCATGCGGTGGTTCAGCGCGCGAGCTTCGTCCAGTGCCTGTCGGTAGTTGTGTTCGGCCAGCAGGAGATCGACCTGCGCTTGCTGAGCCTCAAAATTTTCAGGCGCGATCCGCAGGGAGCTGGCAATGGCTGCCCCGGCCTGCTCGTAATAAGAGCTGTCTCCCGTCTCCCTTGCGCGGCGAACGAACGCCAGCGCTAGGTCGCTATAAGTCTGATAGCGGTTCGGCTGCTTTTGCAGAACTTTTTGAGCACCCTCGATACGGAGTTCGGCCGGAGAAGGCGAACCGGCTTCGCCAGCTCCGAAAACCCCCGAAGCAGCGACAGCCAGAAAGAGGGCGATTGCCAGAGTCTTCATTTTAATCTCCCATCGGTTTCGAAAGTTGACTGCTCCTGGGGCCATCCACTCCCGCAAGTGTGGCTAGGCCCCGGGGGCAGTTTGAATCTATTGGACCGGGCAGGGAGCTCCTGTGCCTGCGGTGCAGCCAGCTTCGCCCGGATCGATGTGCCGGCGGTTTCGCCCGCTGGGGCAATAATCGACATAGGGGAAAGAGGTGTGGAAGTGAGTGTTGGGTTCGACGAGATTGGTCACGCCGTCGGTGGCTAGATCGGTGTCTACGTCGTTCACGTTTACCCCATCGCCCAGCACGTTATTCGGAAAAACGTTGCAAGTGGTGGTGTGCGTGGAGCCGCACTGGTTGCCTGCCAGGACGCCTCCAACGGCAACGCGCAAGGTGATGTCCACCACGTCGTCTGCCAACCGCCGGCCGTTCGGGAAACCGGCGCCGTCGCCGGCCAGCAAGCCTAGGCGGCTCGCTTTGCTGGGATCGGTGGGGGCCACACCCGTGTTTAGCCGGAGCAAGTCCGCGATCGGTCCTGTGGCTGTCCCCGGAGCAGCGATGGGAGGCAGATATTCCACTAACGGAAGCAAGTCCGTTCGCGGGGCAGGTGGAGAGAAGAGCGCTCCCGGAGCCAGCACGGAATAGAGGGAGTCGACAATCGAGACGAAGGTCGGATCCAAGTCGAAGCTGGCGAATTGGGAATCATTCACGGGCTTGGACATGCTCCAGTAATCCTTCGTTCCAATTCCGATAACGAGTTCATTGATGAGCGGGTTTCCGAGCCGTTGCACCTGGCTGAAATGTTCGAAATCCTTTTCTTGGGGGGATTCCGTATAGGCGGCGTTGCGCACCGTTGGCAGGGAAGCCGAACTCCATAGTCCATGCGAGGCTTCCGAGTAGCCGGGACGGCGGATCGATTCTTCCGGCCGGGAAGTCGAGGCCCAGATTCCGATGGTGGCGTGGGGAGAAGTGGGAGGCTCAACCCTTCCGGTGCTGGTCAGCATTTGGATGGGCACCTGGATGGCGATGGCGTCAACCGCATATCCGGAAACGGTGTCCGAGGCAAGGTTCGCGTTCGCTGCATCTTCACTGGTCGAGAGGACGCCGGGGACGCCGGTGCCGCCTGGCGGTCCGCCTTCGAGTAGGCGGAGGTTGACCGTGTCAAACGTCGCGCCCAGGTCGATAAAAAAGGGATCGTCCACGGTGCCGGAGAATACAGAAATGTCATCATTCGTCTCGCCGTAAGTGCCCGCGGCATACAGATCGGCGTATTTCATCGTACGTGGGCCTGCGTTGGCGGGAACGGCGTAAAACGGCGAGCCATCGCTATTTCGAATGGCCGTGGCGACACCGTGCTTGATCATGGTAACGGTATAGGTTTGGCGCAAGTTCAGGCCAGGGTTGGCAAAGTCTGTGATTTGTGGAGGAACGCCAGGTGCGGTGCCGCCCGTGGAAGAGGTGAATCCCGCCAGGGCGATGGGAACCGTCGGCAACTGGTACTGCGACGAGAAGCGAATTTGAAACACGATGTCATCGCGGCCATCCTGGTCATTATCGACGTGAATTTCATAGAGGATTCTTGGGTCGAACGGAAACCAGTTGGGGCCATTGGCCGGCTCCTCGAAGGGATTGACGGCCATGATCATCGTGATGCTCGGAGTTTTTGTGTCGTGGCCGTAGGCATCGTAGCTGCGAAAGGCCCAAACATCGGTAATGTCGGCCGTCGGATCGAGGGCCGTGATGGGCGCCTCGCGGTGGCTGGAGGCCTTGATCCCAGCCGGGCCAACGAACGGGACGGTAACGGCAGCGATCGCCAGAAAGGTCAAGGTTAAAGCAACAAGCGGAACTCTGCTCTTTATGGGATGAGGTTTGATTTTCACATTGGGCTCCTTCTTAGAATCGGGAAGGGCAGCCGCCGCATGTCTGGCTGCGCCTCCAGAACGTCGGGCTCCCCCCGTAGCACCTAATTACTCAAAGAATGGGAATTTGGATGAGGCAAAAGGAATAATATTTTCTTGTCGCACTCGTAAGGCAGGTTGGTAGACGGGCCCACAGGCACATTTTTCCGAGAAGATGAGGAACGGAAGCTCCCGAAGCTCTCCTCGATTCTCCTTGAGCGCGGATGCGAGCCGGCACGTCTTCAAAGGATGTGGCCGGCCGGCGATACGGTGTTCCACTGGTTATGCGGGAATTTGCCGATGAATTTCAAATACGCGGGCGAAAAAATCTTTTCCGAGGATTTTCATACAGGCCGTCCGCAATTTTCTTTCGCAACCGGGTTCTATTGTTAAGATTTGAATAAGCGAGAGCGACTGTACAATATTGAACAGACTTCAATCTCCACTCATAAGTATCCTGGCCCCCCAGGGGGCTCCAATATGCACTGTCTAAGCATCAATTGTCAGCACCTTGATGATCTCCATGATTCCCTTGGCTGCTTGATGATCGGTTGTCATTGCGATCGTTTGGTCATCGAACAACCTTTTTTTCAGCTACCGCCGTCACCACAGATGCAACGGCAACGCGGCGGCGGCCGATGTCTACAGCGAGCGGAGAAAGGGAATCCCGCGACGTTGGGAAGAGCACAAACAGCGTACCGTCCTCCGACGGATCGAGCAGGATCCTGGCCGTCGGTAAACTCAAGCCACGGGTGAACTCAGACCGGAAACCAGGGTCTAAATTCAGCTCACTCTGCACTCTAGGGCTCTGAAGACAAACATCATCGAAGTCCTCGAGGATGGCTTTGACCCAGCAGAAGCGGACCCTATGTCGTCCACGGATTTTGCGTGACCAGCAATTGGCCGGCAACATCTTATCGGAATACGGGAATGGCCAACCCTCTGATTGCTGAGAACGGTATTTCTCAGGATTTGGAAACTCGATCTTGCTGGGACGAGGAGAATTCCGTCTTGATCGACGTCCGATCTGCCGCCACAAGGTTGTGATCCTTTCAGACCCACAAACGCCGAAATCTTGAACCTGGGCCCTCTCGAATCGATTCGCAGCCAATACCTAGTCTGCACAGGAAGTGAATTCGGCCGGTTTTCCCCGAAAGTGGTATTCCGGATTCTCTCTAGAGTGGCAGAGAAAAACCATTCCATCTCGTGATGCGCACTTCTTTGAACTGCGACAGATTGACGCGCGGTAGAGGAGATGTTCGAAGGAGGTACCGCATGGCACGGGTCGCTTTCTTGCTGGTTGCGGTTGTGACGCTGGCCTGCGTTTTCGCCTCCCTGATCCCAGTTTCTGGACTAGCGCAGGGCGAGGCGGTCCCGATCTTCGTAACGACAATTCCCCCCGGATACCGCGACTGGACGTTGATCTCGGTGGCGCGCGAAGAAGCCCCCCTCGACGATATCCGCGCCATTCTGGGTAACGACTCTGCCATAAAGTCCTATCGCGAAGGGAAGCTTCCATTCGCGGACGGCGGCATCATTGCCCGAATAGCCTGGAGCTATGATCCTTCGGAAGGCAACGACAAAGTCTTTTGCATTATGATTCCTGCGAGTTGCGGCCATCCGCATTCCTTCGTGGCGGGAGCCCCAAAGGAGGGGGTTCAATTCATGGTCAAAGATGCCAAAAAATATGCATCGACGGGCGGCTGGGGCTTCGCTCAATTCGATGACGGCAAACTGGCCAGCGAGGCGGTGCTCAAAACCTGCTACCCCTGCCACGCCGAAAACAAAGCTCACGACTTGGTCTTCAGTCATTACGCGCACTGACACCGAGAGCGGAAAAGGGAGTAACGGCACGACGACCACACAAAAATAATTCGGAAATAAAGAGGAAAGAAAAAATGAAGCACAAGAAGACCGTCAGGGCCTTATTCATCGTGGGGACAGTGCTTTTCGGTCTGGTCGGCATCGGTCTTAAGGCGCAGAAAAATAAGGACACGGTGAAAGTCCCGGGTGGGCTGGCGCTCTCGGAGTTCAAAGGATACGAAGATTGGCTTCCGGTTGCTCCTAGTTATACTGACGCCCAACATGTGATCCGGCTGATCGTCGCGAATCCCGTAATGATCAAGGCATATCGAGAAGGTGTTCCCAACGACGGCAAGCCTTTTCCGGATGGTTCCAAGATTGCGAAGATCTTGTGGGTACCGAAAAGTGTCACTGACAAACCTTTTTCCGCGAGCACACCGGACACGGTGACAGGTCCCCTGCAAAGGCTCGAATTCATCGAGAAAGACAGCAAGAGATTCGCGGATACGCACGGATGGGGATTTGCCGATTTCGATTATGACGCCGCATCCGATACGTTGACGCCCGGCACGATGGCTGACAAGCCGCCGCAGGGGAACGACGCTAAGTGTGGAGCTTCCTGCCACAACTTAGCGGCCAGCAAGGACTACATTTTCACGGCCTATCCAAAGAGGTGAAAGAAGCCCAGCCCGGCGCATCCAGAGCGGTGGGTTGGCACTTTAAAGTCGGCAGGAGTGGAGGGCACAACCGTGAAGCAGCATTCATTGGCATTGGATTCGCCGCGTCGCGCATTCGGCGCCGCCGGCATTGTGGGCTTTGTCGCACTTGCTTTGTATTTCGACGCGAATGTACTCACGAGGTTCCACATCATGAATACTCCCAAAGCGGGAGACAGTTTGATCGGTGCATTCCAGCCCCCGAAGTTAGCTGCTTACGCGGCCTTCCCGCGCGGATTTCACTCCTCCCTGGGCGACGAAGGCGCGATGCCTGGCTTGGACGGTGCCGTCGGCTGGCTCAATTCGGTTCCCTTGAGCGGCAAGGCGCTTCGCGGAAAAGTTGTTCTCGTTGACTTCTGGACGTACACCTGCATCAATTCCATTCGACCGTTGCCCTACCTTAGAAATTGGGCGGCTAAATATAACGACGCGGGTTTTGTAGTGATCGGTGTGCACACGCCGGAGTTTTCGTTCGAACATGAACCGATGAACGTCGAAATTGCCGCCCAAAAATTGAATATCGCCTTTCCGGTCGCTATCGAAAGCCAGTCCAGGATCTGGCACTCGTTTAACAACCAATATTGGCCCGCCCAGTATCTTGTGGACGCTAATGGACGGATTCGGTACCACCACTTCGGGGAAGGCGATTACGGCGGCATCGAGCACGCCATCCAGGAACTGCTGAAGGAAAACGGAGCCACTAGCCTGCCTCCTGAAACGACGAGCGTGCCCGGCGTTGGAATCGAGGCGGCTCCGGACTGGGCGGATGGCAAGTCTCTCGAAACCTATATCGGATATCGCCAGGCCCAGAATTTTGCGTCGCCCGAAAAAGTGCGCAAAGATTCGATCCAGGTCTACAGCGTGCCCGCGAAACTTTCTTTAAACCACTGGGGATTGAGCGGCCCATGGGAGATAAATGGAGAGAGCGCCGTGCTCCAGGCCGTGACTGGAAAGATTGTTTTCCGATTCCACAGCCGCGACTTCAACTTCGTGCTAGCTCCTGCGAAGGATGGCAAACCGGTGCGCTTTGTAGTAAGACTAGACGGCGCCGCTCCCGGCGAAAATAGCGGCGTGGATACTGCACCGGACGGCTCCGGCGAAATTCGAGAGCCCCGACTGTATCAGCTCATCCGGCAAAAAGGTCCCATTGTAGATCGCACCTTCGAGATCGAATTCCTCGATCCTGGCGTTCAGGCTCTTGACTTCACATTCGGTTAGAGATTTTGAGGAACTTTCCGAGGGCTTATCTTTGAGTATTTCCTTGAGTGTTCAGTCGGGTGCCCCATCCTTTGCGCCTTTTGCAAAGGGTGGGGATTTTGGCACCGTGATGGAAAGACCCCATCCTTTGCAAAAGGCGCAAAGGACGGGGCACCCGGTAAGCTCGATCACAAAAGAGGCAATGAAATGTCACGTCCGAGGAGGCAGCCATGAGCACCAACGCAGTTCCTAGGAAAGAAGCGACCAGCGACGCGAAAGCCGCGACGGTCGCCCTGAAGTTCGAGATCGTCGTCATCCCCGTTTCGGATGTTGACCGCGCGAAGGAGTTCTACGTCAAACTTGGATGGCGGCTCGACGCCGACTTCGACGCCGGCAACGACTTCCGCGTGATCCAATTCACGCCGCCCGGTTCCGGGAGCTCGATCATCTTTGGCAAGAACGTCACCGCGGCGGCGCCCGGTTCCAGCCAGGGCCTGTACTTGATCGTTTCCGATATCGAGGCCGCCCGAAAAGAGCTGCTCAGTCGCGGCGTGCAGGTCAGCGAGGTATTCCACGACGCCGGCAGCGTGCACGCCGGCAAGGACGAGCCATACCTGTTTGGGCGGGTCCGGGTCAGCGGCCCGGATCCCGATCACCGCAGCTACCGTTCGTTCGCGTCGTTCAGCGATCCCGACGGCAATGGCTGGCTGCTCCAGGAGATCACGACTCGGCTTCCCGGGCGCATCGACCCTGCTGTGACTTCGTTCGGCTCCGCAAGCGACCTGGCGAGCGCGCTTCGGCGTGCGGAGGCCGCCCACGGCCAACACGAGAAGCGCATCGGCCAGGCAGATGCGAACTGGCCGGACTGGTACGCCGCCTACATGGTGGCGGAGCAAAGTGGGACGGAATTGCCGACCTGAGCGGCTACGGCGTCATTGTCATAGGCTCGCTGAGCGGGCACCACGTCGGAGCGCTCGCCGAAGGTGGCGAGCGTTTCGCCGAGGGCCGCCTTGTGAAATTTATTTGCTTCCTCGCTCCCCACGGCCTACCGAACCATCCCCTCTGTCCTACGGCTCTTCCCTGATTGTGCGTGCACGTCTCGCGGTTAACGATCATCGCGCATATTTTGGAGAGCTATGAACCAGGCGAGGAATGGCATTCCCAAAAACCAGGAAAAAGGAAGACTCCGTTGGCGCGCTTTCTCGCGCTTATCCGCATTGCTGATTGTAAGTTTCCTTTTGCCTGGTGGATTTGCGTTCGCCCAGTCCGTCCCACCGAGCCGCGTACCGGAAACCGGTCCATCGTCTCCTTCGGGCCAGCCGGAAGAACCTAACGGTGCCGGTCTTCCATCCCTGGTAACACCACTGAAACCCCAGGAGCAGGAAGCGATTTATCACCCGATCACAACCCGACAGCGCCTTCGCTGGTTCATCACCAACACCATCGGCCCACCTCATCTGGCGGGAGGAATTATCGTGGCTGGTTTTGCAACTGCATTCGACCGTCCGGAAGAATACGGCCCACATTGGGGAGGATTTGCCGATCGATATGGAATGCGGATGACGGGCATTGTGACAGGAAATGCGATGGAAGCAAGCTTGGGCAGTGTGCTCCGAGAAGATCCTCGCTATTTTCGTGTGCCGGACCGGCCCTTCAAAGCTCGCATCAGGAATGTGTTGCGGCTTACGTTCGTGGCACGAAAAGACGATGGTAGCTATGGGCCTGCCTATGCGCGGTACGTGGCCATTGGGGGAAGTAATTTTCTATCGAACACTTGGAGAGCTCAAAGCGAAGCGAACGTGCATGACGCTCTGCTCCGCACCGCGGAAGGATTCGCTGGGCGAATGGCGGTGAATGCTTTCGAGGAATTTTGGCCTGACTTTAAGATGCGAGCCTTCCACAAGCATGATCCGTAACACTTGGTTGGCTTGCACTTCTACTGAATTTCCGCGCACGTTTGCATTGGCTAAATCGCACGCGCAAATCCAATCCATCGCGACTAAGGTTGGAGAGGCGCCGCATTTGTCTGCTTAGGGGAGTCATAAAATATCCACCGAGGGGCCTTGGGGAAAATCGTCCGCATGGACGTGACCTGCGCATTGCCCGCCGGTGAAATCTCCATCTGCCACTGCTGCACCTGTGGGTGAGCGCCTTCGGTTGTGACCACACGGCTCAGCGTGACCCGGTAGCGCCCATCCGGATCTATTTCAGTTCTCGGCTCCAATTGGGACAAGGTTCCCGCATCCATAAAAACATGCCACCATCGTGAATACGCGTCGATGGATCTCCACGCTTCGTCATACGCCGTGTAGTACTGCCGCCCGACGGACTCGCGCAGAGAATCCTGGTCGAGCACGATCTCTCCCGGCCGGAAGGGGACGGTCGTCTCCAGGAAAAATGTCGCGAAATTCGCCAGTTCGGGTTTGGAGAGCGACAGTGCAAATTCCGACGCGAAGCGATAGAACTCCGCCTCGGCGCCGGCGCGTTTTCCCGTGCTCTCGAAGTTGTAGAGTTCGTAGCCTTCCCGTTTCCGAGCCGCGACGGCGACGATCCAAGTCCACTGTCCGTCGTAACTGGCCTGCGACGGTATCTCCACCTGATAGAGGTAGAAGCCTTGGCTTGGCCTTGGCTGGACAATGGTCGAAAGCAAATTCTCCAGATCGGGCCGGCGCGTTACTTTGAGCAGCTTGGCGTCGATTCTCGACTCCAACGGGAGAGTGAGAGAAGCGGCGTCTCTCACTTGCTCGATGCTCAACGGCGTCCAGGCGCCCAAGCGCGCCTCTGGATTTGCCTGCTGGCCATTGCACGGCTGGCAGAGTCCAAACGCCAGAAATAAAATCGCAGTCGCGAGGCGCAGCCCGGTATTTTTAAAAATGTCCCGACACCAATGCGAAAGTCTGGGGCGCATGATTCGCCCTCCTTTCCCTTTCGTCACTTAGCGGGGACGCGCTCGGATGCGAAAAGCGGAGGCGCACATACTACGAGGAAGGCCGGGCCTCCGTCAAGGAGGAAGATGTCTACAGCTTGTCACTTTTTGGTGACGCTAAGTTTTGCGTAAGCACGTCCCCAGCGAATTAACTCGCTGGGAACTCGCGCGAATGCTTCCGTCCTGTGCTACTCTGGACGCCGAAACTTCCAACCAAAAAGGAGTAAGAGCCATGAGAGAGAATCTGTCGAGGCGGGACTTTCTCGCGTTTACCGGAGCAGCGCTGGTGAGCGCTTCCGAGGTGTCAGCCCTACAGGGCCAAAGCATTCAGCCGGGCAAAAAGCTGTACCTCTATGCCAGCTCGTGGACGAAAGGGCCGTTCGGATCAGGCGGGGGCGGTGGCATTCGCGTGTTCACCGTCAATATGAGCGACGGCTCGCTCACCCCGGTCAGCGGTGGAACCGGGCCCGAATTCGACGATTTGAATGGGGGAGACCTCTGCGTATCCCCGAATGGCCGCGTTCTTTATTGCACCAGCGAGACGAAACACCTCGACGGCAAGGTCGGCGCGGGAGGCGGCGTGCTTTCGTTCGCCATCAACCAGGAGAACGGCTCGCTCACTCACCTGAATACTCAGCCCTCGATGGGCGTCAACGCCACGTGGGTTGCCATCGACGCGGCCGCGAAGCGCATTGTGGTCGCCAATCATGGCGACGCCGATCCGACCATCCAAGTGGCCAAGAAGAATGGCGTCCCGGAAATCGAAACTTTCTTCGACGACGGAACGGTCTCGCTGTTCTTCTTGAAGCCCGATGGCGCAATGGAACCGGCCAGCGACGTGGCCGTTTTTGAAAGGACGCACGGCGTCGACATGCGCGCGCAAGGCAGCCCTCACGCCCACTCCGCAAACTTCGATCCCAGCAACCGTTTCGTGCTTGCCTGCGACACGGGAGGCGATTTTATCTACGTCTATCGCGTCGATCCGGGGTCGCGTGTCTTCACGAACGCCAAGTCTTTCAAGACGCGGCCCGGGATCTCGCCCAGACACTCGGCGTTTCACCGGCGCGCGCCGTACGTGTTCGTCATTCACGAAAGGGAATCGAGCCTGGCCTCGTATCATTTCGATTCAAAGACGGGCGATGTGAGTCTCGTTCAGACCGTCCCAACCGTTCCGGCGGATTTCACCGGCACGAACCAGCCGTCCAACATTCGCGTTCATCCCAACGGGAAGTTTGTCTACGGAGCTAATCGGGGCCACGACAGCATTGCCAGCTTCCGAATTGACGAAGCGACGGGAAAACTGACGGCGGTAGAGATTACGCCGGCCGGGGGCTCGAATATTCGGGAATTCAATTTTGAACCTTCGGGAAAATATATGTTCGTGGGAAACATGGGATCGAACAACATCACCACGTTCGCCGTGGATCCCGACACCGGCAAGATGACGGCCACCGGGGCAAAAATCGAAACGCCGAAGCCGGCATCGCTCCAGTTTGTCGCGCTCTAGGCGGGGTACTCAGGAAGCCGTTCACGCCGGCGAGGAGAGTTACGGGGCGGCGTGCGTCAGTTCATCATGACGCAAAAACGTTGGCTGGCGTGCGCCTACCGACGACGCGCTGCCGGAACAATCCCACCGTGCTGAGACAACATAAATTGGATGGACGTATGATCCTTGCCGAAGGCGCGCCCAATCCTATGCAGGGCGAGCGGAGCGCAATGGTTTATTGCAACTTCGTGAATTCGGCTTTGGCTTCTTTAAGGATGGGGATGTCCGGATCGGCGTTTTTCCAGAGCGTGAGGAAATCCTGATAGGCTGCACGGGCCTTGGCCGTTTCACCCTGCATGGCGTAAGCCCTGCCGATTTGGAGGTGCGCGAGCGCCCCGATGGGTTCCATGACAACAATTCCGCGATGGTCGAGAATTTTCTGGAATTCTGCTGCGGCTTCGAGGCCCTGATGCGCGGCCAGATAGGCTTCGCCGCGGACAAAAACGGAGTACAAGGCGTTCCAAGGGTAAGCAAAGGCTGTCATCTGCCCCAGGTCGTAGGGTGCGGCGGCTTTTAGACTCTCCAGGGCGTCAGAAGCATTTCCGTGGATGACCGCAAGCTTCGCGCTGAGGGTTGGGAGGTAGTTGAACCGCCAGATTGTGTTTTCCGGGAACCGCTTTCCCAAATCGCCCGTCATTGCTTGCGCTCGTGCGTTGTCGCCCGAATACGCCAAGGTGAGCGCGGCGCCGTACTGCACATCGAGGCTTGTCGAACTAGCGATCGCCAAAGTGGCACGCCGACGTGCATCGTCCGCATTGCCAAACAAGGCTTCTCGCAGACCAGACATGGCATAGTACGTCGCGGCTGTTTCCTTCTCTCCTGCCCGCTCTGCGGAATCCACCGCCCGGCGGGAAAATTCCCGGGCATCTCTGAGCCGCCCGGAATATGCGGCACTCTCGGCTTGCAGGCTCAGCAGCTTGTCTTCGACATCCGCCCGGTCCGCCGACGATGCTGCCTGTTGCGCAAGAGCCGCCGCATCGTTCTGTAAAAACGCAATCTGATAGAGGGGAAGAGGGTAGTAAGAGTTATCAAGTTTGCGTTTGAGAGCCTGCCCATAGGCGGCCTTTGCCTCATCGAGGCGATCCAGAGCGATGAGGTTGTACATGAGAGGGAGGTAGGAAACAGGAAAGTCCGGATTCACTCGGATTGCCTCCCTAGCTTCTTCAACTGCTTTCTTATATTGTCCAAATATCGGGAGAACTAACGCCGACAAGATATCATGCGGTTTCTCCATGCGAGGATAAGCCTGTATCCAAACTTCGCAGGTCTGTTGTGCATTTTTCGTGTTTCCGGTAACCGTCACATCGAAATCAGCTGCGATGAAATACATTTCCGCCTCAGTGGTTCGGTCGCGCAGTTCATATGCCTTTCGGGTGAAGTCGGCTGCCAGCCCGGGTTCTCCAACATCTCCGGATACGCGGCCCAGCCAAGCGTAGGCGAGTGCAAAATTCGGGTCGAGTTCGATGGCATGCTTGAAAAAAGGGATTGTCGCGGCAAACCCTGTCGTGAATTCGACTCTCCGGCCCGTGCTGAAAGCTTTGAGGGCTTCCAGCGACGGCGTGGTGGCTTGTTCCAGCGGGGTATCGAATTTCTGCACCGTGTTCAGCGATTCACCTAGTTTGTTCCGAATCTCGGAAGCCGTGGTTCCTAGAGCATCGAGCACGTGGTTCTTGTCGCTCGCCCGAGCTTCCGTGCTCGCCAGCGTTGCGCCGCTTCCGCAGTTGACCGCCCTGAGGGTTAGAAGGTACTGCGTGCCAATCTGTGCGATCGAACCTTCGAGATCCGCCGCGCTCCCCGTTCGCTGGCAGAGTTCCCGCGAAATCTCCGGCGTGAGCCTGGCGTCCGGCTTCTGGCCCATCATCTGAAGGGTCTGCTGGACTTGCTCGTCGGAGATAATGCTCAAGAACGGCGATTGTTCCAGTTGTACGGAAAGCCCTTGGCTCAATGTCCCATCGAAGACCGCGTCGCCAGTCGTGTTCCCGAATTCGGCCAAGACAATGGTGTCCTTGTCCGTCAGCGCGTGCGCCTTGCGAGTGAAAAACAACCCGCCGCTTACGGCCAGACCGATGACCACCGCGAGCGTGGCGGCGACCAATCCCCAGCGAGGGGATTTCATGGCCGTGTTCGATGATGTGGCTACGCCCTCAGCAGGGCGCGTCAGTTCCGGTGATTTCGTCTCCTCCGGCGCTTCCACCTCCATATTGGCAATGAAGCGGTAGCCGAGGGTGGGGACGGTCTCGATATACCTGGGCTTCTTGGCGTCATCCAATAGCCCTTTACGTAATTGACCAATAGAGTAATTCAGAACGTGGTCGGTAACAAAGGCGTCGCCCCAGACCGCGTCGATCAACTCCTTCCTCTCCACCAAACGGCCGCGGTTCTCGACCAGGAAGATCAATAAGTTGAGCGCCTTGGGCTCGACTTGGACCGCATTCCCAGCTTTGAGCAGGCGGAAGCTCTCAATGTCAATCTGGACATCGTCGAAGCGGTAGCGCTTGGCCACAAAGCGACCTCAGGATTTCTTTGCGAAATCTGGCCGAAAATATCTGTGCGCCCTGAGTAATGCAAAGGCCGCCAAGAACTAAGGTCCTCCCCGAAACGGGATGGGCCCAATGAAAACCATGCCGTACGCAGGGCTCGCAATCAGAGTCGCGGTATTCTATTTCATCGCCGCCGAGATCTTCCAGTTTATTCAGGCTCGGTGTGAACTGATGATTTCGGGCTGACACTTGGGCCAAGTCCCGTGAGGTCTTGGCTGTAAGTTCGCTGGCTGTTTTGAGGAACCTGAATGCACTTGCTACCGTAATCTTGTGGCGAATAAGTCCTGAAGGAACGGCGAATTCGGATGGAATCAAATTCGGTTGGGCATGGCGACGCTCTCGCCTGCATCTTTCACAGATGGCTCGCCGTTACGCTCCTCGGCCGATTTCCACTTTTTGCTCCAAACCTCGGTGGCGAACAGAACGAGCGAGCAACCCACCGGGAAGAGAACCTCATTCGAGCCTCGTAAAATCACGTCGGCGGCGCTGAACAGCTTGAAGTTCGTCCAATAGGTATAACCAAGCACAATTGCGGCGAACAAGACACCCAGCCCGAGCCCAGTTGCGGCATGGGCTGCCGCGCTCTTCTGCTTGCGCTTGACCATCCAGGCCAGAATCCCGGCCAGGCACCCGTACTCGACAGCTTTGATGATTCCCAGCACCACCGGCGAGAGACGTTTGGAAACCACGGGCATGGCGCCAAGAGCCGCTCAAACGCCTTTCTGGACGGCGCGCGCGACTTTGAAGCCCACCGACGCCGAAAGCAGGCCGGTCAGACCCGCGAAAGAGGCAGGCAATTTCGACGCGACCATAGCCACCGAAATACTCGCGCACACGATTGTGGACCAAGCTACTCTTTGCGTAAGATCCACGATCAAAGGATTCAGCCTGGGTATGCGCCCGACTGCCACGGAAGCTGCCAGCAGCACAATTTGTATCGCCAATCCAAGGACAATCGAGAGCCAGCAGACATGAAGCACGAGCGCAGCGACGCTCCCGGCGCTAGACACGGGCTTTGTTTCGTGGACAGGCTCGACATTTTCGACGCGGGCATGGCGCCGGGAGTCGATGGAAGCGTTCAGCCATAGCTTGACGCGATGCAGCGCGGTTCCGGGCTGAAAGATTGGCTTCCGTGCGCTGCGGGCTTCGCTCGAGCGGTTGAACACGGGTTCCGTTCCGTGAACGTGCTCGACGCTTTCGACGCGGGCATGACGCCGGGAGACGATGGGAGCGTTCAGCCACATCTTTACGCGATGCAGCGTGGTTCCGAGCTGATTGGTGAATTTCCGAGCACTGCGAGGGCGTTCCATCGGATTGCTCCGCAAGAAGCGAATACAGGCGCGTGAATATTAATTTAGCGCCTCGCTCAAGTCAAACACTTGGTCCTGCGGCCATCGCCATCTGAACGAAAGTCTATGGCGCAACTCTACTTACGCGCCATTGCTTGATCCGAGCGGAGCAATACGCGCCCCGATCCTGGAAATAAGCAACGCCGGAATTTGCAAACCGATGCCTGCCCCAAGGAAATATCGCCCCCCGGATTTGCCGCACAGTTGGGGGCCGGGCTCAACATTAGAAACTACTAATGTGGCCCTTTATTTGCCTTATTCATATTTGTGAAACAGAAGCAATCCATGAAGAAACAGTGGCTGTGCGTCAGCTGCCTGACACAAACGGAGTTAGACATCCACGGCCGATGCAGCGCCTGCGGATCCGATGCGGTGGATAGGATCGACCCTCGTTCTTCTTCGTTTGACGACCAAGATAATCCTCAAACGGTTTCGGCCCAACGCGGGACAACCTCGAGGAGATTTTCGTGGTGATCCTCTTATTGGGAGCCGTGTTGACGGTATTGGTGTTTCTCAGCCTCCTCGGCTCCGGGAGTCAGGACGCATCAAGGCATCGTCGGTGAAATGGGCCTGTAACCCTTCGCGAAGCAGCAAAATAAAAAGCATCGAGCCAGGACCATCTCTGATCGTTCCAGGCACGCTGGCAATTGCCCTTCGGCGTCACCAGGGCGGGCGCTTGTCAGCAGTGCCGTCCGACCACTTGGCGACTGGAATCATGAGTACGGTCCACCGAGCCAAATTGTCCTTGGACGCCATCACGGGGGAACCCGGCAAATCCGCACCCCAGGCCCATGGTTCCGTCAGCGGCGCGAAGAACATCAAGTGAGGATGCCAGCGCCCAACGCCGTCGTTCAAGTACCCTTGCTTGGACATCATGTAACACATCGCGCCCGGCTCTAGCGGCGGCAATTCCTTCTTGTCGAACGCGGCGTTAATCTCCTCGGACATCTGAGTTGGAGATCGCCCGGCGAATAGCAAATCAGTTCTCATCTTCATCAGTGCTACGTTGAGCCGTGCGGCCGGAGCGTTGAAGCAAATGGGAGCCCGCATTTTGGGATTCCAAAATTGCGGATCGTCGATTTCCACGGACCATGACCGTTCCACTATGCACACGAAACCGTTCTGGCCTTTAACCGCGGTTTCGTAACCATGCCGTCCAAGGACCAAAATCTCCGCGTCCTTGGAGATGGATCCAGGGGCAGCGCTCCGAGCCAGCGTTATCTCCGCATTGCGATCGGCAATCAGGTATTGGTCAAGCGGGGCCATGCTCGGATATGGTGTTTTGACGCCCTGTGCTTCCGCCATCCTCGCCGCGCCCAGCGCGGCAAGCAGCGCAAAGCCCCTGAATACAATCGTTCTGAGAGTTTTCCAAGTCATAGATGTCTCCTGAGTAGGGAATTTTCCGGTGATA
>Ga0302324_100009982_pt1 | contig 19735 bp, 13 predicted proteins | sample Palsa_T0_1_FD_201949 | JGI IMG/M metagenome (GOLD analysis project Ga0302324, IMG submission 201949) | Peat permafrost microbial communities from Stordalen Mire near Abisko, Sweden - Palsa_T0_1 | ecosystem: Environmental > Terrestrial > Soil > Palsa > Peat permafrost | place: Sweden: Abisko...
AGTATGAGGGTAGGCGCGCAGTGGGTCACTTATAACGGGGAAGCCGCCAATGGCTTCACCAACAACTATGACGATCTGTGGAAGTATGAGCCGTCGACGAACCTGTGGACCTGGGAAAACGGAACGCAATACACGCAAGTTAGCGGAAACTGCGGCAGCATCGGTGTCGCGTCCTCGAGCAACATACCGGGAGGGCGCAACTCTGCGCTCACCTGGATCGACTCCTCAGGCAGCCTGTGGATGTTCGGCGGTGAGGGCCTGGACTGCACCGGCTACCAAGGCTTGCTCGACGATTTCTGGAAGTACTGATGAATCGTGCCGGCAGGTCGCAATGACCTGCCGGCCTTTCCCGGGTGCCGCCGTCATCCAACGAACGCGCGCATTGCGGGTGATCTGCAACCGTCGTGTAGGAGGAGGTTCGAGGTAATTCTGACAAAATCTGTTAAGGGCCTTGTCGGCAAAGAATAAATTGCAGAAAGGCGCCGCTACGGGTTTTCCTGCCCAATCCAGTCAGCGGGACGACAGCGTGAGGTCGATCCGCTTTTGCTTCCTAATCCATGGGATAATCGTCACACTGATTACCCCGGCCAGAACGTTGGGATAGGGCTGACTGGTGATAAATTCAGTGACACTGCTTCGCACAGCGTTCGGGCGCTCAGCTAACCTAACCTTTGTCCTCATCGCTTGCGCGGTGGCGGGCTGCAGCTCGGTCGGGAACGGCGGAGCGGGAAGCGGTAGTTCCGGGACCGGAGCCACCTCTTTTACTCTGGGCGGTACGATAACCGGGCTGACGGGTGCCGGCCTGGTGCTCGCTGATGGTAGCAACACGCTTGCCGTGGCATCCAACACGGCAACGAGCTTTACGCTGCCGACGCCGATTGCCGAGGCGAGCAGCTACGACGTCACGGTGAGCACCCAGCCTGCCGGCCAGACCTGCACCGTCACCGGTGGCACGGGCACGATGCCGGCAGCCAACGTGACCGACGTTGTGGTGACCTGCGCAGCGAGCTCTTTCACGCTCGGCGGCACGATCAGTGGCCTGACGAGTGGCGCGTTAGTGCTGGCTGATGGCGCCAATACGGTTACCGTGGACGCCGGCGCGACGAGCTTTACGCTGCCGACGCCGGTTGCCGAGGCGAGCAGCTACGCGGTTACGGTGACCACGCAGCCGACTGGTCTGACCTGCTCGGTCGCCAATGCATCGGGCACGATGCCGGCAGCCAACGTCACGGACATTGCTGTCACGTGCACGGCCAACAGCACCTCCTACACCCTCGGCGGTACGATCAGCGGCTTGACGGGCTCTGGATTGGTCCTCAAGAACAATGGCGTCACGCTTCCAGTCACTTCCGGCGCGACCAGCTTTACCTTCGGCACGAGCCTGAGCGCCGGCACTGCCTATTCAGTCTCGGTGACGAGCGAGCCGGCCGGCTTGACCTGCTCGCTCGCCAATGCATCGGGCACGATGCCGGCGGCCAACGTCACGAGTGTTACCGTGACGTGCTCGGCGCAGAGCTACACGCTCGGCGGCACGATCAGCGGCCTGACGAGTGCGGGCCTGGCGCTCGCCAATGGCGGCAATACGCTTGGCGTTGCGGCCAACGCGACGAGCTTTACGATGGCCAATTCCGTCGCGTATGCGAGCGGCTATGCCGTGACGGTGGCGACACAGCCGACGGGGGAAACCTGCTCTGTCGCCAATGGATCGGGCACGATGCCGGCAGCCAACGTCACGAACGTCGCCGTGACCTGCACGGTGAACATCTACGCGCTCGGCGGCACGATCACGGGTCTGACGAGCGCCGGCCTGGTGCTCGCCAACGGCAGCAATACGATTAGAGTTGCAGCGAATGCGACGAGCTTTACGATGAGCAAGTCCGTCGCCTACGCGACTGGCTATGCGGTTACGGTGGCGACACAGCCGGCGGGATTGACCTGCTCGGTTTCCGGCGGAACAGGCACGATGCCGGCAGCCAGCGTCACGAGCGTCGCCGTGGCCTGCTCAGCGACCACCTACACGCTCGGGGGCACGGTCAGCGGCCTGACGAGTAGCGGCCTGGTGCTCGCCAATAATGGAGCGACGCTGACAGTCACTTCCGGTGCGAGCAGCTTTACCTTCGGCACGGCCTTGAGCGTCGGTGCCACCTATGCAGTCACGGTACAAACCCAGCCGAGCGGACTGACCTGCTCGATCACCAATGCATCGGGCACGATGCCGGCGGCCAATGTCACCAATGTTGCGGTGAGCTGTACGACCAATCCGACCTACACGCTCGGGGGCACGATCAGCGGCTTGACGAGTGCTGGGTTGGTGCTCGCCAATAATGGAGACACCGTGGGGGTCAATTCAGGCGCGAGCAGCTTTACCTTCGGCACGAGCCTGAGCGCCGGCACCGCCTATTCAGTGACGGTACAAACTCAGCCGAGCGGGCTGACCTGCTCGGTTCACAACGCATCGGGCACGATGCCAGCAGCCGACGTGACCAACGTTACGGTGACCTGCGCGACCACGCCTACCTACACGCTCGGGGGCACGGTCAGCGGCTTGACGAGTAGCGGATTGGTGCTCGCCAATGGCGCAGCCACGCTTGCAGTAAGTTCGGGGGCAACCGGGTTTACGTTCGGCACGGGCCTGAGCGCCGGCACGGCCTATTCAGTCACGGTATCAACCCAGCCGGCCGGCCTGACCTGCTCGATCGCCAGTGGATCGGGCACGATGCCGGCAGCCAACGTCACCAGCGTTGCGGTGACCTGTACGGCCAATCCGACGTACACGCTCGGGGGCACGGTCAGCGGTTTGACGAATAGCGGATTGGTGATCGCCAACGGTGGCGATATGCTTTCGATTTCATCTGGTGCGACGAGCTTTACGTTCGGCACGAGCCTGAGCGTCGGCGCGACCTATTCAGTCACGCTAACGACGCAGCCGGCCGGCCTGACCTGCTCGATCGCCAATGCAACGGGCACGATGCCGGCAGCCAACGTCACGAGCGTGACGATCGGCTGTAGTCCCGCTTCTTCGTCGTCTGGCAACTGGATATTCGAGGGCGGATCGCAAACCCGATACTCCTCAGGAGCGTACGGGACACAGGGCGTAGCGGCGGCTGGCAATATCCCGGGCGCGCGCTACCAGTCGGGCTCCTGGATTGATAACTCGGGCCACTTCTGGATCTTTGGGGGTTGGGGGACCGATTCCACCGGTACCGACACTCGGGAAAACGACATTTGGATGTACGACCCGAGCAGCCAGCTATGGACCTGGGAAGGCGGTGCGAGCGTCGGCAATGCCTACCCAAACTGGGGAACGCAGGGTGTCGCGTCGTCCAGTAACACACCCGGCGGACGCTCCATGTTCGCTTCGTGGGGCGATTCGCAGGGCAATTTCTACATGTTCGGCGGCGACACGCTCAGCGGTGAGTGGGCGCTATGCAATGACCTGTGGAAGTACAACATTTCGACGGGCCTGTGGACCTGGCTGAATGGGCTGACCTCCTGCAGTTTGGGGCCCACGCCGCTCAGCAACCCGAATTACACCTGGGAGTCGACCACGGCCTATACGGGGGTCTTCGGCACCCAGGGTGTCCCGGCTCCGGGCAATATGCCCGCGGTCAGAAAATCCGCCGTCAGCTGGATCGATGGTTCCGGCAATCTCTGGCTGTTCGGCGGTATCAGCTACACCAATGACGCCTGCGGCTACCCGCCAAATGCCGGCGTGAATGAATGCATCGTGTTTCTGGACGATCTGTGGAAGTACAATCCCTCGACCAACGAGTGGGCGTGGATGAGCGGTTCGCAGACGCCTGATTCATCGGGTGTCTACGGTACCCAGGGTGTGGGCTCGACCAGCAACTACCCGAGCGGCCGCGAGGTCCTGGCAAACAACACATGGGCCGACAATCAAGGCAACCTGTGGTTGTTCGGCGGCGTTGCTCCGACCTCGAGCGATCCAGGCGGCAACAATGATCTGTGGAAGTACAACATAGCCAGTAACGAGTGGACCTGGGTGAGCGGTTCGAACAGCACCGGGCAAGCGGGTTCCGGACCGCTCGGCTCGTACGGCACCGAAGGCGTCGCGGCCTCGAGCAATGTGCCACCAGCGCGCTACTACCAGCACGAATGGATCGACACCAGCAACAACCTCTGGATGTGGGGAGGCGGGCAGTGGGTCAGTGATAACGGGGAAGCCTCCAACGGCTTCACGATCAACTATGACGATCTGTGGAAGTATGTGCCGTCGACGGGCCTGTGGACCTGGGAGAGCGGAACGGATAACACGCAAGTGGGCGGAAACTGCGGCACCCAGGGCGTCTCGGCCTCGACCAACTTACCCGGAGGGCGCAACTCCGGCCTCACCTGGATCGACTCTTCAGGCAACCTCTGGCTGTTCGGCGGTGAGGGCCTGGACTGCACCAACTCTCAAGGCCTGCTCGGTGATCTCTGGAAGTACACCAATTGATCTGCGGGCCTGAAGGACGCTGATCCGGCCTCATAACGCGATTGCGTCGGATCTGCAGATTGATGCAAACCGCTCTCCCGCGGGGCGCGGCAGGCGCTGTTGCGTGGCATGATCCACCGCCGCCAGGCCGAAGTGCGCGTTGAAGCCTTCGGTCCATTCGAAATTGTCGTACAGCGCCCAGTATAAATACCCACGCACGTCGATACCCTCCTGAATGGCGGCGGCGAGCGCGCGGATATGATCGACGAGGAAAGCTTCGCGTTGCAGCTCATCGACCGTGGAGATCCCGTTCTCGGTCACGATCAGCGGCACGCCATAGCGGCTGAGCCTGCGCAATATTCCTGTCAGTCCCGGTGGATAGATTTCCCATCCCAGGGAGCTGAAATTTCGCGGCCGCTCATGATGTGAGTCCTTGCATTCGGTGCCGAAAATCAGACCTACTCCGCTCGATTGTGACCGCACGATTTGACGTGTGTAGTAGTTCACTCCAAGAAAATCGAGAACGCGAGACGGCGAACGCCCAAGCAATAGAAAGCACAGCCTGTTCAACACCAGATCGCGTAAGCTCGCCGACCAGACGTCGCGCAGGCGCCGCGGATTGCAAGGCACGACATAGGGTGCGCTATGCGCAAAGCCCACCATGGCGTCCGGCCGATGGCGGTGCAAGACGGTAAATGCCGCGACATGCGCCCGACAGAGGTTTCGCAGGCTCAGGCAGGCGTGGTACCAGGAACGCGCCTCGCACGGCGGCCAGTCGCCGGCGACGAATGCACGCTTGACGTATACGGTGGGCTCATTGATCGTCAGCCAGAATCGCACCCGGCTTCCAAGCCGGGCGGCTACGAATTCGACGTAGCGTTGAAATAGCATGACCGCATCGGCGCTGTACCAACCCCCCTGTTGCGTGAACCAGGCGGGATTCGTGAAATGATGCAGCGTGAGGATCGGTTCGATATCCCGCCTCCGCAGGGCGTCGATCAACGCGATGTAGTGCTCAATCGCAGCGTGATTCCACTGGCCCTGCACCGGCTCGATGCGGCTCCACTCGATGGAAAAGCGGTGCGCGGTGTGACCCCATGAGCGCGCAAGTTCAAAATCAGTCTCGTACAATTCGAACTGACGGCAGGCGTCGCCGGAACGATACGGCAGGCGGCCGTTCTGCTCGTATTCCCACCAGTCATTCCAGCGGTTATTGCCCTCTACCTGATGGCTGGCGGTCGCGGCGCCCCACAGAAATCCGTCCGGGAATTGCATGACTCTCTCCAGGTGGAAGTGGGCAGTCTAGCATCCCGTTTTGCACGGACCATGCGATAGAATCTCGATTCAATGAGCATCATCGACGTTCGGAAGTTACCGCATCTCACGCATCTGGACGCCGACGTATGCATCGTGGGTGCAGGAGCGGCCGGTATAACGCTGGCGCGAGAACTGGCCGCCACTTCGCTCGAGGTCTGTCTGGTCGAGAGCGGCGGATTCGGCGCCGATCCGCAGACCCAGTCGCTGTACGACTTGCAAAGCACGGGCGTCGCATTGCGCGAGAATTACATGTCGCGCGCGCGCTATTTCGGCGGCAGCTGCAATCTCTGGGCTGGCCGCAGCATGCTGCTGGGTGAATTGGATTTGCAACGGCGCGACTGGGTGCCAGACAGCGGCTGGCCGATCTCGTACACGGAACTCGCCGCCTACTACCCGCGCGCGGGCGATGTCCTCGAGCTACCCGGGGTCAGCGCAGAGGACTTCTCTCGCTACCAGCGCCGCATGTCCGCCGATGAGAGAGAGATCTTCGCCAACGGCCTGTTCGTACCGACCACGTCCCTGTGGGCGAAAAGTCCACAACGCTTCGGTGCGGATTTCAGATCGCTGTTACGCCGTGCAGAAAATGTCCGAGTGCTGTTACACGCATCCATCACCAAGATCAACCTCAACGACGCCGGCAAAGCGGTCGAGTCTGTAACGGCGGAGACGCTCGAAGGCGGCAGATTTCAGCTGCGGGCTGGTCGCTTTGTACTCGCCTGCGGCGGCCTGGAAAACGCGCGGCTGCTGCTGGTATCACGCGACCGGCAACGCAACGGCATCGGCAATGAACTCGATCTCGTGGGCCGCTACTTCATGGATCATCCGCGGGCCGTATTCGGCAAAGTACATGTTCCAGCCGCGCGGCGCCTCCGAGCCTTGCGCGGACGCCCGCTGTCCGACGGCAAGCTGCAGTTCGGTATCGGTCTGTCGGCGGACACGCAGCGCCGCGAGGGATTACTCAATCACTATGTGAGCCTGGAGTCGCAGACCTCGGGTTATACGCAGGCCCGTTATCAGGCCATGGTTCAGACCGCAAAGGTTCTGCTGCGCAAGGGACACGCCGGAAGCCGCTGGGATTTCCGCCGCATGAAAGTGAGTGATCTGCCGAACATGGTGTATCTTCTGAGCCCGAAGGAATTGATGCCGCATCTGCTATACCGCTGGTACGTCGCGGCCCGCGATGCGATTCCCCGCCGCCCAAAACCCCAGACCTACATCGCGGTCTATTTCTGCGAGCAACCGCCCGATCGTGACAGCCGTGTGACGCTGAGCGATAGCACCGATCGTCTTGGGACACCGCAACTGAAACTGCACTGGCATATCGGCGATTCGGTCATTCGTTCCATATTGCGGATGCAGGACCTGCTCGCGGAACGGTTGCAGGCGACCGGCGTTGGGCGGCTGGAGAGGAGCGATGAGGACATTCAATTTACCGACGCGTCGCACCATATGGGCACCACGCGGATGAGTGCCGGACCGGAGAGCGGTGTCGTAGATACCGACTGCAAGGTCCACGGCGTCGAGAATCTGTTTCTGGCTGGCAGTTCGGTATTTCCCTGCGCCGGCCACGCCAATCCCACCATCACCATTGCCGCGCTTTCACTGCGATTGGCAAAGCACCTGCAGATGTTGCACGCCGCCTGACCTGCTGCGGTCGGACAGTATGCCGTAACGTGTAGCGCGATATGTGCTGGAATGCACATTCCGTTGAGGTGCGATGGTTGTACGCTACGCCAACGTAACATCGGTGCGCGGTCTCCCTGTTTGTCTATGGGTTTCTGCGCCTGGGTCTCAATGATGGTATAAAAGGCGAGATTCGCCGCACCGTCGATCTTGCCGCCCGGCGGCAATCAGATTTGTGCGGAAAGCAGATCCCACGCACCGCGACGGCGAACCAATGGACAACATGATTTCTACGCCAACCAAGCCGACACTGTGCGTGGTCAACTTCAACGGCAAAAGCGTTCTGCCGGCTACTCTGTCGGCCGCTTGCGCACTGGAAGATCGATTCGCGACGATCCTGCTGGTCGACAATGGCTCCGAGGACGGCAGTGCGGAGCTCGTGGAACGAGATTTCCGCTCCGTGCGGGTGATTCGTCTGCCGGAGAATCGTGGAGCCGGCGGCGCGCGCAATGTGGGCTTGCGAGAAGCGCCTACCGACAGGATTCTATTCATCGACAACGACGTAGCGCTGACACCGATTTGCGTCGATCGCCTCATGGATGCGCTAGATCACAACCCGCGGGCCGCACTGGCCGCCGCAACGATCGTGTATGCGCATCGGCGCGACACGATTCAATATGACGGCGCCGAATGCCACTTCCTCGGCACTCAACGGCTGCTCGATGAGGATGTGCCGATCGCGGCCGTGGTCCCTGCGGTGCGCAAAGTAGGCTCCCTGAGCACCTGCTGCTTTCTTGCCGACCGCTCGCGGTTGCCGCTGCACGAAGAGTTCGACGAGGTCTTCTTCTACATTTTCGAAGATCATGATTTCGGCGTGCGAGTGCGGTTGCTCGGCGCCGAGATCCTGTCTTTGTCCGACGCGCTGTGCTATCACGGCAAGGGCACCGAGGGTCTATCGATCCGCCAGCTGGGCACCTACTCGAGCAAGCGCGTGTATTACCTGATCCGAAATCGCTGGTTGATATTGTTGAAGAACTATTCGCTGCGAACCTTGCTGGTGCTTGCACCGATACTCGTGTTCTATGATTTCGCCCAGCTATTGCTGATCATCAAAAAGGGCTGGTTTTCCGAGTGGTGGCGCGCCACGGTGTGGATGTTTAGACATCTTCCGCAGGTGCTCGGCGAACGCCGGCGCATACAACGGCTTCGCCGGGTGCCGGACCGGCAACTGCTGGTGGGCGGCGGCGCGCCGTTTCGTGCCGAATTGACCACCAGCAAGCTGGAGTTGCTGGCGCGCCGTGGGCTCGATGCGATCGTCGGCTCGTACTGGAAGCTTGCGGCGACACTCATTTGAGCCTCGAGCGTCGTCTCTCCGTCTGCTATGTGGTCCCTGGACATGATCTGTTGTCCTCGATCGGTCCTACGCGCAATGTGCTCAATCTCGCGCAGGCGCTCGGAAAGTGGGCCGATGTGACCGTGGCCTTTCACCGCACGGCGGACCCCAGTCCACCGGCAGACCTGCGGGTGCTGGAAATCGAGCCAGCCGTGGCTGCCACGACCGTTGATGACGCCGCGATGCGTGGCGTCGGCTACGGACAGTTTCTGTCCTACATGCGGCAGCTGCACCGCTTCGTGCAGCGGGATCTGCGTCCCTTCGATATCATCCTGGAGAAGAGCTGGCTGCTGTCGGGCTATATTTCAGAGCTTTGTCGACGGCGCGGTCAGCTGGGAGTTCCGATCGAGAATATCGTGCCCAATCCGAAGCATGCGGCTCAGCAAAGTTTTTCCAAGCTCATGCGTCTGCGCTTCGGTCGCTGGATGGCCGGCAGGAATCTGCGCCACGCACCGCTGATCATTGCAGAGACGGAGTATCTGAAAAAGGAAATTGCCCAATATTGGCGAGTTCAGGTCGATCGCATTGCAGTGGTCGATCTGGGCGTGGACCGCAAACTCTTTCATCCCATCGATGCGCAATTTGCCCGGCACAAACTCGGCATTTCCAGCGAGCGAAAGATTCTCATGTATGTCGGTGTGCTGGATCGGACCCACAACCTGGAGCCCGCGATTTCGGCGCTTTGCGCTTCAAACACGCTGGACTGCGAGCTGCACATCGTAGGCGATGGTTTCCGTCGTGAGGATTACCAGCGCCTGGCCGCTGGCGCGCGCTCGACGGTGGTGTTTCATGGTCGCGTAGCGCATAGCGAGGTGCCGAATTACATCGCGGCAGCGGATCTGTGTCTCGCACCCTACGACGCCACCGCGTTCTCATCCGGCGAACTGGGTTACTCGACCATGAAAATTCCGGAATACCTCAGCGTCGGACGAGCGGTGGTCAGCGTGCCGAGCGGGCGTACCCGCATGCTCCTGCGAGAGGGTGAAACGGGCTTTCTCTTCAGCAACGATGTCGCTCAATGGACGGCGTTCCTCGGACAATTGCCGACGCGGGAGCGCCTGAGCGAGATGGGAGCTGCGGCCGCACAGGTTGAACTACCATCGTGGGAGGACACGGCTCGCAGCTATCTGTCGCTGTGCACGCATCAGTTGGGGTTAAACGGGCGCTTGGAGGCTTAACAAGTGGATGCCTATCGTGTGTTCGCATATGCGCATGTAGTCTGCAGCGTTCTGCTGACGGGCCTGGCGCTGTTCTGGTTCATCATGCTCATAGCACTGCGCCAGCGCTTCGGTCCGGCTGAGACGGCTAATTTGCTGCAGACGGTGAATCGGGCGCGCTGGCCACATGTTGCCATTCCCTACGCCTTGCGTTTGCCGTTGCCCTGGGTGACATGGGTGACGGTCGGCGCGCTCGCTGTGAGTGGGGTGGTCATAGTCCGGATTCGCGGTGGGGTGCCTGCGGGCGCGTTGTGGTGGGTAAAGATGGCGTTATTGGCAGGCGTCGTCGTGATCCAGTTGCTCGTAACGCGCCGACCTAACCCGAAGCTGATCGGCATCAACTTCATACTGGTGCTTGCTATGATGCTGGTGTCCGGCTGGATGATTCGGTGATCCCATGAGCTTGTATGCGATCTGTATTGCTCTACACCTGCTCGCGATGTCGCTGTGGCTCGGACATATGTTCGTCTGGGCCCTGGTGACGGGACCGGCGATGAAGCGGATCGAGCCGCGAGAAACCGCCGATCTGTTGCGCGAGCGTAGTCTGTTCCGCGGTGGCCTCGGTTGGCCGGCTTTGGCCGTATTGATTCCCACCGGACTGTACATGCTGAGCCTGCGCGGCATCTTCCCCAGCGATCTGATATCCGGTGCCGCATACCACGGACCGCAGGGTGCCGTGCTGGCGGTGAAGTTGGCGGCTGTGTTGATCATGATCGCCTACCAATCCCTGTTTGGCCACCGCCCGGCCCCGATAGCGATCTACTTCGATATGTTGGCTGCTCTGACCATCCTCGGTGCCTCGGTGGTGCTGGTCCGAGGCTGGGTCTAGATGAATGCGGGACAGCCCAAGATCGTAGTTGTAGGCATGGAGCTGGGCGATGGCCGGCTTCTACATGCCTGGGCACAGTCGGGTCGGCTGCCGTTCCTGAAATCGCTCATCGAGCGCGGTTGTTGGGGCTGGCTGGAGAGCACGGCGGACCAGTTGCATATCTCCGCGTGGCCGTCGATCTATACCGGCGCCGCTCCGGGCGAGCACGGTGTCTATTTCACCTTTCAACCGGCGCCGGGCTTGCAGGGCTATCAACGCTTCCGCGCCGGTCTGTATGGCCGGCCCACGTTCTGGCAGCTGCTCAATCGCGCCGGTCACGGCTGCTCGGTATTCGATCCACCGTACTCCCATCCCGAGAGCGGCTTCAGCGGCGCGTATGTTTATGATTGGGGCAGCTGGGCGCATTATCTTCAAACCGGTTCCGTCCCTGACACGTTGCTGAAGCAACTGGATAAGCACTGCGGCGCCTATCCGCTGGGTCTGGAAGCGCACGACTTCGGATGGAAAGCGCTGGATCCGGTGGCAATATCGCGGCGATTGATCGAAGCGGCGAGAGCCAAGGCAACCGCAACCTGCTGGTTGATGCAGCAGTCGGCGTGGGATCTGGCATTTACCGTGTTTGGCGAAACGCATGTGGCCGGTCACTACTGCCTGCTCACCGAAGCCTCCGCGATCGCGTTGGAGCAGCGCCCCCTGCTGGATCTCTATGAGGAACTCGACCGTGCAATTGCCAAGATCTGCGCGACTGCGGGTGCAAACGCCACGATCATCGTCATTTCCGGCGACAGCGTGGCGCGCAATCATGCCGGCTGGCACCTGCTTCCCGAAATTCTCGCGCGTCTGGGCTATCTGGCGGATGGCAGTGCACCACCGCCGGCCGGCGCCTCCGGCGCCCCCGCGTCCCGCTCGAAAAGCCTCGATCCAATCAAATTATTGCGCGATTTACTGCCGAAAGATTTCCGCAAAAACCTTGCGAGCCTGTTGCCGACTGCGCTTCGGGACAAACTTGCGCAGCGTGTCGACAACGCCGGGATAGTCTGGTCACAGACCCGGGCCTACTGCCTGCCGACTGACCTGGAGGGATACATCCGTATCAATCTCAAGGGCCGCGAACCCCAGGGCATCGTCGAACCAGGTGCGGAATACGAGGCATTGCAGAGCGAGCTGGCGCAGGCGCTGGGTGAGCTACGCGATCCCAATACCGGTCATCCAATCGTGCGGGAAGTCATCCGAACTGACGACGCTTTTCCCGGCGGCCGCCGGGCCTACCTGCCCGATCTGATCGTACGCTGGAATGCCGACAATCCGATAACCTGCGCCTGTTCGGCGGGGTTAGGTACGGTTTCAAAACTATCCCCGGATCCGAGGCCGGGAACTCACGCCGGCCCCGGTTTCGTTCTTGCGGCGGGACCCGGAATCGCTGCGGGAAAGTTGCAGGGTCCGGCGCATATTGTCGACTTCGCACCGACACTCCTGAGGCGTTTCGGGGTAGAAGTGCCGGCGCATATGCATGGACGGGTCTGGCCGGAGCTGACGAGTTCAACGGAAGGAGCTTAAGTGCTGTGAGTATCAAGATCTTGCAGGTTGGGGCCGGGATTCGCGGACAGCACTGGGCTCAGTTCGTGAAGGATCATCCGGACGTGGAGTGCGTCGGCCTCATCGAGCCGGTCGCAGCAGCGCGTGAGAAAGCGCTGGCAATCATCGCCAATGGCGCCTGCCGCGGATTCTCGGATCTGGGCGAGGCGTTGCAAAGTACCAAGGCCGATGCAGTGCTGATCGTCACACCGTCGGTCACGCACGCCGAGGTGGCGATGCGCTGTCTGGACGCGGGCTTGACCGTCATGGTGGAGAAGCCGCTCTCTACCACGGTGGAGGAGGGCCAACGACTACTCGAACGGGCGAGGGCCGTGGGAAAGCAGGTCATAGTCGCCGAAAACTACCGCTTCTGGCCGGCCGAGCGGACCATTCAACGACTGCTGGAGGAAGGATTTCTCGGCGCACTCGACAACGCCATCATGATCGATCGGCGTCACCAACCCAGCGGGACCGAGGGTCCCTGGTTCGGAAAGATTCAGTACCCGCAATTGCAGGAGATTGCGACACACCACTTCGACAGTCTGCGTGCATTTTTCGGTGCGCAGCCCGCCAATCTGTCGCTGCGGTGCTGGAACCCGCCGTGGACCGACTTCGCGCACGGTGCCAACACGGAGGCGCTGATCGATTTCGGACACATGCGTGTGCAGTATCTGGCGACCTTGCTGTCGCACCGTTATGCCTTTTCACTGTGGATTGAGGGCGAACGCGGCGTGCTGTGGACCAATCGAAAGTATGTGTTCTGGCGCCCGGGAAGCAGTCGATGGTTCCGACCCATTCGCAATGACAAGGTGCCAAAGGGAGACGAAAGGCCCTATCCGCAGGGTGGCACAACCTCCTTGCTGAACAGCCTCCGCGACGCGGTGCTGCACGGTACGCGCGCTGCGACCACGGGCGAAGATAACATCTGGACGATTGCGATGGTCGAAGCGGGCAAGATCTCCGATCGCGAGCGGCGTACGGTCGACCTGTCCGAGGTCTATCCCGTGCACGGAGTCGGTGCAGCGGCATCATGACCAACGCCGGTCCAAAAAAACCGCGGGTCTTGTTGATCGGTCTGGACAGCGGCGACGCGGATCTGATTGAAGCGTGGATGGACGGCGGCTGCATGCCGACATTCGCCAAGCTGCGCCAGGAAGGCTTATGGGCAAGGATCGGCACTACAGCCGAGGTCATGCATGTATCGGCGTGGCCCACGCTCTACACCGGTACCACACCCGGGCAACACGGTCTTTATCACGCCTATCAGGTCTATGCGGGCGAACAATTGATACGACGACCGGATCCGTCCCGGGCCGGCGAGCCGCCCTTCTGGAAGTATCTGGACGATGCCGGGCGCCGATGCATCATCCTGGATGCCTTCATGGACTACCGTCTGCCGGGCTTTAACGGCATGCAGATACTGGAGTACGGGACCTGGACCTGGTTCGGCGCGCCGGGATCCACGCCTCCGGGACTGCTCAATCAGATCAAGCGCCGCTTCGGCCCTTATCCAGCGCCCGAACACACCGAACAGGTGCAGGTGCCGGATGAGCCGCTGCGTTTCCGTGATCAGCTCATCGCCGGGACACAGGTCAAGTCACGGGTGGCGCAGGCGTTGTTGCGTGAGAATGACTGGGATCTGATGTTCGTGACCTTCGGCGAACCGCATGGCGCCGGACATTATCTCTGGCATTTCGACGATCCGGACTATCCATTGCAGCCTCAGCGCGCTGCACAGCGCGGCGCGCACATTCTGCGCGACGTCTACAGCGCAGTGGACGAGGCGATCGGTGGGATACTCGAAGCGGTCGACGATAAGACCACCGTCATCGTCACGTCCGGCGATGGCATGGGACCGAATTACGCGGGCGCGCAGTTGATGCCCGAGATGCTCCACCGGATGGGTCTTTTTTACTCCGCCAGCGTGGGCGGCGCGGGTAGCTCGGACACGTCAGGGAGCGCGCCAAAAGCGAACAAAAAGGGAGCTCTCTCATTGCTCCGCGAGGCCATTCCACTGGGATGGCGTCAGTCCGTGTCGCGCTGCATGCCGCGCAGCATGCGCAGTAAAATCAGTTTGAAATGGATGAATGCGGGCATTGACTGGCAGAAGTCCAAGATTTTCTGCGTGCCGAACTCCAACGAAGGCTATTTTCGCGTCAATCTCGTCGGCCGTGAACCATTGGGCATCGTGCAGCGCGGTGCGGAGTACGACGACCTTCTCGCGGCCTTGCTGGTAGAACTTGAAAATCTCACGAATCCAAAGAATGGTCTTCGTGCCGCGGAACGGGTCTGTCGGACTGACGAGCTGTTTCGCGGCCCGCGCCGAGAAGATCTGCCGGATGCGCTCATCACCTGGAACCTCGAGGCACGCCTCGGGAACGAAATTGCAACACCCGGACTCGGCGTCGTCCGCAAACAGGCCAGCTACGACGTCTCGCCGTTTTACACCGGCAATCACCGGCCCAACGCCTTCGTGCTGGCGCGCGGGCCGTCTGTGGGCGCCGGAGCACTGCTGGAAAGTGGCCACATCGTGGATATCGCGCCGACGATACTGTCGATGCTGAATGTAGAGCCGCCGCCGCATTTTGAAGGCAAGGCCTGGCCAGGCTTCGTCTAGCGCGCGGCGTATCCCGCGCTGCTCCGGCTGCATGTCCAAGCTGATCCAAAAGACCGCGCGGGGTACCTTGTGGCACGGCATCTCGCAGGTCGTGCAAGCGGTGTCCGGCTATATCGTAGCCGTGATTCTGGCGCGCGGCCTCGGGCCTGCGAATTTCGGCGTCTACGGCCTCATCTATTCCTTCCTGATGGCCGTGGAGCTGGTCACGATACTCGGCATACCGGGAGCGGTAAGCCGGCTGACCGCCGAGGGACGCGATCAGAATGGGACGCTGCGATCGACCGGTCTTGGCCTCGTGGCTTTGCTGTGCTTGATTGCTTTTGGGATCCTGTGGCTGCTGGCGCCCGAACTGGCTTCGTGGCTGGGGGTTCCGCAGAGCGCTGGGTTGATCCGGATCGCCGTGGTGGACGTGCCCTGTTTCGGCGTCTATTTTTTGATTTCGCACGTCCTCAATGGGCGGCGCGACTTTGCCGGCCAGAGCGTCGGCATAACGCTGTACGCGTTGACGAAAGTCGTGGGTACCGCAGCGCTCACGCTGATCGGGCTGTCGATCGCGGGCGCGCTGATCGTGAATATCCTGGCTTCGCTGGTCGGCCTGCTGTGCGTGACGTTGCGGGCGGGCAGGCCGAGCTTCGTCCTCAATCGGGCTGCGCTGCGTCCGATTCTGCAACTTGCGGCGCCGGTCGCCTGGATCGCTCTGGGGACACAGCTGCTGTCGAACATGGATCTCTGGTTCCTGGGGCACGCCGGCGTAGATATCGGCGCCAAGACCGGCGGCTATTATGTGGCGGCAAAGAATCTGGCGCGCATCCCGAATCTGATCGCCTTTGTGATGAACTCCGTGTTGATACCGTCCATCGCGCATGCCATTTCGGCCGACGACCCCCAGTCGGCCCGGCGGATCATTCGCGGCAGCATGCGCTTCCTCTCGCTCACGCTGCTGCCGGGTTGTGCATTGATGGCTATCGAGGCCGCACCGCTGATGTCCGTGCTGTTCCGCCCAGAGTATTCGGCCGGCGCCCGCTTTCTGCAGCTATTGGTTATCGCGAACGGATTTCTGCAAACACTCTGTTCCACATTCATCACGATTCTGGTCGCCACCCGCCGGCAGCGTGAGGGCGCGGTGGTCGCCCTGGTGGCGATTCTTCCGGCCGTATTGTTGAACGCGGCGCTGGTCCACTGGTGGGGATCGATGGGGGCGGCGCTCGCGGCCGCGCTGTCGGCCGCCATTGCCGTCACGGTTGCCGGATTCGCGACCTATAAGCACAGCGGCTCGTTCATCGAGTTGCCGGTCCTGGCGAAGGTCTTACTGGCCACGGCGATTGTCTGCATCGTGGCGAACCTGCTTCCTTCCAGCGGGCTGGCGCTGCTGCTGGGCGATCTCCTCCTGATGACTTTGCTGTTCACAGGACTGTGCATCGGATTGGGCGTGTTAACACGCGAAGATCTGCTGCTGTTGCGAGGCCGCGCTTCGGATAACCGGACCGTATAGCCATCTATAGAGAATCTGTCGATGCCGCGCCGCGAGCCCGGAATTTTGCGCGCAGACGCTCGCCTATACGGCCGGTGATTTTGTCGAGACTGCGTTGCATCGCTCTGCAGGCACGCTGCTCGGTATATATCGCCAAGACCCGCGATAGCATCAAGACCAAGGCCAGAACGATCGCAATCCCAGTCCACGGCGGTACCGGCAATTTATGCCAGATCGCTTTGCCGGCCTCCATGTGTAGCAGGTATAACGGGTATGTCAGCCCGCCGAGCCAGTACCAGGCACGGGACTGGGGTAGCCGCCAGGCTCGCAGCGACAGCGCGAGAAAGACCAGGTGAGCAAACACCACAAACCCACCAACGACCACGAGCGCGTTGGGCGAGCGCACGTACGCCCACTTGTCTTGATAGTCCTCCAGCCACCACATCGAGTTTGGCGGTGTACACGCGTAAATGACCGCCAGGGCGCAACTGCAAGTCAGGGGCGCAAGCAGGCGCCACGATGCTCCGCGCTCGCGTAGCAGGTAAAAGTAGCATCCCGAAATGAACAGCGGCCCGTATGGATAGATCGACAGCAACTGCAGGCCGTACAGCTCGTGACGCCAACTGCCCGCCGCCGGGACGAGGCCTGCAGCGGCGGCAGCCAACCATAGAAGCAACCATAGCTCGACCCGCGGCATTTGCCGGATCAGTAACAGAAACAGGACCAGGCCGTAAAACTGCATTTCGATGGCCAGAGTCCAATACACGAAATCCACGTAACCCTGATGAAACAGTGCAGGCAGCATGGTCATATTGGTCGCGATACGCGCCAGGGGTTGCGGCTCTCCCCAAAAATACCGGACGGCGCTGGTTATGAGCACACATGCCCAGAACGTGGGATACAGCCGCGCCAGGCGTGAATTGACGAAGCCAATCGCTGAGCGGTGCTCCGCGGTCATCAAGATGACGAACCCGGAAATCAAGAAGAACAGATGTACGCCGACGAATCCGAACGCGGTGAAATACTGAACCAGCCGGACGTCCGGCGGCCAGGAAAACATGTGGTAGAGGACCACCATGCATGCTGCGCTGAAGCGCAACAGATCAACCTCGGGAATCCTATGCGGATTCCGCAAGGCTCAGTTCTTCAGACGATACACTTCCACGGCTGGATTTACCGTGACGGTATCGTCGTCAAAATCATCCAGGCCCGTGTACCCGAAGCGGGCCAGCAGTGGATAGCGCGCACGCAAAGCCGCACCAATGTGCAGCGACAGGCCGAGTCGCTGGAGTGTGCCCGGCGGAGTTGTCGCCGTGTAGATCAAATAGGACGCGCCGCTGTTCGCGACGTCGGCAAGAAACTCGGTCTCATAGCGCTCCGGATCCACTGACGAGTAGCTGACATCATAGCAGGGCCGGCGCAAGTCCTTGTCGGGGACATTGTTCAGAATCGTGCAATCAAGCACCACGGGATTCATATAGTAGATGCTTTGCATGATGCCGCTGCCGCGGGCAATATTGGCTTCGATCCACTGCCGTGCGAGTTCGCGCGTGGGTGTCAAGGCAAGTGCCTGGCGATAGGCGAGGTCGGTCCGCAGCCCCGGCAGCGCTGCCAGCACCGCCAGCACCGGGAGCAGCAAGCGCGGCTGAAATATTGCAAGACGGTCGCTGCCTGCGAAACGTTGGCTCACGTTGACGAGCAGCCACGCCGCGGACACGGCGATCAACGGCGTGACGGGAGTCGTGTAGCGGTTCGCGAACAGCACGACCGCAGCGGGTTGGAGCACGAGGATCGCCAAGGTAAAGGCCAGGATCGCGAGCCATATCGGATCGGCTCGACGGGCCGCCAGCAGCAGGCCGGCGGTGCCGCAGGCGGCGACCGCCCAGCCAAGTCCCAGATGACCGAAAATCGAGCCGATATACCAGCCCACGTTATGGATATAGTTGGTCTTGGGGCTCTGATCGCTCAGCAGTGACGCTTCGGGCATGAAAATTTCGTGCAAGACCAGCTTGGGCTGCAGCAGTGCGGTGAAATTGCCGATGACATGTCCAATCACTGCGCCGGCAGCGACGGCAAGAATATCCGCGAACCACCGCGTCGGCTCCCCGGCCAGCCTGCGGCGGCGCCATCGCGTTGCGAGCGCGAGCAATATCGGCAACGCCAGCAGGCCCATCGTGTAGACGACCGCGACTGCGAGCCCTGCGAATACACCGAGCGTCACCAGCTGTCTTCGCGACGCGACGGCGTCAATGACACTGTGGATGCACAGGAACACTGCAACGGTCAGTAGTGTCGCCAGGCACCAGTGACCGAGATTATTCGACACGCTCACGTCAGTAGGCGAGATTGCCACGAACAGCGCCGCGACGAGGCCCATAGCGGTGCCGCCCATCGTGCTCGCGAGCCAGTAGGTGAGCACGACCGTAGCCAGTCCGAATACGAGCGAGACGCTGCGGCCGATCAGCAGAAACGGCACGGGGTCGGACGCAAAGGCCGCCTGCGTCTCGCGCGCGGGGTGCGGCGAACCGCGCAGCCATGCGCGCACACACGGCACTGCTTCCGCAATGGTCAGCACGGATCGACTGAGAAACGGATGATAGTAGGCGCCGCCCGGCGGATAGCGGCACAGCACGTTCGCGACCAACATGCCTTCATCGAAATGGACGGTCTCGGGGTAGAAATTTCCCGGCAGACGCAGCCATGTCCCGAGCATGACGATGACAGCGAGCACGAGAATCGACTGTCGTTTGGATAAGCCCATCCGTGGCAAAGGATCGGTGCCCATTGTTCTCATAATTCGGATGCTTTCCGCCATGTCAATGATGATATCGTACCGCTCCCCGGGACAGAAGCGATCTCATTGAATCAGGCGGTTTCGATGCGCGGCTGGTGGACGCGATTCGGCATCAGTAATTGGGTCATCGCACCGCTGCTTCTCGCTGCTGTCGTAGGCTTATCACTCGCCGCCGACGGCAAATTGCATTGGGACGAGCCGCATTACCTCTATGTAGGCTCGTATCTGAGCGTCGGCGACATCGTTGCCAACGACGTTCAGTCATCGGGATTACCGAATGACTGGATCTACGGCAGAATTCTGCACATTCTCACGGTGAAGGCTCTGATGGCGGCCACGGGTCCCGGTCAGGCCGGTTACATTCTTATCGTGACGTTCCACGCGATGCTGCTACTGGTCAGCCTGATTCTGACCTATCTGATATTGCGGAGCATGTTGCCGGATGTGCGCGAGTCGCGGGCAGC
>Ga0302324_100009983_pt1 | contig 19731 bp, 15 predicted proteins | sample Palsa_T0_1_FD_201949 | JGI IMG/M metagenome (GOLD analysis project Ga0302324, IMG submission 201949) | Peat permafrost microbial communities from Stordalen Mire near Abisko, Sweden - Palsa_T0_1 | ecosystem: Environmental > Terrestrial > Soil > Palsa > Peat permafrost | place: Sweden: Abisko...
CGCCATGCACGCCGCCCGCGGCTTCCCCGGCATCACGGTCATCGAGCCTGGCAAAGAAGCCGCCACCCTCGCGCCGCTGCCGCTGAACCTGCTGGGCGGTTCGCCCGATACCGCGGAATTACTGCATCTCTGGGGCGTCCGCACCTTCGGCGATTTCGCGAAACTTCCGCCGCTCGGTGTGGCCGCGCGCCTCGGCAACGAAGGCGTGGAACTGCAGCGCCTCGCGCATGGCGATGGCTACCGGCAACTGCGCCCTATCGCAGACCCCCTCGATTTCCAGGCGGAAATAGAACTCGACTACCCCGTGGAACTGCTGGAACCTCTGGCATTCATCCTCGCGCGCCTGCTCGGCGAAGTCTGCGGCGCACTGGCGGCGCGTTCCCTCGCGACCAATGAAATCCGTCTGCGCCTCGCTCTCGAAAATGCGCCCGAACATGCCACGTCTCTGAAACTGCCCGTCCCGATGCTCGACCAGAAGGCCTTTCTGCGCATGCTGCAGCTCGGCCTCAACGGACGCCCCCCCGCCGCGCCCGTATTGAAGGTTTACCTCGCCGCCGAGCCGGTAAAGCCCCGCCGCACCCAGCAGGGCCTGTTCGTTCCCTCGTCGCCCGAACCGGAGAAGCTGGAACTCACGGTGGCGCGAGTGAGGCATCTGGTGGGGCAGGATCGCGTGGGGACTCCGGAAATCTCCGATACGCATCGCCCGGACGCCTTCGTCATGCGGGCCTTCGCGCCTTCATCCGCAAGTATGGCGATCGAAGAAGCGCCCGAAGAAGCGCCGCCGCAGCCCCGGCTTTGTCTGCGCCGCTTCCGCCCTCCGCGTTACGCGCAGGTGCTGGTGGTGAACTATCGGCCGGTCCGCGTGATTTCGCAATCCGTGCAGGGGCGTGTGGTGATGGCGAAAGGTCCATGGCGGACTTCCGGCGAATGGTGGCGCGAGGACGCCTGGAATCGCGACGAATGGGATGTGGCGCTTGAAGCCGGCGGCGTGTACCGGCTGTTTCAGGAGGTCGACTCAGGGCGCTGGTTTGTGGAAGGCTCTTACGACTGAGCGCGGGGCAGGTTTCCAACCTTCATGGTGCCACGGCCGAGGAAATCGCGGCCGAACTCTATGCCAACGGTTTGCGCATGTTCATGGTCCGGCACACTGTCAGAGCCAAAATCGCAGCCTGCATTTGAGACAGAGATCTGCGATTCCCGGCGAGACCGCGATTCGTGCCGCCTGCTCAGCGTCGCGGACGCAAACCCCGTAGGCTCAACTCGCCGACGTGCATTCGGTTTTGAGACTGAATTATGAGACTCTGAAACGACTGATTTCAATGGCCTCGCCGAGCGTTGCAAAATCTACCGTTTGTGGGACGGTCAGACCCCAAACTGCCGCAAATGATGGTCGAGATGCTTGTACATCAACATCGCCCACTCCTCAGGCGTCATCTTCCCAAAGAAACCATGCGGATTCTTCGTACACCCCGCCGCCCCTCCCGACGCAAACTTGTCAATCAATCTCGATAACCGCTCCCGTTCCTTGCCAAAATCTCGTTCGTCCGCCACAATCAGGCTTTTTGCCGTCGGCGAATTCTTCCGTAACGGGTCTTCATTCCGAAACACCATTGGCTTTACCAGCCGCCCCATCAGACGGGCGGGTAGCGCCCCCTTTTCGGGAACCACTTCTCCCACCGCCCACTGCATACTCACCGAGCAATGTGCCAGCATCTGCGGTGCCGTCATCTTGCCCCAGCGCCTCTCACTTTGCGCTCCAATTTTCCCAGCCGGGTCTTTATCTGATTCGCCACCCTCGCATCGAACAGGTTCTTCATGTCCACACGCCACCCTTGAATCAGAATAACCAAGCGCTCAGCCAATTTTCTAAGCCCCAGTCCCACAATAGTCAACGTAGAACCAATGGAAAAGACTTTATCGACCGACGATTTGCCTTTTCGCCAGGCACCCGCTGCGGGCTGAAGTCGGAGCGCGAGCCCGTGTCGGAAAGGTCATTTTTCTGCGGTTCACCGATTGAATGTCCTATAAGCGCAGTTTCACAAATGACCCTTTTCGAGACGGAAGGAGCATTCGCCTCAACATTGCCGGAAACCATGTTTTCCCGGCAGTGCCGCCGACAGGGAGAGCCGCGCATCCCTTACCGCATGCTAGACCTTGGAAAACGCGGCGGATGGAGTTTGGTGTGAGCCTGGATCGCTTTCTCTTAGATCCATGCGTTCAATCAGACCGTTCGCGATGGTGTAAACGTGCCACACGTCCGTATCTGAAAGAACGTCGCCACTGACGGTCTTCACGAGCTGGTGAACCTTCACGTCGGTTTTGCTTCCCTCGCGTTCGATCGCTTCCACCGGTTCCACGTGAGGGTAAAACTCCTTCCACTGACGCGTCCAGTAGGCGCGAATCTCTTCTTTCCCGACTACACGACCGCCTTCCGATGCCTTGGGCCAGCTCACGTTCTCGCTCATCAGTGTGTATTCCGACGATGTCGATCACTCAATCCGATCTGATGCCGATCAGTTGCGGAGCGCAGCGACGCAGGACTTTCTCAGTGTGAAAGAGTGATCGACATCAGTCAAGACGTTTTTGGGTTTTCGCCTCGATTTTGCATGCGGAGGGCCCGGATTGCTACAGTAACTGTGCCTGGCGGGGTCGCGCCCGACAGGTATCCAGGGCCGACGCGACGGACTGGCTCCGAAGCAATGGCTGAATGAGACCCTTCGGCACGCTCCGGAGGGTTTTGTTTTTCCCATTGCTTTGGTGAAGCTCCCGAGCGGAGGCCCTGGATCATAAACCGGGCTGGTTTTGCCCGGCTTCCTTATTGACTCTTCGGTGTACCGTCCGCGTCCGGTTTCGAATTGAAAGTTTTGTCCCCCTGTGCGGACTTCTTCCTGCGTATTGACTCACCTTGCATCTCGATCCGGTGGGCGGCGTGTACGAGCCGGTCCAGAATGCTGTCGGCAACGGTAGGATCTCCGATCTGCGCATGCCATTTCGCCACCGGCAACTGACTCGTCAACAGTGTCGCCCGGGTCTGATACCGTTCATCGCAGATCTCAAGGAATGCCCGTCTCTCGCTGTCGGCCAGCGGAGCCATCGCCCAGTCGTCCACAATCAGCGCATCCACCTGCCCCGGTGCCCGAAGCTTTTTCATATAACTACCATCGGCACGGGCCAGTTCGATCTCCCGGAACAACTGCGCCGCGGTAACGAAGTACGCGGTGAATCCATCGCGACATGCTTTCTGCCCGAACGCCCGCGCCAGAAACGTCTTTCCAATCCCGGTCGGGCCGACCAGAAAAATGTGCTGATGGCGCTGCACCCAACCCGAATCCTGGAGCAGCGACCGCACCACTTGCTTATCGAGTCCTCGTGCCGCTCGAAAATCGATATCTTCAAAGCAAGCCGCACCTTGCAGCCGGCCCTCTTTGAGCCGCCGCTCCAGCGCCCGGTTCTGACGCCAGTTCCATTGACGGTCCACCAGCATGGCGAAGCGCTCCTCGAAACTGAGCTGACTGCTTTGAGGTTCTTCCTGTTGCCGGGTGCATGCATCGGCCATGCCGCGCATGCGCATGGCGTATAACTTCTCTATCGTTTGTTGGTTGAGCATGTTTCTCCTTATCGGGGGTGGTTAAAGATCTGCCGGCAGATCGGTTTCGGACGGGGCATCGAAGTAATCGGCGCCACGAATGTTTTCGTGCTCCGGGGATAGCTGCACGGGCACACTGCCGGGCGCGGGCAATCGGTCCGGCTGGTTGCGGAGGATCGACTCCATGCTCTGGCAGTTGTAAGCGCGGGCCTGCAGGGCGCGCCGGGCCGCCGCTTCCATGCGCTCCGCAGGATAGATTTTCGCGAGACGCAGTATCCCCGGACACGACCGGTATCCCATCTCCGGATGGCGCTTTGTCGCGAGAATCGCTTCCACCAGTTGGGCGGTCGAGGGCCCGATCTTCGTGGCGTCTTCCAGCAGGCTCGAAGGTGTGCGTCCCGCGTATTTCTGGTGAGCCTTCGGCATGTGCCCGGTCAGGGTAGTGGCTTTCCCTGTTTCATAACTGCGGACATGGGAAGTTGCCCGTGCCCCGCGATGCAGCACTTCGACCGTCTCCGCCGTCAGGCGCACTTCCACTTCCTGATGCGCCAGCGCGTGCGGCACGCTGTAATAATGCCGCTCGATCTCAATGTGGTAGTCGATGTTGACGCGCACTTTCTTCCACTCGGCAAACTCGTAGCGCGTGGCAGGCAGTGGATGGAGTGCCGGCCGGTCCAGCTGCGCGAACAGAGTGGCGCGGCTGCCCTCGCGTTTCCGGAACGGTCGCTGGTTGATGTGCCCGAGCAACCCGGCGATAGCCTGATTGGCCTCGTCCAGAGAGAAGAACCGCCGTTTTCGCAATGCCGCCACGATCCAGCGCCGGACTACCTGAACGCCCGCTTCCGCCCTGGCTTTATCCCTGGGCCGGTACGGCCGCGCCGGAATGATTGCCACCTCATAGTGTTCGCCCCACTCGCGATAAGTGGGGTTCAGATCGGGCTCGTAATAACTCGGTTTTCGGACGCCGGACTTCAGATTGTCCGGCACGACCACCAGAGTCACGCCACCCAGGAACTCGAAGGCCCGGATGTGCGAGCCGATCCAGTTACGCAGGTCCTGGCCTGAAGTGGCTTCGGCGAAGGCGTAGCTGCTGGCGCCCAAAACTGCCACGAACACGGCGGCCTGTTGCACATCTCCTGTGCGGGGATCGTAAATCGGAATGGTGTCGCCGGCATAATCGACGAACAACTTCTCGCCGGCACGATGTTCCTGCCGTAAAACCAGATCGCGTTGCTTCAGCCATCGCCGGTACAGATCGCAGAACCGGCTGTAGCCATAGGCCACGGGATCACTCTCTCGCTCTTCCTGCCAGGCCAGCTGCAGCGTCAGGTTCTTATGCGTCTGCAGTTCCTGGTGAATCCTTGCCCAGTCCGGCTCGGGATGTTTTGCGCCAGACCTCGGGCGAGGGGCGGTGCGGAAACAGCGTTTGCTCAATCCGGCCGTCATCCCAGGTCTCCGGCAGCGGGCTTTGCAGCCCCGCCGACCGGGCTGCGGACACGTATTCATGGACGGTACTTTGCGAGATGGAACAACTGCGGGCGATCTGATGCTGGCTCATTCCCAGGGAATGCAGCCGCAGGACTTCTTTCAGCTTGCGCATGGTCAGCCTCTTCTGTGGCAACTGGTTTTCTCCAGTTCTCACTGGAGCCAGTCGCCCCTGCTGACTGCGCTACCGTTCCAATCTCATGCCGATCAGCATTCCGAACTATAACTGTAAAACTGATCGTTTTCAGTTCGGAATGCTGATCGGCATGACTTCGGAATCCCCACTCATCAGCGCCAGCGCACCATCGATGTCCCGCCGGTTGAAAGCAGAATAGGCTTCAGCGATGAGAATCTGTGTGTTTGCCAATGGGTCCTCCTGGGTTAAGCACTTCGCAAAGGTGAGGCAGAAACCGTCATGCCGCTTAGAAAAACTCGGGTGAGGCACGGGCCCAGCCGGGCTGGCCTGGGGCAAGACACCCCGGAGGAGGCGGACCCTCGATACCCTGTTCAGCGTTACCTATGAGGAACTGCGACGCCTAGCTTCTGCCGTGAAGCGCAGCGACGCGAACGCGACGCTGAGCCCCACGACCCTGGTTAATGAGGCCTGGCTGAAGCTCGCCAGCGCCCCCGAGTTCGGTCGCAATCCCCTCTGCACTTCAAGCGGATCGCCGCCCAGGCCATGCGCCAGATTCCGATCGATGCAGCGGGGCGGCGGCGTGTGATAGCCGCTGTTGAGCTCGACATACTGAGCTTCCGGCACATTGGGGTCGGCATTCGGCAGGCTGGAGAAAGTTGCGGCGCTCGGGCCGGGGTTTGCTTGAGGTTGTCCGGCTTGGCGGTCACAACGGGATTTGTGCCGATCCCAGGCTTGGACTGCTGCATCCGGCGGCGTAGATGAGCGCGCACGCGACTGCGGCCACGGGAAAGCTGACTTTCGTTTCATGCCGTCGTTTCTCCTGTCTCACCTCTTGATGAACATTGCCTGCTGCCAGCGAATGAGCCGCCCCGTGCCGAGAACGCCGCCGCATGTGATACCGCTCGGACCTTTGACCGGCGTCTCTATCCTGGGCGTCGAGCCTGCTCTCGTTCCAAATTCTTAATCTGCATCAAACCTCGGCCGCCGGGACACTGCGTCACTGGTGCGACACGGACGAGACCTTCATACATTTCGATTGCACTCTTGTTTCTCTTCGCCTGCAACACGCCGAGCAATTCCTCCCGGTTGCCGTAGACGTAAATGGCGTCGGCGTCGAGTTTGAACCGGAAAGTCTGGCCGGGTTGGTCAGCGCTTTGCCAGATGCTCGCGACAGGGTCGATTGGTTGCGTGGCAAGCGGGGAGGGAGGCGCCACCGGATTTGCGGGACTAGACGAAACCGGAGCCGGCGGTGGGATCGGCTGGACGTTCGAAGCGACGGCGGGACGAGATTGGGCAAGCGCAGACGCAATGTACCTGCGGTACCTGGACAGCCCCATAGCGGTCGGTCGAGGCGGTTCAGACTTTCCTGGACCATGCCGCTCCGGACCTTGGCCGCGAGTTCCGAAGGCAATATTCAGATGTGATTCCGGTTTTTCGCTCGGATAAATATGTCAAGCTTTCGCCCCCTGGAAGGACGCAATCACGGGGAAGATTCAGGACATGGTTGCGCTGATCCGCCGGGAACGTATTCCGCTGACGGCGTCAACGTCGCGCGACGAGTACGAATGGGCGCTTCGCCAGGCTCTGAATGCAGCCCAAGGCGACGCGTACCTCCGAACACTTTCTCCGGAATTCGATTGGGATCAATTCGTCAAATCGCCGGGGAAGGTTGCTGAGTCCTTGTCAGGCAAACGTTGGGAACACACCTATGAAATGCGCGAGTTCGCCATGGCCGAGAATCTCCTGTGGGTGCAGCAGCGAGAGGGTTCCCGCGGTAAGGTCCTCTTGTTCGCACACGACGGTCACGTCCAGACCGGCGTCCAGGTCTTCCCGGCCCGCCCGATGCAACCTGCCGCGCGGTTCAGACCCGCCGGTGACTACCTGCGATCGGCGCTGGGCCACGACCTGGTCGTCATCGGTACGTATTTCGGCCACGGCGCGGGTTTCCCGGCTGGGCGCATAGCGCCGCCGAACGCCGCGGGCATGGACGGGATGCTCAGTTCACTTTCGATTCCCGTCTTTGTGATGGATCTTCACGATTTGCCGGCCGGCGGAGATCTCTACGAATGGTTTCATATGCCGCATGAGACTCGTAACAGAACCCCGTTTACCTGGATCACAGTCCGGTCGACGACTATGACGCGATCCTCTTTATCGAGACCATTACCCCAACACCGGCAATTCCAAAGCAGTAAACACCGCTGAAAGCGCGCCGCGCCCGTCACAAGATCGCCAGCATGCAGGGCGACGGCAAAGATGACGACCGGCTATCCCACTATCCGCGGGGATCTCGGGGATCGGAGCGAGATATGGAGAATAGGGGTGAGGTTATGCGGCGAAATGCAGGCGATAACGCTGAATACCTCATGCTCTTTGAATCGGCCTTGTAGAGCCGGGCTTCGACCGCGCCGTCGGCCTTCTGGGCGACGCGGTTTTGCGAGCGCGGGGAGGCCTACAAGACAAACTGTTGGCCTCGGCAGGATACTCGGAGCTTAGAAAGACATTGCCACGCTCCGCTGCGCGGGCGCGTTCAGGACAGGCGAAAGCGCCTGTCCCACCTTTTGTTTCAGCGGCCGACGGCGATTACCGGCGCGGTCGCAGTCCCCGACAGCGTCACGGTCTGGGGAGATCCGGAAGCGCTGTCGGCGATGGAAACATTGGCGGTCCGGGTGCCCGTGGCATGAGGCCGGAACGTCACGGTTATCTTGCACGTGCCGCTGGCGGCGATCAATCCGAAGCATCCGTTGGCGCCGACGAAATCGCCGGGGTTGGCGCCGGTCAGGCTCACCGAAGAAATGGAGAGCGCGCCGGTTCCCGAGTTGGTAAGCGTGATCGTTTGGCCAGCGGACGAGGTTCCGACCTCCTGGCTTGCGAACGTAAGCGAGGTGGCGCTTAAAGCCACGGCTGGCGTTCCGGTATTTACGCCCGTCCCGCTCAGCGCGACCGATTGCGGGGAGCCGCTGGCGTTGTCCCTGATGACCAGAGTGGCGGTGCGCGCGGCGGCTACGGTGGGCTTGAACGCGACGGCAATCGTACAACTGGCGTTGACGGCCAGCGAGCGGCCGCAGGTGCTGGTTCCGGTGAAGTCCCCAGTATCCGCGCCCTGGAACGTGGCCGAAACGATCGAAAGCGCATTCGTTCCGGAATTGGTTAATGTGACGGTCTGGCCGGCGCTGGCGGTACCCAGATTCTGCGATCCGAAGGTCAGCATGGCGGGAGCCAAGGTCAGCGTGGGCGTTCCGGTGGAAACGCCGATGCCAGAAAGGGGCACGGTTTGCGCGGATCCGGAGGCATCGTCCGCAATAGAGACAGTCGCGGTGCGCAGTCCGGTGGCGGTGGGTTTGAACAGCACGGAGATAGGGCAGTTCGCGGCCGCGGCAAGAGTGGATGCGCAGGTGTTGGTCTGGGAGTAGTCGCCCGGGCTCGCGCCCGCCAGAGAAATGACGATACCGCCCAGCGGCGCAGTGCCTTTATTGGTGAGGGTGACCGATTTTGCGGCGCTGGCTGAGCCGACGTTCTCATTTCCGAACGAAAGCGCAACCGGGCTGAGCGAGACCGTGGAAGTGCCCACCCTCACGGCCACCGGCGCCGAAACGCTGGGTGAAAAGGTGGAATCGCCGCCGTAGTCCGCGGTAACGGTGTAATTGCCCGAAGGCAGGGTGGAAATGGTGGTGTTGACGGCGCCGGCGGTCAGTGTATAGGTGGCGAGCGCTTTGCCGGTGGAACTGGGAATCAGCGTTACGGTGCCGGTCGGGGTTCCCGAAGAGGCCGAGGCCGCGGACGAAACCGTCTGTTTCACGGTAATCGCAACAGTGGCGGTTGAGCCTGGAGCCAGCGTCTCCGGAGCGATCGAAAGCGTAGTCCGGGTGGAGGCGCAGGCGGCTGAGAACGTCTTGAAAGTGCCGTTCGAGGAATACCAGCCGTTCAGCCCGATCGAGGGATTCTGCCGGTAGAACCAGCTCAGGAACGCCAACTCCTGCACGTGATAGGTATAGGTGTTCGACATGACGATTGGAATGTCCGTGCCCGCGAGGGGATCGCCTACTTCCAGATTGCTTTGGCATCCGGTCACCTCGCCGATGTTGCCCCATGCTGGCGTCGGATTATTGCCCAGAGGATCGTCAATCCACTCGCCCAACTCGTGAGAGATGGGGGCGACGTCCTTCATGGTTCCGAAATTTCCGGTGGTGTCGAAATCGCCCACCGCATACATCTGAATGGCATTGCCGTAGCTGGGGTTATTGAAGGCCGAATGGTAGCCCAGAATGCAGCAGGTGGAGGCAGACGTGTCGTACGCGGCCACGTTGTACATCTGAAAAACAACCATACTGGAGGGGGGAACGCCCAGTCCGGCAAGTTGTTTGAAGACGGTCCCGAGGAGGTAGTTGTCGAGCCAGTCGATTTCCACCTGCCCGAGCCTGCCGCATCCCGCTTTCGAGGTACTGCCGTTTGCCGCGGGCACGGTGATTTTAACCGGGGTCAGCACGGTGGGCGCCAGCAGCAGGTGGTAGTTCGGATTCACGCCGCTGGCCGCGTTTGTGTACTGGGAAAAATTCGCCCTCTGGAAGTAGTCTTCATATTGCGTATTCCAGGCGGTTCCGGGAATGTACTGGTAGTTGTTGAAAATTGGCGATTGCTGCAGGAGCGAAGAAGCGCTGCCCTGGCTGGAGCAGAGCGGATCGGCCACGGAGGAATCGAATGTGCTCCCATCGGAGAACGTCAGAATCAGCGGAACGATCGACACGCCGACGGTTGTGGTCTGGGTACTCAGGGCCGAGACGGGACTCTGCCCCACCATCCGGTAGGTATAGCCGTCCGCAGTTCCGGTCCAGAGCGGGACCGACGCCGGAGCGTTGACTGCGCTGGCGGCATCGGCGTCGGGACGAAAGGGGCGCGTTACATATTTGCGCGAGTTCTGTGGAAAGGCGGATAGACAGACAAGAAGCAGTAAAAATAGAATGTAAAAATGGCGAAATCTCATTTGGCACAACTCCGAAAGAAAATATAAGGATCCGTACAACAATTGCTGTAGCTTCTACAAGTGTACGTGAAATATCACTCGCCGGTTACTTCGGCTATGCCAACGGCACGATTGGAACGGTACGCTCCGCTTCGCGAGCGCGTTCAGGACACTCGAAACCGCCTGCCCCTCCTTTATTTTCATCAGCGCAGAAGACCGGCCTTACAGATCGGAGCGGATAGTCGCGGCAAGCAATCCCGCTGAGAACATGCACGCCGTCAGGAACCACAGGCCGGTCTCATAGTGACCCGTTGCCGTTCGCAGGTAGCCGAAAATGTACGGACCTACAAACCCGCCCAGATTCCCGAACGAATTGATCAATCCCACCGCCGTTGCGGCAGCGGACTTCCCCAGAAATCCGGAAGGGATGCTCCAGAACACCGGCAGATAAGCCTGGAACGTGAACCCCACGAGGCAGAAGAACGCGATGGTCAGCGCGAGGTGAGCGCCGGAAAGAATCGCCAGCGCGAGGCTTACGCCCGACAGCATCATGGGCAAGGCGGTGTGCAGCCTGCGGCGTCCGGTCTTATGGGCCAGATACCCGTTCAGCAATATCCCGCCGACGCTGCAAATGTAAGGGCTGACTGTGACCACGGTGCGCCACGAAATCGACATGCTCTTCATGTTGTCCGTAATCGACGGCAGAAAAAACAGGATCGCCTGATTGCCGGTCACAATCAGGAAAAAGGACGCCGCCAGCAGCAGCGTCCTCGGCTGGCGCAGCGCATCGAAAATCCCCACGCGGCCAGCCACGGTCAGATCCCGCTGCTCCCGCGCGAGTTCGGTAATGAGCCATGCCCTCTCGTCGTCAGGCAGCCACCTGGCGTGCTCCGGCCGGTCCGTCAAACAGTAGAGCGTGACGAAACCGAGGATCACGGGCGGCAGGCCTTCCAGAATGAAGACCCATCGCCAGCCTTCGAGGCCGTGCCAGTGTACCGTTTCGAGGATCCAGCGCGAAATCGGCAGACCGATGACGATGGAAAGCGGCTGCGCGATCATAAACCAGGCTTTGGCGCGCGACCGGTCGGCCAGCCGGAACCAGTGCGAGAGATAAACCACCACGCCGGGAAAGAACCCTGCCTCCGCGGCGCCCAGCAAAAAGCGCAGCCAGTAAAACTGCGCGCGCACGCTGAGAGGCACGGGAAGCATTCCGGCGAAACCGGAAAGCGTCGCCATCACGCCCCACGTGACCATGATGCGCGCCAGCCAGCGCCGTGCGCTCCAGCGCTCCACAATCAGCGTGCCGGGGATCTCCAGCAGAAAATAGCCGATGAAGAAGATGCCGGCGCCGAAGCCGATGATCTCGTCGGTCAAATGCAGCGCGCCCTGCATCTGGAGCTTGGCGATGCCGATGTTGGCCCGGTCCAGGTAAGCCGTCAGATAAATCAGAATCAGAAACGGCATGAGCCGCAGGGTCACGCGGCGGCGCGTACGCTCCGCGACGTCGTCCAGGTTCATTCCGCTTCCCGGATGATCTTTTCCCGGATGGTCTTCAGATACGTGCGGATCGCCGGCCCCATGATCGCTTCGAATACGGACATGATGTACCGTGCGCCTTTCGCGCGCCATTCGAGCGATGCTTCGGTGGAAGGGGCCAGAACTCCCAGCGCCTTGTCGGAAGTCTTGACGATCGAAATAATGCGCTCGAAGGCCGCCTGCACGTCGGGATGCTTAAAATCGCCGGGGTGTCCGAGCGAGAGCGATAGATCGGTGGGCCCGATAAAGATTACGTCGATTCCGGGCACCTGGACGATCTCCGGCAGATTGTCGATGGCTGTAGGCGTTTCGATCTGCGCCACCACCATGGTTTCCGCATTGCATTTCGCGACGTGCGCGGGATAGCTGAACGGCAGCAACTGCCCGTAATTCGCGGCACGTGCGCCCGCAAGGCCGCGTGTTCCGAGCGGTGCGTACTTCGTCGCGCGGGCCGCTGCTTCCGCCTCTGCAGTGGTGTTAATCATCGGAATCTGAATTCCCTGAATACCTGTGTCCAGGTGGCGTCCGATCATCCACGGCTGGTTAGTGGGCACGCGCGCGATGGAAGTGGCGCCGGTCAGTTCGCAGACGCGCGCCAGATTTTCGAGTTCGCGTTCGCCGATGGGAGCGTGCTCGCCATCGAACATCAGAAAGTCGTAGCCAAGGTAGCTGAGGATTTCGGCCAGGCCTGCATCGGGGTGCCGGACATAGGTGCCGATGACGGTCTCGCCAGCCTTGAGTTTTGCTTTAACGGTGTTGGGATACACGGGGTCGGAACTATTCTATGTTGTCGAACGACAGGTCGGCGAACAAGGTCCCTCTACCCAGCAGCCATTGCGGATCGAGCCGCCGTTTCACGGCCTTCATGGCTTCGACCTGTTCCGGCGTGTATTGCAGGGGCAGCAGCTTTGCCTTACTCTTGCCCAGACCGTGTTCCGCCGAAACGGTGCCGTCCAGTTCCACAGCTTTCGCGGCGAATTCCTTCATCAGCATGGCGGCTTTATCGGCATGCGCCTGGGTGGCCGGCAGCATATTGACGTGAACGTGCGCGTCTCCGATGTGGCCGTACGCAACATACTGGCCTGGCAGTTCTACTTCGAGCCGGCGCTTGTAATAAGCGAGCATTTCGCGGTTGCGCGGAATGGGCACGGCGTAATCGGTACCCATCTTCATGAACCCGCGTTTGGTGACTGTTTCGATCACCAGTTCGGGCAGCGAATGCCGGAAGCGGCGGAAGCGTTCCCGGTCCTTTGCGGAGGTGGAAAACCAGGAGGCATCGAGCAGCGCGCTGGCATCTTCCAGCCGCACATCCCACCCGTCGATATCTTCGCCTTCGATCAAAAGCGCGGCCGCGGCTTCCGTGGGAATCTCGGGATAGCGCACCAGCAACAGATCGAGCGCGCTGCGCCCCACGTATTCCAGCATGCGGAGGTTCCCGGCTTCGCGCCATGCGTCCACCGCGTCAAGAGCGGCCTCGTCGGAAGGAAAGAACACGACGCCGGCGAACAATTCCGCGGGGACCGGCAGCAGCCGGAGTTCAGCCTCCATCACCACGCCAAGCGTGCCCTCGGATCCGCAGAACAGATCGATCCAGTCCATGCAGGGCTGAAGCCGGTATCCGGCGGTACTCTTCGTTGTATCCGGCAGAGGAATCGCGGGGACGTCGAAATCGACCTTGTCGCCGCGCTTGTAATTGTGGACGCGGCCATCCATCAGAGCCACGCGCAGTGAAAGAATATGCCGGCGCGTGCTGCCGAAACGAAAGCTACGCGATCCGCTGGCGTTCGTCGCAATGGTTCCCCCGACGGACGCGGTGATTTCGGTGGGATCGGGCGCATAGAATTGGCCAGTGGGCAATGCGGCGTCGCGCAGTTCGAGCAGTGTTATGGCGGCGCCTGCCCGCGCGCTGCCTTGACGAATCTCCAGCGCACGGAACTTTTCCAGGGAAACCACCCAGCCTCCTCTTGCGACACGTCCGCCGGTTAAACCGGATCCTGCGCCGGTGATGGTGATGGGGGTCAGGCTTGCGCCGGCGTCGCGGAGGATGGCGGTGAGTTCTGCTTCGTCGGAGGGTACGCATAAGCGGTCGGCGTACCCAGTAAAGCCCGACGCGTCTCTCAGGTATTCAGGATTCAACCTGTCATTGTAGACCGGACGGGATATGATAACCGAACCGCGATAACCCGAGCCGCGACTGTAAAGGAGCGGTAACGGGCCTCCCGCTTTGAGATACTTCATTACATTCGCATGCTATGGATCGCATCTGCACGGCGATGAGTCCGGCTCTGTAGACAGGAACCACAATGTTCTGGGCGGACGACTGGCGGAAGCTGATCCAGACCGTGCCGCAACGATGCGCCAACAGATGGACCAAATGCCGTTACGTCCTTGACAGGGATCGCCGTGTGACCGTACTCGGGGTACTCCGCGAAGTGTGCCTGCACCACGGCTGGAGCCTCTGGGCCGCACACGTGAGAACCAATCACGTTCATGCGGTCGTGGAAGCGGACATGCGTCCCGAAAAAGTTATGCACGCCTTCAAGGCATATGCCAGCCGATCTCTGAACCGACTGGGAATCGATGCAACGGAGCGGAAGCGCTGGGCGCGCCATGGAAGCACGCGCTGGTTATGGACAGATGAGGACGTCCAGGAATCTGTGCGTTACGTCGTTTCCGGACAAGGCGAACCAATGGAAGTCTACTTGGGAGACATGCTGTAGCGTACCGCTAACAGTCGCGGCTCGGAAGCGCCGGGCAGCGTCTGGATTGTCGCGCGCGATCCTCTCGCAGACCAGCGAATTTGCCTCAAGACTTTAAAAAGCGCTGAAGTCGCTGACCGACTTGTTCGTGCGTCAGATACTCGCCCCGCTGCAACGCGGCCTCCCCGCGCTTGACCGCCTCAACGAAGCGGGTTTCCTCCTCGACGTGCCGGGCGATCAGTAGAGAAAAGGGGACTTCCATAGCTTCGGCTCCTTTTTCGAGAGTACCACTTATCGAACTGCCGTCTCTCGAACTACATTGAAGTCCAGACCAAAGCCGCCGCTAATGCCAGCAACTGCAAAACCGCGATCGCCTGGATAAAACGGTCCGGGCTCCGCGACCGTAACTCGCTGAAGAGGTGCTCGGGCTCATAAGGCTCGACCCCCATCGCGAGAAGAAAATCCCTGTCAGTGTTGCGAATCAATACCCCGGCCCTCGCTTCTTATTGGTTTTGGACGGCTGCTTCGATTGCGGCTCCGCGCTGGGTTCGGGCTGCATTTTCTCGCTGTTGGCGTTCATCTTGGATTGTTGTGACGATTGCTGGGGCGAACCGTTCCCTACGTCCAGATTAGCTTTGGTCAAAGTGGCCTGCACTTGGTTCCCTCGCGCATATCGTCGTTCGGATTCACAATCACCCGATCGCCGCGCGACAGTCCGGCGAGCACTTCCGTGGCGGCGCCGTAATCGCGTCCGATGGAAACCTGCTGCAGATGAATGGTGCCTTCGACGGTTTCCGCCTGCTTCTTCTGCGCATTCTGCTGTTCGTCGGGCGGCACCTGCCGCACATCCCGAAGCACCCCGGTATGAGCGCCGCTCGCGTCCACAATCAACGCGTCGCCCGGCACCAGAATCGGAGGATTGGAACGCTCATTCTGAATGCTGACATTGACGAACATACCCGGCTGCAAAGTTCCTTGCGGATTCGGAACCTGCACCTCGGTTACCAGAGTGCGGGTGGTGGGGTCGAGCGCCCCCGCCGTGCGCGTGACGTGTCCGGCGAACTGGCGCGTGCCGAATTCGCCGGACGTGAGCTGCGCCACCTGACCTACCGCCACTCCGGGCGCATTCGGCTGCGGAACGTCGCTATAGGTGCGCAGGCGGTCGATCTGCGCCACACGAAACAACAGCGTGGAGCCGGTAGTAATCAGCGCACCTACATCGATATTGCGCAGCGTCACCACGCCATCGAAAGGCGCCGTCACATGTTCGAACCCCTGCAGTTCAATGAGCCGCTGCAAGTTCGCGCGCGACGATTCCACATTTTGCCGCGCCGCGTCTTCTGCCTGCTGCAACGCGCCGACATTCGACACCAGCGCCTGGAAATTCGTCTGTTGCTGGTCGTTATCCTGACGCGCCACCGCGCCACGCACCACGAGGTTCCGATATCGATCCGCCGTCACGCGCGCCAGTTCCTCATTCGCCTTGCCTTGCTGCAGATTCGCGTTCGCCTGCATCAGCGCTGCCTGCGCCTGGGCCAGCTGGGCGCGCGCCTGCACCACTTGCTGATCGAGATCGGGAGCCGCAATCACGGCCATCTCCTCGCCCTTCTTCACGCGGTCGCCAAAGTCGACAAAACGGCTCACCACGTAGCCATCCGCGCGGGCCAGAATGGGCGCATCCGTCAACGCTTCCGTGGTACCGGGAAGGACCGGCGTGTCGGTCGATCCCGACACTTCCACGCGGACGAAATTAATCTTCGGCAAAGCCTGCGCTTCCTCGCGCGCCTCTTTCTGCAACTCCTTCTCCTGCGCATGGTGCGGCAGCCAGCCCGGGAAAAATGCGCCCGCCAGCACCACCAGGAGCGCGATCCCGACGATCCACAAGGTCCGGCCGCGTGGCCTTTGCGGTTTATGCGAATGCTTCTTCTCACCCTTGCGAAGCTGCTCCACCTCCTTGCGGAGCGCCTCGACCTCCGCGCGCAGCTTTTCTTCAGCGGGAGCTTCGAGCAAGGATTGTTCTTCGTGCGGCGGCAGCAATTTCTCGCCGGCTTCGAGACCGGTGTCAAGCATGTTGTTCACCTTCCCCTGGTTTATCCAATGTTTCGTGTTCCTCCTCGGCGATGAGTTTGCCGTAATCGACGGGAACTTCCTTCCGCAGATACGTATAAATAATCGGAACGACAAAAACAGGGTCGAGAAAGTAGCCAGCGTCAAGCCGCCGATGACAGCACGGCCCAGCGGGGCATTCTGCTCTCCGCCTTCACCGAGCGACAGCGCCATCGGAAGCATGCCCAGCAGCATGGCGAGCGCCGTCATGCACACCGGGCGGAGTCTGGTAAATCCAGCGGAAAGCGCGGCTTCCCGAACGTCTTTTCCCACAATGCGCTCGTCGTTTGCAAACGTGACCAGCAGGATGCTGTTCGCGGTCGCCACGCCCACGGACATAATCGCCCCCATGAGGCTGGGCACGTTGAAGGTAGTCTGCGTGATGAACAGCATCCACAAGACACCCGCAAACGCGCCGGGCAAAGCCATCAGGATGATGAACGGATCTTCCCAGCTCTGGAAATTCACCACCATCAGAAGATAAACCAGCATGACCGCGAACACCATCCCAACGCCCAACCGGATGAAGGAACTCTGCATGGTTTCCGCTTGTCCGCCCAGATCGAGCCGCACGCCTTTCGGCAGATGGGGCCGCATCTGCTCAAGAATCTTTTCGATATCGCCGCGAACCCCGCCCAGATCCCGGCGGTCCACGTTGGCGTAAATATCGAAGACCGGCTGCACATTGTAGTGATTCACGATTTCCGTCGAAACGCCGCGCTGCAGACCAGCCAGATTATAAAGCAACTGCGTGCCGCCCGGCTGCTGGCCCGGATTGGCATAGGACGACAAGGACCGGTTCGGCGCAGCCGCAGTTGTGTAAAGAGTATTCGCCGCGGGATTACCCGTCACCTGCGTCGTATTCGGCATTACGGTTTGCGACCCCGGTGGTAGACCGCCCCCGCCCGTAACAGGCGTTCTCATCATCGCGTCGAAGGAATCGATGAGGATTTGCGGCGTCTGCACCGCCACCTGATAATTCACGCCGTTCTGCGGATTCAGCCACTGATTCGGCGCCACCTATCCGCTCGAGCTCAGCGAGATGAGCAGGCTGTTGCTGACGTCGCGCTCAGTTAATCCCACCTGCCCCGCCTTACTGCGGTCTACGTTTACCCGCACTTCCGGATAATCCACAATCTGGTGCACGTGCACATCGGCCGCACCCGGAATGGCGGATATTTTCTTCTCCAGTTCCTTCGCAATCTTGTAATTGCCCGCGAAATCCCGGCCCACTACCTGCAGATCGATCGGGGCCGGCAAGCCGAAGTTCAGAATCTGATTGGTGATATTGGCCGCTTCGAAATCGAACTCGCAATCCGGAAATTCCTGGTGCAGCCGTGCGCGCAACTGTTCCATATACTTCTCAGCCGGATGATGCTTCGGCTTCATCGAAACCAGAATATCGCCATCGGAATTCCCCAGCACCGGATTGTCCCCGAACGCCAGGTTAATGCCGCTGTTCGGCAATCCGATGTTGTCGAGAATCGTATCCATCTCGTCCTTTGGAATCACCTCGCGAACCAGCGCCTCTACCCGCGCAAAATATCCTACCGACTCCTCGATCCGTGTACCCGAGGGCGGCTGCAGATGAAACCTGATCTGTCCGGAATCGACGGTGGGAAAGAAGTCTCGGCCAATCACGAGCGTGAGGGCCATCGACCCCAGAACGAACAGGCCGAAGATTGTCAGAAACACGCCGCGGTGATCCAGCGCCAAATCCAGCAATCCCCGATAATGATCGCGGAATTTATCGAATTGCCGGTTAAACGCATGATGTACCTTCCAGTTCCAGCCGGGCGCTTCGGCCGGCTCGCCGCCTTCACCTTCGCGGTAGAGATCCACCTCTTTGCGCAGAAGGTAATGCGCCATGTTCGGGATGAGCGTGCGCGATAACAAATAGGACGCCAGCATCGCGTAAACGACAGCCTCGGCAAGGGGAGTAAAAAGGAATTTCGCCGCGCCCGTCAGCAACAGTACCGGCACGAAGACGATACAGATGGAAAGCGTCGAGACAAACGCCGGCACCGCCACCTGTTGCGCGCCATCCAGAACGGCCCGTGTCAGGGGCTTCTTCATGCCCATATTGCGGTGCGCGTTTTCGATTTCCACTGTCGCGTCATCGACAAGAATTCCAACCGCCAGCGCCAGCCCGCCCAGCGTCATGATGTTGATGGTCTCGCCTGTTGCACTCAGCACGATCAGCGAGGTCAGAATCGAAAGCGGAATCGAAATACAAACGATCAGCGTGCTGCGCAGACTGCCCAGAAACAGCAGGATCATGATGCCCGTCAGCCCGGCGGCGATCGCGCCTTCGCGCAGAACGCCTTCGATCGACGCCCTCACGAAGATCGACTGGTCCGACAGGAACTTCATGTTCAGCGACGGCGGTAAACCCGCGGCAATCTCCGGAATCGCTTTCCTCACGCGGCTGATAATCGACAGCGTCGACGCCTGGCCGTTCTTCAAAATCGTAAGCAGAGCGCCGCGGTTGCCATCCCGACGGACGATATTGGTCTGCACCGCATAGCCGTCGCGCACCTGTGCGACATCCTTCATGAACACAGTCGCGCCGTTCACAGTTTTTACTGGTAATTCGTTCAGAGCGTCGACAATCAGCGGGCTGTTGTTGACCCTGATCAGATATTCCCGCTTGCCGATCTTCGCCGTTCCCGCGGGAAGAATCAGATTCTGCAGATTCAGCGCGTTCGAGACATCGGTTGCGGAAAGCTGCTTCGAGAAGAGCGCATCCGGATTGATGTCGACCATGATCTGCCGCGTTTTGCCGCCATAAGGCAGGGGAATAGAAGCGCCCTGAATGGTAGCGAGCTGCGTACGCACGAAGTTCTGGCCGTAATCGTAAAGTTCCGCTTCGGTGAGCGTCGTACTACTGAGGCCAACCTGCAGAATCGGAACGCTCGACGCGTCGTATTTCAAAATGTTCGGCGGATAAATCCCCGGCGGCAGCACGCGCAGAATAGTTTGCACGATCGCCGTAACCTGCGCGATGGCAAGCTCAACTTTTACGTTCGGCTGAAAGTACAGCTTGATCACCGAGACGCCGTTATAAGACTGCGATTCGATGTGCTCGATGTCGTTGACGGTGGTGGTCATGGCGCGCTCGCACACAGTCACGACGCGCTTTTCCATCTCGTCGGGGGAAAGGCCCAGGTACGACCATACCGTACTGACAACCGGGATATTGATGTAGGGAAAGATATCCGTG
>Ga0302324_100009984_pt1 | contig 19729 bp, 22 predicted proteins | sample Palsa_T0_1_FD_201949 | JGI IMG/M metagenome (GOLD analysis project Ga0302324, IMG submission 201949) | Peat permafrost microbial communities from Stordalen Mire near Abisko, Sweden - Palsa_T0_1 | ecosystem: Environmental > Terrestrial > Soil > Palsa > Peat permafrost | place: Sweden: Abisko...
CCCAGAGCGTGCGCAGAGGCTCATCCGAGGTCAGCGCGGCCTCCAGGCGAGGGCGGGCTCTATCGGCTCCTCGCCGGATGACAGCGATGAACAGATCATCCATGGAATGAAAATAATAGTGGACGATCTGGCGCTTGAGGTTGATTTTATCAGCGAGGTTTCTCGCGGTGACGGACGGATATCCGCCCTCTCGGATCAGTAGCTCCGCCGCATCGATGAGCGCGGCTCGTACTGCCGAATTCTGCACACCTCTGCGACGACTGGAAACCATTCCTGAACACCCGACCTTCTCACCGGGACCGCAGCCAACCAGCTCCGCGCGATGAGACCCGCGCAATGACCTCCCGTCTATAGGACAGGCAACGATGCGAGTTCGGCATCCGCCGCGTCCAGCGCCTCTGTCGTGAACTTATCGGGAGCAAATTTCTGCACGGCGCGCAGGGTCATACTTTTCGCCATGCCGATCCGCTTGTCGTCACTGACGCCGGGGAAGTATTTGTCGAGCACGGCCTTTGCCGCCGGATCGGCGAGCAACGAGCCAATCTTGGTATCCGCCGTCGAGTATCGGGTGGCGGGTGCCGCTTTGGTCTCGGCCCGCTTGCCAAAACCGAAAAGGCCGGTCCGCTTTTTTGTGGAAACCGCCCCGCCGACCGGTGTCAGCTTGAGATTCAACTCCGACAGTCCCCGGATGATGAAACTCGCCTCGTAATCGTAATCACGATTGTTCCGCGGTCCATGCTTTTCCTCGACCAGGTCGATGTGAGAGGTGTGCTCCAGAAACTTCTCGAGAATGATCCGCACCTCGGCACGCGCGAGTGGCGCACCCGCACAGACATGGGCGCCGCGGCCGAAAGCGAGGTGCTCTTTGATTTTCGGCCGATCAAGAATCAACGCCTGAGGGTTCTCCCAGCGGCGCGGATCACGATTCGCCGCCGAGAGCGCAAGCATCACCCGGGTTCCCGCCGGCACCTTGAGTTCGCGAATGTGTGTGTCCTTGCGAGCGAGACGGGCGGTCATCTTTGCCGACCCCTCCAGACGCAGTACTTCCTCGAGCAGCGACGGAATCAACGACGGATTCTGGCGCAGCCGATCCTGTAAGCCAGGCTCGTCCATGATGAATTTCATCGTATTTCCGAGTAGCTTGGCGCTGGTGTCCTGCCCTGCGCCGAAAAGAAACGTCGCGAGTCGGACAATTTCCAGCGCCTCCGGGACCGAGCCATCGGGATAGGTGGCATTGGCCAGCTCCGAAAGAATATCCGCGCGCGGGTCCTGGCGTCGCTCTTGCACATAGCCGGCGAAATACATTCCCATCACCACCAGCGGCTGATGTTGCGCCATCAAGTCATCACCCTGCAGGCTTCCCGGAGGTGGACCGGCCTCAATCGCGTCCATGAAGATCTGCCGGTCGGCAGCGGGCACGCCGAGCAAATCGGCGATGACCATCGTGACGAAGGGGGTTGCGATCTGTTTGATGAGTTCGCATCCGCCGTCCGCGACCGCATCCTTCACCAGCTGATCGGAATACTCCGCCATGAACTGCTCGTTGGCCCGCAGGCGAGACGGCGTAAAGAGGCGGGTCAACAGCGAGCGGGAGAAGGCGTGCTGCTGATCATCGTACGCGACGACCAGATCGCCACCCACGAACTCGGTTCGGTGTGCCTCGATTTGAGGCGTGATGTCAGCGCCCTGGGGTTGAAAAGGCAACGGCGCCGCCGGACCGCTGGGTGCGATGACGGATGAAAAATCATTGGTGTTCTTGAGTACTTCCAGGATCTCGTCGAACCCAGTGACAACCACCAGGCCGCTGCTCGGAATCTGATAGATCGGCCCCTTGGCGCGGATCGCCTCAAAATACGCATACGGGTCTTTGAGGATCACGTGGTCCGTGAAGTAGTCTCGATCTTCCAATAACTGCATGTGGGCTCTCGCGGCGAAAAACGCCGATGAATGGTATGCTAGACACCTGTATAGCATTGTCCTCCGGCACCCGTCAACGCGGCATCGGAATCGCAAGAATGCATGTCACAAGGACCGGCCCCGCTAAAATGCGCTCGCGATTGGCCGGCCTCACTTTGGCTCTGGCGGGCATGGCTGCCGCGCAAGGACCGCAAGCGCAAGCTGCGCTAGAAGGCGCATATAAAATCGACGCGAATGCCAGCGATGATATCGAGGCGGCGATCACCCGCGGCACCGCGCAAATGAACTTCGCCATCAGATCCCTCGCCCGTCGCCTGATTGCCAAGGCCAACCCTCCCTACCAACGAATTGTCATTTCGCGGACGGGAAGTACGGCGAACTTACAACTCGATACGCGCCCACCCATTCAAACGCCCCTCGATGGCAGCTGGGTACCCTGGATCCGCGAGGACGGCGGCATCGATAGGATCACGGGTCAATGGTCCTACCCGACATTCGTGGTCCACTTCAAGGGAGAGGTTGGTGCGCGCACGCAGACGTACCTGCTTGACTCCGATGGCCGAACCTTGAAGCTCGACGTCGAACTCACCAGCCCGCGTCTCCCCCACCCGATCGACTACACGCTGGTCTACCGGCGCGATTGAAACCTCAACGACACGGCATAGAGGACGACAGCGATGGCCTCAGATCGGGAATTCGTGAAATTTGTCTGCGAACAGCTGCGCGGCGCCGGTGACATTTCATCCCGACGAATGTTCGGCGAAGCGGCGGTCTACCTTCACGATAAAGTGATCGGACTGATTTGTGACAATCAGTTCTTCGTCAAGGCGACTGACCCCGGACGAGCCAAGATCGGCGTACCGACGGAGGCACCGCCTTTTCCCGGTGCCAGCAATTGGTTTCTGATGGCGGATCTCGATGATCCAGAATTCCTCGCGGACTTGGTTCGCGCCACAGCCGCCGCGCTGCCGAGTCCGAAGGTTAAAGCGAAGAAGACGCCCCGAGCGAAATCAAAGACCCGCAGGAAGCAAGCGCGCTCTTAGTGCCCGATCAGATGCAACGACAGCGCCTTCCAGGTTGGATTGGTCAGCAGTGTGTACGCGGTGAATTGCAGCGTAATCATCCAGACAACCCCTGCAATGTAGGCAGGATGCAGTTTACCGCGGGTGGCCAGGTCATAGAGGGCGAGCCCCAGCACCAGCACATCGCTTCCCAGATAGAGCCTCGCTAAATCGCCCCAAGCACTATGACCAAGCGGCGCGGCCATGAAGCCGTTTAGAAGCCGGGCAAATCCGGCGTCGCTGATATAAATCAGGCCGAGCAACATCAAACGCTTGTGCGCCGCAGAAGTCCGGCGCATCAGCAGCCCTGCCGCCGTCAGACCTGCGAAGGCCAGAATGTCGGATAACTGGACGGCCAAAAACTCGGGAGTGCGGCCCGTCGCTGTAAAGCGGGCGGCGTCCACGACCAACGCGGTCGCGGGACCCAGCACTACCATCACCGCGGCGAGCGCCGCGCCTGCGACACCGAGTCGACGATGAATGTCCGCCCGCCCAGTTCGGATCAGCGCCACCTGCACCGTGAACAGCGTCAGCCAGCCGACGAAGGCGACGGCATGGAAGTGGACGATCAAAGGATAGTCCAGCCCGTACTTGCTCACGTGCTGGAAGCTGTCGGTCCCAAACCCGGACAGCACGCCCAGCCAGACCAAGCCCGTGAGCAAAAGAAACGCATTCCGATCGGCGCCCGCTCGCGCCGGGAAGTTTCCGAACGTAATTGTTGTTATTTCAGTTCCCTCGTCGACAACTAACAGCAGCGAGCCTTGCGACATTCGGGCTCGGAAGAATCAGGCACCGGCCGGAGAATATCGATTTGAGGGGACGCCTAGTGAGACATCTCCTCAGGTTCTTCAAATCCCGGCCGATAACCCTGATTGCAGCGGTCACGATCGAGGCATTATGTCAATTGGAAGCGTCAGCAACAATCAGTCCTCAGCCCTGTACAGCCTCTTGAGCGCGTCCAGCGCCGCCTCCGCCGCGTCGACCGCCGCCAGCACGGCTGCGAGCACCAACGCCGCCTCAAACTCAACCGCAGGCTCAACGTCCAGTCTGGCTTCGACGGTCGCGGCGCTCACGAGTCTCGCCACGGAATCGGGTGATAGCGAATTGCTCAGCAGCCTGGACGGGGGTTCGGGCGCCTCGAGCAGCGTCACGTCGAGCCTGAGTTCCGCATTTCAGAGCCTGTTAAGCGCCCTGACGGGTGGCAGCGCGAATTCTTCCAGCACGGCTCCGGGCACGACGTCCTCGACGAGCGCCGAGTCGGCGCAATCGATCATCTCCTCGTTCATCGACAGCTCAATCGCGGATCTCGGCGGCAGTTCGAGCTCGAGCCCCTCGAGCAGTTCGACCGGCGCGCTCGGCAGCATCATCAACACAATCGCCTGAGAGTCGGAAGTACCGGCAGCACACCGCCGGGGCGCGGGTGTAACCACTGCGGAACACGTGCGGGATGTCGTTGTAGGCAGGCGTGCGATCGTTCGAGAACTGGCGCCCAGTCGATGACATCGCGAGGCTGCGCGGGTCATCGTCCGTTGGCAAAGTGCTCTTGCAATTTCCTCAGCGCACCGGTCCAACCCCACTCGTGGCTGCGCTGGCTCGCTTCGTCGTGCAAGCGCGAGTGAGTGAACGTCAACTCCGTGCCTGTGTCGACAGGTCGTAAAATCATTTCCACTTGCGACTCGCCCGGATCGTCCCCACCAGCCGTCCAACGCCAAGACATCACGACGCGTTTCGGCGGCTCGACTACGAGAAACTCACCGCTGCACTCGTGCTCTGCGCCGGGAAGCGTGCGGAAGCGGAGACGATAGCACCCGCCGACGCGGGGATCGGACTCCGAGAGAAGAACAGGCCCCTCGTCCGGCCCCCACCAATGCGCGATACCTTCAGCCGTCGTGACGGCCGCGAACACGATATCGGGCGAAGCCTTGATGCGACGTACAAGAGTGAGACTGGTCACTTCTTCTGACTCCGAGCCTCCACTTCCTTGCGCTCGGCGTAGGCGGTGAGCTTGTCCAACCTAGAAGACCAGAAGAGCTCATGTCGGCGCAGCCATGTCATCGCATCACGCATGGATCCCGGTTTGAGGCGAACCGTCACTACGCGACCGGATTTCGAGCGGGTTATCAAGCCCGCTTCGCCGAGCACGCCCAGATGCTTCATTACTGCTGGAAGCTTGATGGCAAAGGGCTCCGCCAATTCGCTGACAGACGCACTGGACCGCCTCGCAAGCCTATCAAGAATTGCGCGCCGCGTCGGATCACCCAGCGCCGCGAAGGTGCGATCTAGACTATGCTTACTGTTTTCCATCTCGGAAAGTATTAGCCAGGCCGGATGCGTTGTCAATCGGATGGCGCCGCGTATATAAGGACACTGCGTTGTCCGCGCCCGACCGTAACACCACCATAAACTGTAGCGCATCTTCCCAAGCAGCATGGCGCGCCGTGTTGTCGAATACACACCAGATATTGCTCGCTTTGTTCTTCCTCACTCTTGCGAGGAAAATGTCGAGTTGGGCGTTCGAATACTTCGAGTAGTACATGCGGGGCGCGCCATGCCAACGAAAGTAAGCGAAACGGGCCGCGCCACCCGAGGCTTCAGCACCGGGGCAGCGAGCGGGGTCCGCGGCGACCCGGCTCACGCCCGCTTCGCGCATGGTGCTCTCCGCCTCGCTCGTGAACCAGCTCGGGTGTCTGGGCTCGCACACTACCTTTGCCCCGTGAACGTGCGGTAGGGACTTGAAGAAGGCTTGAACTGTGCGCCGGCAGAATTCCAATCTGGGCGGCAGCTGCACAAGTACAGCGGCGAGCTTGGGCTGCAGCGCCGCGATGTCCTCGTAAAAGCGCCCGACGTCTGCGGCACAGCCCTCCAAGCGGCTTTCGTGCGTGATGCTTCGAGGCATTTTTACGGAGAAGCGAAACTGCGCGGGCGTCTCATCACGCCAACGCTCATAGGTGGCGCGCTGATGCGGCCGATAGAAGGATGAGTTGATCTCGACGCAGCTGAAATGCGCCGCATAGTAGGACAAGTGCGTTTGATTGTGGTTCCGTTCCGATCGCTTCATCGGCGGATTGCTCCATCCCGCCATGCCAACCCAAACTCGCGTGCCTCGGTCCATACCAAACTCTGGGGGTGCCCGCTATGAGGCGTTGGCCACTCGGCTCTTGATTCGTGGCAGCACTTCCCTGCCGTAGAACTCGATCACCTTTTGCTGGTCCGGCTGGCCTGAATGGATGTTGACGATGGTCGCGCCGCTATCGAGGAGCTGCTCGATGGTTCGCACATGAGCGTCCGGGTTGGAACTGACGGTCCAATCTCCAAAGACCTTCGGCAACGGGAGTTCCTTTTGTGCGCGCTGCTCGATCTGGGCGGGGTCTGGAATGTTCTGGTATCCCTTGAACGCTTTAGGAATGAAGTTCCATAGCTTGGCTGCGGTCTGCGCCTCACTCTGATCACCGACGACCACGAAGGCTTCGACGAGCACCGGCATGGCGCTCGGATCCTTTCCCGCCGAGCGGGCGCCCTTTTCCCATTCCCCTTTGTGTTGTTTCCAGGTTTGCGGATCAGTGATCAGACCGTCACCGTGCTCACCGGCGAGCTTCATCGCTTTCGGGCCGTTTGCGGCCAGCAGCAATGGAATGGGTTGAGGCGGCGGATCGTAGAGCCTGCCGTCGACGATGTAGTGCGCGCCCTTGTGCTGCACCGGCTTGCCCATCCAGAGTTGGCGGATGATCGTGACAGCCTCGATGAGGCGGTCCCAGCGTTCGCGCCACATAGGCCATTGGCCGGTGGCGGCCTGTTCGTTCAGCGCCTCGCCGGAGCCGAGTCCGAGGAAAATCCGGCCGGGATAGAGCAGGCTCAAGCTCGCGAACGCCTCGGCCACCACCGCCGGGTTGTATCGCAATGTCGGACAGGTAACGGTCGGTCCCATCCAGATGTGCCGAGTTCGCTGCCCGAGCGCAGCGAGCGTCACCCACGCCTGTCCAGCATGACGCTCGTTCGCCTGCCAGGGTTGGAAATGGTCGCTCGTGGCCACTAGATCGAATCCAGCGCTTTCTGCTGCGGCTCCCAAACGGATCAGTTCGGGCGCCGGAAACTGCTCGTGTGCGAGCATGAATGCGACCATGCCTTTCACCAGCGAGCGTGGAGCACCGGTTGGGCCCCCCGGCGCCCCCGAAACGGGACCGCCGCCACCCTGCGCGGACGCCAATCTCCCGATGGGCAGGCCGGCACCAACCGCCATTAGCAGGCCGGATTTCAACATGCGGCGTCGGCATGTTCCGCCGACGCCCTCCTCACCCGAAATTGAGTTCGACATGACAACTCCCGCTTGCGCCTGGCATGAGATTGGCGGGCCGATGCCCACCAGCGTGTAGGCGAGCTTGTGCTATGCAAATCAGAGCGGGCTGTAGGATCAAGCCGCGAGCGTCGTGCCAGTGGCAGCCCCGCTCGCTGTGGTGACTGCTCCTACTCGCCGCGGTCGAGTCATAGCGACGGCGGCGCACATGCAGCGCGAGCGACGACTCGTGAGCGCAGTTCCGCGCAGATAGTGGTACCCGCACGCAGCGAATCGCACTCTTATCTGACCATAGGCAGTGAACGGCTCGCACGTAGCCGACGCTTGTGTGGGCGGCCGGGACGACCTCCAACCAAAGCCAACAAAGGGGAAGAAAATCATGAATCTAACGCGAATATCGTCGATTCTTCTAAGCGCAGCCGCCCTGCTGGCGCTTGCCTCGATGTCAGCACAGGCACAGCAACCCAGCGGATTCAAAGTCTATGCAACGGGGCTTGATGCGCCGCGTGGTTTGCGATTTGGTGCAGACGGATACCTCTATGTAGCGGAAGCCGGTAAAGGTGGCACCACGAGCACCGCCGGCAAGTGTGCTCAGGTACCGGGACCCGTGGGCCCATACACCGGCGGCACCACAGGAAGAGTTTCCAAAGTCAGCAGCAGCGGCAAGGTGACGACGGTCGCGAGCGGGTTACCTTCGACGCAAGACGCCCAAGGAGATCTCATCGGAGTGGCTGACGTCGCATTCCTCGATGACACGCTGTATGCGGTGGTGGCGGGCGGCGGCTGCTCGCATGGGCACACCGGCTATCCGAGCGGCATCGCCAAGGTTAATCGCACGACCGGTGCATGGAGCCTGATCGCCGACGTAGGCGCTTGGCTCAAGAGCCACCCGGCTGCGGTTGAGAATCCGGGCGATTTCGAGCCGGATGGAACGCTATACAGCATGATTCCCGTCGGAGATGCTCTCTACACCGTGGAGCCGAACCATGGGCAAGTGCTATCGGTGAGCAAGTCCGGCGCGATTGGGCAAGTCATCGATATCTCGGCCTCCGAGGGCCACATCGTTCCAACCTCGATCGCGGAATATTACGGACAGCTCTATGTGGGCAACCTGTTTCTCTTTGCCATCAATCCCGGCATGTCTCGGGTCATGACCATCGAGAACGGCGATTTCGACCATGAACTCGCGCCAGGCTTCGGTCCCGCGCACGGCTACCACATTGTGGACTCCAAGGCGGGATTTACGACCGTCGTGGCGGTCGATATCGGTCCCGATGGATTGCTCTACGCGCTGGAACTGTCCGCCGCGGCCGGATACCCGTCATTAGGACAAGGCAAAGTCGTACGCGTGAAGCACTCCGGAGAGATTGAAGATGTGGTCACGGGACTGAACGTTCCCGGTGGCATGACGTTTGGACCCGATGATCGGTTGTACATCTCCGATTTTAGCGCCGTACCGGCGCCGACCTTCGGCGTCGGCCGCATACTGCAGTTCGACATCGCGCCGGGTTGGTAATAAGGGACCGCGGGAACCCCGGCCGCGACTGAGGCGCGGCCGGGGTTCGGCAGTGCGCTCAGGCGAGCGTGAGGCCCACATCGACGTTGCCGCGAGTCGCATTCGAATAGGGACAGACTTGATGGGCGGCATCGACGAGCCGCTTCGCGTCAGCGCGCTCAAAACCTGGAAGACTTATTTTGAGGTCCGCCGTGATGCCAAATCCCCCCTCGGAGCGCGGACCGATACCGACCGTCGCGGTCACCGTCGCATCATTGGGCACTCGCAACTTTTGCGCGGGCGCGACCGCTTTCATCGCGCCAATGAAGCAAGCGGCGTACCCTGCAGCGAAAAGCTGCTCGGGATTGTTCCCCGGACCCCCGGGGCCGCCTAATTCCTTGGGTATCGCAAGTTTGATATTCAGGCTGCCATCCGCGGTGGCGGTTTGACCGTCGCGGCCCCCGATGGCAGTTGCACTCGTACGGTATTTGACGGCAACGGACATGTGATTCTCCTCTAGCGTAGATCGTAACAAGGCATAGCGCCGATCAAATCGATTGATCCCATACAACTGATCGACCCCGTCTATCGAAGGTTTTATTGACCAAGGCGGCCGCGCCCGCTCTTTGTTTCGGCCTCATTGGTTACTTGGATCGTCTTTGCCGCACACGCCAGAGCTTTTGCCGCGATCAGATCGCCGGCCATGTTAGGTCTGATGAAGGGCTCGATTTCACTGATGGTGACCAACAAGGCGTTGACGAGGCGAGCCGTCCTCTCCTCGGACTCGATCAAGTCGTGAGTCGTATCGGGATCGTGGTGTCGGACCCACGTGCCGAAGGCCTCAGCTTCGTCGTCCGCCTCCCGTAATGCGCAGCGGCATAGCTCTTGAAATCGATTCAGAGCCTGATACAGCCGAGCATCGTCGGAATGTTTCAGGCTGATCGACACCGCCTTTCCGCCGCAAGCGGCGGCAAGCGCGAGCGTCAGCGCACCAGCGGCCCCGGCACCCGGAGTTATCGAATTGCCGCAAATGAGTTCCGTGACTTTGCTCATGGGCAAATCCGCCAACGAAGTCGACTGCATCGCTCGCGCCTCCATTCGCCCTATGATGGCAGAATACGGTCAATGTCCTACAAAAACTCGTGCTTAATGACCCATTCGAGCAGGCTGACATCTCAATCGCCCAGTTACTACTTCGGAAGCCCGCATAGCCATGGCCGAGTTTCCCATCATCGGCATCGGCGCCTCCGCGGGCGGCATAGACGCGTTCCACAGCCTGGTACAGTTGCATGGCGGGCGGTTGCGTCAGGACTTGTTTGAGAGAACTCCCGGGTAGCCCCTCAGTCTTTCGGGCTGAACAGCCCCGCCAGGTAGACGATGAGGCCGCCGACAACGACGCCCGTGGCGAATCCGAGCCGCGGATAGCCCGTGATATAGCGGTCGACCGACGCGGCGTAGCGGCGAATGCGTCGGCTGGCGCTCTTGCGCTGCACGTCGAGCGAGTCCACGGCGTCTTGCACCCGGCGCTTCAGCTCGCGAACTTGGGGAGATGGGTCGTCGGCCAGGGTGGCGATCAATTCCTCGACGTCTCGAACCAGCGAGTCAAGTTGCTTTGAGTCTTGCATGTCGCACGCTCCATGTCGGTAAGTGGGTACAATATAGCGGCAACCCTGAAACGATGTAGCTCGGTACACGTAGGACACGGCAGAAACGACGTGTCAGCGCGTTGGGCAATCCCCCGGCACCACGGGTGACGGTATAATTTCCACATCCGAGATCACAGGCATTCTTGCATGCAGATCAAGCACTTTGCCCGGCCGCTGTCGCGTCTCTTTGGCACTGCCCCCGATGACTCACCGACCGCTGCTGACCCCGGAATCGCGGTCGATTCGCCGCAGCGCCTGCTCGCCGCCGCGCTCGAAGGCGGCGACGAAACGCTACGCCAGGCGGTTAAGCTCGTGGACGGCGAAGGTTTGAGGACGCTCGCGGGGCTGCATGTTGGAACGGCGAGCGATGTGCCGGCGAGGCTCGAGCGCGCCGCGCAGGAGCGTCTCGCACAGCTGATCGATGCAGGCTCCCTCGAATTCGAGACGCTGCGGGCGCCGCCCGTGAACCTCTCCGCCCTCCTCGCCGTGGCAGGCTACTCGAGCGACCCCGAGCGGTTGCCACGCACTCTCGCCTCGATCGATGGGGCGGAGCGCAGAGCGCTCGTGCTCGCCGGTCCGTCCAGCCGCATCCGCCAGCTCGCGGCGCAGTCGGTGTCGGATCCGGCCGAGCTCCGGCAACTCTTGAAGCAGCTGCATGGCAAGGACAAGAACGTCTACAAGATCATTCGCGAGAAATGCGACGCGCTCAATGCCGCGGAGCAGACAGTCGACAAGGCGCGCAACGATGCCATCCGTGCCTGCGAGTCGCTTGAACGGCACGCGCACCGGATTTATGAGGCGGTCTACGAGCCGACGCTGCGGCACTTTCACACGCGTTGGCAGGCGCTAGAGGCGTACGCGGCACCCGACGTGCGCAAGCGCGCGGCGCGCGCGATCGAGCGCTGCGAGGAAATCATCGCTGAGCACCAGCAGCGCATCGGGCAGGAAGCCGCGGAGGCGGCGGCGCGAATCGCCCGCGAGGCCGAGCGCGTTGAGGCCGTGCGTCATGCCGAGCTCGAATCCGCTCGCACGCGCGAGGAAGCTGAGCGAACCGCGGCCGAGACGGCGGCACGGCGCGAGGCTGAAGAGGCTGCTCGTGCCGCGACAGCCGCGGCTGAGGCTGCGGCGCTGCGCGAGGTCAACGCATTGATCGGCAAAGCACACGCCGCGCTCCGTGACGGGGCCACGGGCCGCGCCTCGGGACTGCGGCGCGCTCTCGAGGAGAATCTGGCAGCACTCGCGGCCGTGCCGCCCTCGGTCTCGCGCCAGGTGCAAAAACTTGACACATCGCTCGGCGAACTCAAGGCCTGGAAGGAACATGCCGTAGCGCCCAAGCGCGCCGAGCTCATCCAGGAGATGGAATCACTCATCGGTGCATCGCTGGAGCCCAAAGCGCTCGCGGAGCGCATCCATCAGCTGCAGGAAGACTGGAAGACGGTGAGCAAGGGCGTCCTCAGCGACTCGGATGCGGACTGGCAGCGGTTTCATCAGGCGGCCGAGCGCGCGTACCAGCCATGCCGCGAACACTTCGAGGCCCAGGCCAAGCTGCGGCAGGCAAATGCCGAAAAGCGCAGGGCCATTCTCCAGCGGCTGCGCGTCTTCGAGGCCGCGCACAGCGGCGAGAACCCGGACTGGCGTGCCTTCGTCACCGTGCTGCGCGAGGCGCCGCAGGAATGGCGGCGGCATTTTCCGATTGAGCGCACGCCGGCCCGTGAGCTTCAGAAGGAATTCGATGCCGCGATCCGCCGGCTGCAGGTCCGGCTCGATACCTGGCACGGAGCCAACGCCGAGGAGAAGCGGCTGCTCATCCGGCGCGCCGCCTCACTCGTCGACCTCTCGGACGGCCGTGAGGCCACCGAGGCGGTGAAACGCCTTCAGGCCCAGTGGAAGGAGCTGGGAGCTGCCGGGCCCGATCAGGATCGAAGCCTGTGGGAAGAGTTTCGCGGGCACTGTGATGCAGTGTTTCAGAAGCGCCAGCAGGCACACACCGATTACACCGCAGGCCTTCAGTCGAACAAGGCGCGCGCCGTTGCGCTCTGCGAGGAGGCGGAGCAACTGGCGGGGAAATCGGCGACCGATTTGCTGGACGGAGCCGCCAAAATGCCTGAGTGGCGGGCGGCGTTCGAAGCTGTGGGTGAGCTGCCGCGGGCGGAGGAGCGGGGACTCAAAAGTCGGTTCGAGCGCGCGCTCGACCGCGTTAAGGCATCGATAGCGGCACAGAGAGCTCGGGAAAAGGAGCGGTCGCTCGAGGATCTCCTCGAAGCCGCAAGCCGGATCCACGCCTACGGGCGCGCGGTGTCGCAAGCGGCGCCGGTCACCGAGCGCGAAGCGCTCAAACAGGCAGCCGAGGCTTTCATTGCCGGCATTTCGCATTGGCCCAAGGGGAATGCCGAGGCGCTCGCGAGCGCCTGGGGCACCGCCGAGGCCGGGCAGCCGCTCGACGCGGCGCACGAGAAGGCGCTCAGATTGCTCTGCGTGCGCAGTGAGATTCTCGAGGATCTCCCGACACCTGTAGAAGATCAGGAATTGCGACGGGAATATCAGATGCAAAGGCTGGTCGAGCGAATGGGCCGAGGTCACGATGGGATCGACGACAGCGTCGAGAGCCTGTCGTTGGAGTGGATCCGCGGGAACTCCGCGTCGCAGGAAATATATCAATCACTGTTCACGCGATTCTGCGGCTCGCTGAGGTCTTCACGTACCGGCGCATCGCGCCGGGTCAGCGGGCGGTGAGTTTTATCTCGAACTCGACGTCGACTGCATCGGCCAGCGTGGTTACTTTCGCGATCGCCAGATTCGTCGCGGACACTTTGATATCTGTCCCCGGCACGCTGGTCGGCTTGAGTAACGGCAAGAGATCAATATTCTCCGATTTCGGCAGTGAGCCCCCGGTCGCGGATTGCAGCAAATCGATGATCTTGCGTGTGGATTCGTCTTGGACATTGTCGATGCGAATATCGTCGATCTCGATGTGCGAGCCGGAGCCCACCAGTTTTCCGGACATTTTAACGTCCGACATCAGCTCCGTGCCGACGCAGGAGTCACCGACCGTAAGTCCCAATCGGGACGAGAGGTGCGCATCGATAATGACCCTGGCCGAGTCGAGTAAGACATGCGGCCGCTCGAGGTACGCGTAGCATTTGCCTTTGACCAGGTACCACCGTCCCTGATCCTTGAATACCGATGCCGCTACCAGCGTCTGCAGCGCCTCGCGGCCGATGACGAGCTCGCTGGCGCTCACCCTGCCTGACCAACCGCAGAGGCCCAAGCAGGTAACGAGCAGCACTCGTGCTCGAAACTGCCGCCGCAGGGGTTGGGCATCGTGTCCGTCCAGCCGTTCACATTCTGACCGCATCTCGCGTTACCACCATTGCTTCAACCAGATCTGACAATGTAGCAGCTTTGCTGCGATGGCTGGGGTTGGCGCAATGGTAGTTAACGGGAAACCCCTGGCGCCGCTCCGCGAGCCGTCCGGCTCCGCCGTGAGGTAGCCGAACGACTCCCATACCGCTCGCTCGGGAATCGCGAGGATAACGCCCACCCGGGGGCGCTATCCTCACTCAAAACAGTGACCCTGCTTCTACGAATGCTTCTGATGGTAAATGCGCTGGCTGTTTTTATTTTCCGATTTATTGAGTCGATTCTGTTCCGCTTTGGTCAAGTGGCCGCCGTGCTTCGCCTCATCGACACTTTCGCGTTTTGCGATATTGGCGTCATGCGCCTCATCGTGCGCCGCTTCCTTGCCGGTCATCGTGCCATTCGCCAAGCCCTGATTGATGCGCGCCTGTTGGTTGTCCAAGCGCTGATTGACCTCGTTGACGCGCGGATGATCGGGAACGTCTTGCGCCATCGCGAGTGACGAGCCAAAGCCCGCGCAGAATAAAACTGCAATCTGCACATATTTCAAACTGACCATACTTCCTCCTAAAGGCCGTTATATCCTGGTGTTAAATTTGCGCCGCGTACCATACCGCGGCATAGCAAGTTCAACGCGGATCCAGGCCGACGGTTGACCCAAGGACAACGCTCGCCGGGATGGAAATGAGACGTAATCGACACAATCAAGGGGGCGAAAAACTCGGCGCCGCGCTAAGCCGCCTCATCGACCGCGAGCCCGGCGAGAGCCGGCTCCGTCGCAGATTTTCCGGCCGCAATCCTGCGATTGATGAAAAACATCATCGAGAGCGTCAGCAAGGTGGTGCCGACGAGAACGTAGCCGACGCGGTCGAAATGGACCAAGAATCCGTCGGCACCCTCGATGACGATGCTTCCGGAAAGTATCGCAGCCATTCCGCCTGCCACCTGTTGCAGTGAAGAGCTGATCGACATGTACGCGCCCCGATCGGCTGGGGCGGGAAGCGCCGACATGAGTGCCGAGGCGGAGATCATTCGAGAGAAAATGCCGACCTGCAGGATCACCAGTACGCTGACGAGGACCCACAGCGGGGTAATGGCGAGGTGGGTGAAAATGACGACCATGACGACGGTGACTGCGCAGCCAAAAGAGAAGACATTGAACTTCCCGAACCTGTCACTCGCACGGCCGATGAGCGGCCCGGCCACCACGGAGAACAACCCCACGAGCACATAGACCAAAGGCAGTCTCACCACCGCCACGCCCACATTGTGGACGATGAACGCGCTCATGAAGGGCATCAACATGAATCCGCCGACACTCAATAAGGTCGTCGTCGCAAATCCCTGCAAGTAGAACCTGTTCGACACGGTCTGAACCAAGTGGTGCAGCGGGCTGCGATCGGGATGACGTTTCAGATGGCCGTCGACAGGACGCATGCGTGCCTGAATCAGCCAACCGACCGGAACGCCCACCGCCACGATGAGCAGGAACGGCGCGTTCCAGCGCCAGCTCGTCGAGAGCAGCAACCCGATTGGAATTCCGAGCACCGAGCTCGCGGCGAAAGCCGTCTGAATGATGCCCATCACGCGGCCCCGCATCTCAAACGGAAACACATCGGTGATGATCGCAAATGAGACCGATCCGACGACGCCCGCGAACAGCCCCGTGATCAACCGCCCGAGGAGCAATGTGTCATAACTCGAGGCGAAGCCGCACAGCAGGGTTCCCGCCAGGAATCCCACGTAGAAGATCAACAGCAGTTTTTTTCGATCGAAGCGATCGGCGAAGCCCGCTGCCAGGATTCCCGACAGGCCGGCACTGAATGCATAAGTCGAGACGAGCAGCCCGAATTGCACCGGTGAGATGTGCAGAGCCGGCATGAGCTGGGCGCCCAAGGGCGACAGAATCATGAAATCGAGAATGACCGTGAAATTCAGGAAAGCGAGAATAGCCGCGACGAACTTCTGATAGCCGGAAAAGCCGAGGCCCGCGGGAGAATTCATGTCTTGCCTCGAATGTCGCTTGCCGCACGCCGTAGAATTTCGAGAATTCTCATTTTCTCCTCGAGGGAAGAATCGAGCTTCTCGTGAATGGCCGCTTTGAGGTCATCGCGCGCCTCACGAAACTCCGCTTTCATCTCCCGCCACTCGCGTCGATTCCGGTCTCGCGGATCACGGGCGAAGTGGTCGGCAACGTCCTCGTCCTCCGTGATCTGCCTTTGGAAGTGTGCGAGCTTGCGACCGACGCGGCCCAAGTGCTGCCAGACTTCGCCGGCCGCCTCCCCGTTCTGCGACAGGTGCGCTTTTCCTTCAGGGGTGAGGGTGTAGAGTTTCTTGCTGCCTTCGGATGAGGCGGTCGCGAAACCCACTTCGTCAAGATAGGTAAGCGCCGGGTAGACCATGCCCGGACTCGGTGTGTAAATGCCGCAGGATTGTTCCTCCAGCGCCTTGATGATTTCGTATCCGTAGCGAGGCCGCTCACTCAAGAGCAATAGGATGATGAGTTGCAGATCGGCGGAGGCGAGCATCTTGGTCGCCCGCATTCCTGGTTCTACGCCCTGATAGGCCCCCGCGCCGTGGCGGTGGCGATGCCGCTTACTTCCAAACATGTTTTAAACTGTATCTCATGATATATCCGGCGTCAATCATACCAGGTGCGCCGCGGCGATGCCTGCACCGCGACGCAGTCCGCTTACTCCGCCAACAAGACTCCGGAGCCGCCCATTTCCTTGGGGAAATCCTTTTGCTTGGGCAATCCGTCCTTGATACTTAGAACTTTCTCGCCGTAAGAGACGTGCAGCGCGGGCTTGAAGGCGAGTGCCGGCAGCATCGCCGCATAGACGTCCACCAGCTTCATTGACGGATGGTCGGTGAACAAATGTCCACCGCAGGTCTTGCACCATTTACGAGAGCTATTGGCCGTTTTGTTATAGGTGCCGACATTGTCCGCACCCTTGGTGATCTTCAGCGCGCTCGGATCCCACAACGTAAAGGCGTTCACCGGACCTGCGGACCAGTGACGACAGGATTCACAATGGCAGTAGCCCATGGCCGCCGGTGCGCCGCTCACGGTAAATTCGACTGCCCCGCAAAAGCACTCTCCTTTGTAGTCGCTCATTGACTCCTCCGTTCAATAACTCGTGCGCCTATATCCCGACGTAGACCGCCTTGGTGTTGAGATAGGCCTCAATACCCTTCCAGCTGCGCTCGTACCCCCAGCCGGATTGTTTGAAGCCGCCCATCGGCATTGACTGGTCGGCAGCGAGCACACAATTCACCCAGACCGTACCCGCCTGCAGCCGCTTGGCGAGTCTGTGCGTGCGCCCCACATTCTCGGTCCAGATCGTGGCCGCCAGACCATATTCGGTGTTGTTGGCAGCCGCTATCACCTCTTCTTCCTCGTCGAAAGGAATGACCGAGCCGACCGGCCCAAAAATCTCTTCGCGGATCAGTCGCATGTCCGCGCGAGTTCCGGTAACGATCGTCGGCTCGACGAAGTAACCCGGACGGTCGAGTGCCTTGCCTCCCGCCACGACCGTGGCACCCCCGCTCCGTCCTTCTTCGATGATACTGATTACGCGGTTGCGCTGTTTGGCGCTGATCAGCGGACCGAGATCCGGATTGGCATCCTCGCTGCCGCCCATGCGCAGCGACTTGGCTGCGGCGGTCAACCCATCGACCACCTGCTCGTACACGCGGCGCTGCACATAAATGCGCGACGTACAACAGCAATTCTGGCCGGAATTGATGAACAGGCCGACGGCGGCACCGGGGATGGCCTTGGCAAGATCGGCATCATTGAACACGATAGCGGGCGACTTGCCACCCAATTCAAGCATGACTTTCTTGAGATTGCCCGCCGATGCCTTGACGATCAGCTTGCCCACCTCGGTCGATCCCGTAAAGGCCACCTTATCGACGTCAGGATGCGCGGTAATCGCTGCGCCTGTGGTCTCACCATATCCGGTCACGACATTGATCACGCCGTCCGGGACGCCCGCATCCCGAAAAATGCCCTCGAGCTTGAGAGCGCTGAGCGGTGTCTCCTCCGCGGGCTTGAGCAAGCAGCTGCAGCCCGCCGCAAGCGCCGGCGCAAGCTTCATCACGGCACAATAGAACGGCCCGTTCCAAGGAATGATCAACCCGACAACGCCGATGGGCTCCATCAGAGAATACGCGTGATATTCGGCAAATACCTTGGTGATGCTGCCGTCGGCCACGATATCGACGGCTTGGCCGTGGATCTTCGTGCACCACCCCGCGTAGTAATACAGCATCTCGGTGCTGGCGAGCACGAGGTTGCGTGCATGGACTCGCGACATGCCGTTGTCCCGCGCTTCGATATCTGCGAGTTCGTCGACCCGCTGCTTGATGATGTCAGCCGCCCGCCACAACACATCCGCCCGCCGCGTCGCCGGGAGCTTGCGCCAAACACCCGCCTCGAATGTCGCGCGCGCCCTGGCCACCGCACGATCTACGGCGGCTTTGTCCGAATCGGGTACTTCACCGATCAATTCCTCAGTGGAGGGGTTGAATACCGAAATCATGGTCGACCCCTCCCCGATCCGACTTCGGGTCGCAGCCTCTTCGATGGTGCTCATGGGATCTCCTTGACGGTGCCTGGGCGGCCCGCGGACCGCCCATCGTGAATGGCCATCATACTCGGGAAACTTTTTGGGGCGGCGCACCGAGCCAGCGCGCGTTGAGGGCTCGATATCCGCCAACGGATTGCGCCGTTCCCGCGAAGCCTCTTGGCAGCACAACGATGCTCCCCGGGCCAAAAGATGCGCTGTCCCCGCAGGCCGTGAGGCTGAGCGCGCCCACCAATACCTGAATGACTTGGTCCGCGGACGATGTCACGGCCCAGCGGGCGGGCTGCTCGATGTTCTCGGCTTCGAGCACGTATCTTCCCTTGAATATCTCGTGCTTTCCGTTCGCTCGCGGCAACTCGAGTGGATACGGCGATCGGTCATTCGGAGGCGGCATCAGAGAGGCAACGAAATAGTCGCCCGGCGTAATCGCTACCTCACGAAACCAGCCGGCGTCGGCCTCCATGCGGTAGATCCCGTGCCAGCCCGCGGGAATCATCAACATGTCGCCCGACTTGAAAACCTGCTCGACTTTTGTCGAGTCGGTGAATAAACGTAGAACGCCGTTGACCACGAGAAGGAACTCATCGCCCGGCTTGCTCGGCGTATGAACCGCGTTCGGCTTGATCTCGACGACGTCGATGACGAAGTCGCCGCAGTACGGTGTCAGATGGACGGACTGAGCGTCGTCCATGCTCTCGACCCAGTCGACCAAGTTTGCGCTCGCGTTGAAATCATACGGCGCAAGTCCTTGGCCACGCAACGCGCCGGGTGGCACCTCCACCCATTTGACGCCTTGGCCTGCCCCAGAATCCGCAACTGCACTCATGATAGCTTCCTCTTTATAGACCTATACTGCACCAACGCGGCCCCCCCGCCAACGATCTGAGCCGGGGTGCTTTGTCTGAATCGGCAAGCGCAATGCGCTGCAGGTGTAACCGCCGGCAGACTGGGTCACGAAACGGTAGCGCCTCAGGAGTGCTCTTCAGAATGCGTGTGGATGCGACAACGGCGGCGAAGTAGCGGACTGCTTTTTGCGTAGGCCGACTTACCTTTCGACCGCGGCGGTCATTGCGACTGCGTCCATATTCGGACTGACCTACAGCCTCACCGCCCCACTGATCGCGCTCCAGCTGGCGCAGCGCGGCTATGGCGAATTCTATATCGGGCTGAATGCGGCCATGCATGCCGCGGGTGTGCTGCTGATAGCGCCGGTCTTGCCTCAACTGGCAGTTCGCTTTGGCGCTCGGGGGCTGATTGTCGGAGCACTGATATTCACCGCCGCGTTGCTCGCCTTATTTCCGGTGGTTCCTGTTGTGTGGTTGTGGTTTCCGCTGCGTTTGGGGTTTGGCATCGGCGCGGAGATCTTGTTC
>Ga0302324_100009985_pt1 | contig 19728 bp, 14 predicted proteins | sample Palsa_T0_1_FD_201949 | JGI IMG/M metagenome (GOLD analysis project Ga0302324, IMG submission 201949) | Peat permafrost microbial communities from Stordalen Mire near Abisko, Sweden - Palsa_T0_1 | ecosystem: Environmental > Terrestrial > Soil > Palsa > Peat permafrost | place: Sweden: Abisko...
TGGCGCCAGTGCTGGCGCCAGTGTCGGCGGCTGGCCGGCCGTCGGCGCCCGGGAGGTACACGCGGGCCGGCGCAGGCCAAAGCACCTGGCACATCTCGGCGAGATAAGCAGCCCGCTCGTCGTGCGCCGCGATCTGCGCCGGGCCGGGCGCCGGCCGGTCAGCAGGCACCGCGGCGCCTGGCACCGGGACGCCGTCAGGGGTCATTGGGCACGGCGGGCTGGAAGTACCGCTGGCTAAGCAGCCTGCTGAATGCTGACATGGCCGCCGGCTGGTCGCCCAGAGAGTAACGGAAAGCGTTGCCGTTGCTGTCGGTCCCGTTGCCGTCGAAATAGGCCATCGCCTTGATCTGGCGGTCGGTCTTGGCAAGCTGGCCCGCGGCGGTCAGCCAGGCGGCCCAGTCCCGCGAGTTCCCGCCCGCCGCGAACTCGCCGATGATGACCGGCTTGTCGTGGTGCGACGCCCAGCGCAGGAACGGGCCCGCCGCCTCGCTCAGCGACTGCGATGCCGAGCTCGCGTACACGTCAGCGCACACCCAGTTAACCTCGCGGCCGCCCGGGTAGAAAGCCTGAGCCCGGCCCACCTGGAAGCCGTAGCCCGTCGGGCACCAGACCCAGCTGACATTGGTGGCACCCACGGCGCTGAAGATAGACCTGATGTGATCCCACGCCGCGATGTAGTCAGCCGGGCCGTGAATCGTCCACCGGAGATTCGGGCGATCCATCTCGTGCCGGAATTCCAGCATGATCGGATGACCGAGCGCCTTCAGCCCCTCCGCCCTGGCCCGGATCATCGCATCGTCACGGCCTGCGATGATTGCCTTGGTGTTCGGGTCGCCGCCCCAGGTGAGCAGCAGGATCTTGCCGTTGCGCACGAAATACCTGTCTTCGGGCGTCGGGAAGACAGTGCCCCAGGGGTGGTACACGTGGACTATCTCCAACGGGTGGCCGAGCTCGTGCTCGAACGACAGGAACGCGTCGATCTGCCCCTGCTGGCTGTATCTGGTGGGCTGCACGTAGGCACCCAGGTAGGCGCCGGCTGACGGAATCAGGGACTCGACCGGAGCCGGCGCAACACCCGAGCCGCTCGCCTGGCCCGCCGCAGCCGGGTGAGCCGGGCTCCCTCCGCCGGCCAGCCTCGCCACCAGGACCGCCGCGACGGCCACCACGACCGCGACGGCCACCACGACCGCGGCAGCAGCCGCGAGCCTGACGGCGTGTCGCGTCACGAGCCGGCTCCACCAGCCCCCGAGGTCACCGGATCCAGCACCGCTGCCCGGATGCGGTCGCCGCCGCCCTGGCGGACTACCGCCGGTCCCGCCACCAGCCGGACGGCGATGATGAAGGCAGCGAGCAGCAGGCTGCCGTAGAGCAGGCCGCTGGCGGCATCAGTGAACCAGTGCAGCCCGAGGTAAACCCTGCTATAGGCCTCGTTGAAGCCGAGGGCGGCAACTACCGCGCCGGCCCACAGGGCCGTCTTGCGCTGGCCGCTGAACTCCCGCCAGAGCAGATAGGCGATCAGGCCGTAGAAGAGAATGACCCGGTCGCAGCCGCCTGAGGGGTAGGTGCCGAGCGGGCTGTCCGGCGGGCCGAGGCGCTCAAAGGTGTGCCGTAGTGCCAGCGTGGTGTAGTGATCCACGACGATCACCGCGGTGAGCACGATCGGCGGCAGCCAGCGCTTGGTGCGCCAGGTGACGGCCATGCAGACGGCGGCGGCGACGGCAGCCGCCCAGCAGGTCCAGCTGTTACCGATCTTGGTCAGCCGATTCATGATCGCAGCCCACGACGACACCTGGTGGAATACCAGCCAGTTGTAGATCGGCTGGTCAATGGTCAGCCCGTGGTGCACGACCAGGAGGCCGAGCAGGGCCATTACGCCGAACGCGATAAGTGCTCCGATTACGATCAGGCCGAGCATCTGCCCGGCTCCGAGAAGCCACGGCGAGCCGGCGAACTTGCCCGGCGGTGCCTCGTGGCTGCCCGGCTGGGCCTGCGGACGCGACCCGCTGGCCCGGGCTGCTGCCGGAATGCTCTGCCGAGCCCGTCTTGTCAGCAAGAACGCAACGCTGAAGATGACGACCATGACCGCGGGCCATAGTAGGACAACCAGGTATTTCATTTTCTCTCCGCTGCTTTCTGGTACTTAAATGATTATATCTTCGAGCCTGCCGCGGTAGCGGGCGGAATGCATTGAGGTAAGTAGTGCCGGGCGCCCTCGGGATTCATTTCCGGTGCCCGCCTGCGTGCGCTGAGCGTCGCCTGTCATTGTTCCCGCGGCGTTCTGGCCGCCGCCCGCCTGCGCCGGCCCGCCCGCCTGCGCCGGCCAGGCCGGGCAGCACCGCTAGCTGCAGGGCACCCCGGAACCGCCACAGGCCAGCCGCCATGACGGCGCATCCGGCGGCCAGGGAGATACCAGCGACCAGGACGCTGCCGCCTGCGGCGAGGCGGAGCGCCAGCGGGATCACGCCGAAGCTCAGCGTCGTCAGCAGGCAGGCTAGGGCCGTACCTCGGCCGAACGGATGCACCCGGATGACCGCGGCGACCTGGGCGAGCGGCAGCAGGTTGGTGATGGCAATCGCCGCAGCCCAGCCGATTGCGGCACCGGTGATCCCGTATCTGGGAATCAGCGCCAGGTCGACTCCCACGTTGACGCTGACGGCCAGCAGTCCGTTGGCCAGGCTCCAGCTCGACCGCCCGGCCGTGGTGAGCACCATGTCGACCTGCCCGCACCCGGTAGCTACCAGCATGGTCACCCCGAGAATCACCATCACCGAGGTGCCGGCCCGGTAGGAGTGCCCGAAGACGGCGAGCACGTCCGGGCCGAAGATGACGGCCAGCAGGTACAGCGGCCAGGTCAAGACGATGAGCCAGGCCGTGGTCGCCTGGTACACGGCATTGGCGCCGTGCCGGTCGCGCACGGCGAACAGGTGCGTGAACTGGGGCTGTGCCGCCATGCTGATAGCGGCGTTGCCGAGCTGGCCGACGACCAGGAACCGGGTAGCAGCCGTGTAGATAGCGGCTTCGACCGGCCCGCGCATGATGCCCACCAGCACGATATCGAGCCGCTGGATGACAATCTGGGCCACCGACGCCAGCGAGCGCGGGGCGGTGAACCGCCAGAAGCCCGCGGCGCCGACGGTGCGCACGTCCGCACTGTGCTGAATGCGCTCCCCGATCAGGGCGCCGGGCCGCCCGGCAGCGGTCACCGCGCTGGCCGGCCGGGCGGCAGATACAGCGCGATCAGGACCTGCGAGGGCCGCAGGCGCCGAAGGCAGCGCGATGAGGCGCTGCCGTCGGCGGTAGACCCGGCGCAGCGCCAGGCAGGCGAGCACAGCGGCCGGCACGTAGGGCAGCGCCCAGAGCGGCGCGAGCAGGGCTGCACTGCCCGCCAGCACGGCGCTGCCCACCCCGATCAGCTGCAGGCAGGACCTGCCTATCCGGTCGATGAACACCGTCGGCCGCATGTCGCGGTAGCCGCGGCTGGCGCCCAGGAAAGTGTCGGCCAGGGCAGCGAACGGGAGGGTCGCGGCCAGCGCGCGCAGCGCGCGGGCAACGGCTACCGGCCCCGCGCCGTGGCTGAGATGCCCGCCCAGCAGGCCATGCGCCAGGGGTTCGGCGAAGATCAGCATCGCGGCCGAAGCCGCCAGCGAGGACACGGCGACCGGAATGATGGCGGCCCGCAGGATTGCCGGAATCCTGCTCTCGGCGTGCAGTGACCGCAGCCGGGCGATGAAATAGATCGCGCCGTTGTAGGCGCCGAGGTTGGCGATTGCCTCCACGATCAGGAACAGTGATGTCGCCGCGAAGAACGCGCCGGCGACGGGCCGGCTGAACTGCCTGGTTACCAGGACGGTCAGTGCCAGCGTCGCGGCGGCCGAGACAGCCGCGCCTGCGAGGTTGAGCGCTCCCCCGCGGGCGACTGCGGCCAGGCCAGCCGGGTCGCCCTGCACCGCACCGGAACCGGCCGGGCTGGGGCCGCGAGCTGTCGCGCCTTGTGCCGATCCGGAACTGCGTGCTGCCGACCGGTGCGCGCCGCGCCGTGCCGGGCCGCTCCGGCCGGGTCCGGATGGCCGGCCAGGCGAAGCCGGCGCGCCCACGGCCATCCGGGCCTGGCCGGGCTGCTCCGGCGTACCCGGTTCGGCGTGCCCGGCCGACATCACCGGCGGCGCCGTGACCAGCGCGCGGGTCCCGTCATGCGGGCCTGCCCGGCGTTGCCGCCAGCGTGCGCTGTCCGGACGGCTCGCGCAGCACGGCCGGCCGGCGCTGTCCGGGCGGTCCGCTGGCCGGTTCGCGGCCGGCGTCCTGCTCGGCGTCCGCGGCGCCCGCGCCGCGCGTGAACAGATCGTTCTTCCAGACCACGGCGTAAGCGAGCATGGTGAAGCCCAGCGGCGCCCCGACGGCGTCGTAGGTAAACATGTAGACAAACGACAGCAGCAGCACCAGCACCCCGGCGATCCCGTAGGGCGTGCGGTCATGCCGGTAACGCCACATTCCGTAGCCGAAGAAGGCCAGGTAGAACGCTGCGCCGACGAAGCCGTTGCAGATCAGCAGCAGCCACAGCTGGCCGGTGCTGCCGACCGCGAGCTGCCCGCAGGTCGGGCATTTCGGCGATGGCCCGACGGCGATGGACGTCGGACTGCCGCGCTCTTGCCGCGTGTCGCCGAATCCGAGCACCGGCGACGCCACCGCAGCCTCGACCGACAGGGATGACAGCTTCGAGCGGAGGTTGTCGCTCTTGCCGTTTGCCAGCCGGCCGACGACGATGCTCTGCAGCGGCGTGGCCAGGACCAGGATCCCGGTGAGCGCGATCAGGGCGAACAGCCCGCCGAGCATGCCGACCCTGCCCCTGGCCGCGAGCCGGAGCGCCAGGTAGCCGACCGCAACGCCCGCGCCGATCCAGGCCCCGCGGTTAAGGGAGTACAGCAGCGGGATGACGCAGACGGCGATCGTTGCCGCGGCGATCCAGCGCTGCCGCCGGGTGCCGCCCAGCCACCAGCCCACCAGCAGCCAGGGCAGCAGGATGGTCAGGCAGTCACCCCACAGGTTGGTGTAGTCAAAAGGCGCCTTGGGGCGGCCGCCGGCAGTTCCGAGCACGTTCTGCACCTGGGACAGACCTGGGTGCATGGACGCCTGGATGAACGTATTGGACTGCACGTTCTTGGGCAGCAGCTGCATGAAGGGCGAGTTGAACTGCAGGTGCGGCAGGACCATGCCGGCGAGCCCGCCGAGGGTGGTGTAGATCGCGACCAGGCCGAGCGCCCAGGCAATCCGGCGCCGGGGCAGCTCGCGTTCGGTGAGATTTCCCACAAACAGCAGCAGCACGGTGACGCCGACGTAGTTGAGTGTCCGGTCGCTGTAGGAGATCACCCGGTGCGACAGGGCACTGGGGGCCGTGCCGGGCGCGGCCAGCTTCAGCATGGCCACGCCGGCTACGGCGCAGATCAGGAACAGCAGCCAGATACCGAAGCCCGGCGGTACCCGCAGGCGGCGGTTGCCGTGCATCCGCCATGCCAGCATCCGCACGATCATCGGGATCGGCAGCACAATCCAGCTGAAATCTGCCAGGCCCAGCGCCCACAAGAGCGGGTACCCGACCAGCAGTCCGGTAACCGGCCAGGCTGGGTGGCGAGCCAGCCAGCTGGCGTGCCTGCCCTCAGTCGGCTTGTGCCGTCGTGCCAGCCTGCGGCGTCCCCCTGCTGCCGCGGCAGCAGCCAGCACCATGCTGCCGCGGCGCTCGGGGGCGCCCCAGGGGTCGGCCGGCTTCCCCCGGGGTCTGCGAACCGGGCGCAGTGTCGTGGTCACCTCTGGCCCTTCATGTCACTCGGGTGACCGCAGGACGGCCCGGCGGGTGACTGCCCCGCACCCCTAGCCCCCCGCGACCTTGTCCGCCGGATCCTGGGTGTCAGCCCGGTCCCGCGCCCGGCTCACCACTGCCGCCGCGTCCACGCGCGGCAGCGGCCGTGTCTCGGTGGGCCCGTGGGCGGCTCTGGCGCTGTCCCGCTCCGCCCGTCCGGCAGCCGGCGGGCCGGGCAGTGCCTGCGCGGCGCGCGGGGCCGGCTTGTCTGCCAGCGAACGCTGCCTGGTACCGCGGTCCACCTGGCGCGGCTTGGACGCGCTGCGCGGCTGCGTCGACACCCGGACTGCCTGCTGCGGCGCGTGCGCCCGGCCTGCGGGCTTGCTCCTGGCCTGCGTCGGCAGCACAGCTGCTCCGAGCACCGGCGTGCGCAGCCGGTCCAGGCGGTGCACGCAATCGAGTGCATCCGGCCGCCTGGTTCCGCCGACCTCGACGGCAAGGAGGGCGGCGTCGGCGAACTCCGCGAGGGTGAAGGTCTCGGCATCCTCGCCGACCGACTGAGCCTCGATGATCACATACCGGGCATCCCTGCGGAGTTCGGAGATCAGGCGGCGGCAGGACTCGTGCTGCAGATTCTGCAGGGCGCCGGCGCTGTCCACTCCCGGTGTGACAACGCGCAGCCGGGCGAAGTCGGCAGGCCGGCGGGCGACCTCGCTGATTGTCGCGCCTCCGGCCAGCACCTCCGACAGTCCCCGGCCATCGCCGATACCGAGCAGCTGAGGTGTCACGGTTCCGCGCAAGTCGGCGCACACGAGCACTACCTCCGACCGGGTCCGGGCCAGGGTAGCGGCCAGGTTGGTCGCGACCACGCTGGCGCTGGGCCCGGTCGCGGTACCCGCGACCAGCAGCACGTGGTTGCCCTCACCGAGGGCCGCTGCCACGTACTGGGCAAGCTCGGCAAAGGCCTGGCCGGTCTTGGACCGGGGCAAGGCGAGTCCCGGCTGTCCTGGCCGCGAGGCGACGTCGAGCAGGACAGGGATGTCAAGGAAGCGGTCGACGTCGCGGGCGACATGAATGTGCTGGTCGCGGCGGTCCCGGATAAAGGCGAGCAGCAGGCCGATGAGCAGGCCGACGATCAGGCCGCTGGGTGCCAGCAGCAGCAGCCGCGGGCTGGTCGGAGAGCTCGGCCGGGTCGCAGGGGTCGCGATGCTCCCGACCGCGTCCGGGTTCGCCTGGAGGTTCTCCAGGACGGGCAGCGCATCGTTGACATCGGTCTCGGCCGAGCTGATCGCGTTGTCGTCATTGGTGCGCTCCAAGCCTATCGTGCTGCGCCGGGGCGAGTTGGCGGGCAGGGCGGCCAGCTGCGCCCGGTAGAGCGCGATCGCCTTCTGCAGATTGTCGACCCTCTGTTCCAGGGCAGTCAGCCCCTTGGAAACGCTGTCCACTGCCGTGCTCTGGCGGTTGGCGAGGTAGGCCTTGCCGAAATCGTTGGCGCACAGAGCCGCCCCCGAAGCGCTCGAAGCGTCACAGTTGATCTGCAGGAAGGTAGTGTTTGCCGGCACCGACACCGAGATCCGCTTGACCAGGTCCTGCGGCGACTGCGTGCTGTGCAGCTGACGGGCGGCCAGCGCGGCTACCTTCACTGACTGCGCGAGCTGCGCCTCGTTGTCCATGTTCACGCTTCCCGAGGTGCGCCCCCCGACCGCGTTGGCGGTGCTGGACAGCGCATTCACCTGCACGAGAACCGACGCGGTGTAGGTCTTGGGCGCGACCTTGGCATAACCGCCCCCGGCCAGCGCGCCGACGCACGCCAGCGCGAGCACGATCCACCAGCGGCGGCGCAGCACGCCGAAGTAGTCGGCCAGCTCGAAGTAATCCGGTCCGGACGAAACGGTCATGCGGCGGCACTCCTTTACGCTACGGCCGGTGACCACTGCGCGGGACGGTCGGCGTTCGCAGCTGGTCGACGTCGGTTAACCAGAGCTAAAGCATAGGTGACCTGCAAGGATAACGAGCCAGTTCAATCCTTAGATGCCCAGTTGAAGGTCTTAGATACGCAAAACTTACGCAAATGCAAATTCTTTCACTTGCATAACAAGATGGGCGGCATGTATGTCCGGACACCGCCCGGACATACATGCCGCTCTGGTGACAAATAGGCTAGACGGTCGGCAGCCACCATATCTGGTTCGGCCCGCCGTTGCAGGTCCAGATCTGCATCTGGGTCCCGTTCGCGGTCGCGAATCCCGGGTCGTCCAGGCAGTAGGGCGATCCGTTGGCGGTGGTCGCGCCCTGGTTGACCAGTTCGCCAGTCGAATTCGGCGTCCACACCTGGGTCGCGCTGCCGTTGCAGGGATCCAGCACTGCGGCCGTGCCCAGCCCGGTCTGCGCGCCGGAGGTGTCCAGGCAGTCTCCGTGTATCCGGATCGTGCCGTCAGCTTCCGGTGTCCAGCTCTGCTCGGCGTTGCCGGTGCACGTCCACAGCTGGACCTTGTTGCCGGTGGTGGTGGCGTTCCCCGCGTCGTCGAGGCACGGCACCTGCGTGTTGGCCTGCTCCTCCTGGGGATAGATGAGCCCGGTGGCCGGGGGCGAGGGCGGGCCCTGCGCGGCCGGCAGCGGCCATACCTGGCTGGCGGCGCCGTCGCAGGCGTCGATCTCCAGCTGGGTGCCGTTCGCGGTGCTCGCGCCCGGGTCATCCAGGCAGACCTGGCCGCCGTCGGCAGCCGTGGCTCCGGTGTTGATCAGGGTGTTTCCCGGCCCCTGGGTCCACTGCTGGGTGGTGGTCCCGGCCGTGCAGGTGTTCAGCGCGACCAGCGTCCCGCTGCCGGTGCCGCCGCCGACGGTGTCCGCGCACAGTCCGTTGATCTGGAGCGTGCCCGTGGCTCCGACGGTCCAGTTCTGCTCGGCGTCGTTGGCGCAGGTCGACAGTTCCACCGCGGTTCCGGTGGCCGGGCTGTCGCTGGCGTCGTCGATGCACATCGGAGTTCCGGTGTTCGTGCCGCCGTCCTCGATGAACATCCCGGACGGGATCGGGCCGCCGGGACTGGCCGAGGTGGTGGCGGCAACCGGGAACAGCGCCTCCTCACTGTGGTAGACGCCGGCCACCATGTCCACGTCGGTGCCCAGGCTGAGCCCGGCATGCGTTCCGTCGTAGGTGCCGGCCGGGAAGGTGTCCAGATACATCGTGCCGTGCCCGCGCAGCGTCTGCGGGTGCCACCACGCCAGCCCCAGGCCGGTGTTGGCGTCGACGGCCGCCACGCCGTTGTTCAGTACCGCGTTGGGCTCGCAGACCGAGTTGTTACCGCAGTAGTTGTTGACCCAGCGGTTGTGCCCGCCCAGGTAGACCACAGTGCCGGCGACCGCGACCGAGTAGAAGGAGTCGCCGCCGGTGTAGTTGATCCACGCGGGCGGAACATCGACCGCGGTGCCGGTGGTCGTGGTGTTGGCCGCGTTCACGTCGAACCTGGCGGCGGCGTCGCAGGCGGCGAACGGCATCGACCCGTCATTCTGGTAACCGGTGTCGGCGGTGACCAGGAAGGTGCCGTCGGGGGAGAACGCCAGGCCGCGGACGTAGTCGTGCTCGGCGGAGCAGTTATTGGCCAGGATCGGCGCGTACCAGTCGGAGAGGGTAGCGGTGGCCCCGAGGGTCCCGCCGGTGCTCACGATCGCCAGCCTCGGCCGGGACTGCCCGTTCACCTGCAGGGCCGTGCCGGAGAAGGCCAGGTGGCTGCCGTCAGGCGACAGCGCCATCGCCTCGACCTTGACCGGGTCGCCGGTGACCGGGTCACTCAGCGTGAAGGGGAAGGAGTTGTCCAGCGCCCCGGTCTTGGCGTTGAGCCGGGCCAGGCCGGCCACGGCCGCTCCGTTGCTGAACTTGGTTGCGCTGTCCACCGAGGTGAACTGGCCGCCCACGTAAAGGGCAGTGCCGTCCGGGCTCAGCGCCAGGTTATGGGCCTCGGTGCTCACGCTGGCCTTGAAACCGGTGACCGCGGAGCCGTCCGCCGTCGCGCCGGTGGTCACGCCGGGGTTGACGTTCAGCTGGACCAGGCCCTTGTGGGTGGCGCCGTTCACCGTGGTGAACGCGCCGCCGACATACACCGTGTTGCTCCCGGCCGGGCCCGCGATCACGCTGTAGGCCGGGCCCTGGTTGAGCACCGGCACGAAGTTCGGGTCGATCGTTCCGGTGCTGGCCGCGTAGGCGAAGATGTCGTCTCTGGTCACCTGCGTTCCCGGCGCGCACAGACCCTGCGCGAGCGTCCCGGGCTGGCAGGCCTCGGTGAACGCGCCCGCGACCACGACATCGCCATGGACGTAGGCGGTGCTGTAGACCTCCGACTGGCAGTTCAGGTTGCCGCCGCCGAAGAACGTGGGGTTGCACACGTTCAGGCCCACCGTGGTCCAGCCGGAGACATTCGGCGTCCAGCTCACCGGGGTCGGCGATACGACGCTGGTCAGTTGCTGGGACGCGCCGGCCGGCGCTGTCAGGCCGATGACGGCGAGGGCGAGGGCAGCAGCCCCGGCTACCAGGGCTCCGACGATGGGAATGCGGCGCATACAGAGGCCTCTCGTGGGTACGTGCTAGGTCAGCTCCGACTCGGCCTGATCCGCTGGCCTGTCACGCTGCGCAGCCCTTGCTGGGCGCGCGGCGAAATTGGGCCGGCCTTGGCCGATCTGTGATGCTGACGCGCAGCCGGTCCTATTGGATGACACTTTGGCCTGATTGCTATGTTCTCGTGACCAGGGTCGGCGCGAGCGCGGGTTTATATCCTATTATATAGTGTTATCTAACTGAGTGCCGGAGGATCTGTGCGGCCTTTTGATGAGCTTGGTGACTATGTGGCGATCCCGGCCGTCACCGCACTGCGGCTGGCGCCGGACGGCAGCTGGCTGGCCGCGGCCGTGCAGACCCTGGGCCCGGACCGCACCAAGTTCGCCACCAGCATCTGGCGGATCGAGGCCGGCCGTCCGGCGGACAGCAGCCAGGCGGACGGCAGCCAGGCGGCGCCCGTCCGGCTGACCCGCTCTGCGGCCGGCGAGTCTGGTCATCAGTTCCTGCCCGATGGGTCCCTGCTGTTTATCTCCGCGCGGCCCGATCCGGCCAGTGACCAGCAGGGCGACGAGCCGGCGGCCGACAAGCCTGCCCTGTGGCTGCTCCCCGCGAGCGGCGGCGAGGCGAGCAGGATCGCCGCTCCGCCCGGCGGCGTCGCCAGGGTGGCCACGGCCAGGAATGCCCAGGCCTACGTCGTGGCCGCGCCGGTCTTTCCCGCGGCGGCAGGCGCCCGCCAGGACGCCGAGCGCCGCACGGCGCGCAAGGACGCAGGAGTGACCGCCATCCTGCACGAGGCCGGGCTAGTCCGGTTCTGGGATCACGACCTCGGCCCGGACTGCCTGCGGCTGCTGGCAGCCTGGCACACCGGGACAGCGCCCGGCCCCGGCGAGCCGCGCGACCTTACCCCCGACCCCGGCCGGGCCCTGGACGAGCATTCCTTCGAGCTGACCCCGGACGGCTCGGCGGCGGTTACCGGCTGGTCGGTGCCCGAGGCGGGCGGCGCCGTGCGCTCGGAGGTGACGGTCATCGACGTTGCCACCGCTGAGCGCCGCACGCTGCTGGCCGCAGCCGGCGTCGACTTTGAGAGCCCGCGGGTTTCCCCGGACGGTCTTCTGGTCGCGGCGATCCGCTCCGAGCACAACACCTACGACCGGCCCGGCGACGTCAGCCTGGTCGTGGCCGCGCTGGACGGCAGCGATGCGGGCCCGCGCGAACTGCTGGCCGGGCTTGACCGCCGTCCGCTGGAGACAGCCTGGGCGCCGGACTCCGGCTCGGTGTACTTCACCGCTGACGACCAGGGCAGGCGCCCGATTTTCCGCGCTGACCTGCACAGCGGCGAGATCACCAGGGTCACAGCCGACGACGGCGCCTACGACAACCTGTGCCCGGCGCCGGACGGGCACGCCCTTTTCGCCCTTCGTGCCGCGGTGAACGAGCCGCCGACACCGGTCCGGATTGACCTTGCGGATCCGCAGCAGGATCCGGTCCGGCTGCCCAGCCCGACCGGCGCGATCGAGCTGCCGGGCCGGCTGGAGGAGGTGGCGGCCACGGCGGCTGACGGCGTGCCGGTACGGGCGTGGCTGGTGCTGCCGGAGGGCGCGTCGGCGCAGTCCCCGGCACCGCTGCTGCTCTGGGTCCACGGCGGGCCGGTCGCGAGCTGGAACTCCTGGTCCTGGCGGTGGAATCCGTGGCTGCTGGCGGCGCGGGGCTACGCAGTGCTGCTGCCCGACCCCGCCCTGTCCACCGGCTACGGCCAGGATTTCATCGCCCGGGGGTACGGGCGGTGGGGCGACAAGCCGTTTACCGACGTCCTGGCCAGCACCGACGCGGTCATGGCCAGGCCGGACATTGACGCCGGCCGGACCGCGATGATGGGCGGCTCCTTCGGCGGCTACATGGCGAACTGGATCGCCGGCCACACCGACCGGTTCACCGCGATCGTCAGCCACGCCGGGCTCTGGGCGCTGGACCAGATGTTCGGCACGACCGACAGCCCTGCCTTCTGGCGGCACGAGTTCGGCGACCCCGCCGCGCAGCCGGGGCGCTACCTGGCCAACTCCCCGCACTTGCACGCCGAGCGCATCGTCACCCCGATGCTGATCATCCACGGGGACAAGGACTACCGGGTGCCGATCGGCGAGGCGCTGCGGTTGTACTCGGATCTGGTCGGCCGGGGCGCGAGCGCGAAGTTCCTCTATTTCCCCGATGAGAACCACTGGATACTCAAGCCGGGCGACGTCCGGGTCTGGTACGAGACTGTCTTGGCGTTCATGGCCCAGCACGTGCTCGGCGAGCAATGGCGGCGGCCGGAGCTGCTGTGACCGGCCGCCGCCGTCCTGCAGTGTGCCAGGCTGGGCTGATGGCGCGCGCGCAGCTCGACAAGAGGCCCAGTGACGTCGCCGCGATGTTCGACCGCGTTGCCGAGCGCTACGACCTGCTCAACGACGCACTGTCGCTCGGGCAGGACCGGCTCTGGCGCCGGGCGGTCGCACGGGCAGTGGGTGCCGGGCCCGGCGAGATCGTGCTGGACCTGGCCGCGGGCACCGGCACCTCCTCGCGGACGTTCACCGCGGCCGGGGCCCGCTGCGTCGCGTGCGACTTCTCGCTGGGGATGCTGCGGGTCGGGGCGCGCAAGCCCGCGCCGGGAGTCCGGTTCGTCGGCGGAGACGGGCTCGCCCTGCCTTTTGGCGATTGCGTTTTTGACGTGGTCACCATCTCCTTCGGCCTGCGCAACGTGGCCGACACCCGAGCGGCCCTGGCCGAGCTGCTGCGGGTCACCAAGCCCGGCGGCAGGCTGGTGATCTGCGAGTTCAGCCATCTATCTCGGCGCCGGCTGGACGCGCTTTACCAGCGGTACCTGGCGGCGGCGCTGCCGCTGGTCGCGGGGCGGCTGTCGGGCAACGCGGAGGCCTATGACTACCTCGCCGAGTCGATCAGGGCCTGGCCTGGCCAGCGGGAGCTTGGCCGCCTGATCGGCCGGGCCGGCTGGTCAGCGGTCCGCTGGCGGAACCTGAGTTTCGGCATCGTAGCGCTGCACGCAGGGCGCCGGGCGGCAGCGCGGTAGCACCAGGGTCCGCGCCGTCCCGGGCGCGGACGCTTGGCTGCCGCTGACCGCCGCGGCCGGAAACCTGCCTAAACCCCGGCTCCGGGGCGGGTTCCGGCCAGGCCCGCGCACCGGACTAGACTGTGCTGCAACCTTACTTGTGAAGCCGTTCACAAGATTGTCAGGACGGGTCCGTGACCAACCAGGCTCCCCGCGCAGGCACGCCGGACTTGGCCCGCAGCGATCCCACCAAGGCCAGCCCAGCCGTGCGCGCGCACCGCAGCGCTGCTCCGCGCGGCAGCGAGGTCGCCGACGTGATCGTGGTGGGCGCGGGACCGGCGGGGTCGGCAGTCGCCTATTACCTGGCCAGCGCCGGACTGGACGTGCTGGTGCTGGAGAAGACCAGGTTCCCGCGGGAGAAGGTCTGCGGCGACGGCCTCACCCCCCGCGCAGTCAGGGCCCTGACCGCGATGGGGGTGCCGACGCCGCAGAGTGACGGCTGGCTGCGTAACAAGGGCCTGCGGATCATCGGCGGCGGCGGCCGGATCGAGCTGCCGTGGCCCGAGCTGTCCAGCTTCCCCGGCTACGGCCTGGTGCGCACCAGGCTCGACTTCGACGAGATCCTGGCCCGGCACGCGCAAAAGGCGGGCGCCCGGCTGCTGGAGGGCGTCAACGTCACCGGCCCGCTGCGCGATGACCGCACCGGCGCCATCAACGGGGTCACGGCCGGCCGCGAGCCCGCCAGCTACCGCGCCCGAGTGGTCATCGCCGCTGACGGCAACTCCTCGCGGCTGTCGGTGGCTATGGGCCTGCGCAGGCGGGACGACCGGCCGCTCGGCGTGGCGGTGCGGACCTACTACACCAGCCCCCGGCACGCCGATGACTACCTGGAGGCGTGGCTGGACCTGTGGGACGGCAGCCAGCTGCTGCCCGGTTACGGCTGGATCTTCGGAATGGGCGACGGCACCAGCAACGTCGGTCTCGGCCTGCTGAACACCTCGGTCGCCTTCCAGCACATCGACTACCGCGACCTGCTGCGCCGCTGGCTGGCGGCAATGCCGGCCGAGTGGGGCCTGGTCGAGGAGAACCGCACCCAGCCGATCCGGGGGGCGGCGCTGCCGATGGGCTTCAACAGGACCCCGCACTACATCAGCGGCCTGCTGCTGGCGGGCGACGCGGGGGGGATGGTGAACCCGTTCAACGGCGAGGGCATCGCCTACGCGCTCGAATCGGGCGAGATCGCCGCGCGGGTGATCACTCAGGCGCTCGCCCGCCCCACTGCGGCGGGCGCTGAGCGCGTCCTGCAGACTTACCCCCGGGCACTGAAGGACGCCTACGGCGGGTACTACACGCTGGGGCGCGTCTTCGTGCAGCTGATCGGAAGCCCGAAATTCATGCAGTTCGCGACCAGGCACGGCGTCAAGCGCCCGGCGGTGATGCGCTTCACCATGAAGCTGCTGGGCAACCTGACCGAGACCCGCGGCGGTGACGCGGTCGACCGCCTCGTCAACGCGGTGTCTAAGATGACGCCCGCGGCATAGCGCGAGACGATGATGCCGCAGGCAACCCGTTTCGGCGGCCCGATATCAAGGGGGTGCTAGCGCCATGAGCCTGTATGCGCCGATCCTGGTGCTCGCCGCGCTCGCTGCAGTGTTCACCGTGGGCTCGCTGGTCATGGGCTCGGTGGCCGGGCCCAAGCGGTGGAACCGGGCCAAGCTTGAGGCCTACGAGTGCGGCATCGAGCCGACTCACCAGCCGGCCGGCATCCGGTTCCCGGTGAAGTACTACCTCACCGCGATGCTCTTCATCGTGTTCGATATCGAGATCATCTTCCTGTATCCCTGGGCGGTCGCGTTCGACCGGCTGGGGGTCTTCGGGCTGGTCGAGATGGTCACCTTCATTGGCGCGGTTCTCGTCGCGTACGCCTATGTGTGGCGGCGCGGCGGTCTGGAGTGGGATTAACCCATGGGTCTGGAAGAGAAGCTGCCGAGCGGCGTGCTGCTGACCTCGGTGGAGAAGCTGGCCGGGTACGCCCGCAAGAGCTCGGTCTGGCCGGCCACCTTCGGCCTTGCCTGCTGCGCGATCGAGCTGATGGCCACCGGCGGGCCGCGGCATGACCTGGCCAGGTTCGGCATGGAACGGGCCTCCAACACCCCGCGCCAGGCCGACCTGATGATCGTGGCAGGCCGGGTGAGCCAGAAGATGGCGCCGGTGCTCCGCCAGATCTACGATCAGATGGGCGATCCCAAGTGGGTTATCTCGATGGGGGTCTGCGCGTCCAGCGGCGGGATGTTCAACAACTACGCCATCGTCCAGGGCGTCGACCACATCGTCCCGGTCGACATTTACCTGCCCGGCTGCCCGCCGCGCCCGGAAATGCTGCTCGACGCGATCGTGAAGCTGCACGACAAGATCCAGAACATGAAGCTCGGCGCCAATCGCGAGCGGCAGGTCACCGAGCTTGAGCAGGCCAGGCTGCGGCGGCTGCCGCTGGTATCGGGACTGCAGCCGGGGCCGCGGGGGGCATCGGAGTGACCGACCAGACAGCGCCCGGTCAGGCAGCGCCCGATCAGACAGCGCCCGGCCAGACAGTGCCGGGCCAGACAGTGCCGGGCCAGGAAGCGCAGCCCGATCCGGCGGCGCTTGCCGGGCGGGAACGGCTCGCCGAGCAGGTGGTCCGCACGGGCATGTTCGGCGCTGTCACCACCGGTGACACCTCGGGCTACGGCGGGCTGACGGTCCGGCGCGCGCCTGCGCTGTCCAGCCCGCGGCCCTATGGGTCCTACTTCGACGAGGTCGCCGACGCGCTCGGCAGCTCGCTGGAGCAAGCCGGGATGAGCTTCGGTGACGCCGTCGAGCGGATCGTCGCCGCGCACGGGGAGCTGACTTTCCATATCCGCCGCGAGCACCTGCCCGCCGTCGCCGGGCGGCTGCGGGACGACCCGCTGCTGGCCTTCGAGCTGTGTACCGGCGTGTCGGGGGTGCACTACCCGGCGGATGCCGGGCGCGAGCTGCACGCCGTCTACCACCTGGTCTCGCTCACCCACAACCGGCGGCTGCGGCTGGAGGTCGCCGCGCCCGATGCCGACCCGCACATCCCCACCCTGGTGGGCGTCTACCCGACGTGCGACTGGCACGAGCGGGAGACCTGGGACTTCTTCGGCGTCATCTTCGACGGCCACCCGGCGCTGACCAGGATCGAGATGCCTGATGACTGGAAGGGCCACCCGCAGCGGAAGGACTATCCGCTGGGCGGCATCCCGGTCGAGTACCGCGGCGCCACGGTGCCGCCGCCGGACGAGCGGAGGTTCTACCAGTGACGGCGCAGCCGGGTGCGCAGGCCGGCGGAACCGGCACGGCCGGGCCGGGCACGGCCGGAGCCGCTGCCGGAGCAGCTGCCGGAGCCGCTGCCGCAGAGGAGGGCAGGGTCTACAACGTCGGCGGCCAGGACTGGGACGAGGTAGTCGCCGCCGCCGACAATGCCGGCGACGAGGGAGCCGACCGGCCCGGCGATGAGCACCTGATCGTCAATATGGGCCCGCAGCATCCCTCCACCCACGGCGTGCTGCGGCTGATCCTGACCCTGGACGGCGAGACGGTGACCGAGCTGCGGCCGGTGATCGGCTACCTGCACACCGGTATCGAGAAGAACATGGAGTACCGGACCTGGACGCAGGGCGTGACGTTCTGCACCCGGATGGACTACCTGTCGCCGCTGTTCAACGAGACCGCCTACTGCCTGGCCGTGGAGAAGCTGCTGGGGGTCACCGAAGCCATCCCGGAGCGGGCGACCATCATCCGGGTGCTGATGATGGAGCTGAACCGGATCGCCTCGCATCTGACCGCGATCGGCACGTTCGGCCTCGAGCTGGGCGCGACGACTGTCTTCCTGTACGGGATGCGCGAGCGGGAGCGGACGCTCGATCTGCTCGAGCTCATCACCGGCCTGCGGATGAACCACGCCTACATCCGGCCGGGCGGGGTCTCGCAGGACCTGCCGGCCGGAGCGCTCGAGCGCCTCAGGGAGTACGGCGGGATGATGCCCGCTCTGCTCGGCGAGATCCGCGCGCTGCTGGATGCCAGCCCTGTCTACCTGGCGCGGACCAAGGACATCGCCTACCTCGACCTGACCGGCTGCATGGCGCTGGGCGTCACCGGGCCGATCCTGCGGGCCACCGGGCTGCCCTGGGACCTGCGCAAGAGCCAGCCCTACTGCGGCTACGAGAGCTACGAGTTCGAGGTGCCGGTCCAGAGCACGTGCGACGCCTACGGCCGGTACCTGGTCCGGATGGACGAGATGGATCAGTCACTGCGGATCATCGAGCAGTGCGTCGACCGGCTGGCCGGCCCGCGCCCGCCGGCCGACCCGGTGATGATCAGGGACGCTAAGATCGGCTGGCCCGCCCAGCTGGCGCTGGGTCCCGACGGGCTGGGCAACTCGCCGGACCACATCGCGCACATCATGGGCCAGTCCATGGAGGCACTGATCCATCATTTCAAGCTGGTCACCGAGGGCTTCCGGGTTCCGGCGGGCCAGGTCTACCAGGCGGTCGAGTCACCGCGCGGCGAGCTGGGCTGCCACGCGGTCAGCGACGGCGGCACCCGGCCCTACCGGGTGCATTTCCGCGATCCGTCGTTCACGAACCTGCAGTCGGTGTCGGCGATGGCCGAGGGCGGGATGATCGCCGACGTCATTGCCGCCGTCGCCAGCATCGACCCGGTGATGGGAGGAGTAGACAGGTAATGGCGCTGAGCAACCAAACGCGCTCGCGGCTGGACCCGGACGCCGCGCAGATCATCGGCCGCTATCCGCGGCCGCGGTCGGCGCTGCTGCCGCTGCTCCACCTGGTGCAGGCCGAGGAGGGATACGTCTCCGCCGACGGCATTGCCTACTGCGCCGAGCAGCTCGGCATCACCGAGGCGGAAGTCACCGCCGTGGTCTCCTTCTACACGATGTACAAGCGGCGGCCCGTCGGCCAGTACCACGTCGGGGTGTGCACCAACGCGCTGTGCGCGGTCATGGGCGGCGATGCCATCTTCGCCGACCTGCAGGAGCATCTGGGCATCGGCAACGACCAGACCACGCCCGACGGCAAGGTCACCCTGGAGCACCTGGAATGCAACGCAGCCTGTGACTACGCGCCGGTGATGATGGTGAACTGGGAGTTCTTCGACAACATGACGCCGCAGACGGCACGGGACCTGGTCGACGGCCTGCGCGCCGGGGCCGACATCGCGCCCACCAGGGGCGCCCCGCGGCTGTGCAGCTGGCAGCAGGCGTCGCGGATCCTGGCCGGCTTCCCCGACGGGCAGGCCGCGCTCGGCCATACCGCGGGCGCGGCGAGCCTGGCCGGCCTTCGGGCGGCCAGGGCGCAGGGCTGGACGCCCGGCGAAGACGACGCCACACCAGCAGGGAGCGGCACGTGACCTCGCTACTGACCCCGGAGCTGACCGCGCACTGGGACGATGAGGACTCCTTCACGCTGGCGGCATACGAGCGCGACGGCGGCTACCAGGCCCTGCCCAAGGCCCTGGCCATGGATCCCGGTCAGGTCATCCAGACGATGAAGGACTCGGTGCTCCGCGGCCGCGGCGGCGCCGGCTTCCCGACCGGGCTGAAGTGGGGCTTCATCCCGCAGGGCGACGGCAAGCCGCACTACCTGGTGGTCAACGCTGACGAGTCCGAGCCGGGCGCCTGCAAGGACATGCCGACCTTGCTGGCCAACCCGCAGGCGCTCATCGAGGGCATCGTCATCACCTGCTACGCGATCCGCGCCGAGCGTGCCTTCATCTACGTGCGAGGCGAGGTCCTGCACGTGATCCGGCGGCTGCACCTCGCCGTGCGCGAGGCGCACGAGGCCGGCTACCTGGGCGAGGACATCCTGGGATCCGGGCTCAACCTGGAGGTCACGGTGCACGCGGGGGCCGGCGCGTACATCTGCGGCGAGGAAACCGCGCTGCTGGACTCGCTGGAGGGGTTCCGCGGCCAGCCCCGGCTGAAGCCGCCGTTTCCCGCGGTGGCCGGGCTGTATGCCTGCCCCACCGTGGTCAACAACGTCGAGTCGATCGCCAGCGTGCCGTACATCCTGAAGTACGGGGCGGCCGACTTCACCAAGTACGGCACGGAGCGGTCCAAGGGCTTCGGGATCTTCTCGCTGTCCGGCCACGTCACGACGCCCGGTCAGTACGAGGCGCCGCTCGGCACCACTTTGCGCGATCTGCTCGAACTGGCGGGCGGGATCCGCGGCGGCCGCCGGCTGAAGTTCTGGACGCCGGGCGGATCCTCCACGCCGCTGTTCACCGACGAGCACCTGGACGTGCCGCTCGACTACGAGTCGGTGGCCA
>Ga0302324_100009987_pt1 | contig 19726 bp, 7 predicted proteins | sample Palsa_T0_1_FD_201949 | JGI IMG/M metagenome (GOLD analysis project Ga0302324, IMG submission 201949) | Peat permafrost microbial communities from Stordalen Mire near Abisko, Sweden - Palsa_T0_1 | ecosystem: Environmental > Terrestrial > Soil > Palsa > Peat permafrost | place: Sweden: Abisko...
CGCCTGGAGCACGCCCGCGGCGATAACCTACGGCACATTGTTGAGCGCTGCTCAACTGAACGCGACGGTCAGCGCAAACGGATCGTCCGTGGCGGGCAACCTGGTTTACACGCCCGCTTTGGGTACCGTGCTGGGAGCGGGAAACCAAACCCTATCGGTGACCTTTACGCCGTCTGACACGGTCGATTACAAAACCGTGAGCGCTACGGTGGTGCAGACGGTCAATCAGGCCACTCCCACGGTCACTTGGGCTACTCCGTCGCCCATTTCGAGCGGAACGCCTTTAAGCGCGACGCAGTTGAATGCAGCCGCAAGCTTCAACGGCTCTTCCGTCCCTGGAACTTTTGTCTACACTCCCGCTTCCGGAGCGGTGCTTGGGGCCGGCAACCAGACGTTATCGGTCACATTTACTCCAACCGATAACACGGACTTCAAGCCGGCCAGTGCAAGCGTGACGCTCGTTGTGACGACCCAAAGCGTGCCGGTAATTACGTGGCCCACGCCTGCTGCGATCACCTACGGCACTGCGATTGGCAGCATTCAATTGAACGCCACCGCGGCTTTCAACGGTTCGGCCGTCAGCGGTACCTTCGCCTACACACCTGCGTCAGGCACGGTGCTGGGAGCGGGCAGCCAAACGTTATCGGTGACATTTACGCCTTCGAATACCTCGCAATACACAAATGCAACCGCCACAGTGGCGCTCCTGGTCAATCAGGCCACAGCCGTGATCACCTGGGCTACTCCGACTGCAATTACCTACGGCACGGCGCTGAGCGCAACCCAGTTGAACGCCACGGCCAATTTCAACGGAACCGTGGCGGGTAGCTTGGTCTATACGCCAGCCTTGGGCGCAATACTCGGCGCGGGCACGCAAACTTTGTCGGTGGCATTCACGCCAACCGATACAACGGATTACAAATCGGCGAGTGCCACGGTGTCGCTCGTTGTGGGCCAGGCAACACCTCTTGTGACGTGGGCCACTCCCGCTGCGATCACGTACGGGACTGCCCTTAGCAGTACGCAGCTCAACGCCACGGCTACCCTCAACGGAACGGTGGCCGGCAGCTTCGTCTACACTCCCGCAACCGGCACCATACTTGGCGCGGGCAGCCATACCCTGTCGGTGACGTTCATACCGACCGATACGACCGACTATCACTCCGCAAGTTCAACAGTTTCGCTGCTGGTGAACCAGGCGCTGCCGGTAATCACGTGGGCCACGCCGGCGCCTATCACCAGCGGCATCGCGCTGAGTGCGACACAGCTCAATGCCACCGCCAGCTTCAACGGGTCGGCGGTAGCCGGAAACTTCGTCTACACACCTGCATCCGGAACAGTTCTCGGGGTCGGGAGTCAGACTCTGTCGGTAGCCTTCACTCCAACAGACAGCACGGATTACAAGTCCGCGAGCGCGACGGTCACGCTTGTGGTGAACCAGAGCGCAGCGTCTCCCAACCAGGCTTCTTTTATAGGCACCGATACCGCGACCCAGGGGAACTGGCATGGCGTCTATGGAGCCGACGGGTACTCCGTTGCCAACGATTCGCAAAGCCTTCCGTCCTATGCCACTTTCGCTGTGCAGAACCAGTCAAACTACACATGGACCTCAGTGACAGCGGATCCCCGAGCGTTGCAGACGGGCAGCGGTTCCGGGCGAATAGCAGCCTGCTGGTATACCGGCACGTCGTTCAGCTTTAACGTTAATATCACAGACGGAAATTCGCATCAGGTGTCGCTGTATGCGCTCGACTGGGACGGTTTCGGAGGGGGAAGAGCCGAAACCATACAGATCGTGGACGCCACAACCAATGCCGTTCTGGATACCCGCAACGTTTCCTCCTTCACGGGCGGTATCTATCTGGAGTGGAATGTCTCGGGTCATGTGATTATTAATGTGACTCTCACGAGCGGCGGCAACGCGGTTCTCAGCGGCGTATTCTTCGGGGGAGCCGGCACATCCGGAGTTCCTGCTGTGGCAAGTTTCACGGGCACCGATGCCACCACCGAAGGGAGTTGGATCGGTCTCTACGGCACCGACGGCTACTCCATTGCCAACTCCTCGCAGAGCATACCTGCATACGCTACATTCGCCGTGGGAGGCCAGCAGAGCTTTACCTGGGCGCCCACGTCTTCCGATCCGCGCGCGCTTGAGACAGGCGTTGGCTCCACGCGAATCGCGGCTTGCTGGTTCAGCGCTTCTACCTTTACCTTCGATATCAATCTCACCGACGGGCTCAGCCACTCTGTCGGAATCTACGCTCTCGACTGGGACAGCTATGGCGGGCCCCGCGCGGAAACGATTCAGATCGTCTCCAGCGCCACCAACGCCGTACTGGACACGCGCAGTATTTCCAACTTCCAAAATGGGCTGTACCTGTTCTGGAACATCACAGGCCACGTAAAGATCAACATCATCTATGCGGGAGTAGGGTCCGGCAACGGTGTCATCAGCGGAGTCTTCTTTAAGTAGAGGGAAAAGCCTGGATTTGACGCAGGGCGGCGCATCGGATAGCGATTCGTCACCCGGTCAGTCCTCCCAGGCAGTGGCCCTCTACCGAATACCGCAGCCCTCAAATGTCCCAGTGCCAGCAATATGGTTGGGACATGGATAAGGCCTTGGGACTTTTGGGAATCAGTTTGCCCACTGCCGATCAGTTCTAGCTGAAAACAAATGGGATAGCTAGGCCCGCCACATGCAACTCCCTTCCTGATTCTTCGTCCGCGAAGGCCTGCGAGCTCTTGGGGAACCTCGTGTGAGGGACTCAAGGGGCGGAAGCTTGCTTTTTCGTATGCTGTTCTTCGATAACGGGCGCCACTGAATTCACATTTTTTTGCTGTTTTTCAGCTTGGACACTGCGAGAACAAGGACGAAACGTGACTACGACGACATTTGCTGAAACGAAGAGGGCCATACGGACCTTCTGGGGAAATCGCCCGTGCGGCAGCGTGTCCAGCCCGCACCCGATGAATTCCCGGGCTTACTTTGAGGAAACCGAATCCGAGCGCTTCCGCCTGCACACCGACTGGAACCGGCCCTTCATGAAGGAAGCAATCGGCTACGCCAATTACACGGGCAAAACCATGCTGGAAATTGGGTGCGGCATCGGCGTCGATTCCATTCAGTGGAAGCGCGCGGGCAACCACATCGTCAGTCTGGATTACAATTACCCGAGCGTTGAGATTACGCGGGCGCGCTTCAAGAGCGAGAAGCTCGAAGGGCGTTTTTTGAATGGCGACGCGGAAACGCTTCCCTTTGCGAGCGAGAGCTTTGACCTGGTGTACTCGTTTGGGGTTCTGCATCACACTCCCGATACGCAGAGAACGATCGACGAGGTTTACCGCTGCCTCAAACCCGGGGGTGAGGCGATCATCATGCTGTATTACAAGTGGTCCGCCTTGATTTTCGGCCACACGATTCTCGGGTTTGGCATCCGCCAGGGAAAACTGCTGGAGACCCGCAGCATCGCGAAGCTCGTCAGCAAGTACACGGAGTTCGACAGCCAGTTTGAGGGCAATGTGAATCCGCTGACGAAAGCTTACTCGAAACGCGAGATTCGCAAGATGTTCCGCAAATTCAGCGGCGTGAAGCAGGAGATTCATTACCTTTGGCCGGGCCATTTCGGGCCGGCGGCAAGGCTCCTTCCGCTGGTTCCCGAAAAAGTGAAGCGCAACCTGCACCGCTGGGTTGGTTGGAACGTGATCATCAAGGCCACGAAGTAACCGGCCGGTTGCATGGCGATGATTTCGCAAAAGCTTTTGGGCGACGTAGTTTTCGACGGGCTCTACTACAGCCGCGCCCTGGGCTTTTTGCAGCCGCGCCGGAGCGGGATGGGCGTGATTTTTATGCTCCACCGCGTCGCGCCGCCGGGCACGCCGATTCTGGAGCCAAATCTGACGGCCAGCGGCGTCTTCCTCGATCGGGCTCTTGGGTATGTTCGCCGGCTTGGCTGGGACATCGTCACCCTAAGCGAAGTCCAGCGCCGGCTCGTGAACGGAAACGCCGCGCGGAATTTCGTCTGCTTTACGTTCGATGACGGATATTCGGACGCCTTGACGGTGGCGCTCCCGATCTTCCGCAAACATCAAGCGCCCCTGTGCGCCTACCTGACCACCGGATTGATCGATCGGACCTCCCGGCTGTGGTGGCCGGCGCTCGAGCAGATGATCTTAATGAGAGACCGCGTCCGATTCGTGAGTGACGGCGCGGAAGGCGAGTTGCCTGCCTCGGCGCTGGAGCAAAAGCGGAACGCCTACGCGCGCTTCGCGCCGCTCGTTTCCAGGCGTAGCGGCGAGTCCGAGGAGCAACTGATGGACCTGTTCGCGCGTAACGACGTCGACCCTGTCGCGATGCTCGATCCGATGTTCCTCACCTGGGACCAGGCGCGACGACTTGCCAGTGACCCCCTTGTTGAGATTGGCTGCCATACGGTGTCACACCCCGCGCTGGCTACCCTGGCTTACGAAGAAGCGCGCCGAGAGTTGGCCGACGCCCGGAGGACGCTCCAAGACAACTTGCGTGTTCCGGTGGAGCATCTTTCTTATCCCTACGGCACGAAAAACGAATGTGGCGCGCGAGAATTTCAGCTAGCCCACGATCTCGGCTTCCACACTGCCACCACCACCCGACGGGGAAACGTTTTCCCCGCGCATAAGGACCATCTCACTGCGCTGCCCCGAATCAACATTCCGGGGGCTGACAGAGCATCCCTGCGCTTTGTGCGAAAATGCCTTTTCGGGGAAAGCCCCTGGCCGAATTACGCGCCTCAGCCGGTGACCGACTAACATGATGCCCGCGTCCCTGCCATCTTTCGACCACTTGTTCGCGGGTTTTGAAAATGCCGCGCGCAAGTATCCGCTGCGGCCCGCTCTGCATGTCAATGAAGAGACCTGTTCCTATGCCGATCTCCATAAACTCGCGAGGGGTCTTGGAGCGACGATTCGCGACAGGGACTTTGCCAAAAAGCCCGTAGCCGCTTTTCTCGCCTACCGCAGCAAGACCGCCTACGCCGCGGTGCTGGGCATTCTCGCGTCCGGCAAAGGGTACGTCCCGCTGCATACCGGTTTTCCCGTCGAGCGAACGAAGGCGATGCTTGCCTTTTCAGGCGCCGATTTTCTGATCGTCGGAGCCGAGGGCATCGCTCTGCTGCCCGACCTGTTGAGCGGCATCGAGCCGCCTCTCACTGTGATTTGTCCCGATACCGATGATCTCGGACATTTGCCCGAGGCTTTTCCCCGGCATCGCTTCGTCCCCCGTGGCGACTGTTTGAAAGATGGCGGCACGAACTCCGTTTCAGCCGACCCAAGATCCCCGATCGCCTACCTGCTGTTCACTTCCGGCAGCACCGGCATTCCCAAGGGAGTGCCAGTAAGCCAGCGGAATGTAATCAGCTACCTGCGCTGCACGAGCGAGCGTTACCGAGTTATACCGGAAGACCGCTTCTCGCAGATGTTCGATATGACTTTCGATTTGAGTGTCCACGACATGTTTCTCTGCTGGACCAATGGCGCATGCTTGTATTCGGTTCCGCACTCCTCCCTGATGGCTCCGTCGCGTTTTATCTGGCAAAACGAGCTCACGATGTGGTTTTCGGTGCCGTCGGTGATCATGTTCATGCAAAAGATGCGGATGTTGAAACCGAATTCGCTGCCCTCGCTCCGCTTCAGTCTGTTTTGCGGCGAGCCGCTGCTGGCATCCATGGCGGAGGCGTGGCAGCAAGCGGCGCACCATTCGACGCTGGAAAACCTTTACGGCCCTACGGAAGCGACGATCGCCATATCCCACTACCGTTGGGAAAGCGGATCGGCAAGCTGTTGCACTAACGGAATCGTCCCGATCGGGCGCGTGTTTCCGGGGCAGGAGGCATGTGTTATAGATCGAGAGCGGCAAAAGGTCGCTCCGGGAGTGGCCGGGGAACTCTGCGTGGCCGGCTCGCAGGTGACCGGCGGCTATTTGAACAACGAAGCCAAAACGCGAGAGCAGTTCGTAACTCTCTCCGAAAGCGATCGGACCTGGTATCGCACGGGCGACCTCGTCCTTGAGGACGCGAATGGCTGCCTCCAGTATCTGGGCAGGATTGACAACCAGGTGCAAGTCTGCGGCCACCGAGTGGAATTGCAGGAAGTGGACCACGCATTGCGCGCCGCTTCCAAAACCGACATGGCTGTCTCGGTCGCGTGGCCGATCGACTCCGGCCACGCCGACGCGATATACGGATTCGTCTGCGAACAGCGCAATTTCGATACGCAATCGGTAATCGAACACTGCAGGAAGGTGATGCCGGATTACATGGTTCCGAGGCGGCTTTTTGTGATCGATGAAATGCCGCTGAACGTCAACGGAAAAATCGACCGGCCCGCATTAGCAAAGCGGGTGGGGGAACTCCTGAATGGAAACTAGAGCCGATCAGATCCGCGCCTTCATTCAGGAGCGCATCCGGCAGAAAGCGGCCACCAGCCGACAGACTCCGCCGGCTCTCGACGACTCTTTGAACCTGGTAGAAGCGGGCTTGTTCGATTCCCTGGCTTTCGTGCAGCTGATTTCGGGAATTGAAAAGGAATTCAACCTCGAGCTGGATACCGGAGATCTCGATCCCGAAGAATTTACCGTGCTGGGCAACCTGGTTCGCGCCGCGGTGGAGTCTCCTGCTGTTGCGCCTGAGGCCGAAAAGAAATGACGGTAGAGCTGTACGCCGCCGGCTCACTCCCTTGCAGCGATCAAATCATTCAAAAGATTTCGCCGTCGGTGCATGAAGCGGGGAATCCCTACTTCGACTTTATTTTTGGCAGCCACGAGTCTGCGGCTGCGGCCCTAGCGCGGTGGGTGAGACGCGCATCCTCTGAAATTTCGATCGAGCGCGCCTTCTGCCTGAGCCTAGGAGGCCAGCCGCTTGGCGGCTTCATCGCGATGCCAGGCGCCGAATTGGCGGCTTGCCGCCGGCTGGATGCCGCCGCTCTGACGATGAGCGGCAACCGCGAGCGGCGCGAACTCATCTCCAAGCGCCTGGAGCTGACCAGCGATCTTTTTCCCGCGGTGGGAGAAGACGAATTCTACCTGAGCAAGATGTGGGTCGATCCGGATCACCAGGGAGCAGGATATGCCAGCGCCCTGATGGAGCATTATCTTTGCGCCGGCCGCCGGCGGGGGTTCACACAGTTTCGACTGGACGTTTGCGCTGACAATGACCGAGCCATCCGCGTTTATCGAAGGTTTGGATTCCAGGAATTGCGGGAGTCCTCCGCACCGGAAGCAGGACTCCGTTACCTCGCCATGGCCGCCCAGCAACCCACCGAATGAGCGTATGAAACGGGATGGACTGCGGATCGAGACAATTCGCGCCAGAGACCTTCAGACATTTTTTCTGAATTACGCGCAGAAAGCGGAAAATCAGGAAATTTCTCCGATTTCGCAATACCGAGCCGAATCTCAATCGCAAAACCCGTACGCAGATGAAGCCGACCCCGGACTGCTCGCCGCATACATAGGGGACCGATGCGTAGGTTATCAGGGAATCGTTCCGGGCCTGCTCCGCACAACGAGTGGCCTCTCCAAAGTGTATTGGTGCACGGCCGCCTACGTGTTGCCTGAATTTCGCAAACGCATGGTCGCAATCCAGCTGATCAAAAAGCTTACGTCGCTGAAGAAGGATATCGTTCTAACAGGATTCGACAGCGTGGTGGCGGACGTGTTCAAGGGTTTTCATTTTCAGGAAATCGGCCCGCTGCGCTACTGCACGCTGCGCCCGGACCGCCTGGACCCGTTCTCCTACCCCTTTCGGCGCTTCTATCGTTTGCAGAAAAAGTGGCCGGTCCTCCGCAAGCTATCGGAATCTGCGATAGCGATGACTCGGCGGCTGTCGTATCCAGGAGTGCGACGGGCATTCTATTCTTTGGTCGCGCGCCGGGCGGAAAAGGCTCTTGGAACCGTCCGGTGGCGCGAGTTGAGCCGCGTGGACGGATTTGACGGGGTTCCTTGCGCGGAAGCGGGCAAGCCGCATTTCGAGCGCGATTCCAAAGCAATCAACTGGATGCTCGCATATCCGTGGATTCGCGAGGGCGCTGCGCCCACGCGGCCTCCTTATTATTTCTCCGAAACCTACGAGAGCTTCCGCTATGTCGTTCTCGCGATCGATGGGCGTGAGGGATGCGGCAGCAGCGGCGTGACGCTGTCGCTTTTGCGTGATGGGGGCGAATCCAAGCTGAAGGTTCTTGACCTCCAGTGCGATAAACAAGATCTCGACGTTATTTTCTGGCTGATTTGTAAATACGCCGCGCAACATCAGGCCGATGAGATCGAAATGCCGGCAGAGTTTGAAAGCCGGATCGCTCTTCTTCCTCTTGGCTTGACCGCGATGAAGCGGGAACAGCGCCGCTACCTGTGCCACCCATCTTCCCAAAGCAGTCCGCTGGCGGCCGCGCTTCCGGAACTGACGCTGTCGTTGTGTGATGGGGATTGCGCGTTCACGTAACGGTGAGCGTCCACCAGGGAACGGGTTCCTTGCACCGCCAAGATGCAGAAGTTTGCGCTCCGAAGGGGAAATAACGGCTAAAGATTTCCCTGCAGCTGCTCCAAGTCGTTTGGTCACGTTCCCCGCTTCTGGCCGCTCGATTGCACTTCGAGTGCGGGGGTGTGTACCCGCTCGTACTGGGTTGGCCATTACGCCGTAGTTTTAAGATTTCGGAAGGGTTTCGCCTGATTATGAAAATGTTTCGCGGTTTTCCCGTTGCTTTCGAAACTTACGCAGCTACCGGGCCAAGACGGAGCGAAATGGCGCGCCGGCTCTATGGTGTGGGGTTGGCTTTCGTCCTGTTGTGTTCCTCGCTGCTTTTCGTGCGGCCAGCGGCTGCTTCCACGGCGACCTTCCTGCGCACGGACAATACAACGCAGGGTAATTGGCATGGAGTCTACGGAGCGGATGGATACTCAGTAGCGGGAGATTCGCAGAGCCTTCCGTCCTACGCTGCATTTACGCCGATCAATCAAGACAATCATATCTGGAACAATGCCGGTCCCACGGAAACCAGAGACCTGGAGACCGGCGGCGGAACGGGGAGGATTGCGGCGGCATGGTATGTAGACCACTTCTCCAACCCTCCCAACTTCAGCCTCGATGTCAACATAACCGACGGAAATACGCACCAGTTCGCTCTTTACGCCCTCGACTGGGATAGCGGCGGAAGAATAGAAACGATTCAGATCACCGATGCGAATACGAACGCGGTCTTAGACACCCGATACGTTTCGAATTTCGTCAACGGGGTCTATTACATCTGGAACATCTCCGGGAATATTACGGTAACCGTTACCACTACGTCGGGGCTCAACGCGGTCGTCAGCGGAGCTTTTTTCGGGGGTAGCAGCGGGAGTTCGAGCGGCATCAGCGTAGCCGTCAGTCCGCAAAATGTGAGCCTCAATGCGGGCCAGACGCAGCAGTTTACCGCCACTGTTGCTGGCACTTTGGACCAGAACGTATCCTGGTCGATCCTTCCCGCCCTCGGAAATATCACCAGCGCAGGCCTTTACACGGCTCCTTCCAGCGTCACGAGCGCTCAGACGGTGACGGTCACTGCAACGAGCATGGTGGATCCGACCAAGTCAATGCAAGCCACTGTAAACCTGAAGACCGGCGCGGTCGCCAATTTTCTTTCGACCGATACCGCCACGCAGGGCAGTTGGCACGGAGTCTATGGCGCAGACGGATATTTGGTCGTCAACGATTCCCAAAGTCTGCCGGTCTATTCTTCTCTCGCCGTCCAGAACCAGACCAACACGACCTGGGCCGCGACTTCGACCGATCCGCGTGCCCTGCAAACGGGAAGCAATTCCGGAAGGATCGCCGCGGCTTGGTCCAGCGCTTCGACATTCAATCTGAATGTCGACGTTACCGACGGAAAACTGCACCAGTTCGCGCTGTACGCCGTCGACTGGAATAATCAGGGAATCGCGGAAACCGTGCAGATTGTCGATGCGACAACCAACGCGATTCTGGATACCCGGGGCATTTCCAGCTTCAGCAATGGCGTTTATTTGAGTTGGAACATCAGCGGGAGCGTCAAGATCAATGTGATGGAAACTGCCGGCGGCAGCGCTGTGCTGAGCGGCGCGTTTTGGGGCAACGGTACTTTGATCAGCGTGAGTGTAAATCCGCCGTCTGCGATTTTAGCTGCGGGCCAGACGGAACAATTTACTGCCACGGTTCTCGGAACCACGAATCAAGAGGTGAATTGGTCGACCAGTTCAGCTTCATCCGGTGTGGTGTTGACTACGGGATTGTTCGCCGCCCCCGCGACGATTGCGAGCAACCAGACCGTCACAGTTACGGCGCAAAGCGTGGCCGATCCAACGAAGCTTGGTAGCGCGACGATCACGCTCACCACCGGCGCGACTGCAAACTTTATGGGCACCGACATCACCACGCAAGGAAACTGGCGCGGAGTGTATGGGGGCGACGGTTACACGATCGCCGACGATTCTCAAAGCATTCCTGTTTACGCGGCGTACGCGGCAACCGTTCCTTTTAATCAGATTTGGGCCAGCAGCACAACCGATCCGCGGGCACTGGAATCGGGCAGCGGGACGGGACGGATTGCGTCGTCCTGGTGGATGTACAACAACCACGAACCTTTCTTTTTCGATATCAATTTCACCGACGGAAACGCCCACGAACTCGCTCTTTATGCCCTCGATTGGGACAGCCAGGGAAGGGTCGAAACGATCCAAGTCATCGACGCCAATACCAGTGCGGTGCTCAGTACTCAGGTTCTTTCGAATTTTACGAATGGAATTTGGCTGGTTTGGAAAGCATACGGGCACATTCAGATCATCATGTCGGAGGATGGCGGCAACGAAGGAGTGGTCAGCGGAATATTCTTTGGGGGCGCTCAGCCTTCCATCACCGTCGGCGTGACTCCGCAAAATCTCAACTTGACGTCCGGCGAAACCAAGCAATTCACGGCAACCGTCGGAGGCACGTCGAATCAGAACGTCAGCTGGTCGATCAGCCCCGCAGGCATTGGAAGCATTTCCGGAACCGGCCTTTATACACCTCCCGCGCAGATTGCCACGGCGCAAACAGTGACAGTCACGGCAACCAGCGCGCAAGACGGTGTGACCGCCAGTACATCGACAATCAACTTATCCACGCCGATCGCGGCCAGCTTCGTGGGGTTTGACACTACGACGCAAGGGAATTGGTACGGGGTCTATGGGGCGGACGGTTTCTCGATCGCCAATTATCTGGAGAACATCCCGGCCTACGCAACGTTCGCTGCACTGAACCAGGCTGCGTTTACCTGGACTACTGACACGACCGATCCCCGCGCGCTGCAAACAGGAAGCGGTTCCACGCGCATCGCGTCCGCCTGGTTCAACGCGTCCGCGTTCAGTTTCGATGTCAACCTCACGGACGGTAATTCCCATCGGGTATCACTCTATGCGCTCGATTGGGATAGCTATGAGGGTGTGCGGGCGGAGACCGTGCAGGTTCTCGATGCCACATCGGGGACCGTGCTCGACACTCGGAGCATGACGAACTTCATAAACGGCACTTATCTCGTCTGGAACATTTCCGGGCACGTGACCATCACGGTGACGATGACAGCCGGGGGGAACGGCGTGATCAGCGGAGTCTTTTTCGATCCGGTGAAGGTCGCCGCCCCTCAGGTCAGCGTAAGCCCGCTGAGCATCAGTCTGACGTCGAGCCAAACGCAGCAGTTTACGGCTCAGGTGATCGGGCTTTCGAATAAGAATGTCACGTGGGCGGTGAGCAATCCCAATAATCCGGCATCGGGAAGCATATCTGCATCGGGCTTTTATACGGCTCCAGCTACTATCGCAGTGTCACAGGCGGTGACGATTACGGCGACAGGCTCCAACGGCACCACGTCGGGCACCGCCACCGTGAATCTGATTGCCGGGGCATTGGGAACCACAAAATTCGTAGGAATGGACACGACTACGCAGGGAACGTGGAAGGGTACTTATGGGGGAGATGGCTGGGCGATCGCCAACGATTCGCAGAGCATCCCGTCCTACGCGACCTTTGCGGTCCAGAATCAGGGAAACTACACGTGGGCGTCGCCCTCGGCGGACCCGCGAGCGCTGCAATCCGGTGTCAATTCCACCCGGATTGCCGCGACCTGGTACAACGCGCCGAGTTTCAATTTCGATGTGAACATCACCGACGGCAATACGCACCAGGTTGCGGTGTATGCGCTGGATTGGGACAACTACGGCGGCGGAAGAGCGGAATCGATACAAATTGCCGATGCCAACACCGGAACGATACTCGATAGCCGCAACATTGCAAGCTTTACGAATGGTATCTATGTGATCTGGAACATTTCCGGACACGTAAAGATCAACGTTATTTTGACGGGCGGCGGGAATGCCGTCGTCAGCGGAATATTCTGGGGCAGTGCGCCAGTCCAAACTACGCCGACCATCAGCTGGGGCGCGCCATCGGCAATTACCTACGGGACGGCATTGAGCGCGACGCAGCTGGATGCGATAGCAATGTCCGGTGGAACGGCGGTGGCCGGAACTTACTCCTACAACCCAGCCGCCGGAGCGATCCTGGGAGCGGGAAGCCAAACATTGTCGGTTACCTTTACGCCTACGAACACGACGCTCTACACGAGCGCGAGTGGCACAGTGGCGCTGACCGTGAATCAGGCCACGCCCGTGATTACCTGGGCGAATCCCGCCGCGATTACAGCAGGAACACCGCTGAGCAGCACGCAATTGGACGCGACCGCCAACGTGCCCGGAACGTTTATATACACGCCGGGCGCCGGTACGATTCTGGGAGCCGGCAGCCAGTCGCTCTCGGTCACCTTTACGCCAAGCGATACCACCGATTATAAGACGGCGACCGGAAGCGCGACGATCCAGGTCACGAATCAAAGCATTCCGCAGATCACGTGGACGACGCCCGCGGCAATTACTTACGGGACGGCACTGAGCGCCACGCAGCTGGATGCGGCCGCGAGCTTCAACGGATCGCCGGCGACCGGGACGTTCGCTTATACGCCGGCTTTAGGAGTTGTTCCAGGCGCGGGCAGCCAGACGCTGTCTGTAATATTTACGCCGAGCAATACGACGCTCTACACGAGCGCGAGCGCAACGGTCACGCTTTTGGTAAACCAAGCTACGCCGGTGATCACATGGGCCACGCCGGCTCCAATCACCAGCGGAACGCCGCTGAGCAGCACGCAACTGGACGCGACGGCCAGCGTTGCCGGAACATTTGTCTACACTCCGGGGTCGGGAACCGTTCTTGGCGCGGGAAGCCAGACTCTCTCGGTGACGTTCACACCGACTGACACGACCGACTACAAATCAGCGAGCGGCTCGGTGACTCTGCAAGTAAATCAGGGTACCTCGAACAATCAGGCGGGTTTCGTAGGGACGGACACGACGACGCAGGGAACCTGGAAGGGAACCTACGGAGGCGACGGCTGGGCGATCCCGAACGATTCACAAAGCATTCCTTCCTACGCCACCTTCGCCGTTTCGAACCAGGGGAACTACACCTGGGCAGCGGTAACGACCGACCCAAGAGCTTTGCAGTCGGGAGTGAACTCCTCGCGCACGGCGACCACCTGGTTCAGCGGCTCCACTTTCAATTTTGACGTGAACATCACCGACGGGAACTCTCATCAGATCGCGCTCTACGCCCTCGATTGGGACAACTATGGCGGCGGCCGGGCGGAGATGATTCAGATTCTGGATGGCACAACGGGCGCGGTGCTCGACACCCGGAATATCTCCGCTTTTACGAACGGGATCTATCTGATCTGGAACATTTCGGGGCATGTGAAAATCAACGTCACGCTCACGGGCGGCGGAAATGCGGTTGTAAGCGGCCTGTTCTTCGAAAGCACCACAGTGGGAGTCAGCGTGAGCCCGCAGACGGTGGCGTTGGCGGGCGGGCAGACGCAGCAGTTCACGGCCCAAGTGACCGGGACGACGAACAAGAATGTCACGTGGTCCCTGACGCCCAATACCGCGGCTGCGGGAAGCATCTCGGCGGCGGGACTTTATACCGCCCCGGCAACCATCACCACCGCGATGGCGGTCACGGTGACCGCAACCAGCGCGGCTAACACCGCGAAATCGGCAACCGCCACGGTGAATTTGACCCCCGGAGCCGCCGTGAATTTCAGCGGCACCGACACGGCCACGCAGGGCCACTGGAAGGGCGTGTACGGTTCAAACGGCTGGGCGATCGCCAACGACTCGCAGAGTATTCCGGCATTCGCAACATTTGCTGTCGACAACCAGGCGAATTACACATGGGCGTGGCCCAGCACCGATGCGCGCGCGCTGCAAAGCGGCGGGAGTTCCGGGCAGATTGCGGCCACCTGGTTCAGCGGCACAAGTTTCTACTTCGATGTGAACATCTCCGACGGAAACACACATCAGGTGGCGCTATACGCCCTCGACTGGGATAACTATGCCGGAGGGCGGGCGGAAACAATTCTGATCGTGGACGCGAACAGCAATATCACGCTCGACACGCGGAACATTTCGGCGTTCACAAATGGAATTTACCTGGTCTGGAATATTTCCGGGCACGTGCATATCAACGTCACGAACACCGCCTCGGCGCAGACGAACGCTGTCGTCAGCGGAATTTTCTTCAAATAAAAAACGTACCAGCGGATGTTTTCTTTTTGTTGGGAGGACCGAAGGGGACGAAGTCTGTCTTACTAGTACGACGGTACTGCGGCTACTCAAACTACCTCGATCCAAAACTCTGCGTAGTTCAATCAGCTTTTGAGAATGCGCTTGCCACAATAGGGAAAACGCTTTTACCCGCATAAACAGGCCCTTCCGCAACCCCTCTGCTTTCAATGATTGGCCCTGGTAGCGCGCGTGCGTAACGCTTGTTCACATTCTACCGGTGAACTGTCGGGTTGCCGGAGATCAAGAAATTGACGTTTTTTGTCGCTGTATCGCGATTGCCCGGTAAAAGATCGTTTCACTTTTCAGGAGCCAGAATGAGCGCAGTTCAACGAAATAACAACACCGCGGGTCATAAACTGAAGCAGCCGCTGCCGTATCTTTCCACGCCGGCGCGCAAGGCTGCCTTCCGCTTCATGATGGCTACGCTCGCGCTCCTGCTGGCCGGATTGTCCGCGCACGCCCAGGCCGTCACTGCCACGCTGAGCGCCGGCTCGGGCACGCAGCCCTACGCGGTGGCCGTGAATCCGGTGACCAACAAGATCTACATGGTCAACAATGCGGGCACGGATACTGTGACGGTGATCGACGGGCTTACGAATAACATCTCGCCGATAACCGACTCGGGCGCGGTGATGCCCGTCGCGGTCGCTGTGAATCCGGTTACGAACAAAATTTACGTGGCGAATAGCGGAAGCAACAACGTCACCGTGATCGACGGAGCCACCGGAACTTTTACCGATATCGCCGCAGGAACAACCCCTTCGGCCATTGCGGTGAACACGATCACGAACGAAGTATATGTGGCGAACTCCGGGAGCAATAACGTAACGGTGCTCAACGGAGCGATCGGCGGTACAGCTGCCAGCGTCAACGTCGCGTCGCCCGTGACCGTCGGAACGGCTCCTGCTGCGATCGCCGTGAATCCCGTCAACAACAAGATTTACGTAGCGAACAGCGGGAGCAACAACGTTTCTGTGATCACCGGGAGCACCAACACGCTCGCGGCCACGCCAGGCGCCGGCACGAAGCCCGTGTCGGTTGCCGTGAATACCGTGACGAACAAGATTTACGTAGCCAATTTTAACAGCGCGAACGTCACCGTGATCGATGGCAGCGCCAACACCTCTTCCAGCTTCACAACGATCGGCACGAACCCGGTCTCGATTGTCGTAAGCACCGTCTTCAACAAGGTGTATGTCGCGAACCAGGGCAGCGGTAACGTCACGGTGATCGATCCGGTGAACGCAAACTCAATCGCGCTCGTCAATGTGCAGAATGTACCGATGGGTCTGGCGATCAACCCGATCACGAACCAGATCTATGTGACCAATTCCTCGAGCAATTCCGTCACGGTCATCGCGGGCGCTACCCTTACCACTACGGCTGGCGCGGCCGGGAACGCCACTGTTGGCACGAAGCCGCAGGCGGTCGCCGTCAACCCGCTTACGAATAAAGCGTATATCGCGAACAACGGCAGCAGCAGCTTCTCCGTGACGGACGGGGCTACGAATCTGGTTCCAACTGGCATCGGAACGGGCGTGAGCCCTCTGTCGGTTGCGTTCAATCCGGTGACGAACAAGATTTACACCGCAAACTTCAACAGCAGCATTATTACGGTTATCGACCCAACAAACTTCAATAGCGATACGTCTGTGACTGTAGGAGCGAATCCGTATGCCGTGGCTGTGAACCCGGTCACGAATAAGGTTTACGTGGCGAATTACGGCTCGAATAACGTGTCGGTCGTGGACGCTGCTAATGGCAACGCGGTGGTGGCTACCGTTAATGTCTCGACGAACCCGACTGCCTTGGCCGTGAATCCCGTAACGAACAGAGTTTATGCGGTGAGCTACTACGGCGTCACAATGATCGACGGCAACAACTCCTATCTGCCCACTACCATCGGGGTCAACGGGCATCCTTCCGCGGTCGCAGTAAATCCGATCACGAACAAGATCTACGTCACGGACTATACGAACGACGACATTTCCGTCATCGATGGGGCTACTAGCCTAGCGACCACACTGGTTGACCCGAGTTTCGTGACGTCCAACTCTGTAGCGGTGAACACCGCAACGAACGAGGTATACGTAGCGAACGAAGGAAGTTTTTCGACTCAAAACGGGCACACGGTGTCCAACCCCAACACCGGAACCGTGACAATCATCAACGGCGCGACCAGTTCGACGGCCGCCACCGTTGCCAGCGTACTCACTGCGGGTACGGAGTCATTCGCGATTGCTGTCAACCAGGTCACCAACAAGATTTACGTCGCTAACAAAGACGGTAACAACGTCGCGGTGATAGACGCGAACAACGGGAACGCTTTAACGACCGTTACCAACACCAATCCGGATGCGCTCACTTGCTATGCAATCGCGGTGAATCCGACTTCGAACAAAATCTACGTCGCCAACTATGGCGCGGGTACCGCTGGCAATCCCGGCAACGTCACCATAATCGACGGCGCCACCAATTCCGTTTTCACAATCACCGACCCGACCGCGGTCGGACCGATATCAGTCGCTGTGAACCCGGTCACCAACCAGGCCTATATCGCCAACGAAACCAGCAACACCGTTACACAAATCACGGAGCAGCAGCAGCAAACGATTCCCATTACGCCGGGCATTACCGCGCTCTCGAACAACCTGACGAACACAGCGACGACCACGTTTACCTTCGCGGCCGCAAACACGCTTCTTATCAGCGGCACCGTAAACAACGTTTTCTTCCAGGTGGACACCTGGCAGGGACCGTGGACGGCGGCGACCAATTCGACCGGCAACACCTTTACAGGCGCCACGGGCGTCCTCAAGCCCGGGTTCCATATTCTCTACGCTTACGCGACGGATGGCGAGGCTGGCACGTCCACCATCAGCGGGCTGCAAAGCAGTCCTCTGATCGGCAACGTCGCCGGTTACGGCTTCCTGGTGACGGCGCAATCGGCGCTGACCCAGACCACGCCAACGATCACTTGGCCGACACCGACCGCCATAACCTACGGCACGACGCTTGGTGCCACGCAACTGAATGCCACTGCGACCGTGAACGGTTCGTCCGTGCCGGGCACTTTCGTGTACACGCCCGCCACCGGATCTCTGCTGACCGTCGGGACCCAGACTCTGTCGGTGACATTCACACCGACCGACACGATCGATTACACGACCGCCACGGGCACCACCACGCTGCAGGTAAATAAAGTCACCTCCACAATCAACTGGACCGCGCCGGCTCCCATTGCTTATGGAACGCCGCTGAGTGGAACCCAGTTGAATGCCACCGTTACGTTCAATGGCCCCACCGGCGCGGGCACGCTCGTTTACAGTCCGGTGGCTGGAACGGTGCTGGCGCCCGGAATGCAGCCCCTTTCGGCTCAATTCACGCCGAATGACACCGTCGATTACACCTCGGCGGTAGCGGGCGTCACCCTAAATGTTAACGGCGCGGCGGCATTCAATGCACCGACGGTAACGGGCACCGTCGCGGCGGGAAGCACCCCGGACGCAGTAGTCACGAATCCGGCGACCAACACGATTTACATCGCGAATGCGAGCACGAATAACGTCACGGTGGTGAATGGCGCAACCAACGCAACGATTGCCACGCTGACGGTAGGAACCCAGCCCTCGACGCTCGCGGTGAACCCCGTAACGAACACGATTTACGTCGCTAACCAGAGCAGCAACAACATCAGTGTAATCAATGGAACGACCAACACTGTCGCCACGGCGATCACCGTCGGCAGCACGCCGTACGCGATTGCGGTGAACTCCATCACGAATACAATTTATGTCGCGAACCAGGGCGGCGGCACTGTCTCGGTCATCAATGGATCGACGAATGTAGTTACCACCAGCGTGACAGTGGGCAGCCAGCCTTCCGCTATCGCGGTGAACCCGGCGACGAACACGATTTACGTGGCCAATCGCGGGGCTTCGACCATCTCGGTGATTAACGGCAGCACGAATGTTCCGGTCACGGTCACGGACCCGAGCGCGGTCGCTCCGGTTGCGGTGGCAGTGAACCCGGTCACTAACAAGATTTATGTGGCGAACGAAGGCGCCTCTCCGAATTTCATCGGTACGGTCACGGTCCTTAACGGCTCCAACAACGGCGTGACGAATATCGGCGTGGGAACCGAACCCATGGCGGTCTCGGTGAACCCCGTGACGAACAAGATTTTCATAGCCAACAACGGGAGCAGCACACTGACGGTGCTCGATGGAGCTTCGAACGGCACCATCTCTATCGCCACCGGCACTTTGCCCTACGCGGTGGCTGTGAATCCGCTCACCAATAAAATTTTCGTGGTCAGCAGCGGGGCTGCCTCTGCCTATGCCGGCAGCCTGACGGTAATCGACGGCGCCACCAATACGTCGCTGGCGGTGAGCACGGGCACGAACTCGCGCTCGGTGGCCGTGAACCCGGTGACGGACAAGATTTACGTGGCGAACTCCGGCGGCGGCAACGTGACGGTGCTCGATGGATCTGTAAATTCCATCACGAACTTTACCGCAGGCTCCGGGCCGAATGCCGTGGGCGTGAATCCAGTCACGAAGAAGATTTATGTACCGAACATCAACGGCAGCACGGTTACGGTAATCGACCCGGCCAACAACAACGCCGTGACACAAGTCACAGTGGGCCTGAGTCCCGCCGCCGTCGCGGTAAATCCAGTTCTCAACAAGATCTACACCGCGAACCCTGGCGACGGAACGGTTAGCATAATCGACGGCGTAACCAATGTCGTCACGTCTGTTTCCCTGGGCAGCGCCTCAATCTATCCCCTTGCCATCGTGGTTGACCCGATAACGAATAAAGTCTTTGTCGCCTGCTATTACAGCAACGTAACGGTCATCGATGCCAATAACGGCAACGCAACCACACCGATTTCAGTCCCAGGGAACCCCGCCCACCTGGCCATAAATTCTGTCACCGACAAGGTGTACGTGGACAACGGCGGCACATCCTTGACGGTGATCGATGGGGCCACAAATCTGACCACGACACTGACGGTTGCAGGTGGCTCATCGT
>Ga0302324_100009988_pt1 | contig 19725 bp, 18 predicted proteins | sample Palsa_T0_1_FD_201949 | JGI IMG/M metagenome (GOLD analysis project Ga0302324, IMG submission 201949) | Peat permafrost microbial communities from Stordalen Mire near Abisko, Sweden - Palsa_T0_1 | ecosystem: Environmental > Terrestrial > Soil > Palsa > Peat permafrost | place: Sweden: Abisko...
ACCTCCTGCGCGGTGATGTACCTCGGCCAGTGCGCACGGTCAGGGGGGATAAGGAGTGGGAAGCCAACTGCTGCCTTTACGTTGGCTTCCCACTCCTTATCCCCCCTGACCCTGTCAACCGGTCTGCATCACCGTGCCGCGATACTAGCGCCCTTCCGCTCAGTGCAGTGAGCTGCCGCCCGCGCCCGCAACATCCGCATTGAATAATTGCGCAACGTCCACTGCATCGAATACATAGGCGCGATTGCAAAAATCGCAATGCACTTCGACTGCGCCGCGCTCCGCCAGCACGGAACGAGTTTCGGTCTCGCCCAGGCCCTGCAGCATGCCGCTGACCCGTTCGCGCGAACACCGGCAGCGAAAATAAACCGGCGCGGGTTCGTACAGGCGTACATCATCCTCATTGAACAGCCGGTGCAGAATCTCGGCATCGGTCAGCGTGCGCATCTCATCTGGCGTGAGTGTCTCGCCAATCAGCTGCACGCGCCGCCAGGCATCGTCGACCGCCGTGACATCCGCGGCGTGTGCACCCCGTGACGCATCCGCAATGGGCAATCTTTGCAGCAGCATTCCTGATGCGCCGGAGGCATCCGCATGCAACCACAGCCGTGTCGGCAATTGCTCGGAATTCTCGAAATAGACCTGCAGCGACTCGGCCAACCGCCGACCGCTAATGGGCACGATTCCTTGATAGCGCTGCGAGCCGTCGTCGGTTTCCAATGTCACCGTAAGGTTGCCGGCGCCGATCAAATCGACTATCCCTGCAGCGCCGATGCCGGCCCTGGCCCCCGCGGCTGCGCCCACTCCCGTCCCTGCGCCGGCGCCCGTACCGGCAAAGCTGCCTTCTCTATACCTGGCCAGTCCTCGAACGCCGAGACCGCTGGTGCATTGGGCCAGCATCAAATGCATGGGTCCGTCGCCCTGTAATTGCAGCGAAAGGACGCCCTCGAACTTGATCGTCGCCGCGAGCAGCAGCGAGGCCGCTGCCGCTTCGCCCAAGGTGTCGCGGATCGCCTCCGGGTACTCACGATGCTCGATCAACGCGCGCCAAGCCGCATCGAGGTGTACCAAATGTCCGCGGATCGGGTATTGCTCGAACATGAAGCGATGCAGGCAGTCGCGGTCATGCATCTTGAGCGCCACCACCCAGCTTTCGCTTCAGCAATTCGTTGAGTTGCGCCGGATTCGCCTTGCCCCCGGTCGCCTTCATCGCCTGCCCGACGAAGAAACCGAACAGCTTGTCCTTGCCCGAACGGTAGTCGGCGAGCTGCTTGGGATTGGCGGCGATTACGGCGTCGATGACGCCTTCGATGGCGCTCGAGTCGGTGATCTGTTTGAGACCCTTCGCTTCGATGATGGCGTCGGCCGTCTTGCCCTCGGACCACATCGCCTCGAACACCTCTTTAGCGATTTTGCCCGAGATCGTCTGATCGACGATCCGCGCCAACAGACCGCTCAACTGTGCGGGTGCGATGCGGGAAACGGCGATATCCACGTTATCGCGGTTCAGCGCACTCGACAATTCGCCCATGACCCAATTTGCGGCCAGTTTCGCATGCACGGCATTTCGCTCGGCATTTCCTGCCGATCCGCCGTGCGGCGCACTCAACTCGGCCACCACTGCCTCGAAATACGCGCCGAGCTCGCGGCTTGCGCTCAAGACGCCGGCGTCGTATGCAGAGAGGCTGAAATCCCGCGCGAAGCGCGCCGCCTTGTCGTCGGGCAACTCCGGCAGCGTGGCCCGCACGGCATCGATGAATGCCTCATCGATTTCCACGGGCAACAAATCGGGGTCCGGGAAATAGCGGTAGTCGTTCGCCTCTTCCTTGGAGCGCATGGAACGGGTCTCGTCCTTGTCCGAATCGTACAGACGTGTTTCCTGCACCACCGTGCCGCCGCTCTCGAGCAAATCGACCTGCCGCGAAACCTCGTAATTGATCGCCTTCTCGACGAATCGAAAGGAGTTCAAATTCTTGATTTCGGCGCGGGTGCCGAATTTCTCACGACCGCGCGGCCGCACCGACACATTGGCGTCGCAGCGGAACGAGCCTTCCTGCATGTTGCCATCGCAAATCTCGAGATAGCGTACCAGTGTGTGGATCTTCTTCATGTACGCCACCGCTTCCTTGGCGGAGCGCATGTCGGGCTCGGAGACGATCTCGAGCAGCGGCGTGCCTGCACGGTTCAGATCGATGCCGCTGCCGGCGCCCAAGCCCTCGTGCAGCGATTTACCGGCATCCTCCTCGAGATGCGCCCGGGTGACCCCGATGGTCTTGACCGCGCCGTCCTCGAGCATGACCGCGAGCTTCCCCTGCTTGACCACCGGTAATTCGTACTGGCTGATCTGATAGCCCTTCGGCAGGTCGGGGTAGAAATAATTCTTGCGCGCAAACACCGAGCGGCGCGCCACTTCCGCATTGATGCTGAGCCCAAATTTCACCGCCATGCGCACGGCCTCGGCGTTCAGCACAGGCAGCACGCCGGGATACGCCAAGTCCACCAAGCTGGCCTGGGTATTGGGCGGCGCGCCGTATGCCGTCGCGCTGCCCGAGAAAATCTTGGACTTCGTCGCGAGCTGCGCGTGAATCTCGAGCCCTATGACAACCTCCCATTCGATCATCGTTCATACCCCGGCGGCGATCGGCGATGCCAGTCGGTCGACTCCTGGAAGCGATGCGCCGCGTTCAAGAGCTTGGCTTCGGAGAAGTGCGGCCCGATCAGCTGCAAACCCATCGGCAGCCCGTCGACGAATCCGCAGGGCAGAGACAGGCCCGGCAGACCGGCCAGATTGGCGCCGATGGTGTAGATATCGTTCAGGTACATGGTGACCGGATCGTTGATTTTCGCACCGATGGCGAAGGCCGGGGTCGGAGTGGTAGGTCCGATCAGCAGGTCGACCTTGCCAAAGGCCGAGCGGAAATCGTCGGTGATCAGGCGGCGTACTTTCTGAGCCTTCAGATAGTAGGCATCGAAGTACCCTGCCGACAGCACGTACGTGCCCGTCATGATGCGGCGCTTCACCTCGGCGCCGAAGCCCTCTCCCCGAGATCGCGTATAGAGGTCCAACAAGTCCTTCGGTTTCTCGCAGCGGTAGCCGAAACGCACGCCGTCGAAGCGCGAGAGATTGGAGGAACATTCGGCCGGCGCGACCACGTAATAGGTGGGTACCGACAGGGGCAAGTGCGGCAAGCTGACCTCGACGGTCTGCGCACCCAGATTCCTGTAGATCGTCAGCGCTTCGTGAATCAGCGCCGAGTTACGCGCCTCCAAACCCTCGAAGAACTCTCGGAGCAAGCCGATCTTCAGACCCGCGAGCGGTGCATTCAAGGTGGCGGAGTAATCGGGCACGGGAGCGTCGATGCTGGTCGAATCCCGGGGATCGAACCCGGCCATGGCCTGCAGGACGATAGCCGCATCCGCGGCGCTCTGGGCAAAGACCCCCGCTTGGTCGAGGCTCGACGCGAACGCGATCATGCCATATCGCGACACGCGTCCGTATGTCGGTTTGACCCCGGTCACGCCGGTCAGCGCGGCAGGCTGACGGATGGAACCGCCGGTGTCGGTGCCTGTGGCAAAGGGCGCCAGACGCGCGGCTGTCGCCGCCGCCGACCCGCCGGAGGACCCGCCGGGAACCTTGGTGGTATCCCAGGGATTCTTGACGGGGCCGTAGTAGCTGGTCTCGTTGGAGGAGCCCATGGCGAACTCGTCCATATTGGCCTTGCCCAACATGACGGCGCCGGCCTCTTTGAGCCGTGCCACCACCGTTGCGTCATAAGGCGCCACGAAATTGTCCAGCATGCGCGAACCGCAGCTGGTGCGCACCCCGTCGGTACAGAAAATATCTTTATGAATGAGGGGGATGCCGAGCAATGGACCCCGCTCACCTGCGGCCCTGCGGGCGTCCGCGGCGGCCGCGGTCGCCAGAGCCTGTTCGGCGGTGAGGGTGATGAGGGCGTTCAACGCGGGATTCAAGCGCTCGATCCGGCCCAGGAAATGGCGCGTCAGCTCAACGCTGGAAATCTGCCCCGAATCCAAGCTGCGGCCCAGTTCGCCAATAGAAAGTGTGTGCAACATCGTCACCTAAGAATAACAGGCCCAGCCGGAATCGCTGGGCTACTCGATGACCCGCGGCACGACGTACAGCCCGGCTTGCACGGCCGGTGCATTGGCCTGATATTTCTCGTGCTGGTCGCTTTCCGACACCCGGTCGGCGCGCAGCCGCTGATGCTGGCCATCGAGAGGATGCGCCATGGGCAGCACGTCGCCGGTTTGCACGCGCGACAGTTCGTCGACGAAATCGACGATGCTGGACAAGCTGGTCACATAGACCGGCATCTCTTGTTCGGTAATCGAAAGCCGCGCGAGGTGCGCGATTTTCTCGACGTCTTTACGGGTTAGGCTCATAAGGATTGCTCAAAAATGCGCGCCATCTCACGCAAAATAAGCATAACGAATGATACACGTTGCCTTGCTGAATGTCGTGTCGGTTGTTACATTACCCCAACTTTTTTCACCCCCCTTCCGCAAGAAAAAATATCCCATGTTCAAACGCCTTAGAGGTTATTTCTCCAATGACCTCTCAATCGACCTTGGAACCGCCAACACGCTGATTTACGTTCGCGAGCGCGGTATTGTTCTCAACGAACCGTCGGTCGTTGCGGTGCAAGATGAGCCCACTCGGGGTGGAAAAATCATCGTCGCGGTGGGGGTCGAAGCCAAAAACATGCTGGGCCGGACCCCCGGGCACATCACGGCGGTCAGACCGATGAAGGACGGGGTCATCGCAGACTTCACCTACACCGAAAAGATGCTGCAGTACTTCATCAAAAAGGTACACGGCAACCGGTTTTTGAGCCCAAGCCCGCGGGTACTGGTGTGCGTGCCCTTCGGGTCCACCCAGGTCGAACGGCGCGCCATCAAGGAATCGGCCGAGGGTGCCGGTGCGCGCAGCGTCGACATCGTCCCCGAACCCATGGCCGCAGCGGTGGGGGCCGGCCTTCCGGTTCAGGAAGCGCGCGGCTCGATGGTGCTCGACATCGGCGGCGGCACCTCCGAGGTGGCGGTCATCTCGCTGAACGGCATCGTCTATGCGGCCAGCGTGCGTATCGGCGGCGACAAGTTCGACGAGGCCATCACCAACTACGTGCGGCGCAATTACGGCATCCTGATCGGCGAAGCCACGGCCGAACGCATCAAGCTGGAAATCGGCTCGGCCTATCCGGGCCAAAGCGTGCGGGAAATATCCGTCAAAGGCCGCAATCTGTCGGAAGGCGTGCCTCGCAGCTTCACTTTGAATTCGAATGAAATATTGGAGGCGTTGCAGGAACCCCTGCAGGGCATCGTAGGCGCCGTCAAGCAAGCGCTCGAACAGACGCCGCCGGAACTCGGTGCGGACGTGGCCGAGCGAGGCATCGTGCTGACCGGCGGCGGGGCCTTGTTGCGCGACGTCGATAAATTGCTGATGGAAGAAACCGGCCTGCCGGTGGTGGTTGCGGACGACCCGCTGACCTGCGTAGCGCGCGGCGGCGGCCGGATCCTCGAACTCACCGAAGAACACGGACCGGGCATATTCGGACTGGAGTAATGCAAGCGAAGGGAACCTGAAATCGAGTGGTCGCCTTTCGTAACACCGATGCCTCCGGTCGCACGACGGGACTTCTGCTCCGCTGCGTGCTGTATTCGCTGCTGGCACTAGCGCTCATCATCATCGACAAACGCTACGATCAGCTGGGCAGGATTCGCCGAGTCTTGTCCATCGTCGCCTATCCTGTGCAAATTGCCGTCGCCAGCCCCTTCGAGGGTTGGGACTGGTTTCGCGAAAGCGTCACGACCCGGGACGCCTTGCGCGCCGACAAGTCGAAGCTCGAAGCGGAATTGCGTCTGGCGCAATTCCGCCTGCAGCGCTACGAGGCGCTGGAAGCCGAGACTGCGCGTCTGCGCGGCTTGCGCGACAGCACGGTGGGAATTACGGACCGGTTCATCATCGGCAATGTCATGGATGTGGATTTGGATGCCTTCCGCGAGCGTGTATTGGTCGATAAAGGCGCGCAGGACGGCGTATACGTCGGGCAGGCGGTGCTGGACGGCGGCGGCGTAGTTGGCCAGGTCGCGCGCGTAGGCCAGCTGACCTGCGAGGTCATTCTGCTCAGCGACGCCACCCATGCCATCCCGGTCCAGATCAATCGCAACGGCCTGCGCACTATTGCCGTCGGTACGGGCGACATGAGCCGGCTCAAGCTACCCTACCTCCCCACCAGCGCCGACGTGGTGGCCGGGGACCTCCTGGTCACCTCGGGGCTGGGCGGCGGATTTCCAGCCGGCTACCCGGTGGGCACGGTTGCCGAGGTCAAGCGCGATCCCGCACAGTCCCTGGCCGAAGTCGACGTCAAGCCGGCGGCCGCGCTCGATCGGTCGCGCGAGCTCATGTTTGTCTGGATGAAGCCGCAGCCTGCCGCGACCGCATCCTCTACGACGCCCACGGCCACCCCGCCGGCGCCGGCCGCGGCTGCCGCCGCAGCCCATACCGAGCACACCGCATCGACCGCCGCGTCGGCCGCCGCGTCGACCGCCGCGTCGGCGCAAGCTCCGGCGCGGCCGGCGGGCGCGGCTCCCAAGCCCAAGAAGACTCCGGCGCCACCAGCCGCGCGAGCGAACGCCCAATGATGCGCGACAATCGAATCCGTCGATTGCCCATGGCCCTGTCGGCACTGGTAGCCCTGGCGTTGGCGGTTCTGCCCCTGCCGGGGGCTCTGGATGCGTTTCGTCCGGATTTTCTGGTGTTGGTGGTCTTCTACTGGTCCATCGAGTCGCCCCGGGCCGGGGGACTCACCCTGGCTTTCGTGTCGGGTCTCGCGCTCGATGTGATCCACGGCGTGGTACTTGGACAGCACGCCCTGGCGCTCACCTTGATGGCCGGATGGGCGACCCACTTGCGGCTGCGCCTGCGGGTATTCTCGATGCTGTCGCAATGCCTGACTATTTTTGCGTTGTTGACCGGGTATCAGTTCGTGCTGTTCTGGGTCGACGGTGCCACCGGCAACCCCGTGACGACGTTTGGCCGCTGGCTGGCACCCGTCATCGGCGCCATCCTATGGCCGTTGCTGGCCGGCATTTTGAGCCGACTACATGAACGCTAACCCCTGCTTGGGCCGGGGAACCCATCGGCGTCGGTACCGGTCAAGGCGATTGCCATGAGATTCGATGAATTCCCGACTTCGCGGACCCGCCGCACCCTGACGGCCGGCGGCCGCACTCTGCGTGCCCTGGGGCTGGACGGCCCGCTGACCGGCGTACTGGCCATCATCGTGTGCTTCGGCATTCTGGTCGTGTACAGCGCCTCGGGGCAGAACTTGAAAATGGTCGAACATCATCTGGGGAACATCGCCATTGCGGTCGCCGCCATGCTGGCGCTCGCGCGGCTGGCAACACCTCAGTACCTGCGCCTGTTCGCGCCCATCGCCTATGTCATCGGCGTGCTGCTGCTGGTCGTGGTCGAAGTGACCGGTCACGTCGGCAAGGGCGCGCAGCGCTGGATGGACATCGGTTTCATGCGCTTCCAGCCATCCGAAATCATGAAGCTGGCTGTGCCGATGATTTGCGCCTGGTACATGCACGAGCGCCCCCTGCCTCCGACCTTCAAGGACTTGCTCGTCATGGGCATCCTGATCGTGATTCCCACAGCCATGATCGCCAAGCAGCCGGACCTCGGCACGGCTTTGCTGATCGCGGCCTCCGGTCTCATCGTGATGCTGCTTGCGGGCCTGCAGCTGCGGATCATTTTGATATCGATTCCGGTACTGGGGGTTTCGGTGTGGGGGGCCTGGCATTTCATCCACGATTACCAGCGGCAACGCATACTGACATTTTTCAACCCCGAGAATGACCCGTTGGGAACGGGATACCACATCATCCAATCGCAGATCGCAATCGGCTCCGGCGGCTTGTTCGGCAAGGGCTACATGATGGGCAGCCAGGCGCAGCTCGAATTTCTGCCGGAACGTTCCACCGACTTCATATTCGCCGTCATCGGCGAGGAGTTCGGCTTGCTGCCCTGCCTGGTGCTCCTGGTGCTGTACGGCGTCGTGATCGGGCGCGCGCTATACCTCGCCATGCAGGGCCAGGACACCTTTGCGCGTCTGACCGGTGGCGCGATCGCACTGAGCTTCTTCGTCTATGTATTCGTCAACTCCGGCATGGTCAGCGGCATCATACCGGTGGTCGGTGTACCGTTGCCGATGATCAGCTACGGCGGCACATCCATGGTCACACTGCTGGCGGGGTTCGGCATACTCATGTCCTTGCATTCGCATCGCAAACTCATCGGATCCTAAAGACGTGCGCAAACTGCCCGGTTTGAAGCATCTCTTCCTCTTCTTCGTCATCCTTTGCACGAATTCCAGACCCGCCGCCGCAATCGACGTCAAGCGCGCCGAGGTCAAGGACTTCATCGCGCACATGGCCGGCACCTCTTCCTTCACGAAGCGGCAGTTGCGCGCGCTGCTGAAGGCGGCCCGCAGTCAACCGGCGATCATCGACGCGATGGATCGGCCCGCAGAAAAGGCCAAGCCATGGTTCGAATACCGGCCGATCTTCGTCACCGAAAGACGCATCCGAGAGGGCGCGGAATTTTGGGCCGCGCATCGCCAGGCACTCGATCAAGCCAGCATTCGTAGCGGTGTGCCGCCGGAATACCTGGCGGCGATCCTCGGCGTCGAGACCTATTACGGCCGCCTGACCGGCTCATACCGCGTACTGGACGCGCTAGCCACGCTGGCATTCGACTACCCCGCCCGGGCGCCCTTCTTTCGCGACGAACTCGAACAGTTTCTCTTGCTGACCCGCGATGCGGGTCTCAATCCTCTGAGCGTGAAGGGATCCTATGCCGGCGCCATGGGCGCACCGCAGTTCATGCCCTCGAATTACCGGCACTATGCCGTCGACGCGGACGCGGATGGACATATCGACTTGTGGACCAATTGGCCGGACATATGCGCGAGTGTCGGCAATTACCTCAAGGAGCATGGCTGGATCACCGGCGGACCCGTCCTCAGCGAAGCCAGTGTGGGCCCCGACAGGACAGCGGATCTGGGCGGCCGCACGCTCGACCTATCCGAAACCGTGGGGTCCCTGCACACCAAAGGCGTGAGCTTCGACAGCCCATTGGCGGCGGATGCGCCCGCTCTGCTGGTCGCCGCCGATGAGACGGATGGAGTTCGCTGGCGCGTCGGCTACAACAATTTCTACGCAATCACCCGCTACAACCACAGCGCGCTGTACGCAATGGCGGTGTATGAACTGGCGGCGGCGGTCAAAGAGCGGGTCTTGTTGAACGACGCATCCAGCCGCCTCGCCCCACCGGACCCCGCCGCTCGGCAGCCGGCTTCGCCGCAGTGAAACTGCGCCGCGCCCTCGCCGCTCCTCTCGCGCTGGCGATGGTTGTCGGGCTCGCCGGCTGCTTCAGTGCGCCACGGCGCACAGAGCCTGCGCCCAGTTCCCCGGCACCGCCGGTTTTGTCGGTGCCGCCTGCGGCGTCCGTGCCGGACGCCATCCCACACATGGAGCCGCGCGCGCGCTACGGCAATCCGCCGTTTTACGATGTCTTCGGCAAACGCTACTACGTCCTCTCCTCGAGCGTCGGCTACTGGGAGCGCGGAGTCGCGTCGTGGTACGGCCCGGGCTTCCATAAGGAAAGAACCTCGATCGGCGAACCCTATGATATGTACGGCATGACGGCCGCCCACAAGACATTGCCGCTGCCCACCTACGTGCGCGTCACGAATTTGCAGAACGGCCGCAGCATCGTGGTTCGAGTCAACGATCGCGGTCCTTTCGTCGGCAATCGAATCATCGATCTCTCGTACACGGCCGCCGCCAAGCTCGACATGCTGCGCAACGGTACCGCCATGGTGGATGTGCGCGCCATTGACCTGTTGGCGACGCCGCCGCCGGTTGTCACGGCATCGGCCACACCTGCCGCATCGACCATACCTGCCGCATCGGCCATACCTGCCGCATCGGCCATGCCTGCCGCATCGGCCATGCCTGCCGCATCGGCCATGCCTGCCGCACCTGCCACGCTCGCCGCGTCAACCGTGCCTGCTGCGCCGGCGGCGCCTGGCGCATCAGCCGGCGCAGCGCCGGTGGCTGCGGCCCTCGTTATCGAGCCAGTCGCCGCTACGCCACCCGCGCCGGCAGCCGTGGCCGCACCGACCGGCACGACTGCGCCCGCTGCCGGGACGGCGGCCGTCGCGGCAGCCAACGTCCAGCTGGCGGCAGTCCCGCCCGCGGCTGCATCGGCAGCCAGCCCCGCGCCGGTCACGCCCGGATTCACCCGTCCTACTCTATTCATACAAGCCGGAGCATTCTCCGACCCCTCGAATGCGGAGCGCCTGGCGAAAAAATTGAGCGGCGACAACCTGGGCAAAGTCTTCGTGCGCAATGATGTGATCGCGGGGCGCCGAATGTATCGTGTACGCATAGGACCGGTGCCCGATGTTGCCGAGTTCGACCGGGTGGTCGCCGCGCTCGAGCATGCGGGCGTCGCCGATGCGCATCTCGCACTTGACTAGCTGGACCTCTGCACGGTGATGTACCGGTTCACAGGGTCAGGGGGATAAGGAGTGGTAAGCCAACGGGCCGGATCAGTTGGCTTCCCACTCCTTATCCCCCCTGACCGTGCGCACTGGCCGAGGTACATCACCGTGCCGAGGCACTAGATAGCCTGCACGCGACTTTGCCATGCGATAATCCTCACCAGCCATCAATTTTCATCAAGGTATTCAGCTAATGCTCCGTTCCTTCCTGGCCTGCGTCTTATTCACGGCGTTCGCAACCGTCCCCTGTATTGCCGAAACCCCTGCGCCGCCGGCACCGCCTGCCGCGACCGCCATTCCGACCCCACCGCAGGTCGATGCTCGCGCGTACATCGTCGTGGACTATCGCACCGACAAGATCCTGGCGGCGAAGGATGCGGTGGCGCGGATGGAACCTGCCAGCCTCACCAAACTCATGACGGCGTACATCGTCTTTCAGGAGCTGGCGGCCGGCAAACTCAAGCTCGACGAACAGGTCATGGTGAGCGAGCACGCCTGGCGCTCGGAGGGCTCCCGCACATTCATCGAGCTCGGCAAGCCGGTATCGATTCAGGACCTGATCCTGGGGATGATCGTCCAGTCGGGCAACGATGCCACGATTGCGCTGGCAGAGCGCATCGCGGGGACCGAGGAGACGTTCGCGCAGCTCATGAACTCCAACGCAAAGCGCCTGGGGATGGTCGGCAGCCATTTTGAAGACAGCTCGGGACTGCCCTCGCCCCAGCACTACACCACCGCGCGCGACCTTTCGCTGCTGGCGAGCGCCATCATTCGCGAGTATCCGCAGTACTACAAATGGTTCTCGGTACGCGAGTTCGAGCACAACGGCATCAAGCAGCAAAATCGCAACGGCCTGCTGGAAAAGGACCCCACGGTCGATGGCCTGAAGACCGGACATACCGACTCGGCGGGCTTCTGCCTCGTGACCTCTTCGCTTCGCGACGGCATGCGGCTGGTGTCGGTGGTCATGGGGTCGACGAACATAAAAGGGCGTGAAAACGCCAGCGCGGCGCTGCTCAACTACGGCTTTACGTTCTACGACACCAAACTGGTGGTCAAAGGCGGTGCCGTTCTCGCGAGCGCGCACGTCTGGAAGGCGCAAAGCCCCTCGGTGGATCTCGGTATCAAGGACGATCTTTACATCACACTGCCGCGCGGCGAGGCCGACAGCGTCAAGACCGCCGCCGACGTTCAGCCGCGCCTGATCGCGCCGCTCGCCCTGGATGCGAATCTCGGCACCCTGCGCGTGTTCGCCGGCAATCAAACCCTGGCTACTCTGCCCCTGCATCCCCTCAAGGAAGTGGCCGCAGGCGGCTGGTGGCGCCGGCTGATCGATACCATACGGCTGTGGTTCGCTTGATGCCCATACCGCTTCCGATTTGCTACTTGAACGGCGCTTACCTGCCCTTGGCGGAGGCGCGGGTGTCGCCCCTCGACCGGGCGTTTCTGTTCGGCGATGGGGTCTATGAAGTCTTTCCGATCTATGGGTCGCGCCCCTTCCGCTTGCGCGAGCATTTGGACCGGCTCAACCGCAGTCTCGCCGGCATCCGCATGCAGGCACCCCTGTCGCATGCCGACTGGGCGCAGCTGTCCCAGGAGCTGATTGCGCGCAATTCGGCCCATGAAGCGTATCTGTATCTACAGGTCACCCGCGGCATGGAGTTCGGCCGCAATCACGCCTGGCCGGAAGGCTTGAAGCCCACGGTATTTGCCTATGTCACCCCCTTGGAGCCCGAGCCTGCCGCCCTGCTCGAGCAGGGCGTGTCGGCGGTGACGGCGGCGGACACTCGTTGGGCGCGGCGCGACATCAAATCCACGTCCCTGCTGGCCAACATACTGCTCAAGAAGCTCTCCGCCGATGCCGGCACATTCGAGACCATCTTGCTCGAGAACGGCGAACTCACCGAGGGTTCATCGACGACCGTGCACGTCGTGAAGGATGGCATTATTCACATCCCTCCCAACGACTGGCATGTTCTGCCGGGCACGACTCGTGACGTCGTCACAGAGCTGGCGGCGCGTCTCGGCTTGCACTGCGAGAGCGGCCGTATCTCTGAAGCCAAGCTGCGGGCGGCGGATGAGATCTGGCTGGCATTTTCAACGCGCGGCGTGCTGCCGGTGACGACGCTCGACGGGGCCGCGGTGGGCGGCGGCAGGCCTGGCCCGCAATTCCAGCGAATGCGCGCCGCCTTTGACGCATACAAACGGGAACTCGCCGGGACGCCGGCGCTATGAGCGAGCCGACGCTGCAGGAGTTTCCAAGCGATTTCCCGATCAAGGTGATGGGGCGCCGCGACAGCGATTTGCGCGTGCTCACCCAAGGCATCATCGAACGTCATGCGGGACCGCAACCCGAGTCCAGCATACGCACGCGCACCAGCGCGGACGGAAATTTCCTGGCATTGACCTATTTGGTGCACGCGACCAGCCGCGAACAATTGGATGCGATCTACCGCGAGTTGACCGCCTGCAAATCAGTATTGATGGCGCTGTAGCCGGGTCTGGGTTCGAATTTGAGCTGCCGCAATAGATGCGGCGTCAATCCATTCGCCACCGTGTCCATGGCGGCATCGCCGCGACACGCAAGACCGGCGACGTGATCCGCAAGCCGCGTCACGGCAAGCCCCCGATGCCCGCACACGTTGATGCGCTCGAACGGCGCCAGGTCGAGCGATACATTGAGCGCCAATCCATGGTAGCTCGCGCGGCGGCGAATGCGCAGCCCGACGCTGGCCAGCTTGGCGCCGCCTACATACACCCCGGGCGCCTCACGCGAACCCTGGGCCGTCACGCCAAGCTCGGCCACGTAGGCAATGACGGCATTCTCCAGAGCCATCACCAATTCGCGCACGCCGAGCGGGTGTCGCCGCAAATCGATGAGCGGATAGACCACCATCTGTCCGGGACCGTGGTAGGTCACCTGGCCGCCGCGGTCGATCTGCACCACCGGAATGTCGCCCGGCGCCAGCAAGTGTTCGCGGCTCGCGTTCAATCCCAGGGTGAATACCGGAGGATGCTCGACATACCAGATTTCATCGGGCGTCGAACTCCCTCGCTCGTCGGTGAACTTCTGCATCGCCCGCCAAGTCGGCTCATACGGCACCAGCCCGAGATGCCGGATCAGGGGCGCATCGTTCATGAATCGCGGCGCGAGCCGGTGACGGCAGAGAGCGTCGGCGCGGGGTTCCCGAGGCCGGCATTGTTCAGGCCGGCGTTGTTGCGCGCCAATGCCTGCTCCGCACGATAGCTCGATCGTACCAAGGGGCCGGATACGCATTCCAGAAATCCCAACGCCAAGGCCCACTCTCGGTATTGGTCGAATTCGCCCGGGGTTACGAATCTCTCGACATTCAAGTGGTTCAGCGTGGGCCGTAAATACTGCCCGAGGGTCAGAATGTCGACCGCCGCGGCGCGCAGATCCATCATGGTCTGGTGAATTTCAGCATCGGTCTCGCCCAAACCCAGCATCAAGCTGGTCTTGGTCAGCACCGCCGGCCGATAGGCTTTCGCCGCCCGCAGCACGCCGATGGTCTGCTCATAACCGGCGCGCGGATCGCGCACCGGATGAGTCAGCCGGCGGACCGTCTCCACGTTCTGCGCGAACACATCCAAGCCTGAATCGAGGACGGTTTGCACGTCGCGCATGACGCCTTGGAAATCCGGAGTGAGCGCTTCCACCGCCGTTTGCGGGTTGCGCGCCTTGATCGCGCGAATCGTATCGGCGTAGTGTTTCGCACCACCGTCGGACAAATCGTCGCGATTGACGGAGGTCAGCACCACATATTTCAATTTCATCAGTTCGACGGAGTGCGCCGTGTTCTCCGGCTCGTCGGCATCCAGCCAACCGCGCGGATTACCCGTATCGACGGCACAGAAGCGGCACGCTCGCGTACACACTGCGCCCATCAGCATGATGGTCGCGGTGCCGGCGTTCCAGCACTCGCCGATGTTTGGACACTTCGCTTCCTCGCACACCGTGCTCAGACGGTGCTCGCGCACGATCTGCTTTACACCATCAAAATGCTTACCCGCCGCCAGGGGCGCCCGCAGCCACGGCGGCTTCTTGCCGGCCACGAACGGCTGGCCTTCCGCGCTCTGCTTGATGCCGTCCTTTATCGCCGTAAACCCTTGAGGCGTCAGGTATTTTTCGCCACTTCGAGCCAGGGGAGCCGCCGGGTGGATGGGGATGCCTTTGAAGTCAGCCATGTGGCCATTATACGTGTTCCGATTGGCGATATTCCTCGTCCGCGAGCGCGCAGCGCCCGCGGCCGGCGGCTTTGGCCCGGTAGGCCATTGCGTCGGCACTCTCGACCAGCGATTTCCATCCTCCGCCGGCGTCGCACGCCACCCCCACGCTCGCACCGATCGAAACCCTCGTCTCTCCCAATGAGAAGGGTTGTCGCGCCATGTCGACGACCTTCTCCGCTACCTTCCCGGCATCCTCGATGCATCTGACGGACGAGAGGACCACGGCAAATTCATCGCCTCCCAACCGAGCCACGGCATCGACCGGGCGCACCAGGTGTAGAAGCCGGAGAGCGAATTCGCAAAGCACCTTGTCGCCCGCCGAATGGCCGTAGGTGTCATTGACAGGCTTGAAGTGATCGAGATCGATATAAATGACGGCCAACGCCGCGGCCTCGCCTTGTCTTACCTTGGTCTCCATGAATTCCTCGAACCCGGCGCGATTCAACAGTCCCGTCAGCGCATCGCGTTCGGCCAACAGCATGAGGCGCAGATTCTCCTCGCGGTGCCGGGTGATGTCCTGCGCGACGCAAAAAAAGCCGACAATGCTGTCATCGTCGAGCCGCAGCGGTAGATAGGTCAGCGAAACGTGGCGCAACTCGACGGCGCCCGGATATTCCCGTTCAAACGAAACCGTTTCGCCCGCCAGGGCACGCTCGGCCCAGGAGCGGCTCAGTGCATATTCCTCAGGGTCCATCGTTTCGTTCGCCGAGCGGCCGATCAATTCGGCGCGGCCCCTGCCTTGCCAACGTTCAAAGCCCTTGTTGACCAGCAAATAGCGCATGTCCCGATCGAACACCGCCACCATCGCGGGAATGGCCTCGATGATGGTATTGAGCATTGCGGTTTGCCTGGCAAGCTGACTCCGTGCCGCAACCTCCTCCGTAATATCGCGCATGAGCGATGAATAGCGCGACACGCGCCCCTGGGCGTCGAGATGTCCAATGACCATATGGCTGACCGGAATCACGCGACCGTCTTTTACGACGGCATCGGTCTCGCCCACCCATACTCCGACGCGCTTGACCGCGGGCACGATTTCCTGAAGGAACCGTTCGCGGGTCTCGGGCGTATAGAATTCGCGGAAAGTATGGCCTTCGAGGGACTTATTCTCATCGAAACCCACCGCGCGGCGTGCCGATCTGTTGATGTAGTGAACGCGGCCCTGCCAATCGCTTTGTGCGACCAGGTCCGTGGTATTGTCGAACACTTCGGTCAGCTCGCGCAGTTCCTTCTCGACGCGCTTCAGATGCGTGATGTTGGCTTCGAGCTGTTGCTCGAGTTCGTGGCGGTCGGTCACATCCTGCAGCGTCCCCACGATACGGAAGGGGATTCCATCCTCATCGAACTCCGCTTCACCGACGGCACGCACGTAGATCCGGTGCCCGGAGGCGGGTATTACCGGCAATTCAAGATCCCAGGATGTACCCCGAAAACGAGCTTCATCCATTGCGCGGCGAATTTTCTCCCGCGCTCCTTCAGCGAAGAAATCGAAAGCCTCGTCTATGGTGGGCATGTAGTCGTCGTTCACCTCGAGAATACGCCGCACCTGCGCGGACCAATGCAGCTGCCCGGTCGTTAAATTCCACTCCCAGCCGCCAATCCCGGCAACCCGGCCCGTGCGCCTCAGGAAGTCTTCGCTTGCCCGAAGAGAGGCCTCCGCGGTCTTTCGAAGAGTCACGTCACGACCGACGGCATGCACGGCGGGCGACGCGTTCGAACCTTGCTGCAGGCGAAGCCGCCAGGAGATCCATCGCTCCTGCCCATCAGCCGCCAGCACACGCGACTCGATGGCAATCGCGTTGGGCGCTGCGAAGGCATCGCCCAAGGCACTCTGCATGGCGGTTCGATCGGCGGGCAACACCCATTCGAGAAACGGTCCGCCCTGCAAGGATTTTGTCGAGACGCAGAAGAACCGGGCAAAGGCCGGATTGGTATAGAAGAGCGAACCGTCGGGTTGAACCAGTGCGATCAATTCCGCCTGCTCATCGACCAACGCTCGGTGCCTTTGCTCGCTTGCGGCGAGGGCGAGTTGAAAGCGGCGCTGCGCGGCAAAGAGCAGCGCAACCTGCGTCCCCGCCAGCGTGAGCGAGATGAGCAATGCATACGCGGCAAATACGGCAGATCGCTCGCGATGCCCGATGCTTTGCACGATGGCATCGGCTGCCGCGCGATCCTCGGCGTTGAGAGTGGAGGTGAGTGCGTCGATATCGGCTCGCAGTCGCTCCATCAGACGTTGTCCTTCGTCTGTCGTCACCAGCGCCACGGCGGCGGCCCGCTTGCCACCCTGCGCCAAGCGAATGGTTTCAGCCATTTCATCCAGCTTCATTCCAACGTTACGTTGGACCTGGGCAATCGAGCTCGATGGCAATAGCATCGCCTGCCGATCTAGATTGCCCAGCCTTTGAAGGAGTGCGGGAAGCTCGATCACGTCATTTCGATAAGGAGCGAGGTAGCTATCCTTGCCGGTGAGCAGATACCCGCGCTGTGCAGTTTCAGCGTTGTTCAGGGAGATGAGGACCGTCTGCAATTCAGTGCGCCCATCACTGATGATCTGCCGTTGAGCGCTCGACTGCCGCACGAATCGCGTGTCTCGGGCGAGGGAAAACACGGTGATTCCCAACCATAGGAGCGAGGCGGCCAGCGGGACCGCCGTAAAGATCAAATATTTCCGTAGCGCCGATAATCGGGCGCGACCTTGGACGTCCACTGCGCGGCCTTACCTCGTTGTAGCCAGAAGCCCAGCTTGCCTGGATTGAACAGAATCCGGTGGGAGCCGGATCGCGTTTCCAATCGATCCTGCAACGTCGCGACTAGGGGGTTTCCCTATTCTCCGTTCAGTGCCGCCAAGCGTTGCGGCGTGCCCACATCTGCCCACCGCCCCGGATAAACCTGGGCCGAGCAGCGTTCCGCGGCCATACAGCGCAGTAGCAGCGGTTTCAGGGGAAATTCGCCGTCGGCGCAGCCGGCGAAGAATTCGGGTCGATACATGGCTATTCCGCTGAAGGTATAACGCTGCTCGGCCGTGGCCAGCGCCAGCCCCCGCTCCAGCCCAAAATCGCCCTGAGGGTGTTGAGGCGGATTGGGCACCAGCACCAGGTGTGCTTCTCGATCAGGGGCTATCTCGAGAGTCTCGAACGGAAAATCCGTGTAGATATCGCCGTTCACCACCGCAAAGGGTCCGGGAGTCAGGTGCGGTAACGCGCGAAATATCCCGCCCGCGGTTTCAAGCGCACGCGGCCGCTCTTCGCTGTAAATGATCGATAGGCCGTAGCGCGCCCCGTCGCCCAGATACTCGCTGATCTGGGAACCCAGCCACGCGAGATTGATCACGATGCGCGTTATCCCGGCGAGCGCCAGTCCCATGACATGGCGCTCGATCAACGGCCGGCCTCGAACCCGCAGCAAGGGCTTGGGGGTCGTGTCCGTCAGCGGCCGCATGCGTTCGCCGCGGCCGGCCGCGAGGATCATGGCCGCGCGGGGACGCTCGGTCAATGTGCTCAAGCCAGCGCCCAGGAGCCCGTCTGGCGCATCATGAGTCAGACAGGCTCCTAGCCTGGGCATCGAGAAATTCCGGCTCGATGCGCCCGGCGATGAAGTCGGCCAGCTGCCCCGTTTCAGCGTATGCCTCGGCCGCCTCCCGCGTATAGCGCAGCACCCGCGGCAGATCCTTGAGATATTGCGGCTTGCCGTCCCGGTAGAACAGGCGCGCGAATATCCCGAGGACTTTGATGTGCCGCTGCAATCCCATCAGATCGAACCAGCGGATGAATTCCGCCTCGGTTGCGCCGCCCAAGGGAAATCCCGCGGCCAGCAGCCGCTCGCGGTATTGCAGCGCCCAGGCGCGCACGCGGGGCGCGGGCCATGCGATATAGCAATCCTTGAGCAGGGACACCAAATCATAGGTCACGGGTCCCCACACCGCATCTTGGAAATCCAGGATCCCGGGATTGTCGGTCTCGGTGACCAGCAAGTTTCTCGAATGATAATCCCGGTGCACGAAGGCGGCCGGCTGCGCCAGAGCGCATTGCGCCAGCATCTCGAACTGCCCGGACAGCATGCCGCGCTCGGCGGCCGATATCTGCAGCCTTAGATGAGCGCCCAGGAACCATTCCGGCATGAGTTCCATTTCACGCATCAGCAAGGCGTGGCTGTAGCGAGGCAAATCCCGGGCCATCGCACCGTTGGCCATCTGCATGGTGCTCAGAGCACCGAGCGCATCGGCGTAGAGCCGGTCCGCCGCCCCGTCGTCCGCAAGCTCGTCGAGATATTGCCGCACGCCCAAATCCGACAGCAGCAGAAAACCGCGCTTCGAATTTGCCGCCAGGATCACGGGCACGTTCACCCCGATGCGCAGCAAGAGCCTCGCCATGCTCGAAAAGGGGCCAAGATCCTCCTTTTCGGGCGGCGCATCCATGACGATGTAGGTGTCCTCGCCGCGGGTGACCCGAAAATAGCGGCGAAAACTCGCATCGGCGGATGCCGGCGCTATCCGGCCGCCCGCGAATCCCAAATCATCGAACACCCATCGGGTCAGCTCCGCCAGGCGGGAATCGCTTGCATCCGGTAGATCCATGCTTGACCATTCGCTAACCGCAAATCCTGCGGCGACCATCATTATACCGACTAAGGCGATGCATTTTGCCCATGCCTGTTGAGGTTCGAGCCGCGTTCATAGTCTTCTGCCTCACCGCCGCCTGCGCGGCGCGCGCCGGAGACATGTGCCCCGCTCCGCCGAAGTTCCAGGCCCCGATCGATTCCGATATCGCCGCGGACGATCATCGCATTCATATCGACAGCAATGATGCCAAGATCGACCTTGGCCTCGCCGATACCAACGGCGATGCCGTCCTGAACGGCCGCGTCAGGGTGCGGCAGGACAATCGCA
>Ga0302324_100009989_pt1 | contig 19725 bp, 24 predicted proteins | sample Palsa_T0_1_FD_201949 | JGI IMG/M metagenome (GOLD analysis project Ga0302324, IMG submission 201949) | Peat permafrost microbial communities from Stordalen Mire near Abisko, Sweden - Palsa_T0_1 | ecosystem: Environmental > Terrestrial > Soil > Palsa > Peat permafrost | place: Sweden: Abisko...
CAGGCATGTGCCCGGTCTATACCCCCCAGGTACCCCCTCCCCCCTATGGGGGGTGACTCATGCAGCAATAACCGCCGTGCACAAAAATGCCCGTAGCCTTGCAGAGAATTTCCCCGCGGAGCAGTCGCTGATCCCAGTCGACCGTTCCTATTCCCTATTCCCTGTTCCCTATTCCCTATTCCCTGCCTTCAAAAAACAACAACGGCCTGAGAACAAATCTCAGGCCGTTGCCGGTGAACTGTTGGGATTGGACTAAGGCCATCGCGCTGCCGCGAGTGCCAGAGACCCGGCCGGTCATTCCTCAATCCGCCGGGGCAAATCTGGGGTCATGGGCGCGATGCCCTAGGCCTCAGTCACCTCACGTAACCAACTACTGGAACAATCTTTTTGCATAGGCTGGATCATCCTCCTTTCCCGTGTAGCCTCAAAATAAACCGGGAGGCGCGAGGAGTCAAGCAGAGGGTCGGGAACAAGGTTAGGACTGAAATCAATCACCGCCGATTCTTGCGTTTGTTCTCCTGGCGAATCCAGTATTGAAATTCGTCTGCGTAGAGCTCGCCGTTCAGGTCTGAGACGCGCCCTAGCAGGCGGGCTTGCGCGTCGGCGATGGCCTTGTTGTAAATCGCCGGCCCAATCTCTTCGAGGATGAAATTGAGCAATAAGCCCGCGGGCAGTTCGCCGATTGGCTCCGGCATTTCCTCGCGAAAATAGCGCTGAATCGACGCGACGGCCTCGGCGCGCGCCTGCTTCGATAGCTCGATGGTCATCATTCGTGCAGAGTCCTCACGATGTGTTTATACATTCTCGCGAACGGAAACCGTTCTCTCGCGAGAATCGGAAGACTCCTGTGGATTGGCGCGCCCGTTGCCGATACCTGGAGATGGTTTAGTAGATTAATATCCCTATTCCGAAAGTGCCTTAGCCGGCTGAGCGACGCTGCGCCGTGACCCGCTCTTCCAAAAGCACCGTCACGGTCTCGCCAACTTCTTTGCCGATGCTGCGGCGAATCTCTTCTTTGACTGGAAGCTTGTGCCTCCCGTCGCCCAGAGCCATAAACGAGCTCTGGAATGGGACGCCGTCGATCTTGCCTCGCACCTTCACGAGGCCGCGCGTGCCGAAGAACTCCGCCGAGGCAGGCCACACCACATACGTCCAGCCGCCTTTGGCTGGACTCTTCTGCAAAGTTGCCTTGAAACGCTTGTTCAACATCGCGATCAGATCGCGACTAGGCCAGCGCGAGATTCAGGTTATCGATGGCTTCGTCGACTTCCTGTTTGTTCTTGAAGCCGACAGTCACGCAGTCCACCCCGGCATTCTTGAATGCGAAGCGCATCGCCGCCTGACGGTCGCTGTGCTGCGTGAACGTCCCGTCGCCGCAAAGCTTCATACTAACGACGCCCATCCCGTCGCCCTTCACCTGCTTCACGTGGGCGACCACTTCGGGCACAACACCGAGGTTGTCGTCGTCCGGAACTGGGCCGTCCATGCGCGTCCCCTTGTGGTTCATGCGGATCATGGCCACTTCAAGCCACTTGTTGCCGGGCATCTGGCGCAGTGCGGGCAAGCCATGCACCGAGGCTCCACGCGAACGAATCGTCTTCTTCTGCTGCGCTTCAAGAATGCCGTCCTGCCAGCGGGCAGTTTCCGCGACCCAGCTATCGGTGTGCTGCCAGTGGAGCAGCATGATGTCGAAATATTCGGTCTTAGAGATGCGGCGCATCTCGTCGAAACGCACGTGGGGATCCACGCCTTCATCGGTGGTAACTTTGTTCATCAGCACGTAGCTCTCGCGCGGGTAGGGCTTGAGCGCTTCGCCGAGCATGGCCGGAGTCGTATACGACTCCGCAGTCTCAAAGAAACGAATGCCCCGCTCGTAGGCATAGGCGACCAGCTTGCTAAATTCCTGTTGGCCCAAAGCCGACTGCACGTGGCCGTTGTTGCTGCCGGTGCCAAAGGCGAGCCGCGTTACCTGCACGCCCGACTTACCCAGGGTGACGACATCGGTCGCGGTGGGCTTGGCGGCGTGTAACGGCAGGGTTCCGACGCTCGCGATGGTTCCGGCGGCAATTCCGGTTTTGAGGAATTCTCGTCTTGAGTAAGGGCTCATGGGGACCTCCGTCAGCCGGCGGGAAGTACGGCCTGATGCGGGAATGGTACCACGGCGCCAAATGTGCTGGCATCAAGCCAAATCGATTTTTTCGGTTCATCCCAATGAGTTCGAGACACTCGAAGTGTGACCGAAGGCGGACCGGCGGATTTCACCAGCTATGCAGCCACTCCTCGTCGTGGCCAATGCGCACTGGTGTGTTGAAGAGGTCGCTGAGGCGTCGGGCGGTGAGCAGTTCGGCGCGCGGGCCATCCCCTACGACCCGGCCTCCACGCATAAGGATGACGCGGTCTATCTCGGGGAGAATGTCGCCCAGGTGATGCGTGACCAGCACCAAGCCCGTGCCTTCAGCAGCGAGGCGACGCAACGTATCGCGAAGCTCTCGCTGGGCAGCGAGGTCGAGAGCATTCGAGGGTTCATCGAGCAGCAACTGGCGCGGCCGGTGGACGAGAGCGCGGGCAATGAGAATGCGGCGCTTCTCGCCGGCTGACATTTCTCCCACAAGCTGAGCGGCCAGGTGCGAGGCCTCAATGCGTGCCAGGGCTTCGACGGCGCGGTCGCGCATTTCATCGGTCACATGCAGATTGGGCCAGAGAGTCGAAGCCGAGAAAAAGCCTGCGATCACGGCGTCGAGGCCCGTGGTCACGATCGTCCGTTCGCCAGGGAGATCGGCACCGACCACGCCGAAATGCTTCCGCAGCTGCGTCAAATCCCATCGATCTCGGCCAAAGATGCGCACTCGCATACTCGGCTGCACGATGGGGTAGATCTGGCAAGTGATGGTGAGAATCAGCGTGGATTTGCCGCATCCGTTCGGCCCGAGGATGGCGACATGCTCACCGGCGCGAATGGTCAGGTTGACGTCGTGGAGCACGATGCGATCGCCGCGGGCGACGTTGACGTTTTCGAGTTCGAGAAACTGGTTTTGATCGATAAGGGCCGCATTATCGAGTTTGTTCTCTGGCAGGCTATCCACATTTGTTAGATTAAATGGGTCCACTTGATGAGCAACCCTTCTCGATATCTCATTCCTCAAGGCTTCAAGTTTGGCGCGACCAAGGCGGGGCTGAAAAAGAGCGGCCGCACCGATTTTGCTTTGATCGTCGCCGACGCCCCCGCCAGTGCGGCCGCCGCGTTCACGTCGAATCGCGTCATCGCTGCGCCGCTCAAAATCGACATGGAGCATTTGAGTGCGACCGGTGGACTGGTGCGCGTGGTCGCCGTGAACGCGGGCAATGCGAACTGCGCGGCGGGACAGGCCGGCCTGGATGCTGCACGCGCCACCTGCATGGGCGCGGCAAAAACGTTCGGATGCGAACCGGAAGAAGTCTTCCCTTCCTCAACAGGCATCATTGGAGTGCCGTTGCCCGCAGAGAAGCTGATTGCGGCTTTGCCGGACCTCGCGGCGCGCCTGGGATCGGACATTGATCACTTTCAGGAAGTAGCGCAGGCGATCCTGACCACCGACAAGGTGCAGAAAACGGAGTTCATCGATTTCACTTTCGTGGATGAGAGCGATGCACAAACTTCTGTGCGCATCGCCGGATTGTGCAAAGGCTCCGGGATGATCCACCCCCAGCTTGTACCCCATGCCACGATGCTGGTGTATATCCTGACCGACGCGGCGATCGAGCCTGCCATGCTGAGCAACTATCTGAGCAACGCGATTGATGTGAGTTTCAACCGCATCTCTGTGGATGGCGATACCTCGACGAACGATACTGTTCTGATGTTGGCCTCGGGCGCCAGCGGCGTCGATCTCGGCAAGCAGCATTGTGAGCCTTTCGCTGAGGGATTGAAGTATATATGCAAGTCTCTCGCTCGCCAGGTTGTGGCTGACGGAGAAGGGGTGACCCACGTTGTCGAACTCCAGATCAGCGGGGCCGCCAACGATGCTGACGCGCTCCGCGTTGCCACATCCATAGCCCAATCGCCCCTGGTAAAGACTGCGTGGGCCGGATCGGATCCCAACTGGGGCAGGCTTGTCGCGGCCATCGGATACTCCGGCGCGGAGATTGACCCCGAAAAAATCGACATCTGGTTCGGTGACCAGCCGGTGTGTCGCGACGGCGGTCGTGCGCCAGAGTTCGATGAGGCGGCAGCGCATTATTATCTGAAGCAGCCGGAGTTTTCCATTCGCATCCAACTCAATCAAGGCTCGGGCACGTGCGAGTTTCTGACCACGGACTTGACGCAGGAATACGTCCACATCAACGCTGACTATTCAACGTAGTCGAGGCAAGGAATTTGATTTCTCGCGAAAAGCTAGTGCAACTTTATTCCGCGATGGTGAAGTCACGCCTGATTGCGGAGCGGACCACCGAACTGGCGCAGCGGGGAAAACTTCCGCAACATTGGGAGATCGGCGCTGGCAGTGAAGCAACGCTGGCTGGAGTCACAGCAGATTTGCGCCCAGGGGATACGCTGAGCGCGCCGGGCAATCGGTTCCTTTGGTCCTTAGTCGATGGGATTTCGCTCGAAAGCATTTTGGGGTCGATCACCGCGCCGCTCAATGGCAACGGGCGCTCTGCTGCTGGACACAATGGAAACGTGTCGGCTGGGCGAAATGGAAGTACATCGCATGTGCCGCGTTGGAATGGTATTGACTTCAGTGAGGCCGTCCAAGCAGCCAAGGCGTACAAAGCTGCAAAGGACGACAGGATTGCCCTCGTCTTTTGTAAGGACCAATCCACATTGGACGTTTCAGTCAAGCAACTTGAATTCGTCAGCCGTCACAACTTGCCATTGATTCTGCTTCACTATTTCTCCTCGCCGGATCGTCGAGAGAGCTTTCCTTCGCCGCGAGAAAGCAGGAATAGTTCGGCCGAAGCGCTAGCGTTTGGAGTTCCACGCATCGCCGTCGATGCGCGCGACGTGCTGGCTGTGTATCGCGTGGCCAGCGAATCCATCTCACGCGCCCGGCAGAGACGCGGTCCTACACTCATCGAGTGCATCGATCATGGCTTTCCACCTGGCTCTGGGAAAGCAGGTCGCAACCAATCTTCAGTCGCAGATCCGGTCCGCGCGATGGCGTCTTATCTCGGCAAAAAGAGAATTCTGACTGCGTCTCTGAAGCAACAGATCGAAGGTCAACTCTGCCGCGAGATCGATGCAGCCACGAAACATCTGATCAATTAGGCGGCAGGTACACGATTTCCGATCTTGCCTATTGCTCGCGAATGAAGACTTACTTCGCCCTCGGATGCGTGTCGTCGTAAACCCGCTGAAGTTGAGCATTGCTCAATTGCGTATACCGCTGGGTTGTGGAGAGGCGCTCGTGGCCAAGCAATTCCTGGATGGCCCGCAAATCGGCGCCCTCTTCAAGCAGGTGTGTGCCGAAGGCGTGACGCAACGTGTGTGGATGCACGTCCGACGAAAGTCCGTGAAGAATCGCAATGCGCTTGACGATGCGTCCCACACTGCGCGTCGTCAGCCGTGCATCGCCGCCGGGCTTGTCGAGGCCACGCATGTGCAGGTTCAAAAGCAGCGCGGGACTCGATGCAACTTTGCCATTGTCGATTGCGGCGAGCCTAGCCGAGCGTTCGGCAATGTAGGCGCGCAGAGCCACAGCAGCTGCTTCGCCCAAGGGAACGTAGCGCTGCTTCTGGCCTTTGCCGCGAACCAGGATCGCCTCGTTCGCCCAATGAATGTCGCCGAGGTTAAGCCCTGTTAGTTCGGCGTTGCGGATGCCGCAGCCGTAGAGCAGCTCGACGATTGCTTTATCGCGCGCAGGCCAGCTCACTGCATCGGTGTTGACGGCATCGACGGCGCGGTTCAACTGTTCGATGGAAGGTACGCGCGGCAGATGCTTGGGCAGGCGCGGCGTGGACACAAGCGAGGCCACGTTTTTCCCGAGATAGCCTGCGCGGGCGAGCCACTTGAACCAGCTGCGAATGGCCGCTAGCGCTCGCGCCGCCGAAGCCTTCGAGAGGCCGCGTTCGTAGAGCGTGCCCAGGTATGCGCGAATGTGCGTGTGCTCGATGCCATCGATAGGCCTGGCGCCGCCATGGCTTTTGCCCATGTACGTTGCGAATCCGTGCAACTCGCGCTGATAGGCGCGCAAGGTGTGCTCCGAGGCGCCACGCTCATTGGCCAATACGGCCAGATACTCGTTCACCAGCGAAACGAGCGAAGAGTGAACGGCCCGATGCGGCGAAGCAGTCATGATGGATCCTTGCGCGGCTTCGAATAAACGAGCACCAGCTTGGCACGACCATTTTTCTCTTCGTCCACGACTCCAAGAACTTCTTCAGGAGCGGACTCGGACGCAGGCACTTTCGCAACTCCGCGTGGATGGTGCTTGCGGTGCAAGGCTTTGAGGCGCCCCAGGGCCACGTGTGTGTAGACCTCGGTGGTAGAGATGTCGGCGTGGCCAAGCAAGACCTGCACGCTGCGCAGATCGGCGCCATGCTCCACCATATGCGTGGCACAGCTATGCCGTAGCCGATGCGGACTCGCAGTCTTGTCCAGCGCTTTCACAAGGTGCCACACCCACTGGCGGGTGAGGGGCATGCCGCGAAGAGACAGAAACAGGCGCGCCGCATCTTGGGTGCCGCGGGATTTGCGCGCTGTGCTGATCCGCGCCAGGTGTGGTCGTCCTTCCCGCAAATATTCCTCAAGTGCAACAAGGGCGGAGCGACCAAGCGGAACGATACGTTCCTTATCTCCTTTTCCACGGACTTGAACGCGCCCCGCATCCATCACCAGGTCGCCGGTGGAAAGGGCAGTAACTTCAGAGACGCGCAGCCCGCCAGCATACAGCAATTCAACAATGGCCCGGTCGCGGAGGGCCGTGGCGCGCGCCTGCGGATGCGATGCGGCCATTGCGGCGCGTTCCAGCATTTCGGCCACTTCCGGCTCGGCCAACGACTTGGGCAAAACCTTCCACGCCTTGGGAGACTCTATATTCACCGTAGGATCGTGATGGATGCGCTTGTCGAGAAGCAGCCACTTGTAAAAGCCGCGCAGGCAACTGAGTTTGCGCGCCGCAGAACGGGAGTCGACGGAGTGCGCGCGAAGGTGCTCAAGAAAGCGCCCCAAATCCTCTTGCGCAGCGCAAAGGAGCGTTCGATCGCGGCTTTCAAGAAACTCGGCAAAGGTGGTCAGATCGCTCTCGTAGGCCTCGCAGGTGAGCGGTCGAAGGCCCTTCTCTATGCGCAAATACAGCTGATATTCCTTCAGCAATGCGAGATTGTTTGTGGCGCCCACACTTCGATTATCGGCGTCACGCGAGATAGATCGACGGACGCCCGGAACGACCGAACCACGTTCATCACGGTATCAAAGTCGCCAACCGATCAAGGGCGTGTAAATCCATTGGTTGCATGTGCTCGGCGACGAAAGGCGAAGTTCTTCGCGAAACGTTCACGTGCAAAGACCGGTCAGTTAGAAGACAATAAAGCTGGAGATCATTCGGCATTATTGAGGAAAGCTTGACACCGACAGGGATTCAAATCACGAAATGGAGTGCACGGGAGTTCGAACGGCTCGTTCTGGACAGCAAACCGCGGGTAGCCGTCTTCGATTGCGATGGAACGATCTGGGGCGGCGATTCCGGCTACGGATTTATGGTCTGGTCCATTGAGCAGGGGCTGGTTTCCCGCTCCACGAGCGACTGGATCGACACGCGCCACCGCGCTTACCTGGCGGGCCACGTGACCGAGCTGCAGATTTGCGGTGAGATGGTGCAGATGTACGCCGGACTGCACGAACCGGAGTTGCGCGAGGCGGCCGCCCGCTACGTGACTGAATTCGTCCGGCCTCGTGTTTTTGCCGAAATTGAGTCGTTGCTTGGTACGCTGCAACGTGAGGGCGTGGAGTTGTGGGCTGTGAGCTCAACCAACAAGTGGGTGGTCAGCGAGGGCGTGCGCGGATTTGGTATTCCAGAAGACCGCGTGCTTGCCGCCGAAGTTTCCGTTAGGCAGGGGATCATCGGCAGCGACCTGGTCGACGTTCCCACCGATGAAGGCAAGGCAACGGCGCTCAAGCGGGTGAGGCTGGCTCGGCCCGATGCCGTTTTTGGCAACTCCATTCACGACCTTGCCATGCTTGAAATCGCCAAGAATGCCTTCCCCGTAAACCCCTCACCAGCACTGCTGGAAGCGGCGGCGAAAAATGGGTGGGGCCACTTTCGCCCCGAAACAGCCGAGGGCACGGAAGCGGCCGTGGCCGGAGAGTAAGTGGTGAATTAACTTTTGCACGGATGCGCTTGAAACATCTGGATATTGGCCGCAGGAATCCTAGTCTTCCGCCGGTACCCCGCATCCCATTCGGGGCGATTACACTGGATGAGTGGAAGACGGTCAGCCTAACTCCAGCTTGCGGTCTGCCGGACCTGCGCTTCGGTTTGTTGCGGCCGCGTTGATTGTCAGGGCCGGCGAAGTTCTAATTTGCCAGCGCCGCCCCGATCAGCCGATGGCTCTGCAATGGGAATTCCCGGGGGGCAAGATCGAGCACGGCGAAACCCCCGAACAAGCCCTGGCGCGCGAACTGAACGAAGAGCTTGGAATCAGCGCCACAATCGGCGGCCACGTTACCCACATCCGGCACAATTATCGTCACGGCGGGGCGGTGGATCTGCAATTCTTCGCGGTCCATGAGTTCACGGGCGAGTTGGAGAATCGGATTTTTCAGCAGCTCAAGTGGGTGCGTCTGGAGGACCTGCCGGGCTACGATTTTCTGGCTGCCGACCGCGATTTGATCAAGGACTTGGCGGCGGGAAAGCTGCTATAGCCACCTGCGGTGGGGCGCGCAGCTTTTGGAAGGGCTTTCGTGATCAGTCCAATTTTCGGTGCAAACCTTCGCCATAACCTATTTCAGACCTCGGCGAAGATTCTCGCGATAAGCATCGAGGTCACCGTAATTTTGAGTTGGTCGGGCATTCAACAAGGCATCGGGATCAACCCAAGCATTCTGCGGCTAAATTTCGGGATCTATGTCTCAATCTTGTTAATATTCGCGTTCGGTGTGAGTTTTCTTTTCGTCACGATTGAGCGATATTCCGAAGTCTCGGAGATGACTCAAGAGATCGGGATACTCCAAGTCCTGGGTGCTTCCACAGGCTATCTTCTCAGACTTTTGTTTCAGGAAACCATGCTTGTGACGCTTCTTGGCACGATAGCGGGGATCATCATGACCTATGGAGCCAAGTGGTTCGTTGCGATTGTATTTCCAAAATACTTGACACTGGAAATCGTGTATACATGGTGGCCGATAGCCGGTGCGATTTCGGCAGCGGGTCCTTCATTCGGCGCGGCCATGGCTTTGCGGCGGTCGATGAAGGTAGGAGTAATCCAAGCTCTAGACGCTGAGGAGTAGACGCTTTTGTCCGCACTCTCTTGCAGGGGCCAAGCTGCCGTAGCCGGATAGTCGAGTCCACCGAGTGCAGCCGTCATACTCTTCACTCTATGCGGAATCGGCGGTCATGGCGTTCGCGATCTCCGCGATATGCAAGGCGGCGCAATCGATCGCAGGAAACTGCGTATTGCCTTCATTGAAGAGGAGCGAAAGATCTGTGCCCGCGAGAATGATCGCATCAACCTTATCCCGCTGCTGCATCTTTTGCGCAAGGTCCGTGAGGCCTCGAAACTGCTCCTCGGTGCCTGTTCCCCGCTTCGCCAGATCCGCGTATGTGGCATGAATGTATTCGATCTCGTCCTGCGGCGGTAGACAGACCTCAACCTCTCCAGCCAGCCCGAAGAGCTTCGACTCGATAACAAAGCGTGTGCCGAAGATTGCTACGCGTTTTGCTCGTTGCATGGCGATCTGGCGAACAAGCGGATCGAAGATATTCAGAATTGGCAATGGGCTGATTTCGTTCAGCTCTCGTATGCAAAAATGCGGTGTCACAGCGGGGATTACCGCAAGCTCAGCACCGGCAGCCTTTAGCCGGTGGATAAATCCGGCAAGGTAGTTTGCCAAGCCGTGGCGATCGCCGTTCTGGACATAGGCAAATACCTGTTCCGTTTCCGCGTGCGCAATGACGATATTCAGGCGGTATCCGCGTTCAGCGTGCACCTGCGCCAGGCTCCCATAGTAGTGAATCGTCGCTCCGACTCCGAGCCCGCCCACGAGGCCTAAGCATCGTCCTTTCTTCATAAGGCCAAGACTCCATCCTGGTCCGATCTTATGCATGCTAGTCTGGCCACGCTCAGTGCCCCGGCATCAGACCCCACAGCATCACGAGTGTCATGCCAATCACGATGACGCTCGTGCTCCAGGCAATTACGTTCCAAAGGCGGGTGTTCTTGTGCTCCCCCATCAGGTCGTGCCGATTGATGAGCAGAAGCATCAGAATGATGATGACCGGCAGCAATACTCCGTTCAGCACCTGGGAATAGATGGCAAATTTGACCAGTTGCGCATCCGGCAAAATGAGCACAGTTGCCGCGCCGCCCACAATCAGAAGCGTGTAGAGCCAGTAGAAGAACGGCGCTTCTTTGAAGCTCTTGTCCACACCCGATTCGAAGCCCAATCCTTCGCAAACCGTGTAAGCCGTCGAGAGCGGCAGAATTGAAGCAGCAAAGAGAGACGCATTGAAGAGGCCGAACGCGAAGAGAAGGAAGGCGTAGTCCCCGGCTAGAGGGCGCATAGCTTCTGCCGCGTCGCTGGCGATCTGAATGGCTCCCATGCCGTGCACATAGAGCGTGGCCGCACATGCCACGATGATGAACCATGCAACCAAATCGGTGAAGAAGCTGCCAACAATTACGTCGAGGCGCGAAGCTGCATAATCCTTCACGCGAATTCCCTTCTCGACAACGGAAGACTGGAGATAGAACTGCATCCATGGCGCAATGGTTGTGCCCACGACGCCGATGGCCATGTAGATGTATGCCTTGTCGCGCCAGACCTTGTCATTGGGCAGCTGCACTGTAGCCAGAATCGCTTCGTGCCAGCTTGGCTGCGAAAGTACGCCGGCAAAGATGTAGGCGATGTAAACGAGCGAGGCCACCAGAAATATCTTTTCCGTGCTCTTGTAGTCCCCGCGAAAGACGAGAAACCACACCAGCGCGGCGCAAATGGGCACCGAGATGAATTCGGATACATGAAACAAGTGTAGGGATCCGGCGATGCCGATGAATTCGGTGACAACGTTGGTGAAGTTGACGACGACCAGCGCCACCATGACCAGGAACGTCGTGCGCAGGCCAAACTCCTCGCGGATGAGATCGCTGAGTCCCTTGCCCGTGACGACGCCCATGCGGGCGCACATCTCCTGCACCACGATCAAGGAAATGGTGATGGGAATTATGGTCCACAGCAGCGAATACCCGTACTGCGCGCCTGCCTGGGAGTAGGTGAAGATGCCGCCGGAGTCGTTGTCAACATTGGCGGTAATGAATCCAGGGCCGAGAACGGCCAAAAACAAGAGTATCCGGATTCGCCAACGCTTGAGCATTCCCGCGAGTTCCTAAGGTGGGTTCATTTTTGCTTTTCTAACAGAACATAACAGGCGAGGGTCGAGGTGCGCGACCCGGAGAGCGCTGATGGGGCCGAAATTGCACAAGAGGGTTTCCATTATTTGTGTACTTTGGTACATTGGTACACATGCCAGCTGAGAAACAAAACCGTCCGGCGATTGAAGTGGAGCGCGTGCAGACAGGGGTTCGCCTTGAAAAACGTGTGTTGAAGGTGCTCAAAGCGATTGCCGAATTGAAGGACATGACGCTCGGCGATTTGCTCGAAGGGATCGTTCTTCATGCGTTTGAGGGCAAGGCTCCCTTCGGCCCGCAGACTCTGAAGGAAATCGATCAGCTCAAATCCCTCTATGGCATGACGCTGAAAGCTGCCGACAGTCACAACCTGAAGGAGCGCAGACGATGAAGTCCCTGCTCCTTTTGATTGCCATTGCCACGCGGGCGGCCGCGGGCCATTGTCAGGCTCCAACCACTCCAACGGAGGCGCTGATGCACACCGAAACAGCCTTCAGCCTTGTCATGCACCTTCCTTATGCCGAAGCAGCTCCTCTGTTTGGCCCCGAGGGCGAGCGCGCATGGGCGGGGAAACATTGGGACCCGCAATTCGTTTACCCAAAGCCCGCACATGATATCGAGGGCGCTGTCTTCACCATCAAGCACGGAGCATTCAGCGCGGTTTGGGTCAACACGGTTTTCGATGTTGAGGCGCAACACTTTCAGTACGTCTACTTCATTCCCGAGTTGATGGTCACCACCATCGATGTGCGATTTAAGCCGCTCAACGAAACAACCACGCAAGTCAATGTGGTGTATGCGCGCACTGCTGTTACACCCAATGGCAATGAACATGTCTCCGCCATGACCGAAGGCGACAAATCCGCGGGAAAGGACTGGCAACAGGCCATCGACAGTTATCTCGCTACTCGGAAGACGGCAGGAGTTTCGCAATAAGCGGTCTTGAGAACTCCACGCCGATCCTGATTGGATCCCACTCTTGACAGTCCCCGACGTGTGCGGCTACAACTCGCTTTCATTCTTTCGTTGAGAGCGAGGAACCCCGTAATGTCTTCAAACGATCCGTTGCCTCCGTCTGCTTCTCGTCGTCGGCTTCTCGGCACAATGGCTTCCGTCGCGGGGGCATCCACTCTTCTTGGCGCGGCAGCATATTCCTCGGAGGTGCCCTCAATGCCTGAATCGCAAGCGCCCGAGGAACTGTTTGCACAGGCGCGGCTTCGCGATTACAAGGCGCGCCGCTCTTCAAGCTGGGACCGGAGCGGTGGCAATGGTGACGCGGTCGCGGTAGATCCCGGCAAGCAAGCGACGCTGCTCGACGTGCAGGGAGCTGGCATGGTGACACATCTCTGGTTCACTATCAATTCGCCAGACCCGATGCACCTGAAGAACCTGGTGCTGCGCGCGTGGTGGGATGGTGAAAGTTCGCCCTCGATCGAAACGCCGATTGGCGATTTCTTCGGACTCGGCCTGGGCGAGTACTACACCTATCAATCGGAACTGTTGGCCGTGGCGCCAATGAAAGCGATGAATGCATACTTCAAGATGCCCTTTGCAACCTCGGCGCGGCTCACATTAACAAACGAAGGAACGATCCGGACGGACGACCTTTACTTCGCCGTGGATTATGTCACCCTTGCAAGTCTTCCGGGCAACCTCGGCCGCTTCCACGCGCAATATAGGCAGGCCGCACCGTGCATAGGCTGGACCGACAACTGGACCAACGAATACGCACCCGACATCAACAACAAGAAGAACCTGAACGGCGAGGGCAATTACGTCTTTATGGAGGCAACCGGAAAGGGTCATTTCCTTGGTGTGACGCACGCCGTGCTGCAGAATCAGGACCAATGGTTCGGCGAGGGCGATGACATGATCTTCATCGACGGCGACCAGTTGCCGACCATCAACGGCACCGGGACCGAAGACTACTACAACGGAGCATGGGATTTTGGCGGAAAAGAATTCGCCAACCTGCACCAGGGCGCGCCTTACATCGTTGACCCGGAGCGGATCGGCGGACGCTATTGCCTCTACCGCTGGCACACTGAAAGCCCGATCACCTTTGAGAAATCGATTCGTGTAACCATCGAGCACGGCCACGCCAACCATCGCTCCGACAATTTCTATTCGACCGCGTTCTGGTATCAGACCGAACCGCATACGGAGTTCCCTCCGCTGCCCAAGCCGCAAGATCGCGTGCCGAAGGTGTTCCGAGTGGGCGGAGCATGTGCCGCGCCGGTGACTGGCGGCTGACCGAATCGCCATCCGGACATGTCCGGCCGAAAACGCCTTCAGGCTCTCCTGAAAATACTGAAGTGGCCACTTGACAAACTCGAGATGTCGCTTAATACTGAAGCTGTCACTTCAGTATTGGCGGAAATGGAGAAACGTCATGGCAGAACCGAGTACAGTCCACAGCACATTCGTGATTGAGCGCAACTATACCCAACCACCGCAGCGGGTGTTTGCTGCCTTTGCGGAGCCTGCCCGCAAACGCCGCTGGTATGCCGAGGGCGACCACGAAATCCAGGAATTCGAAATGGAGTTTCGCGTGGGAGGCAGCGAGCGGTTCCGGTACCGTTTCAAGGAGGGCCACCCCATTGCGGGCTCCGAGATTGCGAACGAAAGCACCTTTCAGGACATCGTGCCCGAAAAGCACATTGTGATGACCTCGAAGATGTCTCTGAACGGAAAGCCCATCGTGGTGATGCTGGCGACCCTCGAATTTGTGTCCGCAGAGGCCGGGACGGTCTTGATTCTGACTCATCAGGGAGCATTTCTTGACTGGCCGGACGGCCCCAAGATGATCGAATCGGGCTGGCGTAGCCTCCTTGATCGCGTAGCAACGGAACTGTCGAGTTAGCGGGCTGAAGGCACCTCCGATGAAAGAATCCCCTATCGATACGGATCGCTTGTTCCACGCTTTGGGGGATCCCACGCGCCGAGCGATCCTCGACAGGCTTATCGAGAGGCCGATGTCCGTTTCGCGGCTTGCCGAACCTCTCGGCGTCACGCTTACGGCGGTTGCGCAGCACCTGCAGATTCTTGAGGAAGTCGGTCTAGTGCACACCGAAAAACTGGGTCGGGTCCGTACCTGCCGTATAGAAACCGCAGGATTTCGCGCTCTCGAACAATGGATTCGCGATCACCGCACCGCGTGGGAAAGAAAGCTCGATCGACTGGGCCAGATTCTCGCCGAAGGCGATGAGAGCCGGTAGCTGGCAATTGGAGAAGATTGCAATGAACGAAACGAAGCTGAGTTCTGACCGCAAACAGCCATCGCGTAAGAAGACAAGTGTCCGGAGCCCAAGGCTTCACTCGCCGCCAATTCGTCGCATCAGCGTGTTCCGCGGCGGGGTTGGCTGTCTTGCCTACGTATGCGATTGCCAAAGCCGAAAGACCGAACGTGAGAGGAGATGAGATGACAACCTTGACGCCCTACCTATTGTTCGACGGCTCCTGCCGCGAAGCCATGCAGTTCTATCACAGCGTCTTCGGCGGCGAGCTGAGCATGACGAAAGTGAGCGAGTCACCAGCGAAAGACCAAATGCCGGCCTTTCAACAGAACAAGACCATCAACGCGCGCCTGAAGGCTCCTTCTGTCGAGATCTCCGCATCCGACTGGCTCATGGCCGACAGGACTCCGGTTCGAGGTAACACGGTTTGTCTGTTTTTGAGCGGCGGCGCGTTCCCGGAACTGAAGTCTTTGTTCGAAAAGCTCTCCGACGGAGCCAAAGTCACCGATCCGCTGAAGGAGGTCTTCTTCGGGTACTACGGAGCGCTGAACGACCGATTCGGGATTCGGTGGATGTTTCAGGCAAACCGGCAGAACCGGTGAGGCCGGTCTGGAGTCGAGCTAATTCGCGTAAAAAAGCGGTGATCAATCGGGTCGGTATTTCAGTCGGCAGCGACAGCGGGTTGCATCTCTGCGACGCCGCTGAGCAGCGAATGGACCACATCGACGGCGGAGTAAGAGATTTGGCCTGGGGCCAAGAACTGGACGACTGAGTTAAGGTCGTCGCCTACCGTCACTAATGCCGGCTCGGCGGTTCCGTCTTTGCGGGTTTGCGCATGGCCGATGTTGGCCAGCAGGGCGTTGCACAGGCACTTGCGTCCAACTGTGTCCTCCACCTTGCCACCTTTGGAGAGATAGTTAGCGACCGGCTCGGAGGCGCAGCGATAGCCGATTTTGCCATCTTCGGTTGCATACGGTTCGCGCAAGTAGCCCAGATCGCAAACGCGTTTGCGCGCCTGGTAGACGCCTGCATCCGAAGAAGTCCCATTCAACTGCGCCACCTTGAAAGGAAAACCAGTTGGCGATGCCAGCGGATCGGTGAAGACTTCTCCCGAGCCAGCGACAGCCTGCGCAATCAACGTGCGCTTCAGATCGTGGCGCAAGCCGGACTCTTCGCTGAAGGCAAATGCCGTGCCAACCTGGACACCGGCAGCTCCCTCGTCGAGGGCCTCGCGCAGCTTTCCCGGACTGCCATAGCCGCCGGCCAGCCAAAACGGAACGCCGAGGGCACGCAATTCCGCGAGGTTCACTCGATCTCGCTCCCCGTAGACTGGCTCGCCGGTCGAGCTCAATTGCAGCTTGCCGCGCGGAGGCGCATTGTGGCCGCCGGCCGTCGGGCTCTCGATCACGAAGCCGTTCACCTTGCCGGTCGCGCGGCGCAGCATAGTCGTGGCCAGAGTATTCGACGAGACAATCGCCAGGAATTTCGGCCGCGAAAGCAAGGGCAGCGGCCCTTCCGCATAGTCGACGGGATTGAAATGCATCATGCTGTCGAGATCCGGCATGGCCCCCGCCACCGACAGCTTGTATTCCGCAGTTCGATCGGAGGCGTACGCATCTAGCACACCGGGGATGTGAAGCGGGATTCCTGCGCCCATCAGCACGTAGCCGACGCCCGCCAGCATCGCTCCGTAAATCGACGCAAGGTGCGGCATTTGCACTTTCTCGAGAAAATTGATGCCCACGGGATTCGAGTGACCTTCGCGGGCGAGAAAGACCTCGACGAAGTTGGCGACCATGCAAAGCTCGATCACTTTACGCGGTTCCACTCGCTGATGCATCGGCGCCGTGGGGTAGGGGGTGCCGCTCGGTTTGCCGCCCGCGACAAAATACTCCTGCCAGATACGGCGAGCCATTTCAGGGAAAGGAAATGCGTCCACTCCCTTGCGCATGCTGCCATCTTTGTCGCCATCGGCGAGACGGCGGGCAAATAGAGAATCCAGAGCCGTGCCGGAAACGACGCCGAGTTGGCCGAGGCGTGAAACGGCATTGGCAAGGCGCCAATTCGATACACCCACACCCATCCCGCCCTGGATGATCTTGGGAAGCTGGAGCATAGGAGAATTGTTTCACAAAAGCAGCTCCGGGCCATTTATTTATTCGCTTTGGGTCACTTGCCCGCGTGCTATTGCGAAAGCCAAAGATCAGTCCCAGGGCGTTTCTTTGAAAACCTCGGCCACTCCGGGAGAAAAAGCCAGATAGAGAACAATTGCCAGATTCAGAATCGAACTGACCTCCAGAGCCTGGGTCTGTACCGGTGTGAACTGGGTGTCGACTCCAGAGGCCCGGTCGGCGATGAGGTTGATCCCGGTCTTTAGCAAAGTCGCACCGGCAAGGAACATCGTGCCCCACCGTGCCAGCCAGAAGCGGGTCAGCCACTTCCACGCGACAATGGAGTAAACGATGCCGACCAGGAGAAACCCGATCATCAGGAAGTCCTGCGCCGACTGCTGGATCTGCTCGACCGACTCGAAATGACGAGGACGCTTGAAGAAGAAATCAGAATTCTCCTCCAGATAGGTGCCGACGGCCGAGTCGGGGAAGCTCCACAGGATGAAGGCGAGCAAGAGGAAAGCCAACGCCCGCACGACGAGGATGTACGTGATCAGTCGCAGCAGCAGGGGATCTTTCTTTTGCGGCGGCCGTTGGCGCTCGCGCAGGTGAGCCGGCATCTCCAGCGGCGGGGACACAATGCCTTTCATCTCTCCAGCCATGGGTTCATCTCCTCTTGCTGTGCCCGCACGCATCCGGCGCGGGCGGCACAAGACGTATCGAGAATCTGCAAGGAAGAGTAGCAGAGTCTGTGGCGGCGAGCCCCACGCATTCTGACGCCCACTGCGCATGACGTGATGGCCACTCTGAACATGGTTCGGCCCTTTCGGTGAGAGACGGGGACACCCTAGGGGGGTAGGGGGGTATACCCCCCATGCCCCCGCCACCCGCCGGGGTGTTTTCTCGAATTCCCTGCATTGAGGAGAGTTGCGGGCGCGGATCTACGCCAATGTCTCCGTTTTCAGGAAGTTGAATCTCAACATCTTGAAAAGAAGGAACCTGCAGCCGGTCAAGATTTGGGCCGGAGGCCGGAGTGCGCAGGGTGTGCATGTCTCTCAACAACGAGGGTAGCGAATTCGGAGAAATAATCTGCAACGGGTGGGACAAAAGCAGATTCTTCGCTCACCACCCCCAAACTCCGCCCCAAAGAGCAACGACCGCTCTTTGGGGACCCCGTGAAAAACGTTTGGGGCCCCGTTCGCTCAGAATGACAAGCTCTGTTTTGTTACGAGCTTTAGAGAAAGGACACTAGGGCCAATCAGGACAACTCTTGCGGCCACATCTGGGCACCATGCAACACGCGCAAGATGCGTACCGTTTTCCCTGCGATGCGGTAGGCAGCGATATACGGTGTGCGCCGAATGATCAGCTCGCGTGTGCCATCGATACGTCCGGGGCGGCCAATCTCCGGAAACTTCATCAGCTCTTCGACCTGCTGCCGGATGCGATCATCCACGGTAATTGCCGCCTGAGGACTATCTGCCTCAATGTAATCGAAAATCGCTTCGCGGTCGGCCTGGGCAAACCGGGACCATTCCAATCGCATCGGCTACTGCACCTTGCGCCGCGCCGCGGCACGGCGTTTGGCAAATCGCGCCTCCACCTTCTCGTGCGCGACAGCAGGTCGAGGATCATCCATCGCTTCCTGCACCTTGGCACGAAACCAAACATCGTGCGCAGCGGCATTGTTCGCTTGCGTAAACGGAAGCGCGCCTTCGTTGGCGGTCCGTGTCAGCAAGATGCGCACGGCATCGGAAACCGTGATGCCCTGCTCTTCGAGCACCGCCGCCGCGCGTTCTTTCACATCAGGATCGATCCGTGTCTGTACCAATGCATTCGCAGGCATAAAAAACATCTCCTCGTAAATTGTAATTCAATTGAATTACATGATCACTCGGTTCCTCCGCACACCGCAATCGGTTCCCATCGAACAGTCATGGCCAGTCCGAGAGCAAAGGCAGCAGCGATCGCGCAGGTGAGCCGGCATTTCCGTCGGCAGGGGCACGACGCCCTTTGTCGCTCCAGCAATCAATCTCGAGAGGGTCTCAAAAGTAAGCCGTGTAGAATGGCCGCATGAATCGGGCTACTCTGTGCGCTTTGGTCGTTCCTTTCCTGCTAGCTACGCACTCAGCCTTTGGTCAGTCTGCTTCGATTCACGAGGAGATTCAGCGAACCTACAACTTCCAGCCGCATCTGTTGAGCCACCAGGAGACCACCCAGAAGTCCGCTATGCTCGATCAGTTCTGGACGAAAGCAAAGTCAGAACCATCCATTTACATGCCCGCACTTCGTCAAGAGCTGGGTGACTTCAAGAACCCTCCCTTCTTTCTGTACGACGGCAGCATGCTTCTGCTCAGCCTCTCGAACACCCCAGCAGACCGAAAGGATGCACTTGCGGCAATGGCACACTGCGATCTGCGTGACGTGCAGACGAGGGATTACTTCTTGCAAGTGCATCGCATGGCCACCCTGAATGACGATACGACCGCAGCGGCGTTTCATGTTCTGGAGCGGCCAGATTTCAAGGTATTCATTCCGCAGCATGTACTTACCTTGGGGCAGGACTATGTCCTCGTCTACCTCCTGCTGCCAACCGATCATGACTACTGGCTACAAGCTGCCATAGATCGACTTCGAGCCGACCAGGATCAAACCGCGCAGAAAAGTCTGCTCTTGCTGCTTTGGTACGGACAGACCAACTCGGCGGACAGCAATTGCGATTTTCGCTAACAATGCAAAAGAACCCTCAGCCTCTCGCGTCTACGCCCAGCAACTCCTGCACCGCAAAGACAACATTCCCTTGAAGGAACGGGCGGAAGCGTTAGGCTCAAGCGAAG
>Ga0302324_100009991_pt1 | contig 19722 bp, 16 predicted proteins | sample Palsa_T0_1_FD_201949 | JGI IMG/M metagenome (GOLD analysis project Ga0302324, IMG submission 201949) | Peat permafrost microbial communities from Stordalen Mire near Abisko, Sweden - Palsa_T0_1 | ecosystem: Environmental > Terrestrial > Soil > Palsa > Peat permafrost | place: Sweden: Abisko...
CACGCTTGCAAGCCTCACTACCCTAGCCAACATGGCCACCGCATCGTCGATGTGGACCCAGTCGCGCAGCTCCTCTCCGGTGCCCCCCAGGTCAATCGAGTCGCGCTCCGACATGAGCTTGACGCCGCAATCCCAAAGAAGCTGCTTGCGCAAACCCTCACCGTAGACCGAAAAGAGCCGTAGCACCGCGCTCTGCAGCCCAAACACCTGCGAGTACTCCTGGCAGAGTTGCTCCATCATCAATTTATGATAGCCATAGGGTGATACCGGCATCGCCGGTCGCGATTCCTCGGCCGCTAGCCCCTTGGTGTCGCCGTATACCGCGGCGCTGGAGGCGACGACGAGTTTCGATCGCGGGGAATTGTTGCGCAGCCACTCCAATAGACGCGCCGTCGTATTGGTAGTTCGCGAGAAGTCTTCGAATGGCGCCTGCAGCGAGGCACCCACGGTCGAACCGCCGGCAAGATGAAATATAAAGTCCGCCGTACCGCGGTCCGCTGCGAGCTGGTCCAGGGCTTCGGCACCAATTTCAGAATTCGACCAATTCGAAAGACCCGCTTGCTGCCACATTTCGGCAGGCAAGTGGCCGTGGCCGATGCCGCAGACGATCAATCCCTGATCGCGAAGATGTACGGCAAGACGACGCCCGATGAAGCCCCTCGCGCCGGTGACCCACGCGACTTGCATCAATCAGCGCCGATGACCGATGAGCGCGGTGGGACGCATATCAGGCGCGCTCATCGGCGGTGAGTTCGCGCAGAACGCGCGCAGGGTTGCCGGCGGCAATGGTCCAGGCAGGAATGCTCTTCGTGATGACCGAGCAAGCGCCAATGACCGCGCCCTCACCGACACTCACCCCGCACAGGACGGAAACGTTGAAGCCCAGCCAAGCGCGATTTCCGATCCGCACCGGAGCAATCTTGATACCGGTCCAATTCTTGCGACCCTTGATCCACTCCTCGACATCCGTGATCCGCTCGCGCATGCGCAAACTGTGAGAGTGATGATCGACAATGGTAGAGCCCCAGGAAATCAAGACGTCGTCGCCGACCTCGACCCGTTCAGCAATCGACATCAGCCCGAGGCCAACGAACGATCGCGCGCCGATCGTCAGCGCGGCGCCGGGGCGCTCATAGAAGACCCGGCTTGCAAACAGCGAGTTCGCCCCGACGCTGATATCGTTTTGCGTTTTCGCCCTCAGCTTCCAAAAATCAACACGGCTGCCACTGCCGATGTGTATCGATCGATAGCGACCCCGGGTCCCCACGCGGGCGAGCGCGGACAGACAAGTCCTAATCACGCCTCACTCCCGGAGCCGAGCGCGCGCCTGTAATCACCGACTCGACGGCGCACCAGCGCGGCCCAGCTAAAGTGCTCGGCCATGCGGTTCGCCCCGACTTCGCCCAGGCGTTTTCGAATGGCAGGGTCGAGCAGTTGTGTCAGCACCGCCTGCAGCGAGGCTAGGTCATTGAGCTTATAGGTCACGCCGTTACCCTCGATACGCTCGATCGCGCGCAGCGTATCGTTGACGACGATCGGCAGTCCGCACGCGGCGGCATCGAGCATCGAAGTCGATTCCTGCGTAGGCCAAACGCCGACGTCTGCCGCCCGGTAATAGTTGACGAGCTCCCGGTGCGGCACGAATGGCAGGGCCACGCTCGATGCATGTGCGGCGATTGCTTCGCGCTGTACGCCATCCCCCAAAAATAAAGCCTTGACCTTCAAGCCTTTCAATCGCATCGATTCCGTCGCCTGCGACAATAACACCGGGTTTTTGGCCACGGTGAACTGACCCGTATAGATGAATAAAATCTCGTCGGGCTGCACGCCAAGCCGCTCGCGCATCAAGATCCTCTCGCGCACCTGCTCGTGCGTCGATATTGGGCTCAACAGATCCGTATCCACGCCCAGGGGAGCCACATCGATTTTTCGCGGTTGCACGCCAAAGAACCGGATTGCGACATCGGCACAATCTGATGTGGCGGCATAACACTTCTCCGTTTGCGTACTGACCAAACGTCCGGGGACCCACCGCGAAGCAAAATTGCGGATTCTCGCCGGCTCGATCCAGCGGGATTTGCGATTGGCGAGCGGAAATACCGAATGCGTCGTGTGCGCCGCGGTGAACAATTTGTATCCGAGAGGCACCTTCAGAATGGCCGCGTCGAGCGCGACCCAGCCAATTGACAAAAAAGACTGGACGACATCCGGCCGGATGCTCGCTAGTTTCTGCCGCAGTCCGACGAACCGGGGATAGCCTGCGATCTCGCGGTGGCGCAGACAATGCAGGTGAAAGCCGTCGTAGATTTCTTCCTGCCCCGCGCTCATAGTGGTCAAGTCGTCGAAATTCGCATAGCTACTCTGCTGCGATTTATCGAAGAAGTAATGCGGCATATCCATCGTCACGTAGTGAACTTCGACACCCTGGCGGGCCAAGTACCGCGGCAGCATATTGACGATGTAGCCCATACCTCGCGGGAACCAATAGCTTAGTAGCGCAACTCTCAACCGTCGGCTCCGTCGCGAACGCGTGACTGCATCAGCAGCTTTATTATATCAGTGCCGCCACCGAATCTGATCCAAGACAGGATCACGATCACCATCAGCAAGGCGTACGCCGGTAACCGCAATTCCAAGACTGGCAACTGATGTATCGAAGCACCGAAAATCAGCGCGCCCGCTATCGCAACCAATCCCGTCAGGCACACCCGGCGAAAGTCGGCGAGAGGAAATCCGCAGGCGACGAAGGTCACCAGGAAGTATACCCAGTAGTACAGGATCGCCAACCCGCCGAAGGCCCACACAACGGCCACTGCGTTTACGAATCGCGATAGACAGGCGATGAGTGAGATCGATATAAGCGTGAACGACGCTTCGAGCAAGAACGCCACGTTTTGCCTCCGGAATGAATCAAACGCGCGGTCGAGCCAGCAGGTTGCTGACAAGAGCAGCGCGGCACCGGATAACGCCTGCAAGTACGGTCCCGTACCGCGCCACTTCTCCGATAACACCGCCTCGGTCAATGCCGGCGCTTCGATCGCGAACGCTACGTAGGGAACCACCAGCACGACAAAAGTGGCCTCTACCAAGCCGGCTGCGAAGCGGCCAACGGCCTGCCGGGTTCCACGGCTCGCAATCCGAAAGAATACCGGTGAAACCGCGCTATAAACGAGGGAATTGGGCGCAAAAACGACTCGATAGGCAAGTCCGAAACGTCCCACAACCGCGGCACCGGCGCCGATCCCAAGAACGACCTGCACAAGTCGATCACGCATCGATGAGGCGAGCGCGTAGCCCACCATGTAAGTTGGAAATCTGCGGTATTTGCGCGCCACAACCCCCATCGCGCGCAGGGAAATCCGAATGCCGGCCGCCGGCCGCTTGAGGTGCAAAGTCAGCGTCGCAAGGCAGGCGGTTTGGAATCCGAGCGCGCAGACGAATCCCCAAATGAGCGCCGGCAGCTGACCCATCAGCCTTGCGAACGAGAGTTGCGCGATGACGGTCACCAGGCAGAACAGGAATTGCCCAAAGCCCATCAATAAAAACCGGCTGCTGCGGACGCACCAGCCGATGAGGCATCGTTGCAGCGCGCCGATGGCCGTTGCGGCCGCAAGACCGTAGCCGAAATCCCGTTCGATCCGCAGCCAGCGATCGGGGGCCCAATCGAACGTCCACGCAAGCAGCACCGCCGCAGCGATTAAAGCGGAGACTGCGATGGCAATGAGCATGACCAAAGCCGACAACGTTGCCGCAAGGGCGTCGCTGCGCGGCAGAACGATGGCAGAATCGTAGCGGACGCCCGCCAGCACGCTGATGACCGTGTACGCGCCAACAAATATGACGTATTCGCCATACATGCCGGGATCGAAAATCTTCGAATAGGCCGGCAACGAGCCGATGATGAGCAATTGCCCTGCGGCGGTCAGGGCACCCAAACCGGCTACCCGCGAGACTACGCTGAAAGCCATGTCGACGGATCAGGTGATCCAGTGAAGTTTATGCTTGAGAACCCGGAAGAGATCGAGTCCCGGCCCGAATGCCCAGTGATTTTGTAAATTGGGATAGTCGCGGTAACGCTTCTTCGGCGCGGCCATGATCGCATCGAACTCTTCGCGGGAGATCCCCAATTTCTTCGCCACGAATGTCTTGTCGGGCTCCACCCATTCGAGCGGATATGGCGGCGCGGATATCTCCTTCAGCGCCTCATCCCGGGTCATCTGCCCACTGCACACCAAAGTTGAAAGATGCATCCGCCGTTTGTCGTAGCCGAATTTGTGCGGCAGTATCCACCCCTGATAGAAACGCGTATACACCGACTCGTAGTGCTTGCCGCCATAATCCTCCCAGCCGTAATTCTCCAGCAGCATGCGCTTTGCAAATTGCTTGTCGTAGTCCAGGTAGTCGAGTAAAAACACGTTCTTCGGGCGATGCAGAACGATGTTCAGCACGAGAGTCGTAACCGGAATCAGCGGAAAGTGTTGCAGCCGCTTGCCGGTGAACTGCTTGTAAACACTTTTGATATAGCGGCCGTCCAGATGCCCCTGCGACCACTCGCGCACGTGTATGCCTTCGGTGCGAAAGTTTATGCCGTTAATGCAATAGCCGATCCCATGCTTCGCGGTGGCGCCGTAAAACGACGCGACAATGGCGTGATCGGAGGGAATCTCCGAGTCCGGAGTGGAAGCACGCAAAAACGCGAGCTGCAGCTCACGGAATTCCTTCCAGTTAAGGACAACGGTCGACAGATCGATGTGCAGGGGATCCAGAATCCGCTTGATGTTGCCTACTGCCTTTTCGGAATTCCAGCCGTTGTCCACGTGCACGGCGAGAGGCCGCAGCCCCAGTTCCTTGACCTTGATCGCAACGAAGCTCGAATCTACGCCGCCGCTGACGCCGATTACGCAGTCGTAGTCTTTGCCGTGGCCACGTCTTTTCATCTCCTCAACGAGCACCGCAAGCCGTCGCGAGCGCTCCGCGAGTGGCAGTGCATAAAATTCTGACCGCGCAAACCAGCTGGTGCAGTGATTGCACGATCCGTTCGCATCGAACACGATATCCGGGTCACTCGTGTCCATGACGCAGCGGCTGCAGATTTGATACGGTTCTGTCATTGCATTGAGCCTTTGGGCGCATCGATCAATGCTGCAATCTCCTGGGGTCGAGGATAGCTAATGAGCGGCGCCTTGTGCTTGCCGTGCAGGACAAACATCGTGCCGGCGGCGGCAGCGGCGACACCGCTCGAGCGCAAAAGCTGCCGGAGGTCATCCAGACTGCCGGCGCCACCGCAGGCGATCACGGGGATTTTCACCGCCGCGCTGATTTCTTTCATCAGCGTCAGGTCATATCCGGTGCGCGTGCCTTCAAGGTCGACCGATTGAACGAATAGCTCGCCGGCGCCGTAACCTTCCATCTGCAGCGCATAGGCGAGCGGCTCGATGCCGGTGTTGCGGGTTGCGCTGCACGTCCAGACCTCGCGGCGCCCCAAGAACGTCTTGCGGACGTCGACAGAAACCACGACGCTCTGGGCGCCGAAAATTGCCGCCGCCGCGGCTATCAACTGTCCGTCGGCAGCCGCCGTGCTTATAACTACCTTTTCGATGCCAATGGAAAGTATCCGCCGTACCTGTTCCACGGACTTGATGCCCCCGCCATAGGACAAGGGCATAAATGCCTCGGACGCGAATTCCTCGATCAACGCGTAGTCGGGTTCGCGACCCTCGAGCGTTGCTTTGATATCGACAACAATGAGCTCGTCGCATTCCAGGTCATTAAATATTTTTACGGCGTTAATAGGATCGCCAAGGTACTGCGGGTCCTTGAAGCGACGCGTCTTGAACAATTCACCGCCGGCGAACTGCAGGCACGGAATCACGCGTGGACGCAGCGAGTTCATACGGTGGAGAAGTTCCTCAGAAGCTGAAGTCCGAAGCGATGGCTCTTCTCCGGATGAAACTGCACGCCCGCGATATTGCCGCCTGTGACGGCCGCGGAGAACTCGCCGCCGTAATTGCAGGTCGCCAGTGAATTGGCGGCCGATGCGCAGATTACGCGGAAAGAGTGCACAAAATAAAACCGGCACTCATGCAAAAGGTTCTTCGCCAGGGGATGCCGCGGCGCCAGCCAATTTACGGTGTTCCAGCCCATGTGCGGAATTCGCAATCCCGCAGCCGGCGGAAACCGTCGGGTATGAGCCTGGATCAACCCGAGGCCCGCGAGATTGCCCTCCTCGCTTCCCAAGGTCAGCATTTGCATGCCGACGCAAATTCCCAGCAGCGGACGTCCGGATCCCGCAAATTCGAGCACCGAGTCACGCAGCCCGGAACGCTCGAGCGCATGTACGCAAGCATCGAAAGCACCGATGCCGGGCAGGATCAAACGCGTCGCCTTCGCGAGCGACTCCGGCGTCGATACGACATCGACCTCCACGCGCAGCTTGCGAAACATGTTGCATATTGACCCGGTATTGCCAATACCGTAGTTCACGATGCTTACGTCTGCCACTGCGCTTGACCGCGGGAGATATCATGCATCAGACCGGTCGAGAGCAATACCAGCAGCGGTATGAAAAGCAGCCCCCCTGAAAGAAATGCCGTGAACGCAGAGGTCACCTGCAACTGAAACAACCCGTACATACAGCTGCCGAGCAGTGCCACAGCAAGCGGCGTCTTACCGGCGCTCGTCACGAAGATGTCGACGCCCTTGACAACAAAGCCTACGACCAAGGACATGACGACTACACCAGCATAGGAGAAATCCACCCAGGCGTCGCCAATGAAAAATGAGTCGAAAGTAGCACCGTCGGAGCCAAAGAAACTTGCTACCCGGGTATGCGCCGACACCAGATCGCCACTACCGAACAGCAGGTGGACAAGACCGATATTCATTCCCCAGGTATGCGGTAAGTAGTGCGGGTAGTCGTAAAATGTCTGATAAATCACTTCATTATTGACTTCGAAGAAGCGATAGCCGAGCCATGTGACCATGCCGACAGAATCAAGCTCCGGTATCGCGATGATCGCGCCAATCACCGCGCCGACCAGAACGACGAGCACGAAAACCAGAATTCGGCCGATTCCAACTTCGAGCCGTCGCATCGCCTGAAACACCACCATGAGCTGTAGGATATAAACGAGCCACGGAACCTTGTGAAAAGTGCCCAATTTTCCGGCAAACACCGCGATGCCGAGCAGCACCCCGATTGCGACCAGATAGCGTTGCTTGCTGACCAAGCCTTTGACGAGCAGCAGAAAGCTCAAAAACGGGGCGATGGAGGCGATGAGCGTCTGGTAAAGGTAGCCACCCTGGCCGCTAAGTTCGGCGCGGAATTTCTGCTTCTCCAGCGCCGATTGGAGCGAAATAAAGGCGCGGATCTGCGAGGGCTTTCCCATGCCGAAAAACATCACCAAAATGAACAACGCCACCAGAACCGCAATCACGGCGAGCAATTGATCGGCGCTGCCGTTATCCGTAAGCACGGCAGTTCTCCAACCGCGAATTACTCGATCCGACTGTGTCGCAAGCGCAGGCGCGGTCGCGCGCGCCAATTCAATGCCCACCACGACCCCGACCCACATGACGATGAGACTCGCGGTGACCGCAGCGCGCGCATCGGGCACCGTATCGGCACCGACGAAATAAATGATGTTACCTACCCCGTACAGCACGAAAAAGGAGAGCAGCATGAGCGGAACCAGCAGCAGGCGCGGTGGCTCGCGCTTCCAGATGTACAGCGCAATGCCGACGAGACAAAGCGCATGCAGGTAGTCTAGAGGCAACACGATCGAGGCTAGGCAGCGTGACGCTGCGCGCGGTGCTGGCGCGAGCGGGCCCAAATGCCGCCAACCAGGAAGCCGAAAACGAAGCCCAGGAAAACGATCAATGGCTTGTTCGGACTGTCACGATCCTTGGGATCGCGGACCACCGCCGGATCCAATATCTTGAACGCGTAAGCGTCGCGGGTGCGCGCGAGCATGGCATTCTTAAGCTCGGTCTCCATTAGCTTGTACACCGCGGAGCGCACTTCCACCACCGTCGTCTCGGCGGATTCGGCCTTCAGATAATCAAGACTGCGTGTGAGCTCCGCGATGGCTCTTTGGCGTAGCGCGTCATCGGCCTCGGCTATCAGTGCGTTCGCCCACTGTGCAGCGGCCACCCGATCGCTCCAGATAATCGCTACGGTGACGATCCCCGTACGTCGATCCTCTGCAATCTGCCGGACCTTGAGGTTGAACTTGCTGACGGCTTCAGCCATCGTCGGCGGCTCACCGCGCCACTGGCCGCGCTTCGCATCCCAGCGCTTCGCAAACAGGATCGGCACGAGCCCATGGCGCTGGATAAACTGTGCTGTAAACGCGCGTGAACGCAGGTACTCGAGCATCTCGTCCGATTTTTTCCCACTGCCACCCAGATTGATTCCAGCTAACGCGGCGAGGCCTCCGAGCTGTCCGCCCAGATCGCTCAGGCCGCTTGAGCTGTCCGCCGGTGAAAAGACCACTTCAGAGCGGTACATGGGCGTCAGCGCGAAGGATAGCGCTCCCGCCGCTATGGCACCAACGATACTGCAGGTCGCTATCAGCGCAATGTTGCGCCAGACAAAACTCCACATCCTCGCCAGGCTGATTTCGCGGCGCGGAAATTCGGTGGACTCGTTCATAGATGTAACTCACAAAGATCGCAGATCGCCTCGACTATTCGCTCGGCTGCATGCCCCGACCCGAAAGGGCCGTTATTGGCGCTCGCTGGCCGATCGAAAAGCCGCTTGGGACGTTGTGCCAGCGCACTCAGTATTTCCAGCAGCCGTGCGCCGTCGCTGCCCGCGATGCGGTTGGCGTCATCCTGAAGGGTCTCGAGCCATTCGGTCTCATCGCGGAGTGTCACGCAAGGGCAATTGAGAAAAAATGCCTCCTTCTGCAGACCCCCGGAATCAGTGAGAACCCAGTTTGCGCCTTGAATCAAGGCCAGCATCTGAAGATAGCCGAGCGGAGGGGTTAGCATGAGGTTTGCGGCGGGTCGCCAGTCGGACAGATCGGACTGTAAAACCGCAGCCGTGCGTGGATGCATTGGAAAAACGATCCGCCCAAAGCGCTCGGCCGCATCGTTGATGGCCTGCAACAACGCCCTGAGCTCGTGGGCGGCGGTATTTTCCGCGCGGTGAACCGTCACAATTCCGTATTCGCCCGCCGCGAGCTTAAGGTCAGCGAGGATCGCCGAGCGGCTCTGCGTCACCTGTGAATTGAATAACACCGCGTCGTACATCACGTCCCCCGTCAACAAGGCTCTCGCTTGCAATCCTTCGGTCGCAAGATTCGCGATCGCGGTCTGGGTCGGAGCGAACAGCACTTCGGATAAATGATCGGTCGTGATGCGATTCAACTCTTCGGGCATGCGGCGGTTGAAGCTGCGCAATCCCGCTTCGACATGCGCCACCGGGATGTGCAATTTCGCCGCCGCAAGCGCACCGGCAAGAGTGGAATTTGTGTCACCGTACACGATCACGGCGTCCGGCCGGGATTCAAGCAGATACCCTTCGATGGCTTCGAGCATGCGCGCGGTCTGGCGCCCCTGCGGCCCGGATCCGACTCCGAAATTGACAGTGGGCGCCGGGATGTCCAGTTCCTCAAAGAAAATTTTGGACATGGCGTCGTCGTAATGTTGCCCGGTGTGCACGATCCGATCATCGATCTTCAGCCGTGCCCGCTTCATCGCGCGCGACACCGGCGAGAGCTTTACGAATTGCGGGCGCGCTCCAACAATACTCACCGTGCGAATGATGCGCGCGCAATTCGCTTGCACTAGACCGCTCCATCGACAGAACAGATACCATCGCGAAGCACGTAGAGTTGTCCGCTCGCCTCGCAGCGCGCGCGCGCATTGCCTTGCAGCGGAAGATCCAATCGCTGGCCGTTGCGGCTCATCCAGCCGATTTGCCGTGCAGCTACGCCAACCATCAGGGCGTACGATGCGACATCGCGGTTGACCAACGCGCCTGCGCCGATGAAGGCGTACTCGCCAATAGTTGTTCCACAGATGATGGTGCAGTTGGCACCGAGGGTCGCGCCGCGCTTGACGAGCGTGTCGCGATATTCGTCCTTGCGGCTGACGGCGGCGCGCGGATTGTAGACGTTGGTGAATACCATGCTCGGTCCGCAGAAGACGTCGTCCTCCAATGTCACGTTGTCGTATACCGAGACGTTGTTCTGGATCTTGACGTTGTTGCCAATCGCCACGTGATTGCCAATGAAGACGTTCTGGCCGAAGGAACAGCGCATGCCAATCCGCGCTCCAGCGCAGATGTGAGTCCAATGCCAGACGCGGCTGTCATCACCAATAGTGGCACCCGGATCAACGATTGCGGTCGGATGTACGGTGACACCCATGTCAGTACTCCAACGGCAACGCGACACGTCGGCCATCCCGCGCCGAAAGATAGGTGGCGATCAGCACTTCGAGGGAGCGCAAACCCTCGCGCCCATCGGTCTCGGCTTCTGCCTCGCCGCGCAGCGTACGAATGACATTGTCGTAGTAGAGGGGATGCCCGAAGCCATACACTGAAGTCGTCAGGTAGCTTGCGTCCTTGACGTGCACATCGTGATCATCCGGTTCTGCGAATTCCCAGTGTTGGATATCGTTCACGGCCACACCGCCGATGCGCACCGTGCCTTTTTCACCGAGTACGGTGATCGAGCCCTCGTAGTTCTTGGGGTAAGCGAGCATCGTCACGTTCATTGAACCCAATGCGCCGGATCGCCAGCGAATGCCGACGACCGCGCTGTCCTCGACCTGGATGTCGCGCGCGAGTGTCGCCGTATAAGCCTGCACGCTTTCGACCGGACCGATCAGCCAGTCCACCAGATCCACGTAGTGACTCGCCTGATTCATGAGCGCGCCGCCGTCGAACTCCCAAGTGCCGCGCCATTTCGCGCTGTTGTAGTAGTCCTGCGGCCGGCTCCAGAACACATTCAGATTGACCATGTAGATGCGGCCGAAGCGTTTGCGTTCGACCGCGCGCTTGAGCAACTGCAAGGTGGCATTGCGGCGGTTCTGCTTGACGACAAACAGGCGAACGTTGGCGGCATCGCAGGCTTCGACCATCCGCTTGCCATCCGCCCAGCGTGTTGCCATGGGCTTCTCCGTGATGACATGCACTCCCGCTGCGGCGATCTGGATCGTCTGTGCCGGATGCTGGCCACTCGGCGTACACAGCACGACGACGTCGGCCCCGGCCTCTAAGAGCAGGCTCGCCAGAGATTCGAAGCCGCGGGCACCGGTACGCTTGACCGCCGCTTCGAGCGCCCCAGGATCCGTATCACATACGGCGATGAGCTCGATCCGCTCACGGTGCGACTCGATAGCTTCGAAGTGCTTCTGCGCGATGCGTCCGCAGCCAACGAGCGCGATTCGAATCTTGCGTTCTTTGATGGGACCGTGCGTATTAGTCATCACCGTGCGCTCCGCACCAATACTTGAGTGTCTGCCTGGCATCCGGCAGCCTGCCGCGTCACGTGCAGCGCGCACGCGAGGCGGGCCTCACCGGCCGCATCCTGTGTTGGAACGGGCGATCGCGACAGTCGACCAGGGGGCGATTCGTAAGCGCCAGACAAATCCTTCATGTTTCCCCGCAGATTGGATGAAGTCTCAGATTCGTGCACACCACGAGTGTCGCGCCGTGCCATACGGCACCCAGACGCACCCTTGCGGCTTGTGGCGCGCGCGTATTTATGGCGGCGCATGTGATTCCGCTTCGCGGCGCAACTGCTCGATCTCGGCACGCAGCATCGCGTACTCGTCGAGCTTGCTATGCAGAAACCGCACTGTCAGGCTCGCCTTCTCCTCGATGCCACGCGGTGTCAAGAGATACTTGTACGCAAGCTTGTTGTGGCTGTTCTTGAAATGGCTCGCCTTGACCCATCCTTTGCGGATCAGGGCCTTCAGGCAATAGTTGACCTTGCCCAGGCTGATTCCGAACTCGCGGGCGACATCGCGCTGGCTCACCTTGGGGTTCGCCTCGAGGAGCCGCATCAGCTTGTAGCGCAATTCATCGGCGAGCATCTGCGCCACGCTAGCGTGCCCCGCGCTGTGAGCTGGACGGATGAGCCTTGCAGTCAAAGGCGCAGCGGCCTGCACAGCTCAACTGTACGGCCATAAGCTCAGGAGCGGCGAGTGCGGCGGCGGCCCGCCGCCGATCGGGTGACGGACGCGCGCCATGCAGGCACCTGAGTCGAACGCTTAAGGCGCCTGCGTGGAAGCGCATCTGCAGGCACATGGGCGCCGCAGCTCACCGCAAATCTCGACCCGCGCTCAACTCTGCGGTCTGCCGGCAGCGATGCGTTCATACATTGAACGCAGGGTAGTCGGTCATGTCGCAGGCTGTCAATGCTCCATCCCTGGATGCTCGCTGGCTCAGAACGTATGCACGGCCGCGGCGGAAATAGCGATGTTGTAGATGATCTGCGTCACAGCTGACCACAGCGGCAGAGCGGGCAGCCGTTCGGTATCAAGCGGTACGACGATCGTGTCGCCAGGCTTGATCTGTACCGAGGTGCTGCTGAACCATCGATTCCCCTCGTTCGAAATTACGTTGCCGTCGGCGCGCACGACGTAAATCCTGCCGCGATCCGCCCGGCGAGAGGCGCCACCACTCAAGTTGATGTAGTCATCCCGGGAAAGCCCGGGGCGGAACAGATGCGAGGTCGCGTTCTGCACCTCTCCGATGACCGTCACTTCTTGCTGGAACTGCGGAATGACGAGTTGGTCGCCGTTGCGCAAGATGACGTCAGAGGGTGAGCCTTGCGGCGAGCGCAGCAGCCGTGGCAGATCGATTACGAGGCGCCCGACGGCTTGGGTCGTGCGCACCTGAGAAAGCAACGACTGCCCGACCGTCAGAGACGTAGCCGCCCCGGCCTGGTTTGCGGCGGCACCTTGCAGCGCAAGCGTGATGAGATCGTTCTGCAGGCGCCGCGCCAACAGGTCGATTTCCTTTTGCTCGCGCTTCTTGAGCTCCTCGCGCGTGAAAGCGCTGCCTTCCGCGAAGGCATATGGGGTCAGGCCGCCGGCGCGCGCCAGCACCGACTTCAAAGTCTCACCACGCTTGATGGCGTAATTGCCGGGGAAACGCACCTGGCCCAACAGGGTGACGATTTCCTGCTCGCCCCATGCGGGCACTTCTTTAATGCTCAGATCATCGAAGGGCTGCAGCAGAATGTTGGCCTTCGGATCGCCGCGCAGCACAGCCGCCAGATCCACGTCGATAAGTTCAGTGCCGCGAGTCTCACCGTCGATGACCTTGTAGCGCGTAAGCTCCGCCTGACCGCTGTAAGCGGCGTCCGTCAAGGTTCCGCCGGCGCGGATGAGATCGCGAACGGTCATGCCAGGCTCGAGCGGATAGTCACCCGGCGCCTTGGTTCGGCCGTCGATGTGGACCACCTGCGTCGGCTGATCAATGCTCGCCTGCAGCCGCAACTCATCGAGTAACGGTTTGATGATCCGCTCGCGGCCGGACTCCAGGTCAAATACGGTGATCCGATCACGGGGCGCCAATAAAATGTCGGCCTTCGAACCCGGCGCATCAAGGGCCGCCGCCAGATCGGCGGAGAGCACGGCAATTTTTCGGTCAGGAAGCTGCCGGCGCACAAGCACGTAGTGAACGTCGGCGTTCGGCTGCAAGTCATCAAGCGAGCGGATGACGTCCGAGAGTCGCAGTCCGTGGGTGTACGCGTAAGAGGTGGGGGCATACACATACCCCTGTACGACGACGCCGGAATCCAAAGTCGGACGCAACCGCGCGACGTGCAGCAGGTCGCCGTTGCGTAGGTGTTGGGCCGCGCCCTTCGCCACGGACAAATCGACCGGAACGACAACGCGATGCAGGCTTTCGTCGATGCGCGTGAGTGACGCCTTTGCGGTGTCGGCGTCAGGCTTGAGTCCTCCGGCGAGCTGCACCACGGTCGGCACGCTCGTCTCGCCCTTGATTTCATAGATCGCCGGGCGCTGCACCTCGCCATCGACGCTCACCGTCGCACCCACCGGCGGAATGAACACGACGTCGCCGGGCAAGAGCTTCGCATCATCCGTCGTGTCGCCGCGAATGAGCATGTCGTACAGATCGAGTGTGCGGACGATGGCGCCCTGCCGTTTCAACTCGATGTTGCGCAACGAGCCGGCGGTCTGAACGCCACCGGCCGCAAACAGTCCCGAGGTGATCGTGCCAAGTCCGCTGATTACGTAGGATCCGGGCCGCCGGACGGCGCCGAGCACGAATATCCGAATCGTCCGGGTCTGACCCATCGAGACACTGGCGCGCACGCCCATCAGCTGGTGTTCAACCCGTTCCTCGATCGCTTGCTTGACGCTGGTGAAGAGCTGTCCGCCGACGCTGATTGGGCCCAACTCCGGAAAACTCACCCGCCCGTCGCGGCCGACGGGGAGCGTCAAGGTCCGGTTCTGGGTGCCGTAGAGCTGAACGCCGAGCTCATCCCCGGGCCCGACAATGTAATCGGCGGGCACCGGAACGTTGGTGACTGCCTGGAAGGACTGCGGTGCTCGATTGAAGAGATCGTAGCCGAAGGGCTTCAGGGCCTCCGCACCGTACTTCTTCAGCGGCAAACGCGTGATCCGCACCTCAAGCTTTTGAAATGCGGGCTCAACCTGCAGGCGTAAGGTCGCCTGATCCTCGGTCAGCCCCAGCAGCGGGATGCCGACAAAGCCGGGCAGGTACAAAATGCCGTCATGCGAGAGCTGGTAAGGGTTTCTCGAGCGAACAAGATCGATCAGCTTCTCAAGGTCGTGCCTTTCCTTGTCCGTGAGTTCAGCCCGCGGCTGGGCCGCCCGGTCCTGCCCGTTCGATCCGGCGGTTGCCGCTTGCTGGCCGGGCCCAGGCAGCGGCACCGCGGTCGCGTCCGCGCTGTCGAGCGTCGTTCCCCCCGTCACGCCTTGGCTTAGCTCGCCAGGGGAGGCGTTCTGACCGTTCTGCTGATTCTGGCCCGGCTGCGTTTTCACGCGCTTGGCCAAGTGAAAATCGATCTCGATAATGACCGAGTCATCCGGCTTCATCACCGGAATCAGCGGCTCGAAGTCCTCGCCGTTTTCTTCGGCGCGCTTTTGACGCTCCTGCTCGGTCTGAAACGGCTGACGATCGATGTCCTGATTGGAGCCGTTTCTCTGCGTGGAGCCGCCGAGGCCTCCGCCCAGCAAGCCGCCGAGGCCAGAAGCGCCGCCCGCGCCGCCCGTGACCTGCTGCATGATCTGCTGCTGCTGGTCCGGGGACATGTTTTTGTAGATTTCGAGCGCTTCGGGCGGCACCGTCTGCGCCTGCGTGACCTCGAGCGCGCTCGTGAAGAGGAGCGGCAGAGCGAGTCCAGCCCAGAGCACAGTCAGCCATCGCTTCAAACGCATTACAGTCCTTCTGGTGCCATCGCCCTTGCGGGTCTTCTACGTGCCTTGCGCGCGTATCCTTCATTCACAGTGCGCGCGTTCGTTCGCGCGCTGCAACCATCGTGTTGCTTCACTGCCACTACAGCGCACGCGCACCCCGAGTCGTTGCGACGCGGCGCGCAATCATACGTGTCCGCCTGCGAGCATCGCAACGACGACGGCTTTTTTCTCGTGGCAAGGCGGCCCGCTCACCGCTATTCTGCTGCGGGTTTGCCGCCATACGTTGCGCTAAGAGCATGAAGAAAGCCGTTTCGATCACCGCCTGGCTGCTCCTGGCCTGCAGTTCGACTGCTGTGGGTCGCGGTGTAACCCCGTACCTGCCGCTCAACCTTGAGCCGGAGATCGAGCGCGAGATCGAGCGCGTGCTCATTCTCGGCGACAAGCCGGTGATGAAGCGGCCGATCCCTGCAGCCTTGGTGCTCGACGCGTTGCCGAAAGCCTGCGCGGTGGATCCGGTGCTGTGCGAACGGGTGCGCCGCTTCCTCGCGCGCTATACGCACAATGCCGGCGTCAGCTACGCAAGCGCTGAGGTCGCAGCATCAGGCGGCGCCAACAGTCCCATTCCCAACGAGCATGGGCTCAAGACCGGGGATCATTGGGACGCGGACGGCGCGGTGTACTACCAGCCGAGCGATTACGCGCTCGTGAGCGTCGGCGGCATTGCGCATAAAGGCGCATCAGAGCCGACTGGATCGGTCATCAGTTTGGGCTTTGATCGCGCGCAGCTTGATATCGGATACCTCGATCACTGGCTCTCGCCGATGACCGACGATTCGATGCTCATCAGTACAAACGCGCCGACCATGCCCTCCGTCACCCTGTCGAACTATCTGCCCTTTACGCGCCTCGGCATCGAGTACGAGCTATTTCTCGCGCGTATGTCCGAGACCGACCACATCCTCTTCAAGAATCAACTGACCAGCGGTCGTCCGCTGTTTGCAGGTTTTCACCTGTCGATGGAACCGGTGAGCGGCTGGTCGCTCGGATTCAATCGGATTCTGCAGTATGGTGGCGGCGGCTACGGCGGAACGTCGGCCAAGGAGATCTTCAAGGCCTTCTTTGACCCGACCGCGGCGCAGAACCCGGGTGCCAACCCGGCAACTGACGACACCGCGTTCGGCAACCAGGAGGCTTCACTCACGAGCCAGTTCATCTACCCCGGCAAAGTGCCATTCACGGTCTATGCCGAGTACGCCGGCGAAGACACCTCGCGCGGCCGATGGTATCTGCTCGGCAACACAGCCGAGTCAATCGGCATTCACTTTCCAAGGCTCTTCAACCGCTTCGAATTCACCTACGAGATTACGGACTTTCAAAACCTCTGGTACGTCCACACGATCTACCAGGATGGCCTCGTGAATCGTGGCTTCGTGACCGGCAACTGGTTTGGCGATGATCGTAAGTTTGGCGATGGGGTGGGCGGCCAGACGAACATGGTGCGCATCGGCTGGGAGCCCTCCTTCGGCGGGCAGTTTAGCGCCCGATACCGAACGCTCAGCAACGCCAGCTACTCAGGAGTGCAGTATTTCCACGCCAATGAACTCACCTTTGAATACGCGCGTCCCTGGCAGCACTCAACCGTCGGCGCCTCGATCGACGCGGGCCGCGATGTCTTCGGGCAGCATTACGAGCGGCTGTCTGGTTTCATGCGCTTTGGAGATGAGGCGACCGGCGCGGTTGCGGCGGATGATGAGGAGAGCTCGCTTGCAAATGATATTCCCGAGGGCCTCGAGACCTTCTTCGATGCAGGGATGAACGCAAATCGGGTACTCGTCGATCTTTCCGATTCGATTCCGCGCACCGACACCGGAGCGAACATTGCGCCGCATCTCGCCGTCGGTGCCCGGCGTGCGGTCTCGGATCATCAGGACCTCGGCACCCGCTTGGAGCTCGATGAGATCGATCACCATCCGCTCGTCGGCATACGCCTCATCGACTATCGATATCGCTTCAACGGCCCGCTCGCCGTCAGCGGCTTCCTGGGTGCGGCCCGTTACGCGCTGGCGACTCCTGCGACCGGATTTTATCTGGGCAGCGGCGTGCAGTACCGCAATCTGCTGCCGGGCTGGGATCTCGGCATGGATCTGCGCTATGCGGTCAAGGTCGCCCGCGACCATCTCTTGCCGAGCGATCCGACCGGTCCGCGTCCCGACAGCTTCTACGACATCACCAGCGCAACTTTGTATCTGAGCCATCGCTTCTAGAGAAAGCGGCGGCAGAGTTCCTCAAAGGGTGAGTCGTTCGGAAAGCGGCCGTTCTTATCGAAATGGGGCACGCCGTGCATCATCTGTTGCCACAGGTGTACGGCGCGGCTCTGCGGCGTCCAGAGCGGTTGGGCCGCGGCACGGCTCGCGAACATGTCGCGCCAGTTCTCGCAGCGCAGCGGGTAGAAGTGCGCGACCGGCTGGGCCTTATCGATATAGCCCAGATGCCGCACGGCCTGAGTGAGACCCTTGGGACCGAATTCCCCCCAACGCACGCGATCGCGCCGGTTGCCCGCGAAGTAGCGTCGCCGCAGCTTGCGCAGCCGCATTCCCACACTGTCGTACGGCAGGAGCCGATTTGGACCCTCGCAGCAAGCGTCGAGCCAAACCGCAAGCTCGTGACCGGGGGGAAGTCCCAACACTGCGTTGTTAATATAGCGCGCGTCCTGCCAGCCGAAGATTTCGGCCTGCGGATAGACAAGTGGCGCGAGGCAAACGACATCCGCATCCGCCCAAATGCCACCGCGCTCCTTCAGCAGCCGGTAACGAAACCAGTCGCTGAAGGAGCCGAGCGAGCCGGTGCGTCGATGCCTGAAGAGCAGTGCGCGTGGCAGGATCTCTGCGGCCGGCATGAGCCGAACGCCGGCCGGGATCGATGCCGGTGCATCGTAGACGTAAAGATCAAGAGGATGGCCCTGGGCGAGAAATGAGGCCATGCACAGCCTCTCGATGCGCGACAGCGACGCGCCATGCCAGAACATTTGAACTCTCAGCAGCTCCTGGGCGGATGCCGCGCCTCGCATGGCTCAGGAATGCTGAATCAGCGCCTGTAGAAGTCGGCGACGGCGTCGACCACGTACTGCTGCTGAGCTTCCTCAAGCTCCGGATAAATTGGCAGTGCAACGCTCTCCTCGGCCGCGCGTTCCGACTCGGGGAACTGCCCCGGCGCATGACCAAGGTAGGCGAAGCACTTCTGCAGATGCAGCGGCACGGGATAGTAGACCTCCGTCCCGACTCCGGCGGCCATGAGATGCTGGCGCAGCGGGTTCCTGTCGCGCACCCGTAGCACGTACTGGTTGTAGATGTGGCGGCCGGCCGCTGCGCGCACGGGCGTCTGGACGGCGCCCCCCAAATCGGCGCGCGCAAAAGCGGCATCGTAGAACGCCGCGTTCTTCTGGCGCGCGGCGGTCCAGCCATCAAGGTAGGCAAGCTTCACATTGAGTACCGCCGCCTGTATCTCATCGATGCGGAAATTTCCGCCGATGAAGGCGTGGTAATACTTGGGCTTGCCGCCGTGCACGCGCAGGATATCGAGCCGCTCAGCGAGCCCCTGCTCGTTCGCGACGCACATGCCCGCATCGCCGAAGGCGCCCAGATTCTTGGTCGGGAAGAACGACAGGCAGCCGATGTCGCCAAAGCTGCCGGCGCGCTTGCCCGCGTCATCCTCAGCGCCGATCGCTTGCGCCGCGTCCTCGATCACATGCAGCCCGAGGCGTTGCGCTGTGACCATGAGCGCCTGCATGTCGCACAGCTGACCGTATAAATGTACCGGCATCAAAGCTTTGATGCGGCCGCCGGTGCGGCGGTTCACCCATGCGCCATCGCGCAGTTCACAGCTGTCTTCAATCAGCGCTTCCAGTGCGCGCGGCGAAATGTTGAACGTATCCGGATCGATATCGCAGAACAGCGGCCGCGCTCCGGTGCGCGCGATCGTGCCGGCGGTGGCGAAGAATGTGTAGGGGCTCGTGATGACTTCATCGCCGGCGCCGATTTCGAGCGCCATCAAGGCGACGAGGAGCGCGTCGGTTCCCGAGGAGACGCCGATGCCGTAGCGACACTGCGAATACGCCGCCACTTTCGTCTCAAGCTCGCGCACCGCCGGCCCGAGAATAAAATTCTGACTCGCACAGACCTTTTCGATGGCCGCCTGGATCTGCGACTTCAGTCCCCGATATTGCACCTTCAGATCAAGCAGTGGCACCTGCATCGCCGGTGCCGGGTTAGTCAGTCTAAGCGGCATGAGACCTCCACGAGCGATCAGGGACGACAATCATAGTAATCGCAGAACCATTCAACGAAACGCCGCACG
>Ga0302324_100009992_pt1 | contig 19722 bp, 13 predicted proteins | sample Palsa_T0_1_FD_201949 | JGI IMG/M metagenome (GOLD analysis project Ga0302324, IMG submission 201949) | Peat permafrost microbial communities from Stordalen Mire near Abisko, Sweden - Palsa_T0_1 | ecosystem: Environmental > Terrestrial > Soil > Palsa > Peat permafrost | place: Sweden: Abisko...
TCATCACTTGTTTCAGCGACCGCTTCAAGGCGGTGTCGGTGGGTGCGGGAATTTCGGACTGGATGACCTATTACGTGAATACCGATATTCATCCGTTCACGCGGCAATATCTGAAGGCCACACCGTGGGAGGATCCGGAGATTTACCGGAAGACGTCGCCCATTACGTATGTAAATCAGGCGCAGACGCCGACACTGATTCAGCAAGGGGATCAGGATAAGAGGGTACCGCCGCCGAATTCCTATGAGTTGTATCAGGCGCTTAAGGACCGGGGAATTCCCGTGAAGCTGTATTTTTATAAAGGCTTCGGACACGCCATCAATAAGCCGAAACAACAGCGGTCACTGATGGAGCAGAACTATGAGTGGTTCAGCAAATATATCTGGAACGAGGAAGTGACCGCGCAATAAGAAGCGGGTCGGCTAATTGGAGCCTAAGACAAGTTCCAGGAGTTCCTTGCCGGCCTTTCCTACGTTGCTTCCCGCATCGTGATTCGAAAGCACGATTGAGGTCGCGTCTTCCTCAATGGCGCGCCAAATCACCGTGCTGAAACCGTTAATTCCGCCACCGTGTCCCACGGCTTTGTGGCCGTGCATCTGCGCGATTCCCCAGCCGTAGCCGTATCTTATTCCTTCGGCCCAATCGTACTGGTTCGGCGTAAACGCGGCCTGAAGGGATTCGGCATTCAAGACCTTCGTCGTGTAGAGGGCACGGTCCCACTTATAAAGATCCAAAACAGTCGAGTACAGAGAACCCGCCGCATACGGCTGACCCATGTTCAGAAACTCGGCATTGATTTCCTTACCACCGTCGCCCTTCGAGTAGCCCGAGGCGCGATCCTTAAGAATCGCGACAGGCCAGTCGTAGCCAGTGTCAGTCATCTGCAGCGGCTCGAAGATATTCTTGCGCGGTAATCTTCATACTTTATGCCCGACACCTGTTCGATGATTATGCCGAGAAGGAAGTAACCCGAGTTGTCGTAGTGAAAATTTTCGCCCGGCATGAATTCAAGGGGGCGATCCCGAAAGCGTTTGATGAAGCCGAGCGGCGTGCCCACAGGCTCGCGCATATGGACCTGGTAGCCCGTATCGTTCGTATAGTTGGGAATGCCGCTGGTGTGCGTGAGCAAGTGATGGATGGTGATCCCGCTCCACGCCGCTGGGGTGCCAGGGATGTATTTCGAGATCGGATCTTCAACCCTGAGCATTCCCTTTTCCTGAAGCTGAAGAATCGCAGCGGCGGTGAACTGTTTCGTAATCGAGCCCAGGCGAAATTTGGTTTCGGGCTTGTTGGGTACGTCGAGTTCGATGTTGGCAACGCCATACCCCTTCGCGAGGATGACCTTGCCATTTTTCGCGAGGAGGACGGAACCCCTGGATGCCTGCAGCCGTGATGTAAGCGTCGGCTTTAGCCGCGATCTCAAGCTTGGTTTGGGCGGTCATTACGCCAGTCACAGCAAGATTGACAAAGACCGCCATGCAGAAAGGGCGCATGTGACTGAGTGTACGCCACCGTTGAAAAGCAACGGCATGGGCAGGCGCAAGCGCCTACCCCACACCGGGACAGGCGAAAGCGCCTGTCCCACCTTTTTTCGCGGGCCCATCCGAGGGAAGGCAGACGGTCGGAAACGACCGTCTGCCTTAAATCCGGATTACGCTGCTACCGGTTCAGCCACAGCCTTCTCAAACTTGACCTTGCCGCTGTCCCCGTCTTTGTCCACCACAATCGTCTCGCCCGAGAGGAATTCCCCGGCCAGCAAGCGCAGCGCCAGCGGATCCTGCACCAGCCGCTGGATCGAACGCCGCATCGGGCGCGCACCGAAGTTCGGGTCGTAGCCGTCGGCGATGATGAGTTCCTTCGCGGCCTGCGTCACCACCAGCTTCAGACCTCTGTCCACCAGCATCTTTTCAATCCGCAGCAACTGCAGATCGATGATCACTTCGAGGTGCTCCTTCGAAAGCGTGTTGAACACGATAATGTCGTCCACGCGGTTCAGGAACTCAGGCCGGAAAGTCTGCCGTAACGCCTCCAGCAGCCGCTTGCGGACCTCCTCCTGGCTGTTATTCTTCACCTTCTGATTCACCGAGAACCCGATCGGGTTGGCATCGTGAATGATATGGCTGCCCACGTTCGACGTCATGATTATCACGGTGTTCTTGAAATCCACCGTGCGGCCCTGGCCATCGGTCAGACGCCCGTCGTCGAGGATTTGCAGCAGCGTGTTGAACACATCCGGATGCCCTTTTTCGATTTCATCGAACAGGATCACCGAATACGGCCGCCGCCGCACATGCTCCGTAAGCTGCCCGCCTTCGTCATAGCCCACGTAGCCGGGAGGCGCGCCGATCATCCTCGACACGGAGTGCTTCTCCATGTACTCGGACATATCCACGCGCACCATGGCTTTATCGTCGTCGAACATGAACTGGGCCAGAGCCTTCGCGAGCTCAGTCTTACCCACGCCCGTGGGCCCCAGGAAGATGAAGCTGCCGATCGGCCGGTTGGGATCGCTCAGCCCCGCGCGGTTGCGGCGAATCGCGTTCGCCACCAGCGCTACGGCTTCGTCCTGGCCGACCACACGCTCGTGCAACCGGTCTTCCATGTGAATCAGCTTCTGTACTTCGCCTTCGAGCATGCGGGCTACGGGGATACCGGTCCAGCGCGCCACGATCTTGGCGATGTCCTCTTCGTCGATCTCTTCTTTCAGCAGCGGACTGCCGGACTTAATAAATTCCAGGTCGTGGTTCGCGATTTCGAGATTGTGCTCGATCTCCGCAATCTTGCCATACTTGAGCTGAGCTGCCTTTTCCCAGTTGCCCTCCCGCGTGGCTTTCTCTTCATCGGCGCGCGTCTGTTCCAGTTCGCCCTTCAACTGCTGCACGCGCGTGATGGCGCTCTTCTCTTTGGTCCAGCGCTCTTTCAGCGTCGCCGATTCGCCGCGCAGGCGTTCGAGCTCATTCTCAACTACGCGGAGGCGTTCGCGCGAAGTATTGTCGGTTTCGCGGTTCAGTGCCTGGCGCTCGATCTCCAGATGCGATACGCGCCGCTCTATCTTATCGATCTCAATCGGCATGCTGCCGATCTGAATCTTGAGGGCGGCGCCAGCTTCATCCACCAGGTCGATGGCTTTATCGGGCAGGAAACGGTCGGTAATGTAGCGGTGCGAGAGAACGGCAGCCGCAACAATGGCCGAATCCTTGATACGGACGCTGTGATGAATCTCGAATTTCTCTTTAAGCCCGCGCAGGATGGCAATGGTGTCGTCAACGGTGGGCTCGTCCACCAGAACGGTCTGGAAGCGGCGCGCCAGAGCGGCGTCTTTTTCCACGTACTTGCGGTATTCGGCCAGCGTAGTGGCGCCGATGCAGCGCAGTTCGCCGCGCGCCAGAGCCGGCTTCAGCATGTTGGCGGCGTCGATGGCGCCTTCCGATCCGCCCGCTCCGACCAGCGTGTGAAGCTCGTCGATAAAGCAGACGATTTCGCCGTTCGATTCGGTGATTTCCTTGAGTACGGCTTTCAGGCGGTCTTCGAACTCACCGCGGAATTTGGTTCCGGCGACCATCTGGCCAAGGTCGATTGCGACCACCTTCTTATTACGCAGCTGTTCGGGAACGTCGCCCTTCAGAATGCGCTGGGCAAGGCCTTCCACGATGGCCGTCTTACCCACTCCGGGCTCGCCGATCAGCACGGGATTGTTCTTGGTCCGGCGGCTCAGCACCTGCATGACGCGCCGAATTTCTTCGTCGCGGCCGATGACCGGATCGAGCTTGCCGCGCCGCGCCTGTTCCGTGAGGTCGATGGCGTAGCGTTCGAGCGCCTGGTACTTCGATTCGGGATTCTGATCGGTCACCCGCTGCGTGCCTCGCACCGCCACTAACGCCTTGAGAATAGCATCGTGCGTGGCGCCCGTTTTGTTGAGCAAGCTGCCGGCGGGGTCGTATTTCTGATCGACGATGCCGAGCAGCAGGTGCTCCGTCGAAACATATTCGTCTTTAAAGGTTTCGGCTTCCCGGAAGGCGGCGTCGAAAACCTGCTGCAGGCTCGGCGACACGTACATGCCGGTGGGCTGACCCGTGATTTTGGGGAGCGCGGTAATCTGCTTCTGAGCTTCCGCTATCACCGCATCGGGCTGTACGCCGGTTTTTTCTAAAACCGGGCGCACAATTCCTTCGCGCTCGCTGGTAAGCGCGATCAGCAGATGCAGCGGATGAACCGCCTGATGTCCGTTCTCGCCGGCGAGTCCCTGCGCCTGCTGAACGGCTTCCTGAGCTTTCTGGGTCAGCTTGTCAAACCGGAATGGCATTGGTTACTTCTTTATTTCACTCGAATTACAAAACGAATGTTCGCGAAAAGTGAAACGGGCGAGGGAGCGGCGAACCTCGCTCTACCCCGCCCGGACCTGCGCGGCTGCAAACCCAATCCCACTGCGCGATTTATGCAGTGGCCATTGCCGGCCGGACATGTGGGGCGGGCATTCCTGCCCGCGGACCAGCTTTCCAGCCAGTCCCGCCGCCTGAAAGGCGGCTGCGGCCACGATTGGCCGCCCCACTTCTGCGTCAAACCGAATTACTGCGCTACCTGCGCCTGGCCGTTCTGAACCGCGACCTTCACCTGACGGGGCTTGGCGGCCTCCTTCTTGGGCAGCGTCACGGACAGCACTCCGTTTTTGTAGTCGGCCTGGACCTTTTCGGTATCGACCGTGTTCGGGAGCGCGAAGCTGCGGACGAATTCGCCGTAGCTGCGTTCCACGCGATGCCAGCCTTTCACCTTTTCGTCCTTTTCGAACTTGCGATGACCGCGCAGCGTCAGGGTGTTGTTTTCGACGCGGATGTCGATGTCGTCGATATTCACGTCGGGGATATCGGCCTTCAGAACAATAGCGTCCTCGGTTTCGAGGATGTCGACGGCCGGTGCCCATGGCCGGCCCGCGCTGGGTTCAGCCATCAGCCGGGTTACGGCGTCTTCAAAGAGGCGAAGCCCCTGGAATGGATCGTATGAAAGAGCGGTGCTCATGTTTTTCTAGATTCCTTTCGTTGAGATTTGGATTCAGTTGACTTATCTAACCTCATCCAACTGCAATAATAAAACCTTAGTGCGTTCGTGTCAAGTATCCTTAATTCGTTTTGAAGAAGCGCTCCACGTCCACAGCAAACCCGTTCCGGTAAGCACCAGCGCGAGGCAAAGTCCATCCCAAAGACCCACCGCACCCCAGTGCAAAACGAAGCATAACCAGCAACCAAAGGGGAGACCGATAACCCAGTAGCACACCAGATTCCACGTCATCGGCGTTCGCGTGTCGCCCATGCCACGCAGCGCGCCCGTCGCCACCGTCTGTAGCCCGTCGAAGACCTGAAAAAAAGCGGCAATCGCTAACAGCCTGACCGACAAGGAGATAACCCGCGCATCGCGAGTATAGGCCCAGGCGATCTGGCGTGGCACGACGATGAACGCCAACGCTGCTGCCACCTCAAATACGACGGCAATTCGGAGGGCTGTCCAGCCGGCGTCGACAGCCCGGCGACGGTCGCCTGCTCCGAGCGCTCTGCCAACGGACACGGCGGCGGCAGAGGAGATACCCAACGGAACCATGAACGTGACGGATGCCGCATTCAGCGCGATGGTGTGCGCAGCCAGACTCACCGGGTTGAGCGTGGCGGCGAGCGCGGTTGTTGTGTTGAAGACTGCTACTTCGAAGCCGATGGTCAGAGCGGCCGGAAGTCCGAGTCGAAAAAGTGCGACGATGCCGTCCCGGTCGGGCCGCAGATCGTGAAGAGCGGCGGGGTCCCGGAGGCGGACGGCGAGAACCAGAGCGGCAGCCAGATAAATTCGGGCGATGACCGTGGATAGGGCAGAGCCGCGGATTCCGAGCGCCGGCGCGCCCCAGTGCCCGTAGATCAGGAGCCAGTTTCCCAGAACATTCACCAGGTTCGACGTGACGAGCGCGAACGTCACCGGGCGAACGTAGTGGATGCCTTGCAGATAACGGCGAAACGCGGTGTAGACGAGGAGCACCGGCATACTCCATACGAGGATTCTGAGGAAACCAACGGCGGGCACGCGAATGGCAGGTTCGACGCCGAGAACGCCCAGCACCGGCGTGAGCGCCAGAATGATTCCGACCATCGGCAGCGAAAGCCCGGCGGCGAGCGTGAGGCCGGAAGCGAGAAGACGATGCGCTTCGGGAAGATTTTTGGCTCCGTAGGCCTGGGAAATCAGGGTGTCGAGGCCGGACATGAGTCCGATGCCGCCGATGGCGAAGGCGGAGAACAGGGCTCCCCCGACGCTCGCGGCCCCGATCGCGACAGCGCTGTCGGGCAGATGCCCCACCATGATGTTGTCGACAACATACATGGACATCCAGCCGAGTTCGGCAAACGCCAGAGGGATTGCGATCAGGAGCATGGCGCGGATCGTATCGGCGCGGGTGTCGCGGATGTGGAGATCTTGCGGCAAGGCTGTGACGCGACTGAGTATTCTCAATCGTATGACGTTTGCCGGCCGGAAGACTCTGAACGCTCTCGTGGGGCCGGGGCTTGGGCCCCGCCGCCGAGCTTCCGCTCGGCGCGCTGCGCGTACAGGCTATCAATCTCAGTTTGCTGACCTGTGCCTTCATTTCGCACCGACGCAAATTATCGAAAACCGGGTATGTGCTTGACTCAGGTACCGACGGAAGAATTCTGGGGTGGGAGAGAGACTATCCGCGGAACCTGAGAGAGTTCGATGTCCGGTTCTCCAGTGAGGAGGGAGGGGTGTCGGGAGTACTGCCTCCGAATTACTTCCCCGCGTGCATCTTGTCCTCTCGCTCCTCAAACGATGGCTCATGGGCACGCATCAGGGCGCAGTCAGCCACAAGCACCTCAATTACTACCTCGACGAGTTCACGTTTCGGTTCCATCGTCGAAAGTCAGCCAGTCGCGGCAAGTTGTTCTATCGGTTGGTCCAGCAGGCGGTCGCTGTGGAACCCTCGACCTGCGAGACAATCGTCGCGCGAATCTCGGCCAACTCAAAACCGCCATTCCACGACCCAAGGGGGCGCTACCTGAGTCAAGCACATACCCAGCTTTTATTTATCCCTACGCGGAAGCCAACGGGAAGCCGGTTGAGAATATCCCGCTCGAAGTTTCCTACCGCGATCCCCCTTAGGTAGGACAGACGGTTCGGCCTGTCTAAATCTAAAACGCGCTCGCGAAGCGTAGTGAGCCCAAACGCGATAGACTAACGTCCTTGCCCGTCAATCTCTCCGGAATTCTCGTGCGAAGCACCATCGTGGCCGCGCTTGGCGGTCTGCTGTTCGGCTTCGATACCGCCGTTATTGCAGGCATTACCGACGCTCTCACGAAGACCTACAACCTCGATCCCAGCGGCCTCGGGCTCACCGTAGCCGCGGCGCTGGCGGACACCATTCTGGGCGCGATGCTGGCCAGTATCCCCGGCGACCGCCTGGGACGCCGCGACAGCCTGCGCGCCATGGCCATCCTCTACGTTATTTCCGCCCTCGGCTGCGCGCTCGCCTGGAACTGGGGTTCGCTGATGGCCTTCCGTTTCATAGGTGGTCTGGGGATTGGCGGTTCCTCCGTTCTTGGCCCCATGTATATCGCCGAAATTGCACCGGCTAAGTGGCGCGGAAGGCTCGTCGGCTTCTTCCAGTTCAATGTCGTAGCAGGGATTCTCCTGGCCTACTTCTCCAACTACGCGATCGGCACGCTTGGGTTCGGCGACTCCGAATGGCGCTGGAAACTGGGAGTCTCAGCCGTTCCCGCCGCGCTCTTTCTCCTGATGCTCTTCTTCATCCCGCGCAGCCCGCGGTGGCTGGTTTCGAAAGGCCGCATCCCCGAAGCCCGCGCCGTGCTGACGCAGGTGGGGGAAAGCGATATCGAAGGCGAACTGGCGGAGATGTCAGCCTCAGTCGATCTCGATCAAAGCCACGGCGCCGAACCGCTTTTCATCCGCAAGTACGCTCTGCCCGTGTTTCTCGCGATTTCCATCGGCATGTTCAACCAGCTATCGGGGATCAATGCCATCCTTTACTACCTGAACGATATATTCGCCAAGGCCGGTTTCACGAAGGTCTCGTCGGACCTGCAATCGGTCGCGATAGGCGCCACCAACCTGCTGTTCACGCTTATCGCGATGTCGATCATCGACCGCGTCGGCCGCCGTAAACTCCTACTTACAGGCTCCATGGGCACCGCGCTTTGCCTGGGCGGAGTAGCCGCTGTCTTCGCCTCCGGCGCGCATGAAAATCTGCTGGTCTGGCTGCTGGTGGGCTTTATCGCCTTCTTCGCGTTCTCCCAGGGCGCGGTTATCTGGGTCTATCTCAGCGAAGTCTTTCCCAACCGCGTGCGCGCCAAAGGACAGAGCCTGGGCAGTTTTACGCACTGGGCCATGAACGCACTGATCTCGTGGGCATTCCCCATTCTTGCCGCCCGCTCCAGGGCCGTTCCGTTCGTATTCTTCGCCGCCATGATGGTGGTGCAGTTCGTTGTTGTGCTCACCGTTTATCCCGAGACGAAAGGCGTTTCGCTCGAAGACATTCAGAAGAAGCTGCAAATCCTATGAACCTTGTGAAGCTCTTGCTTATGCTGGGCGCTGCCGCGGGATATAACGAACCCTACCGTCCGCAGTTCCACTTCTCTCCCCAGAAGAACTGGACCAACGACCCTAACGGCCTGGTCTACTTCGAAGGCGAATATCACCTCTTCTACCAATACAACCCTTTCGGCGATAAGTGGGGCCATATGAGCTGGGGCCATGCCGTGAGCCGCGATATGGTCCACTGGCAGGAACTTCCCGTGGCGCTTCCCGAAGAGGGCGGCGTCATGATCTTCACCGGCAGCGCCGTGGTGGATGACCGCAACACCAGCGGCTTCTGCGCCGGCGGCAAGCCCTGCATGGTTGCCGTTTATACCGGGCACACGCCGCGGAAGGGCAGCGTTCCCGCCGTGCAGACGCAGAACCTTGCTTTCAGCAACGATCGCGGGCGCACCTGGACCAGGTACTCGGCCAATCCGGTTCTGAACCTCAATCTGACGGATTTCCGCGACCCCGATGTCTTCTGGTCCGTTGCGTCCAGGCGCTGGATCATGGCGGTTTCGCTGCCCAACGATCATAAGATACGCTTCTATGGCTCACCCGATCTGAAAAAGTGGGATCGCCTGAGCGAATTCGGCCCCGCCGGAACGACTGCCGGGCAGTGGGAATGCCCCGCGCTTTTTCAGTTATCTGTCGATGGCAACCCTTCGAACACGCGCTGGGTTTTGAAGGTGGGGCTGAACCCCGGCAGTCTGCAGGGCGGCTCGGGCGAGCAATATTTTATAGGCCGCTTCGATGGCACGCAATTTCTCAACGACAATCCGGCATCGCTTTCGCTCTGGAGCGATTACGGCAAAGATTGTTATTGCGCGCTTACCTTTAATAACCTCCCGCCGACCCAACCTACCGTCATGCTGGGCTGGATGAATAACTGGCAATATGCCGATAAACTCCCGACCGGCCCGTGGCGCGGCCAGATGACAATTCCGCGGGAACTTGTTCTTAAGACGTTCCCGGAAGGCATACGTCTGGTACAGAAACCAGCGCGCGCGCTGACATTGCTGCGCGGCAATACAGTCGGGAAACCAACCACCGGCAGCTTCGAAATCGAAACCGCTCTTCAGATGAACGGAGCCACGGAAGCGGGATGGAAAATCGCCGGCAGGGATGGAACTTATACCCTGATAGGCTATGACGCCGTGAAACACGAAGTGTTCGTCGATAGGACACACGCCCCTTTTCCGGCGCGCACGTCCGCCCCGATCCATCTAACTAACGATACTTTGACGTTCCGGATCTTAGTGGACCGCAATTCCATAGAAGTTTTCGCCGCCGACGGACGCGTAGCGATCACGAATCTGGTGTTTTCCGAACCACCGCCCGCTTTCAATTTCTACTCCAACGGAAAAGCTTCCCAGCTACGCACTACCATATGGACGCTAAGATCGATCTGGTCCGGCCGCTAACGAATTACCGAGCCGCGACCGTCACGGAGCGGTAACGAAACCCCGTGAACGCTACGAGCGCAGCAGCCCCAGCGAAGCGCCATAATTGAATCCGGGGAACACCGAACTCAAATCCTGCTGTCCCAGATGTCCGCGTACCAGTTCGCTGAGCACCGTGCGGAAATCGGTGGTAACCGCGAGATCGCGGCCTTCGAATAACTGTTCCTTCGCCAGCCCCGGCCATTGGCCGTAAACCTTTCCACCCTGCACTGCGCCGCCCAACACCATCATCATGCTGCCATGCCCGTGGTCGGTGCCGCCATCGCCATTCTCTTCAACCGTGCGGCCGAATTCAGACATGGTCACAATCACGACATCTTCCATGCGGTCTCCCAGGTCCTGGCAGAATGCCGCGATCGCATTGGAAAACTGGTTCAGCAGATTCGGAAGCTGCCCGTTCTCGTTCTGATGATGATCCCAGCCATCCACCTCCGCGAACGCCGCCTCCACGCCCGCGTCCGACTTGATCAGCCGTGCCAGCTGCTGCAGATTCCTGCCCAACTCTCCGCCCGCGCCATACGTTGGGCGGTTGTTCCGGGGCGGCCCGACCGTCCCGGACGCAACCGCCGCTCTTTCTTCCGGATTCGCCGGCGGCTCCTTGCCGATAGACTGCAGCATCTTCATCGCTTCGAATGCATCCTTGCCCGTACGCCGCAGCGGCGCGTCCGGCGTCAGAGAATACATATTCTTCAGAATCGCCAGCCGGTCCTGATCCGAAATATTGAAATCCCGTACGTTACCCAGTGCGACCGCCTCGTGTTCGCCGCGCAGGGTCCGCGGTACACGGTTGGACAGGGCGATTGCCCGCAACGGGGATGAATCCTGTCCCGCGTCGCGCAGCGCGCGATTGAGCCACCCGTTACCGGTTTTGCCCGGTGTTCCGGACTCCATATAATCCTGCGCATCGAAGTGCGAGCGCGAAGGATCCGGCGAACCCGTGGCCTCCACAATCGCCAACTGCTTGTTGTCCCACAACGCTTTCAAAGGCCGTAAGCCCGCATTCAACCCGAACGTCCCGTCGAGGTCGATCACGTTGCCGAACGGACCGTTGCCATCGTTGTCGTCTCCCTGCCGCGGAGCCTGCAAGCCGAGAATCGGCCTGAGTTCGCGGTACCTCGGATCGCCAAAGGGCACTACAATATTCAGCCCGTCCGCCGCGCCGCGCATGAAAATCGCCACCAGCGTCTTGCGCTTCGTGCCTTCGACGGCAGCCGCACGGGCGAGCCACATCGGCGCCTCGCCCATGCCCGCCATCGCAATAGCGGACCCGCGCAGAAAGATTCTTCGCGTCAACATAGGCCTTTATCTCCTTTCAAAATCCGGCGAACCCAGCACCAGCGAAGCGATCACCGCGGGTGACGGATCCTTGCCCTCCAGCCCTGTCCCGATTGCATCGAGCGTCTGCTTCGATGCCTGACGCCCCAGTAAAGCCCGCGCAATCGCGGCATTGTCCATGCCTTTCCACCGCGACGTATCCACCTCAACGCCCGGCACCTGACCGGAGGCGATCGCCGCGCCGAAATTCATCCGCGCCGTAATGGCCGCCGCACCCAGCCATGTCTCGGTAACGTCCGGATAACCGGTTGGCTCCGTTTTAGCGTAAAGCGTCTCGCCCATATCGGAAATCTTCTGCACCAGAGTCCACGCATCGGTCACCTCGCCGCCCATCGCGCGGATCGTCCCCGCCGCCATGTCGAGAGGTGACTTCATTCGCGCCGCCCACGCTCCTTCGGAAAAGAATTCCGGCGACCGCAACATCGTCTCCATCACGGCGCGTAAATCGCCGTCCGTTTTCGTGAAAGTCAGGGCCATACGCTCCACCAGCGCCTGCGGCGGATCGTCCGCCACAAAATGCCGCGCCAGCTCCATCGAAATGAACTTCGCCGTCGACGGATGATGCGCCAGAATGTCGAGCGCCTTCAACCCGTCCTCCTGGCCCCCGCCCGCCGGAATTTTATGACCGAGCACGGTCTTCTCACCATAATCGTGCATGAACGGCGCAAATACGAATTGCGGGTTTTCCGGGCTGCGAACCGTCCACCCGGTGAAGCACCGCGCCACCGCGATTACGTCATCCTGCGTATAGCCGCCCTTTACACCGAGCGTATGCAGTTCCATGACTTCGCGGCCGTAATTCTCGTTGAGCCCGTGCGCCAGGCGCTGCAGCCCGTTGGGAAGAATGGAATTGGGCACGCCATTAAGCGTCCCGCGTCTTGGCGCGTAAGGCCCCACCTCGAAACTGTCCGGCGCCACCGACTCCCAGTTATCGAGGTAATAAAGCATCGCCGGATGCTGCGCCGTCGCCAGCAGCAGATCCTTGAAATGGCCCAGCACATGGGGCCGGATCGCATCCCGCTCATAACTTCCGATCAGCAGATGCCCCAGATTCGCCGTCATCCCGATGTTCTTGGTCGAATCGACATTGAAGTGGTTGAGCCAGAAGTCCACCAGCACTTCTTCGAGTTGGCGGTTTGAATAGACTGCCCGAAACACACGTGCTTCTTTCAGGTCTTCGCTCGCGACCAGGCGCGGCGCGCGCCGGAACTGGCCTGTGCGCCGGTACTCCGGGACTATAGCCTGACTCTTCGGAGGAAGCTGTCCCGCCACATCGGCGCGCTTGTCCGGGTCGAGAGCCGCAAACACTGCCAGAACTTTATCTTTTTCACCCGAGCGCACATCGGTCAGCTGGTCCGCAGTCAGCAAATCGCGCAGCTGCAGGTTGCGCGCCCGATTCTGAGCCTGCCTCTCTTCCTGCTGCGCTTTCCGCGCCTTTTCGGCTTCATCTTTGTATTTGGGGGTATAGGCAAGCACGTTGGGAGGCAGCGCGCCGAGAACCCGCGTGCGCATTTCCGGTTCCATGGCATCGAGAACCGCGGTTCTTTCTTCCGCGGTTCCGTTCATTACCTTAGTCCGATCCGCCTGAGACAGCTTGTTGATCGCGTCGAAAGGATTCTGGGCCATCGTCATCATGCCCATGTTCTGTTCGGGCGTGTATTTCGTAACTACATCGGGCAGGCTCAGGCGCAGGCTCTCCAGGGGCTTTAGCCTTTCATCGAGCACGGGATTCTCGGTAATCTGTTCGGGATGCAGCTGCAGCTCCATCCATTTCGTCAGCCCGACGCGGCGTACTTCTTCGACATCGCCGGGGCGCGGCCCGAAAGTCAGCCGGTTCAGCGCGTGAACGATCTGCTGGTCCGAACCAAGCCGTTGATCGAAAGGACCGGTCGCGTGACCGGGCCGGGGCGCAGTAGCTGCCGCGAGGGCGGCTGCGGCGATGGTAAGAACTACGCGAGTCATCTACCCTGTACCTCCAACCAGCAGAATCTATCTACTTACTATAAAACGCGCAACGGGCCAAAAACGCGCGGATAAAGTTTTCAACGGTTTAGGGTATGCTGAAACCACAGACGCGTGTGATTCCCTCACCACCACTGTCGCCCGAGTGCGTCTCACACCGCCATCGAGGATTATTGCCGTGAGGAAAGATGCTTTTTGCGGGTGTCTTTAGGGACGGAAGGGGGTTTCGCCCAGCTATATGACCTTTCTAAATGCATTCCCTGCGAGAGCTATTCTTCGGGGTGCACGCTTAAGCAATTCGCGAGTCCAGGATGGCAAATTGGAATAATGATTGGTAGGTAACACCGCTATAGCCGCCGTTGACTCGAGGTTCACAGTATAATTCCTCGGTATGGCTGAACAAAACAGCCCCGATCTTACGCTCCGCTCCGCCATCGGAACGTGTTTTGTAATGATGCCGTTTGCGTTACAGTTTGATCGCTACTATCGCAATATATTCGTTCCCGCGATAAAGCGTTGCGGCCTCGATCCGATTCGCGGCGATAACATTTTCGGGTCAGCGATCGTGGCTGATGTCTGGCGCGCCCTCAAAACTCAAGACTTGTCCTCGCTGACCTAACGGGGCGCAATCCTAATGTCTTCTACGAATTGGGCCTTGCACACGCGATCGGCAAGACTGTGATCCTGGTAGCGAGCAATATTGATGACATTCCGGTCGACCTGGGTAGGCTGGTCTTTCGCGACATCCCAGGGAAGTCGATGGAGAGGAGGCGGCATTCGCAGCGGTTCGGGGGCTTCGGGCTGCACCGCCGCGCGCTGGTCGATTCGCCATGCGATGGAATAACCGGGGTTCCGGTTACGCCAGTCTGCCTGGGTTTTCTGACGGCGCACCGTCTGGCATTCCGGGTTCCCGCAGGCGTGCTGCCGGTCTCCCACTCGCGCGTTCGGCCGGAACCACCGGCGACAGATGGTGCACGGTCTCTTCCGGGCCTCGGGCATCGTGATGATCTATCGTCTTAATCACGAGCGGCCTAAGGCAGAACGGCGTTCAGTTCAGAATGCCTGGGTCAGTTCCGGAGAGCAGAGGTGGTCAGTTCTGGAGAGCGCCGAAGCTGTAAGGCGGCACAATCTGAGATCGGATACGCTTCACACTCCTCCAAAATCCCGGCACGCAATGGTGCAGAACTTCTGACCCGGAACACTAGACTGCGCTCAGGTCCGGCTGGTCATGCATTGTCCACGCCGCGAGTTCCTGCTCAGGTATAGGTCGTCTTATGAAATATCCTTGTGCCTGATCGCATTCGAGAGAAGCGAGAAACTCAAGAGTTTCCCTGTCCTCAACCCCCACCGCGACCACGCGCAATCCCAGATTATGCCCCAGATCGATGATGGTCTTTACAATGGCTGCATCTCCGGAGGAAGTCATCATATCTTTGACGAATTCCCGGTCGATTTTTATTTCGTCCACGGGAAGGCGCTTGATATGGGACAGGGAAGAATAGCCGGTACCGAAATCGTCAATCGAGATTTTCAGCCCAAAGTCGCCACGTAGCCGGCTCAGCACCTCTATCGAGCCTTTGGGGTCCTGCATCAGGGTGCTTTCGGTCATTTCCAGCGTGAGCCACGAGAGCGTCGATTGCCCTCCCCCGGTTCGGTCGCGGATCGCCTCGTAAAGCTTTCGGTCGTACAGCAGCCGGGGAGAAGCGTTTATGGCAATCCCCAGATCGAGACCCGATTCGCGCCACCGCCGATTCTGGCCGATAACCTGATCGAGTACCCAGCGTCCGAGCGTGCCCATCAGTCCTGTGTCCTGGGCCATCGGAATAAAACGGTCCGGCGGAATCATTCCGTGCCGCGGGTGCGGCCAGCGCGACAGCGCTTCAACGCCTTCAGGTTTGCGGGTTTTCAGATTCAGCTTCGGTTGGTAATAGAGGACGAGTTGACTGGTTCCGATCGCGGCGCGCAGATCGCCCATTAGCTCGAGCCGGGCAGGGTTGTATTCGTCCTGATCGGCCGAGTAGGTCACAAAACCTCCGCCCGATCGCTTGGCTTTGTACATAGCCACGTCCGCCCGGCGCATCAGTGCATTCGGCTCCTTGCCATGGCGAGGGGCGATGGCGATACCAATGCTGGCGCCCACGTCGCAACTACGGCCCTCAAGCAGGAAAGGATCGCTGAATTCCTCGATGATCGCGAGAGCCGTTCCAACGGCGTCTTTCTCGCATGTTCGCGGTAACAATATCGCGAACTCGTCGCCGCCCAGCCGGGCCAGCGTGTCGATAGTCCTGAGCCTCCCCCGCAATCTTCCGGCCACCTGCTGGAGCAACAGATCGCCGAAGTGATGCCCGAATGTGTCGTTCACGTCCTTAAACCGGTCAAGGTCGAGAAGGAGCAAGGCGGGAGGCGCCTGCAGATTCTGAATCGTGCGCGAGAGGCGGTCCATCAGGAGAACCCTGTTGGGCAATTGGGTCAGACTGTCGTGCAGCGACTGGTGCTCAAGCTCCTCCTCGATTCGCTTACGTTTGACAGCCGCGCCAATAAGATTGGCTATCTGCCGGAGGAATTGCAAACTCTCGGAATCGAACCCATTTGCACGATGGGCATAGGCGGTGATTACCCCGTAGACCGTCTCGGCATCGCCTATAATGGGCACCGCGATACCGCTTACCGCACCCAGCCGGTCGTACAGGGCCTGGCCATCGAACCGGAATTCCAGGCGCAAGTCGTCAACAACCGTAGGGCGGCCCGCGGACAGGGCAAAGAGGGCTAACGGATCGTCGGGCGAACTGCAGGGCCGCGACCTCTCCGCGATGTCCGGCGGAACGACTTCCGCCCGGATCACCGGACCGTCGGGTTCCGGAAGCTTTTGGAAGAGCCGGCAAACCCCGACTCCCAGCGTCCGTGAGGCCAGCTCAACAGCATCGCGGAAGAGGGTCGATATATCGGCGGACTCCAGAGCGCGTTGCCCCAGTTCGGTGACAGCTTCCTGCCGGCGGACACGCGCGCCCATTTCCTCGTCGCCTGCAATTACGCTGCGGAGCGTCTCGCGCAGTTCGATCGCCGCCGCAACCTCACTCGGCAGCCAGGGATGTGAATGCAGCGTCACAGCCTGCTTCCAAAGGTCGAACGATTTTCGCGGGTGCAGCCGGGCGCTTCCGTTCACAAGGTTCACCGGCTTATCCGGATTGCCTGCCCAGTTAACCACCCGCACCTGTTCGGGCCGGAACCACAACAGGTAATCGCCGCGCTCGCGCGAGATTTCCACACCAAGCATTCCGCTGGCGACGTGCTTGAATCTCTGCGCAACCGGATAACCCGCGGAAATCGAGTCCGTGGCATATACCCCGGAGTCCAGAGAATGGGTCATGAAGTCGACCAGTCCCATGATTTCTGCCTCGTCCGGGGTGTCTCCCACAAAGGTGCACTTCATGCCCTGGACCACAGCGGCTCCCTGCGCGTCAACGAAGTCCAGAAGACTCGTTGGATCCTTTGTCAGGCCCGCGAGGGACGACGCACGGGACAACAAATCGAGGAGCCGGACTTGTATGGCCGAGGTCTGGACCCTGTAGGCTCGATCCGCGCCCTCTTCGCGTATGTTGAGCTGAGCTTCAATGATTTCGCCCAGGAACGAACACGTCAGCCGCCTTTCCGCGCATACTCGCCGCGGCCGATAGTGGTGGCAGGCAATCATTCCCCAAAGCGCGCCATTCTTAATCAACGAGACGGTCATGGTAGCCGCGACGCCCATGTTTTGGAGGTACTCGAGATGTATCGGAGAGACGCTCCGCAAAGCGGACAGACTCATGTCGAGCGGCCGATCCCTGGTCGTCCTGGGATCGGTGACCAGCCCGACCGGAGTGTAACCGGCATCGGGAATGCATCGCAGCCTGTTAACGGTAAAGAGGCGCCGCGCCTGCGCGGGGATGTCGGAGGCAGGGAAGTGCAGGCCCAGGTAGGACGAGGTAATCTGATTGTCCTGCGATTCTGCAATCACCACACCGTTCCACTCTGCGTCGAACCGGTAGACCATCACGCGGTCGAAGCCGATGATCCTGCGCACTTCGTCGGCTGCCACCTGGCAAAGAGTTTTCTCGCTATTGGTAGCCTGGAGGCGGGTGGTTGCGTTTCGGACCTCGTAGTAAAAGGCGCGGAAATTGTCGATATCGCCGTCTTCAATCGGTTCGGCCTCAAATACCAGTTCGGAGCCGATACCGTGGATGAGAACGTTGAAGGCGCGGCCCTCCCGGCTGGAGCTGGGGAGAGACGAGGCGGGTAAGCTGAGCTTGAGCGGATTGGTCCGGATCAGTAGATCGCCCCGAAGCATCTTTACGATCTGAGCGCGCTGTTCCGCTCCGACGAGGTCTTCGAGCGGATGGCCGACCAGGCGATCCGCCGGCGTCCCGACGAGCGTGGCTGAGTTCTCGCTGGCCTGTCTGATGGTGAGGCTCGATGGGTCCAGCACGAGCAATATCCCATGGGGCTGAATCAGTCCGGGGATATGGATCGGCTCTCTCGCGCAATTCGCAAGATCGACGCGAGCAACGTCTGCCGGGACAGAATGGCTCATGGCACGATCGATCATGGCCAGATCCATTTCCGCAGAACGATCCGCGGTATCGGCGTGGACGTTCTGAACGTCCATTCTAGACGACGATTTCGGCAAGGGAAAACCACCTTTCGAGGCATGCGAACGTCTGGCAGGCGGAGTTGACGATCGCTTCCTGATCGCCGTACTCTTCGCAGTGCCGGGACAGAACACCGAGGAAGGTGGACCACATCCGGCCGACATTATCCCCGTAACTGTTAAAGAAGGAACAGGCACCTACGTTCAGAGGCAACACGAGCTTCAGGTGCCTGGTGATGATCCGGCCGCCGAGTGTAGATCCCTCAAGAACGTATAGACAGCCAAGCACCTCAGGCACGCTCCCAATGGGTGGAAGCCTGTCACAGACCGGTAATTGCGCAATCGCTTCTGCGGGGACTGCGAGAACGGCCAGATCGCCGACCAGAAGCGGGAGCTTCAGACGTTTTGCGAGTTGAAGCTCCGGATCTTCCCGCCCGACGAATGCAGCCAGACGGTCCTCCACGGGCTTATAAAAACCGTAGAAACTCTTCTGGACGGCAGCGTACTGCCCGACCGATAGCTGGTCGCTGAGCAAAATGCGGAGATGCCCCTCGACAGAAGTGTGAAGGTCCCTCGTGCGTTGCCTCAAAAGCCTGTGGATCACGCTACTTGCCTCCTGCCCGTACGGTCGTTCTACGTATGTATGATTATATACCATAATCAGTTGTGGAACTTCGGTACGTATCTAAAAGTAAAGGAGCAACAGGGACTTGCAAAATTCATCTACAAGCACTTCGTTACCGCTTCCTCACGGTCGCGGCTCGGAAAAGCCACTGAATCGACAACACTTACGGAGCCGCAACCGTTAGGGCGCGGTAACGGGACGAAGGCAGCGGGCTGAGGTACGGAATTTTGCAAGTCCCTCACAGGTTAACCGTGCAAATAGCGGAACTAGCTGGAGACCATGCAGGCCGAGGAGACGCGGAATACGGAGGTCGCCATGTTCGGTGCTCCAGCCGATGCCGAGCAGACCGGGACCGCCGTCGGGCATCCCGACAGTGTGACCGTCGCGGTAGAAGACTTCGTGGTGCAGTTGCTGCTCCGGCGTGGTTCGCACCATGAGTCCGCCCGCTGCTGAGCCGATTACCGTGATCGGTAATGCGAGGCGCAGCGACCAGCCCCAGGCAGGGTTGGCAAACATCGTCACGGGAATCTGCGTGCCGTCCTCATTCGGGAAGGTGTGAAACTGGTTGAGGAAATTGGTGTCAACGCTCTGACTCTGCGGGAGATAGGTGACCGCACAGGAGTTTCAGGAACCGCCCCCTAGCGCCATTTTTCGGAGACCTGCTGGCGGCGATCCGCGAAGAGGGTTTTTCTGCGTTTGCGGATGTGCTGGAGACGGCACGAGACCCCGCTGGAGCCGATTTCACCGCGCGCTTTGAGGCAGTGGGGCAGGCCTGTCTCAGGTTCGCAGAAGAGCACCGGGCATATTTTGAAGTGATGTTCGGTGCGGGGTGTGCGCGAAAGGAGGATCAGGAGGATCCGGCGCGGCGGGCATTTGAGGTTCTTACAGCGCTGACGGTGGGGGCACGCAGTTTCTGTGGGCGGCGGTGCGGATTTTGCGCGAAGGGCTGGGGGCTACCTTCTGCATCGTTCTGAACTTCCGATAACGCATATTATGTCAAATTATGAATCTGACTTACAACCGGGCTTGCCCTATAGCAGTCACTCGTCCCACTCCACCCTTTTCAACGAACGCCACAATCCTGGTCCCCGGCTGAACCGTTGCAGTGACTTCGCGTTCGAACGCCGACCCGTTCCGCT
>Ga0302324_100009995_pt1 | contig 19720 bp, 18 predicted proteins | sample Palsa_T0_1_FD_201949 | JGI IMG/M metagenome (GOLD analysis project Ga0302324, IMG submission 201949) | Peat permafrost microbial communities from Stordalen Mire near Abisko, Sweden - Palsa_T0_1 | ecosystem: Environmental > Terrestrial > Soil > Palsa > Peat permafrost | place: Sweden: Abisko...
CTGGTTGGAGCTTGGAGTAATCACCGGGCTGGTGCTGGTGATCGCGCAGCTGAACTGGATTGAACATCCGCCAGGGGGAGCGGTGACGATCACCGGATCGCCGGCAGTGCATTCGTGCGCGGTGTTGTAGCTGTTAGGCGAAGTACCAGATGTAACGATAACCAGGACATTATCTGTTGCCATGGATTCATCCTTTCTTTGGTTGATACAGCATGATGGCAGCCCTGAACAAGACACCGCCGCTGCAACGCGCATCGGATCGCCAGGGAGGGGCTGGTGTCACAACTAGAGCAAAAGCCGTTGGCCGGAGACGGGAGCCGTATTATTTCTTTCGCAGTTCTTTATCGAAATCAATGTTCAGTGGTTTCAATTCGATGTCAGTTTTGATGGCTTCGCGGTCGGCGCCTTTTTTCAGTGCCTCTCGAATGTAACCGATAGCAGCGGCGCGGTCATGTAAATTCGCGGAGGCGTCGGCGACTTCCAGCAGGACCTGCGGATCGTTGGGAGAAAGGCTCAGAGCCGACTGTATCCTAAACCTGGCCTTGTCAGTCAGGCCGTCGCGGGCGTAGAGATTGGCGAGCATGGCCTGGGGCATCGCGTCCTGGCCTCGGGCTGCGGCGTCTTCGAGGGCCTTCAGTTCTCCTCTGGCTGCGTCATCGGCCCGGGCGGAGTCGCCGAGCGCTTCATAGTCGAGCCGCAGCGTGTCCCATACCGTATATTCGTGATCGTTCATCTGGATAGCTTTCAGGCTGTAGGTCACGGACTCCGTATAGTTCTGCTGCTGGGAGTAGAGCGCGGCGAGATTGGCCAGTGCGGCATAGGTTGGGTTGATGGCCAGGGACTTCTGGAGCGCTTGCTCGGCCTCGGGGATCAGCTTGTGATCTCCGGAATCGAGATACACGCTACCGAGGTTGCTGTACAGCTGGGCATTGTCGGGAGCTAACTCCAGAGCCTGCTTGTATTGGGTGACCGCGTCGGCATATCTCCCCTGGTTGGCATAAAAGTTTCCGAGCTCGTCGTAGGTGTCCCAGTCGTCGGGACGGATGGCGATCACTTTGCGATACCCTTTTTCGGCGTCTTCGAGCCTGCCGGCAGTTTCATCCGACCGGGCGATGCCGCGCAGGGCGGCCGGATCGCGGGGATTGATCTCCAGCGCCTCATTGAACTCCTGCAAGGCGAGATCGTGCTTTCCCTGTTCGTTGTGGATGGCAGCCAGGGTCGAATAAGCGGCGGGCAGACGGGTGTCCAGCTGCTCGGCGCGCTGACCGTTGGCCAGGGCCATATCCAGCCATTTGGGATCGCGCTCGATTTGGTATTTCATGCGATAGGCTTCGGCCAGCTGGGCGTAGGCGAGCGCAAAGAGCGGATCGGCCTTCAACGATCCCTGCAGGGCGGCGATGGCGCGATCGAGGTTGCCAGTCTTGTCATAGCGCTGCATATAGCCGAGCGCGGCGATGTAGCCATCGTAGGCGGCCGACTTGCTGGAGGCGGACTGCTGTTGAGGAGCAGGACTGAACAAGCTCGCAACCCGGGCGCGTAGGGCAGGAATGAGCAACAGCGCTAAGACCAGGACCGCCGGAATGCCGATGCCGAAGGCCCATGGCCTCCACCGGGGTTTGGGCGGGACGGGCGCCCAGGCAGCCGCAGAGGCGGCGGCATACTCGCGGGAGCGGCGGAGTTCGAGAAAGTCTTTGATCCTTCCGGACTTGGAATCCAGCTTCACCTCCGACTTCGAATGAGACGGGGAATCGGCCGCCGAGGAGTCGGGCAGGCCGGGGCGGACGGCCTCCAGATCGCGGAGCATCTCGGAGCAGCTTTGATAGCGGCGTATGGGATCTTTCGAGAGGGCGCGATAGATGATCTGACGCAACTCCGCAGGCACGGGATCGGGTACATGCGGGGCCTCGTTCAGGATGGCAAAGATGGTCGCAGGGATGGTGTCGCGGGAGAAGGGATTTCGTCCGGCGAGCATTTCAACCATGACAACACCAGTGGCCCAGAGATCGCTGCGGCAATCGACCTGTCTGCCGAGAGTCTGTTCGGGGGACATATACGCGATGGTGCCGGAGATGCCCTGGGTCTGACTGGCGGTCTGCTGGCTGACGTGGGCGAGGCCAAAGTCGACCAGTTTGACCACCAGCCCCGAGGAGGACCCGTGGCGGGTGAGCATGATGTTGGACGGCTTGACATCGCGATGTTCGACGCCCTGCATGTGGGCATATTCCAAGCCCTTGAGCACCTGTAATGCGATGTCCATGGTATCCGCAGGGGCGAGAGGGCCGGAGCGAATTCTTTGCGCGAGCGATTGCCCTTCGTAATAGGCCATCGCGATGAAGGTGCGGTCGTCCGGAGTCTCCTCGATGCCATAGATAACGCCAATGTTGGGATGATCGAGCGATGAGGCGGTGCGGGCCTCCTTAAGGAAACGGGCCTTGTCGCGTTCGCTGGCGTTAAGTTCGGGAGGCAGAAATTTCAGCGCGACAGTACGCTGCAGCTTCAGGTCGAGAGCGCGATAGACCACGCCCATGCCGCCGGCTCCAGCGGTGCCGAGAATCTGGTAGTTGAGGGCAACCAGTTCCCCCACGGAAGGTGCGCTTTTCGCATCGGCCATCGGAGTGTGTTCGTTCGTCTCTCCCAGACGGCGATTCCAACGTTACGAGGATGGTACGTGGCGAGAGATGTGGTGGCAAGATTTGCGCCCCAAAGTGGCTTATAGAACTAAGTCCCCGTATCTGGGAATGCACTTGCGCGGTTGGGGAGCTACGGGACCGGCAGTTTGTCCCGGCTGCTGACCGGGTTGATCTTCTCCGCAGCGACATCGAGAAAGGCCTGGCGTACGGGGGATCGTAGCCCGGCTGTCCGAGGAAAAACTTGAACGTGGAATGCATCTCGGGCTTCTGCCCGCTGCGTTGATGCCGTTATCGCTATGGCCGTCAAGGGAAAACAGGCACTCTCCTTGAGCCGTCTCTTGCGGACGTTGCTTGGCAAAAAGCGGTTGATCGAAATCGCTGCTCTCGATCGTCGATCGCAGGATCACCTGACCGCCGGTGTTGAAAATCCGTGCGTAATTCCAGATCTTGTATTGTCTCCAAGATTGGAGAGAGAGGAGGATCAACACGCTATCGCCATCAACGGCAGCCGCGGATGCTGCCGGAGTGCCGTGCGAGGGCGTCTGCTCGGATGAGGCGCCCAGCCGTACCCAGGCAGGTGCGATCGAAAGCGCCAGGGCAATGGCAAAGCTTTTCGACATGAGTCCTCACCCACTTTGTCGGAGACTTCCACACCCCCAAAGAGGAGCGTACAACGAGATCGTGCCGCAATCATCGAGAGATGTTGGCCATGGTGGCGTGTTGATCGAAGAGGAAGCCGCGAATGAAGGCTAATTCCGAGGAGGGTAAGCAGCCATCGGTCACGGCCAAGCACACGCTCAAAAATAATCGTGGGTCCGGCGCGGAGAATGCATCGCGCGAAGCGCGCGGTTGATAGTATTAAATCCGTTTAGAAAAGCTCTTTCCGAAGGGGTTCTATGAATTGCTCGATACGCATTGGATCCAGAATTCTTATTTTGACTCTTTTGCTGGCTGGCTGCTCGGCGATGCCGGGTTTTTCGCAGCGTCCGCCGCAACCGCCAAAGCCGACCGGACCGTGGCTGGATGCAAGCCTCTCTCCGGATGCGCGGGCCGACCTGGTGCTGAAGGAGTTGACCCTGGATGAGAAGATCACGCTGATCCATGGCGCCGGGCTGGCAGGGATGGGGCCGGTGAGTCCGACGCGGATATATTCGAACGGCGGCGTCGGGTTCACGATGGGCATCCCGCGGCTGGGCATTCCGGGCATCGATATGAGCGACGCGGCCTATGGGGTGCGGTCGAGCGGCGAGAACGGCAGATATTCGACCGCGCTGCCGGCCAATGTTGGAGCGGCGGCTAGCTGGGACGTCGACGCGGCGTATGCCTATGGCGAGTTGATCGGAAGAGAGCTGCGCGCCCAGGGTTTCAACATGTCGCTGGGCGGAGGGACAAACCTGACTCGCGAACCGCGCAACGGGCGGACCTTTGAGTATCTCGGCGAGGATCCGGTGCTGGCCGGAACGCTGGTCGGCAAGCTGATCCAGGGAACGCAGTCGCAGCACGTTATCGGCGACATCAAGCACTACGCGTTCAACGATCAGGAGAGTGGACGGAATTCGGTCAATATCCACATTGACGAGCGGGCTGGGCGAGAGAGCGATCTGCTGGCGTTTGAGATTGGGGTGGCACAAGGGCAACCAGCGGCGGTGATGTGCTCCTATAACCGGATAAACGGCGACTTCGCTTGCGAGAACAAATATCTGCTCACCGATGTTCTGAAGAAGGACTGGAAGTTCCCCGGCTTCGTGTTATCGGATTGGGGAGGGACGCACAGCACCGAAAAGGCCTCGGCGGCGGGGCTGGACATGGAGCAGCCGGGGGAGTTTTCCTACGGCGACAAGTTCAAGGCGGCGGTACAGGCGGGAAAGATTTCGGAGGCGGAGCTGAATGAGCACGTCCGTCGCATTCTGCGGTCGATGTTTGCTGCCGGAGTGGTCGATTATCCTCGCGAACGCTATGTCCTCAATCCTTTCACCGGTCTCGAGACGGCGCGCAAAATCGAGGAAGGCAGCATCGTTCTCCTCAAGAATAGCAACGGTACGTTGCCACTCGACCCGGCGAAGGTGCGGAGCATTGCAGTGATTGGCGCGCATTCGGATGTGGGGATGATCTCGGGCGGTGGTTCGGCGCAGGTGGACCCTCCGGGCGGAAACGCGATACTGCCCCCCGGCAAGGGCTTGACCACGCATTGGCAGGAACATATCTGGTTCCCGACCTCGCCGCTTAAGGCAATCCAGGCCAGAGCGCCTGAAGCCAAAGTAACCTTTGACCCAGGTACCGATCCAGCGGCGGCAGCAGCGGCGGCGAAAGGCGCCGATGTCGCTATCGTCTTCGCCTACGTTTGGGAGAGTGAAGGCATGGACCTGCCCAACCTGTCTCTGACTGACAACCAGGACGCGGTCGTCGCGGCGGTGGCTGCGGCCAATCCCAAGACGGTGGTCGTGCTCGAGACAGGTAGCCCAGTGACGATGCCCTGGGTGGATGCTCCGGTGGCGATTCTTGAGGCCTGGTATGCGGGCAGCGACGGCGCCAACGCGGTGGGAAATGTGCTGTTCGGCACAGTGAATCCAAGCGGAAAACTGCCCAATACCTTCCCCAAGAGCGAGGCTGACCTCCCGCATCCGACGGTTGTCAAGCCCCCTCCGGGCTCGGAGCGCTTCTCCGGTCCGGTTTCGCCGGCCGTGCGCGTGGCGGGACTGCCTGCGTTTGAGGCGACCTACGACGAGGGGGTTAAGGTCGGCTATAAGTGGTATGACGCGGAGAATAAGCCAGTCCTGTTTCCATTCGGGTTCGGTCTGTCGTACACGACCTACGATTATTCGGGGTTGACGGTGACCCCGGGGCAGAACATCGAAGTGACGTTTACGATTGCGAATACCGGTGGTCGCAATGGCGCAGAGATTGCCGAGGTATATGCGGGCTTGCCTGCCAGCGCGAATGAGCCTCCGAAGCGGCTGGTTGGCTTCACGAAAGTGAAGCTGGACACAGGCGAGAAGCGAACGGTGACGGTGGAGGTCGATCCGAAATATCTATCGATCTTCGACGTAAAAAAGAACGACTGGACGTTGATTCCGGGCGATTACACCTTTATGGTTGGTGGGTCATCGCAAGACTTGCCGCTGAAGCAGGCAGTGACGCTGAAGTAACGAAGTCGAGGGCGCGAGGCTGGCATCTGCAGCCTCGCGGTTACTGTCTTCTGGAGCAGCCGCTCTTTTGTCTTGCTGTGCGCGCCTCCTTCGGCGCTCAATATGGAGCATGGGGACGAAACCATTCCTTTTTCGGTGTTTTGCGCAAATCGGCCTGACCCTACTGGCTGAACCCCTGTCGGCCAAGACACTCACAATGACTGCGGCGGATAACAATACCTCCATCTGGCTGGTGGAGGGCGACACGCTGGTGATTACCCTGCCGTCCGGCATTCCGGATGCGTATCGGTGGGAGCAGCACCCGGCGAAGCCTTCGGCGCTCACCGCGCTGAACGATGACTTCACTCCGGCGAAAGACCCCAAGGGCGTGGCAACCCAGACTTTTCGCTTCAATGCGGCTTCGGTCGGAAGTGCAGCGCTAACGCTGAGTTTCAAGAGACAAACGGCAGGCGCGGCGCCGGAGGTCGCGCAGGTTTACTCGATCGATGTTTCCGTCTCCTCCGGCGAGCCAAAGGCAGCGGTGCTGATCGGTACATACAAGGGCACCACGGCCTGCGCCGACTGCACGGGAATTCAGACCGACTTGCGACTGTATGCGAAGGGGAAGAACGACTTCACCGGCACCATCTAGGTGAGCAGGCGAACGTATCTCGGTGGCCGCGGCGGCGATCAGAGCTTCGCCAACCGCGGCGAGTGGGCGGTGCTGAAGGGCGATGCGGTCGATCCAAATGCTACAGTGTATGCCCTGGATCCCGATCCACCGGAGGAGGCACAGTATCTGCTGCTGTCGCCCGGTGGTATTTTCCTAACCCAGCTGCACCGGCAGATGAAGCCGATCGATGCTCCGGCACAATATCAGCCAGTTTTGAAGCGAGTGGAGTGAAAGGTTGGCATTGTCTTGGACAGGAAGTCGCGTAGGTTGAATGTTGGAGTCACTTCCATAGTTCTGACGCTCTGCGCTGGCTTGGCAATATTCGTCGTTTACATCGACGCGCGTATTGCAGCCTCGGTGGACTTCGAGACCGCAAAGACCACCATCGCGACGGTAGTTAGTGTGGCAGAAATCAAGCCCGTAAATCCGCTCAAGGCAGACGATAGCGACCGGCTGTACAAAGTATGTTTCACGATTGACAACTTTGATCAAATTGCAGCTGTAGCGGCTTACGGAGAGAACCTGTAGCTGGAGAATTGTCGCCTCGCTTCTCAACTGAGCTCGCTTCCTGCCTCTGCTTGTACGGCTGCAAGGAATTGCTCAAGCACCGCGATGCGCGGCGCGGCTAGCGCCTTGGCCGATTCCAGCCGCAACAGTGCAGGAAGCGTCTCCAACGCCTTGCGCAGACCAGGCACAACTGCGGAGAACGTCGGGTAACGGGTATCCCGGCCTACCTTGGAGACGGCGCGTAGAATTCCGACGGCTCCGAGCTGCTCGAGAATGTCGGCGTCGCGCAGGATGGCGGCTTCAAATGACAGCGGAGCCATGTGCGGCTGGTGTGTGCGAATACAATCCAGAACGGCCGGAATTTTCTCGGCTGGGAAGCCAGACACTTCCAGAATGGCGGGCGTTCGTTCGATGGCGTAAGCGACGTTGTCCCAGGCGGCGAGGGCGGTTGGGTCTTCGGGGCGATGCCCGATGAAGACGCCGAGATCGTGCATCCAGGCCGCCGCGAAGACCACGTCGTCATCGTAGTTGAGGCCTTCGCCGATCGATCGCGTGAGCGCATAGAGCCGAGGCTGATGGCCGTATTTGTCGACTGGCCGGGCTTCGCGGCGGATGTATTCGATCACGGCGGTGCGCCAGGAGCGAATTTCAGAATTCAAATTGTCCGACCTCTTCTTTTCAACGCTAGAGCTGGCTCCGCCTTGCGCCTAGCGCTGATTGTTGCCGCGCTTGCCGACGGTACGATTATTTCCCCTCACCGATCTCCAACCCGAAGCGCGAGAGTTCGCCCTTCTGCAGTTGGTAGTCAATGACGAACCCAATTCCGATAGCCACGGGGATCAGACCGGCGGCGGCCACTACCAGAACGTCGCGCTGCTGGATAATCCATGTCAGCAGCAATCCGAACAGGCAGACACCCGCTCCCGTGGAGAGCAGCACCATCGCCGCGGTTCGCGTCCGGCTAAGACTGCGCAGCGGATCCTTCACCGGCCTCTCCTCCTCGCCCGGCCCGCCCAACAATGTGTCGATCTCGGCCACATTCATTCCCCGCGCGACCAGTGCCATGCGCTGTTCCGCCCTCAGTCTCTGCTTGTGGGCCTCGCTCATAATGCCCGATACGATCGCGACGATCGCGACCACGAATGCTCCCAGCGGAATCAAGATGGGACCCAAATGCCAATCCATAAGTAAAGCCTCCTGTACTGGCGGGCTTAGACCGCGCCGCACTTGCAAAGTTTCACTGGTTCGCATGAAACTTTCAGCAATGTTGTCAGTCTGACTCTTCTTGGCCAGCGACCTCAATTTCGAGCAGATCGTCCGCGACCACCAGGAGATGGTCTTTCGCACTCTTCTGCGGCTGAATGGCAGCCGAGAACATATTGAGGACCTGGCCCAGGAAGTCTTTCTTCGGCTCTACCGGGCGCTGCCGGCATTTCGCGGAGAAGCCCGGCTGACAACCTACCTCTACCGCATCGTGGTCAACGTTGCGCAAGACGAATGGAAGCGCAGGCGCCGGGTGGAGCGGCCGCTGGTGTCGATCTCCGCTCCTGTCAGCTCCGACGAGGATGGCGACGCCAATTGGGAAGATCGGTTGGCACACCCCGGACTGGATGCAGAAGAGCAGCTGTCAGAAAGGCAGTTCGGGGATCTAGTTGAGCGGCAGCTGCAGCAGCTCAGCGACGCTGAGCGTATGGTGATCGTCCTCTATCATCAGGAGGAGCGAAGTTATGAGCAGATTGCGGAGGCGCTGAAATTGCCGATGGGTACAGTTCGAACCCATTTGCACCGAGGCCGCCAGAAGCTACGCGAAGGCATCCAACAACAGCAGACAGCGGAAAGGAGACCGGCATGGCAGAGCACTCGATAAATATCCCGACCGATTCTGAATCGCGGCTGCTCGAGGCGAAGATCACTCTGGCTCTGGAAACGGCGCCCCAACTCGACGTTCCGCCGGACTTTGCCGCCAGGGTCGCGGCGCAAATGCCGCCGCTCGCTCCGGTAACTCTTACTCCGCGGGGCTACGGGCGAAATGCGGCGATTGCCTCTCTTGCCGTGCTGCTGGTGTTGATCTTTGCCTTTGCCCATCGAGCTGGCGCTTCGCCGCTCTGGACGTCGATGGAATGGATCTTCTGCGCACAGTTTGCGCTGGTCGCCGTGTGGCTGGCGGCGCGGCAGGGACGTCCGCACTTCGGCTGACCGGCTTAAATCCACCCGAAACGCGGCCGCCGCACCCGCTCATCGCATGACTCTGCGCTGCTCGTGAACGCTCTCCGCCCTCGATCCTGCCGAAAGAGATAAAATAGAAGCTTATAGAGAGTTTGGAAGGTATGCGATTCAAGAGTGTTTTTACTGCCGGTCTCGTGGCTCTTTCGGCGATGTTTACAGCTTCGACGGTGCGTGCGCATGACGGGATTGCTTCCGGGAACTCCGAGCAGTACCGCCTTCGCCTCTACCACCTTCATACTGGGGAACGCATCGATGTCGTCTATCGAATAGGCGATCAGTATCTTCCCGAGAAAGTTGCCGAGCTGGACCACTTTCTGCGCGACCATCGCACTGGCGACGTGAAGGGCTATGACGTCAAGGAATTTGATCTGCTTCACGATCTGCTGGTGAAGCTGGGTCATCCCGAACATGAGATCGACATTGTCTGCGGCTATCGCACCCCGTGGAGCAACAACTATCTTCGCGAACACGGACATGGCGTCGCCGAACACAGCCAGCATATGGAAGCCAAGGCCATCGATATCCGCATCCCTGGGGTTCCTACGGCCGAAGTCCGTGATGCGGCGCTCAGCTTGCAGCGCGGCGGTGTCGGGTATTATGCGCAATCCGACTTTGTGCATGTGGACACGGGTCGGGTCAGGCGCTGGTAGCCAGCTAGCTAAGCTAAGCTAGTTGTCAGTTAACAGTTGCCGGCTGCCAGCCTTCAGCTTCCGCGGCTGCGTGGCTCTTGCTGAGAAATGCCCGCTGAAGACGGACAACCAGCGACTATCCCGGATACGGTGGCCCCTTGGCCAGTACAGCATCCAGCGTCTTGTCATGCCCGTAGATGTCGTCGAAGAAATACACCTCGCCGTTTTCCTCGGCAACTGCAGTGAAATACACGATCACTACCGGGATGGGCGTGGTCAGGTTGACCTGCTGGTTGTCCGGCCCCGATTGCATAGCTGCCTTCACCACATCCACCGTCCACTTCTGACCGTTGGGCTGGGTTTGGAGCAGGAAGGACGCCAACTCCGCCGGGTATTCCACCCGAATGCAGCCGTGGCTGAAATCGCGGCGGGTCTGCGAGAAGAGGGTCTGCGATGGCGTGCTGTGCAGGTAGACATTGTTGTCGTTGGGGAAGATGAACTTGATCAGACCCAGCGCGTTGTCAGCGGCCGGCTTTTGTCGCACCATGAGCCTGCCGGCACGAAGATCGGCGATGACCTCCGGACTGGCCGACCCGGAGGCAACGACCTTGCCACTCGAGTCAGTGATCTCGAAGCCCTTCTTTCCCAGGTAGCCCGGGTCCTTGAGCAGATGGGGAACGATCTCGCCGCGTGCGATGCTAGGGGGCACATTCCAGTAGGGGCGGAAGACGATGTACCTCATGTTCTGAGCAAAGACCGGGGTTTGATGCCCCACCGCCTTGCCGGCGATGACGTGCATGCGCATCGCAATCGTGTGATCAGGATTGAAGACGCGCAGTACGAACTCGGGAATGTTGACCGCGACCGGCAGCACGGGGAAGTTGGGGGGCAGCCATCTCCAGCGCTCCAGCGCGTCTTCCAACTGCGTGACCCGCACACTCATCGGCGTATTCAGCTGGCGCAGGGTGTCTTTGCCGAGCTTGCCGTCAGGCGTAATCCCGTGGCGAACTTGAAAGTGTTTGACCGCATCCACTACCGCGCCGGCGTAGAGGCCGGAACTGGTGTCGACGGTGGCCGTCTGCGGCAGGTCGCCGAGAAATCGCAGCCGGTCGGCGAGCGGGCCCACTGCCGGGTAAGAATCGCCGGGTGCGAGAGGCTTGGCCGCATCGGGCAACGGGACAAGCTTTTCCTGAGCGGCGAGATTCAAGTAGATTTGCAGCGCAGCCTCGGTTCGCTTGTAAAACAAAAGCTCCGGCTCTACTTCGCTCAACACCTCGGGCACGTTACTCTCGTTCATGATTTTTTGTAACAGTAGTTGTGGCAAATCGTATTTCTTCTGCTCGATGTCAATGCCGAATTTGAAGTCTTTCGGATTGACCCGGCCAATGTGCAGGTCGGAGATGTAGCGCATCGTTCCGACAGTAAGTGCTAGGTCGAAGCGCGCCACGGTGGAGGCGTCGCCCGGCGAGGCTTTGAGCTTGGCCAGCCGCGCCTGCCAGAGAGAGGCGTCGTAGTCTTCAGGATTGAGGCCTTTGTGAAGGCTGTTTTCAAGCGCGGCGATGACCGCCAGCGCCTGCGGACTCGCCTGGCCGCTCCTCACCCATACCGGCGCGTAGTTCACCGCTGCATACATATGCTGCACATGCAGGCGGTAGTCGGTGAAGTTAGGCCGCTGCAAATCGGCGAGAGTCCCGCTTGCAGCGATTGCCTGAAGCAGCGGGGCTGCTCCCGACGTATCAGCAGCAGGACCAGTTTGCGTTGCGCTGGCTGTCTGAGCCGAAGTCGATGAGGTTGAATTGGGCACGACTTGCGACTTGCACCCGAGCGCGAAGAGCCATGGGAGCAGCAGCAAAAATCTGACCGAAGCACGGAGCTTGCTAGCGAGCATGATGTATTAGAGCAAGTTCGCAATTGCTTGGGTACAGCAAAAATTGTGGAGAGCGGCTTTTTCGAGGGAGAGCCACTACGCCGAGAATCAGAACGGTGGTGCTGACGGGATCGATGCGAATCCCTGGGCGCTCAGAGACACCCCCTGAGTTTCGCTTCCTGTGGATGCTGCACCCTGCTCAGGGGCCTTACAATTCAGGAGTGAGGAAAGAGAAAACTGCAATCCAGAAGGCGCCAGCGAAGAAGAGCGTGGCGAGCGCCCAAGAGGTGGTTCCTCACTTCAGCGAAGAATCGTTGAAGTTTCTGCGCGGATTGAAGCGCAATAACCGGCGCGACTGGTTCGAACCGCGCAGGGCGCTTTTCGAGACAACCTTGAAGTTCCCCATGCTGAAGGTTATCGAGGGGGTGACGGCGGCGATGGTTCAGTTCGCTCCCGATCACGTGAGGCCGGCGCAGAAGTGCTTGTTCCGAATCTATCGCGACACGCGGTTCTCGAACGATAAGACTCCATACAAAAACCATGTCGCGGCGTGGTGGTCGCGTCATGGCCTGGAGAAGACCTCGGGGGGCGGGTTTTATCTCCATTTGGCCGCGAACGAATTGATCATTGCCGCGGGCGTGTATATGCCGGAGCGCGAGCAGTTATTGGCCATTCGCACGTTCCTGCTGGACCATCACGAGGAGCTTCGCAGGCTGCTTGCCGGCAAGCAGCTGCGGCGGCTCTTTGGGCTCGATCATGGCGAGATGTTGACGCGCCCACCGAAAGGCTTCCCGAAGGAGCATGCTGCGATGGATCTGGTGAAGTGCCGACAGTGGGCGGTGATGGCGAAATTGCCGGCGGACCAGGCGCTTGAATCATCGTTGGTGAAGACGCTCGTGACTCACTTCCAGGCAGCCGCGCCGCTGGTAGCGCTGCTGAACGAGCCGCTGACCGCAGTCGCGAAAGAAAAACTGCCGCCGTTGTTCAGTCTCTATTGAGCCGGATTTGGCCTGTGCAGGCGCTGGGTACGGTGCTCCAAATCGGGAAGAATCGGCGCAAAATCGAGGAAATTCCAGAAAAACCGACGAAAACCAAAGAAAACCTGTGGAAACCGGGGTTTTTCCATTGACAAAACTTTCGGAAAATCGCATCGTTAAGCGCGTAGGTTCTATCGGAGCAGCGTAAACACAGGGCTTTCGCAAGAACGTGACAACGTCGCCTCTGAACATCGAGTGCGACGACATCCAGATCCCAGGAGGATTTTTCAAAATGGCAACAACACTCACCAAAACAGCGCTGGTACGGCAACTGGCAGAGAAACTGGAATTGACCAACAAGCAGTCGGCAGCCTTCCTCGACCTACTCGCGGAAACCGCGGTGAAGGAAACCAAGAAGAATGGCGTCTTCGTTATCCCCGGCCTCGGACGCCTGGTGAAAGCGGAGCGCAAGGCGCGCATCGGCCGCAATCCGCAGACCGGCGAACAGATCAAGATCAAGGCGAAGACGGTAGTGAAGTTCCGCGTGGCCAAGGCCGCGAAGGACACCATCGCCCCGCCAAAGAAGTAAGCGGTCGCGGGCGAGTCAGCCGCGTCCCAAGAGATTGAACTGCACCAACGGAGGCACCGCTAAACGACGTCAGATCGGGTCGCGGGAACGATCAATGCGCCTGGAGGAGATGGACTTGCAGCCATCTCCTCCATTTGTTTTTTAGAGGACATCATGGCTGCCGCCCCGGGCGGGGGAGGAAAAGCGATCAGCTGTCTTTGCGGTAGAGGAGCTCGCGCATCGCTTGCCGGCGCGCCTCATTCGCTTCCATTGCGGTCTTGCGCTCGACCGCGTCCATGCGAGGCTTCTCAACCGGGCCGCCTGGCTCTTCCGCGCTGCACTCGGGGCAACGATTGGCAAATCCGGGCTTGTTCGGCTTCAGTTCAAACTCTTCATTGCAGAGCGTGCAGACTTTGATGGGAAACGCCATACAGGTTTCAGTATATTACGCAGAGAACGAGCGCATATACCGAAGGAAACCGCACCGACTTACCTAGGCACAGGAGACCGCGATGACCTTCTCACCTCTTGGTTTGACACCGCTCATCGGTGTATTTGACATGATCAAGTCGCTTGCTTTCTATCGCGACCTGCTCGGCTTCGAGGTAGTATCGGCGTCGCCTGAAGTCGAGACCCGCGAGGGGCGATTCTCTCACTGGATGTGGCTGCGGTTCGGAGCTGCCGAACTGATGCTCAACACGCAATACGATTCGAACGAACGGCCCAAGCATCCGGTCGAATCGACGGATCCGGGCTACGCCTGCTTCTACATCGGCTGCGCTGACGTCGATGTAGCGTATGAGGAACTCACCCGGCGGGGTCTGAAGACGGATCCTCCGGCAATGGCGCGCTACGGACTCAAGCTCTTCAGCGTGAAAGACCCGGATGGATACACGATCGTCTTTCAGCAAGTCGGTTAGAGGTTTTTCATTCCCGATGCTTACCCCGTGACCTCCCGCCCTCGCGGCCGCAACCATTGGCCGCGTTAGGATGAAAGAGAATCACCGTCGCCTCCTCATGCACAATCGTCCCGTCTGGGTTGAAATTTCCCGCAACAAGTTGCTTGCCAACCATGTGGAACTTCGCCGGATCGCTGGCCAGGCCGGGCTGTCGGGCGACGGGGTCGATCTGCTTGCCGTACTGAAGGCCAATGCCTATGGCCACGGCATGGAGGACTGTGCGCGCTTGCTGGCCGGGACGGGAGCGGAATGGATTGGCGTCACTTCGGTTGAGGAGGGCATTCGCGCCCGCGCGGTTTGCCCGGAGACCAACCTGCTGGTCATGTCCGGGATCTGGCATGGCGAGGCGGAGGCGGCGATCGAGCACCGGCTGACGCCACTTGTTTGGGAGCCATTTCATCTGGACTTGCTGGAAGAAGCGGCATTGAAACTCGAGCGACCGCCAGCGTCGATTCCGGTCCATTTGGAGATTGATACGGGAATGTCTCGACAGGGAGTCCGCCCGAGCAGTCGGCTTACAAGTGAGATTCTCAGGAGATTTCACCTCGCGTCAGCGCTGCAGCTGGAAGGCATTGCAACCCACTTCAGCGAGCCCGAGGTTCTCAATAGCGGCGAGACCCGAGAGCAGGCATCGCGGTTCGTTCAAGCCATCCAGTCAGTCCGAGCAGCCGGACTTCGCCCGGCATGGATTCATGCGGGAAATTCGGCGAGTCTTCTGCGCGGCGAGCCTTTCTCCCGAACGCTGAGAGAGCTGGCGACGGCTGCGGGCGCGAAGCTGATGCTGCGTCCAGGGCTATCGCTTTACGGATATGCGCCGCAGTTTCGCGAGGCCGGCCAAGCGGCGGTGCTCCTGGAGGCAGCTTCGGAGAGATTGTCTCCGGTGCTCGCGTGGAAGAGCCGCGTGACTTCCGTGCGGGAGATCCAAGCAGGAGAGCCTGCCGGGTATAATTCGACCTTCCGCGCTGGCCGCCCCACCCGCCTGGCCTTGCTGCCGCTGGGTTATGCCGATGGGTTCAGCCGGCTGCTTTCGAACCGTGGCAGTGTGCTGGTTCGCGGTCAACGTGCGCCGATTGCCGGAAGAGTGTCGATGGACCAGACGATTCTGGATGTGACCAGAATCCCCGGGGTGGAGATCGGTGATGAAGTTGTGGTGATTGGGCTTCAGGGCCAACAGTCGATTACTGCGTGGGAGATTGCAGACCTGGCGGGAACGATTCCCTACGAGGTGCTCTGCGGCATCGCGGCGCGGGTGCCGCGGGTGCTGGTCGGCTAGAGCGGAGTCCAGGCCGCTGCCTCGTAACCACGAATGTGGTTGCGCTTTTCACCCCAGACAAGGGCCACTTCGCCCGTGACCTAGTAGGCGCGCCGAACCTCATTCCGCTCTAAACCCTGATTCCGCTCTAAACTAAGAGGATGCTCGGAAAGCTCTACGCAGACTGGATGTACCGCTGGGAGACGGCGCTCACCACCCGGGATGAAAACCGGATCGTTCGACCGCTGGAATGGGGGTTTGACTGGCTGGAGGACTATATCGACCGCCGGAATCTTCGCGGCCGGCTCTTCCGCGAAATGGAAGGACTGTCCGGCAACGATCAAGCGGCGCAGCAAGCGATGCTTCGCCTAGGCGAGGACATCGTAGAGCACAGCGACCTCTTCTTCGGCTACCGGCGAGCGAACGACTTCCGGCTCGAAGAGCGCCATCCTCAGCTATTTCCGACCAACGTGCGCCCGGAGACGCTGAAGCAAGACGCGACGCTGCGCCGTCGCGCCGAGGAAGGGAAGCTGGCGACGGCGCAGTTCCTGCGATTTACCTCCCCGGTACGCACCGAGTATCCGGAGAACGACCAGGTAAATGCGCGCTGGTACCCAGCCCCGGAGCAGAAGCAGGCGGGCAAGCCCAAACAAGCAATTGTGGTGATGCCGCAGTGGAACGCGGACGCTTTCAGCCATAACGCGCTTTGCGCCATCTTTAATCGATTCGGAGTCTCGGCGCTGAGGTTGAGCAAGCCCTACCACGATATTCGGCGCCCGGCGGAGCTGGAACGCTCCGATTATGCGGTGAGCGCCAACATCGGGCGCACCATCTCGGCGTGCCGGCAGGCGGTGGTCGACATTCGCTGCTGCCTGGATTGGCTGGAGACCCAGGGGTACTCGCAGTTCGGGGTACTGGGGACGAGCCTGGGCTCTTGCTACGGGTTTATCGCCAGCGCGCACGATCCGCGGTTGCGAGTCAACGCCTTCAACCATGCCTCAATGAACTTTGGCGATGTCGTGTGGACGGGGCAGAGCACGCGGCATATTCGAGCGGCGCTGGAGCCGATAATGAGCCAACAGGGACTGGCCGATCTTTGGCGCTCGATCAGCCCGGTCTCGTACATGGATAAATTTGCCGCCTCCCTGAAGAAAACGCTGGTGATCCACGCGACCTACGATCTTACGTTTCGCCGCGAGTTCTCGATGCAGGTGCTGGAGAGCTTTCAAAAGGCGGGATTGGATTTTGTCTCGAAGGTGCTGCCGTGCGGCCACTACACCACCGGCGAAACCCCGTACAAGTTCATGGATGGGTGGTATCTTGGGTCGTTTGTTTACTCGGCGTTCAAGCAGATTGGCAGAGAACCCACGCTGCCAGAGGCCTCAAAGCAGGCCGATGCCAGAGCCCTGATAACCCAATAAAGCGAAGACCAAAATTGTCGCAAGGCGTTTGCCAAGAAAAAGGCCCCCTTGCCGGAGACCGGCAAGGAGGCCTTTGGGTTTTGTCCCTATTGCTCGAAGCTACCCAGGTAGCCGCCGCCATCGCCGGTGAGATAGGCGACTTTAGCAGGCGAGACTACATAGAAGATTCGCACTACCCCATCCGGAGTGGTTGCCACTACCCTGCCTGAGCTCTCGACGGCGTAGGTGCCGGTCACGCTGTCGTACCAATTGAGTCCAGTCGGGTCGCTGCGATAGGTAAGGAAGGTGAGGTTGCCGTTCCCGTCCGCGGTTACCAGGCCAGCCTCATTCAACACCGAGGTGTTGGACAATGGGATGGTACCGCCCAGATAGTTCCCGGTAAACGAGGCGTTAGCAAACGGACTCCCGGTCTGAGATTCAATGATCCCGGAGGTTGCGGCGTTGTCCTGGAAGAGAATGAACGCCAGGTTCGGGTTGATGAGATAGAGAATCGGCGGTGTGGTGGCAGTGTTGGTGGTGGTAGTGCGCCCGGTAGTTGCGTCGACCTGATAGGTGGCGGCCAGCGTCTGGCCGGGAATCAGAGCTGCGTCGTATTGGTCATAGGCGTAGTTGACCGTACCGGTCCCGTTGGAAGTGGCCACCCCAACCACAACATTGGGGGTGGTGGTGCTGGAGGCGGGCGCCAATCCGTTGGCCTCAACCACCGTCGTCGTAGGAATCGACGCGGTAGTGAAGCTACCCGAGCCGGTCTGCTGGTAGGCGCTGCCGGCAGCGAGCGGAGCGCCGGCGGCGGCGGGATCGATTGAGATCAGGAACCACTCCGACGGCGAGACTTCATAGAAGCTGAAGTGGAAGCTGGCACCGCCCAGGATGAAGGTAAGCAGTCCTCGACCCTTCGCGTCCAGCACGTAGCTTCCATAGGTTGTACCCGGGGTAACCGGGTTGTACCAAGTTGCCATCATCCGGCCGGTGCTGAGAAGTTCGTTGGCATCGGCCCTTAGGCTGACGAGGTTCCCGTTTCCGTCGGTCTGGAACGAGCAGGCCAGCGCCTCTTGCTGCTGCTGGGCATTGCTGGCGGCAACCAGGAAAGCGAAGCTGCCCGCAGTCGTCGGCAGCGAAGGTGCGGTCGCCGCCTTGAGCAGACCAGATCCGCGGACCCCGGTACCGGCCATATCGTCAAATTCGCTGATGCGGATGTCGCTGCCGGTGGTGGGAATCGCCAGCGCGAAGGTCATCGTAGCGCCGCCGGTATCCAGGGTGAGATACCCCAGACCATCCACGAAGTTCATCACCGACCCTCCGGTGATCGCTTGTTCGACCACCGGAGGTCCGGTGTTCGAGTTCTCATCCAGGTAACCGGCGCTGACAACGTTGTTGTTCAGCGTGAAGGTCCCGTTGATATCAAGAGCATTTTGAGCGCTGGCTGCCCCTTGGGGGGAGGTTCCAGAGAACAGGAAGGAGTAAGTACCGTTGGGCAGTGGGGTGGGGGAAAGCGGCGGGTTGATCACCAGGCTCGCCGCAAGCGATGCGGTCTGGGGTGTGGCTTCGGAATCCTGCACGGCGATGGTGAAGGCGTTGTAACCCAGAGTCGTGGGAGTTCCGGACAAGACCCCGGCGGGACTCAAGGTGAGACCGGCGGGAAGCGTCCCAGTAGAGACGCTCCACTGGTATGGCGGGGCGCCGCCCGAAGCTGCGAGGGTCAAACTGTAGGCGGTGGTGGTGTTGCCGGGGGTCAGCGGTGTCGTGGTAGTGATTGCCAGAGGAGCGACACCAATTTGCAACGTGAATGGCGCGCTCACGCTTTGAGGCGTCGCCGCCGAGTCCGTGGCCTGGACGGTGAAGCTGAAGGGCCCATACGCGGTCGGCGTTCCGGAGAGCACCCCGGCGGGGCTCAGGGTTAACCCGGCGGGAAGAGCGCCCGGCGCGGTGGTGCTCCAGGTATAGGGCGGGGTGCCGCCGGTGGCGGCGAAGGTTACGGACGGATACGCCACACCAAGGGTTCCGGCGGGAAGTGGCGAAGTCGTGGTGATCTTAACCGTGCCGTCGCTGATGACCAGGGTCGCCTTCAGGGTCGCTGTTTGGGGTGCAGTTGACGAGTCTTTCGCCTGGATCGTAAAGCTGCTCGAGCCAGCAACAGTTGGGGTGCCAGAGAGAACACCAGCGCTGCTCAGGGTCAGCCCGGCCGGCAAGGTCCCGGCGGAAATGCTCCAGGTGTAAGGTGTGGTTCCACCGGTCGCCGCCAGCGTCGTCGTGTACGCGGTATTGATGATTCCGGAGGGCAGAGGCGAGGTGGTGGTGATGGAGACCGTGCTAATGGCCAACGTCGCTGCCAGGGTGGCGGTTTGCGGGGTTTTGGAGGAATCGGTTGCCTGGATACTGAAGGTACTCGATCCCGTGGCCGTAGGCGTTCCGGTAATGGCGCCCGACGCGCTCAGGGCAAGGCCGGCGGGAAGTTTCCCCGAACTCACCGACCAGCTGTAGGGTGGGGTACCTCCGGTTGCCGAGAGGGTGAGGCTGTAGGCGCTGCCGACGACCCCGGCAGGAAGCGTCCCACCGGTTGTAATCGTAAGTGTCTTCGGCCCACTGCCGCTAAAGCCGCCGCATCCGACTATCCATGTTGCGAAGAACACACCACACAACAACCCGAATTTCCCTAACCGCATATATGGCCCCTGACCTGAGATGGAAGTGCATCGACTCCATCCTGTAACCCTGAATTTTTACCGAATACTCTTACAAATTCGAGATTGTTCAACCACCCGGTTTCTCTCAAGCCCCTGAGTTTTTCACAGTCGCACCGCGACTGTCTATCCGATTTAATAAAGTTCGACAGGGGAAGATATACCGAAAGTCACCCGTTACTTACTAGTAACGGCTGGTCTTTGC
>Ga0302324_100009996_pt1 | contig 19716 bp, 16 predicted proteins | sample Palsa_T0_1_FD_201949 | JGI IMG/M metagenome (GOLD analysis project Ga0302324, IMG submission 201949) | Peat permafrost microbial communities from Stordalen Mire near Abisko, Sweden - Palsa_T0_1 | ecosystem: Environmental > Terrestrial > Soil > Palsa > Peat permafrost | place: Sweden: Abisko...
CGCCATCGGTCTGACGGCGCTCCCGTACGATCCCTTCACGAGATTCTTGCTGGGAGACGCCAATATCCGGGTGATCTCCAACGATGCGCTGCCCGATGGGAACCGCAGCAGCATCAAGCAGACCGACTCGACTTACGCGCTCATGATTTCGATTTCTCAATCGCTCGGCGTCAATTGCGATTTCTGCCACAACACGCGTTCGTTCGCCGTGTGGGATGCGAGTACGCCCAAGCGCACGACCGCGTGGTATGGCATCCGCATGGTGAGGGATCTCAACAAGCAGTACCTCGTACCGCTGACGGGTCATTTCCCGTCGCAGCGCCTGGGGGTCTTGGGGGATGTCGCGAAAGTCAACTGCGCCACCTGCCATCAGGGCCTGTTCAAGCCCCTGTACGGGGAGAGCATGGCCAAGGATTATCCGGAGCTCGGCGGTCACCCGTCGACATCGGCTTCACCGCCGCCGACGGCGGAGCTGCTGGCGCCGAAGTAGTTCCACAGCCTCTCGCTCGCCATCGGCAGCACCATGAAGAGATGCTCGAGGGTGCCGAGTGCGAGGAGGCTGGTGAGGAGCGCCCAGGCCGTGGCATCGAACCCCTCGTTGGCCGAGTAGTATCGGCGCGCCGCGGCGATGGTCAGTGCCGTGGAGGCTGCCAGCGAGATCGGCAAAAGCGCGTTCATCGGCCGTCGCCGGAAATAGCTCATGAGATAGGCGAGATGCGCGGGGAGGAAGCTCTCGCCGAGATTCGGCACGCCCAAGAATAGATTGAGCTTCGCACTCAGCCTCATGCCCCATAAAATGAGATAGGTGAAAAGCGCCACGCGATTGGGTGCACCCCACGTGACGGCGACGACCCCGAGTCCGCACGCCAGCATGGCGAGCTCGTTGTGAATGACGGTGCGAGCGGCGGCAACGAATCGGCGCCAGCCGGCCAAGCGCGCGGCGCAGACGGTCCTCTGCGGTCCGGTGACGTAGCCAGTTAGAAATGTGATCTCGAGCCACGCCCACACGAGGAGCGCGCAAGCGAAGCCGAGGTAGGCGCTTGCGGTCGTGGTGGCGGATCCACAGAGCTTCATCAAGACGAGCGCGAGAACCAAGAGCACGGTGGCGCAAACGACGCTCGTGCGGTAAGTCCCGGCAGGACGGCGAATGAGGAATAGGATCGTGCCGGTCGCGAACCACCAGAGTAGAGCGGTGACGGCTGCCGGTAGACCGAAACTCATCGCCGCCCTCTCCTCGAGCCGTCGTGCCGGCTACCACGCCGGCGACGCGCGTATCCGTGTCGGCAGCTCGTAATTCTTTACGGGCAGTAGGTAGAGGCGTGCGAAGGTGACCGCGGCGGCGGCGGCGAGCGCCGCTCGCTTGAGCGCGCCGAGCATACCGCCGCGGGCGCGCGCGGCGGCGGCGGCGGCGGCGACCCGGCGTAGACGCTCGAGTCCGGATCGGAACGCCGCATTATCGAGGTCGAGCGAGAAGGGAAACACTTGCGTCGCTATCTCGCTCGTGATGCGAAACACCCTGAAGTCGTACTCCGTCGGATCCATGCCGAACGCTTCGTACATCAAAGGTCGCGCATGGTCCCGCACGTACATGGTCGCAAACACCGCGAGCAGGAAGAAGCGTATCCAGAGCTTGTTACGGCCGCGCAAGAGTGCAGGGTCGGCACGCATGATGAGCGCGAATGCCTCGCCATGGCGAAACTCGTCGTTGCACCACCGCTCGAACCAGCGGAAAATCGGGTGAAAGCGTCTGTCGGGGTGCTTTTGAAAGTGCCGGTAGATCGCGATGTAGCGTGCGTAGCCGATCTTCTCCGAGAGATATGTCGCGTAGTAGATGAACTTCGGCTTGAAGTACGTGTACTTCTTGTCCTTGCGCAAGAAGCCGAGATCGACGCCCACGCCGAAGTTCTTGAGCGCTTGATTGAGGAATCCCGCGTGGCGCGCCTCGTCGCGCGCCATGAAGCCCATCAGCTCGCGCACATCCGGATTCTTGACCTTGTTGCGGATATCGCTGTAAAGCACGCAGCCTGAGAACTCCGCCGTGATGGAGCTGATCAGGAAGTCGAGGAACTCCTGGTGCAGCGCTTTCGGCAGAGGCCTCACCTCGGCTTCATATTGCGCATCACGCTCGAAATGGTCACGGTTCGCGTCGCGTTTGAACTCCTCCATGAGCAGCGCCCATTCCGATCGCACCGAGCTCACGTCCACTTGCTCGAGCGCGGCGAAGTCGGTGCGGTAGAAGCGCGGACTCAGCAGGGAATCGGTCTCCGCCTTGCGGGTGGCCTCGTCGGGCGTGGTCACGGAATACATTTCGTCCATCATGATCCATGCCTCGCTAGGGTGCTTGCCGTCAAGATCTCCGCGAAGGCTCCGGCATTGCTGGGGCCGAACACCTCGAGGTCGACGTGCCGGCCGGTTTCGGGGTCATCGAGAGAGAGTCGTCCGTCCGCCCAGCGCGTGAGCCGGAACGGGGGTGAGCGTCCGACGCCGTCGGCACGGCGACCGCGCGCGAGGCCGCGCAGTACCCCGCGCACGAAGCCATTCGTGCCCGGTGGCAGGGTGTCGATCAGCTGTTCGTGCTCGTACACCAGCACGGCGCCGTCCGAGCGATCCTCGAATCTCAACTCGTGGCTCGACACGATACGGGTCGGCGGCGGCCGCTCAGGCTCGTAACCTGCGAGGCGTGCAATGCCCGCGAGGAGGAGCGAGACGCTCACCAATACGCCGGCACCGATCAGCGCGCCGCGCGGCAAAGTGGGGTTGGAGTGTGGCGCATACATGGCGATGCGCCTACGCGGCTGCCGCGGGTCGCGGAGTCAGAACGGCCGAGGTCGCGTCGCCGCTCGGCGATTCGTCCGGCATCGATTCCGCGGCGAGCGCCCCGCTCAGGATCCGAGCGGCTCCGCGAGCGTCATCGAGTGCTCGAAAGCTCGGTTCCGGACGCGTGAAGCGGCCGGGCTTCAAATGCGGCCAGTTTATGAGGAACGCGATCCGCTGGGCCTCCCCGATCGTCATGGCGATATCACCGGTGCCGTCGCGGAACAGACGTAAGCCCGCGGCCTCGATGTATTGAAGGGGAATGTTCAGCGTGAGCGGCACGGCGATCCCCTGGCTCACGAGCACGCGCCGTGTGGTGATGCTGTAGACCGCCGAGCGTGCGTTGAGATAGGCAAGCCCGGCGAGCGTTGCGATGGCGGCCGCGCCGAGCACTGCGATGAAGCCGGCGCCGAGGGCGAGCGCTGTGAGCGATTGCTCGGCCGCAACCCCTGTGCCGACGCGCCAGAGGACGAGCAAGGCAAAATACGCCGCGATCTTACGAACCTGATACGACCTCACGGCCAGCCGGCGCCAGTTGGGCGTGCCCTGCCAGAGCAGCCGCTCGCCGGGTGGCAGGACACCCGGCAACCCGCGCCTCGGTTCGAAGGCGAAATCGTCGTGGCTCATAGGAACGGCTCGGCTCTTCCGGGATAGGCGTACAGATGGCCGCCGGCGTAGTAGGCCATAATCCGATCCTCTTCGCGCCGAGTGATTTGATCCGGGTTCGACACGCCCGGCACGAACGCGAATTGTGCGCCCAAAATTGATTTGACATCGACGATCCGCCGTCGACCGTCGATCTTCGCGAAGCTGATCGGCAGAAGTACGCGGCGCTGGCCGGTGTCGACCTCGAGATACCTGATTTGCGGCTCGGCCCGATCGACCCAGAGGTCGGCGACCGTACCGCCGGACTCATGATCCAAGCCGAATACTTCCATGCCGCGGGGGTCGGGGTCCCTGTCCGATATGAAGAACTCCGACGTCGTGCGCAACGGCGCGATCATGGGCAGTCCGTCGCTCGTATGATCGGGATGGTTCGCCCGCTCAGCGTAGGATGCCGGGCCTACGGCGTCCTGCATCGGGTTGCCCGTGGGACTCAACGGCGCACCGAGATGCTCGCCGATGGGCACGGCCTTGATCGGCCGCGTGTCGCGCTCCACGCGCGGGGCGAACACCGTCATGCCGTCGGCGAGGACGAATGCCTTCGGCGCCGGAATGCGGGGGAATCCCTGCACGGTCACATGGCCGGAGCGGTCGGATTCGAGTGGGTAGCCCTCGCGCTTGTCCTCTCGGCGCAGATAGACGATGAGACCCGCGAAAAAGATCCAAAAGACATAGAGCACGACTTGAGCGACGTCGATGTAGTCGGTGATTGCGCCTCGGTGCATGTGATTCCCCCCTCGTTCAGTTCGGAAATTCGGCCCATCCATAGCTATCGGACTCGGGCGGCCGGGTCACGGTCCCCGACCGTACCAGGGGCCCGATCGCCATCAGTGTTGCGAACAGCAACAAGATCTCGAGCTGGTAGACCGCGCCGTAGCCGGTGGAGGTGCTGTTGAGCGTGGGGCCGAGCGCGCCCCGCACGGCGAGTCCCGTGATGGCATCTCGCATCGCCCCGCCTGCGGCGATCGCGAGCCCGGCACTCATCGCCTGCACGGCCCCCCAGGCGCCGAGGGCGAGGCCGCTTTCGCCGTTGCGCTCGCGCGCCATCGCTGCGGCGAGCGTTCCCACCGAAAAGAATCCGCCACCCATTCCGATGAGTAGCACGCTCAAGCGGAACAATTGCGGCGAGCTCATCGGAGCGGCGAGGATCACGCCCGCAAACGCAAACAGGCCCACCACGGCGCCATACGCCGCGATGCGATAGGGATCTGCGCCGTGGATCAGAAAGCGCGCAGCGATGCAGAAGGCCGCGAGCATTCCGCCGGCGAGCATTGCGGTCAATGCCGTGGTCGCACCCACCGGCAAGTGCAGCACCTCTCCGCCGTAGGGCTCAAGCACGATGTCCTGCATGTTGAACGCTGCGGTGCCGAGGCCCACGGTCACCAAAAAGCGCAGGGCGCGTCGATGGCGCATGAACTCGTGCCAAGAATCTCGGAACTTCGCGGTGGGTTGATCCTCGGCCGTGCGCCTCGCATCCCGCGGCTCCTGTTTCCAGAGGGCGGCGAGATTTAACGCCATGGTGGCCATCGCCGCGCCTTGCACGACCTGGATCAGGCGCAACTCGCTGAAATTCGCGAGAAGCCGGCCGCACACCACGCCCGCGCCGACCATGCCGACGAGCAGCATCACATACATCAGCGCAATGACCCGCGGCCGGACCTCCTGCGGCGCGAGATCCGTCGCGAGCGCGAGCCCCGCAGTCTGCGTGACTTGCAGGCCGGCGCCCGTCAACAGAAAAGCAAGCGCCGAGGCGGCCTGGCCGATCCAGTGCGGCCCGTGCGTGTCCCCGGAGAGAATCAGCAGCGCAAACGGCATGATCGCGAGGCCGCCGAACTGCAGCAGCGTTCCCATCCAGATGTAGGGCACGCGCCGCCAGCCGAGCGCGGAGCGATGATTGTCGGAGCGAAAACCGATGAAGGCACGGAAGGGCGCGAATACCAGCGGCAGACCCACCATGAGCGAAACCGACCAAGCCGGCACCGCGAGCTCGACGATCAGGACGCGGTTCAGCGTCCCGATCAACAGCACCATGGCGATGCCCACCGAGACCTGGAACAAGGACAGGCGCAGCAGGCGCGCGAGCGGCAGCTCCGGACTCGCGGCATCCGCGAAAGGCAGGAACTCGGCGCCTACCTTCATCCATCGCTGCGCGAGCTTCTCGGCAAGCCGGCTCATCGTCGTACGAGCTCCATGGCCTGAGATTTATAGAAGCCGCGGTCGATCAGTCGGGTGCGGCCGACACTGAAACCCGCGAGTCGTGGATCTCGCGACACGCAACCGCACAGGACCGATGCGGCGATGGGCTCCAGAGCCGGCGCGCGATTCTTGCGCGGGAACAATCGCCCGGTGGTCCACATCGCCATGAGGAGGAAAGTCCTCGGCGCGAACGTAAACAGCAGTGAACGGCGGGTCCTCGGTGCGAGCCCGGCGAGGACTTCCATCACGTCGCGAGCGCCGTAGTGAATCAGCGAATCCATCGCGACGATGTGATCGAACTCGCCGAGTGCGGGGTCGAGCATGTCGCCCACGCGGAACTCGACGCTCCCGGGCCCGGTCTGCGCGCGCGTGCGATCGTGCGCAAGGGCGATCATGGTGGGGGACAGATCGATGGCGAGCAGCGTCGCTCCGCGTTCCGCCGCCTCGAGACTGAGCGCTCCCGTTCCGCATCCGGCATCGAGGAGCCGCGCGCCGGCAAGGTCCCGCGGCAGGTAGTCGAGGAGGGTGCGGCGCATCTCGTTCCGGCCCGCGCGCACCGTCGCTCGAATGCGCCCGACCGGTGCGGTCGATGTGAGCCGAGCCCAGGCGTCTGCGGCCGTCCGGTCGAAATAGACCTCGAGCTCGCCGCGTCGCTGCAGATAGGTGAGGGTGCTCATCAGTCAAATCCCAGTAAATCGAAGATATCGCGGTCCTTCATCGGCTCCGCGATGAGCGGATCGACCCCATCCCAAAGCGCTTGCGCGAGCTTTAGATACTCGCGCTGAACGGCCTCGAGCTCCGGCGAGGGCTCCATCTCGAACAGCGTCGCCTTCTTCAGGCGGCTGCGACGGATGACATCGAGGTCGGGAAAGCGCGCCAGAGTCTTGAGCCCGACCCGGCCGTTGAAGCGGTCGATCTGGTCGGTCCCGGCGCTGCGATTGGCGATGACGCCCGCCAGTCGGACGGCGTAGTTCTTCGACTTCGCCTGGATTGCGGCGACGATGCGGTTCATGGCGAAGATGGAGTCGAAGTCGTTCGCCGCGACCACGAGCGCGCGCTCGGCGTGCTGGAGGGGCGCCGCGAAACCGCCGCACACGACGTCGCCGAGCACATCGAAGATCACGACGTCGGTGTCTTCCAGCAGGTGATGCTCCTTCAGGAGCTTGACGGTCTGGCCGACCACGTAGCCGCCGCATCCCGTGCCCGCAGGCGGACCCCCCGCCTCGACGCACATCACGCCGTTGTAGCCCTCATAGACGAAGTCCTCGACCCGCAGCTCTTCGGAGTGGAAGTTCACGGACTCGAGCACGTCGATGACAGTCGGCATCAGGCGCTTGGTCAGCGTGAACGTCGAGTCGTGCTTCGGGTCGCAGCCGATCTGCAGCACGCGCTTGCCGAGCTTGGAGAAGGCGACCGATAGATTCGAGGACGTCGTGCTCTTGCCGATGCCGCCCTTGCCGTAGACCGCGAACACCTTGGCGTTGCCGATGCGGATGCTCGGATCGAGGCGCACTTGCACGCTCCCGTCTCCGTCGGGAAGCCGGGTACAGCCGGCGGCGGGGACCCTAGCCGTGGCGATGTTCATGCGGCAACTCCTTCATAGATGCCTTCGAGGCGATCCTCGAGCTCGGCTCCCGCGGATTTGAGCTCCGCCAGAGTCTGATCGTCCGGCTGCCAGTAGCGGCGTTCGTACGCCTCGAGCAGCCGGTTGGCGACCTTCGCCGAGGAGGTGGGATTGAGCTGCGCGAGCCGTGCGCGCATCGTGGAATCGAGGATGAACGTCTGAGTGATTTCCCGGTAGACCCACTCATCTACCTTTCCTGTGGTCGCCGACCAGCCCATCGTATTGGTGACATGCGCCTCGATTTGACGCACCCCTTCGTAGCCGTGCTGGAGCATCCCCTCATACCATTTCGGATTGAGCGTGCGGGTCCGCGCTTCGAGCGCCACCTGTTCCGACAAGGTGCGCACCGCGCCTGCGCCCTGCGTGTGGTCGGCGATGTAGACCGGCACGGATGTACCCCGGGCCCTGCGCACCGCGCTCGAGATACCGCCGAGGGTGTCGAAATACGTGTCCACCGTGGTGATGCCGAGCTCGACGGAGTCGAGGTTCTGGTAGCTGAGATCGACATCGGCGAGGATGCTGGCGAGGAGCGGTGTCCGTTGCGCGGGCCGCCCCGACCGGCCGTAGGCGTAGCCCTTGCGCCGGGTGTAGGTCTCCGCGAGATCGTCCGGATCGTCCCAGGCGCCGTTCTCGATCAGTTGATTGACGTTGCACCCGTAAGCGCTCTCGGCATTGCCGAACACACGCAGCGCGGCGGTCTCGAGGTCGCACCCGTGCGCCTCCTGGTAGCGGATCGCGTGTTTGCGCACGAAGTTTCGCTCGACCGGCTCATCGGCCGAGGCGGCGAGGTACGCGGCCTCCGCGAGCAGCTTGATTTGCAACGGCAAAAGATCACGGAAGATTCCGGACAGCGTCATGACGACGTCGACGCGCGGGCGGCCCAGTTCCTCGAGCGTGAGGAGCGTTGCGCCGGCGAGGCGTCCGTAGCCGTCGAAGCGCGGGCGAGCGCCCAGGAGGGCGAGCGCCTGCCCGATGGGGCTGCCTCCGGTCTTCAGGTTATCGGTGCCCCAGAGAACCAGCGCCACGGACTCCGGGTAGCGATTGCCCGCGGCGGTGTGGCGTTCGAGGAGACTTGCGGCTTGCCGTACACCATCCAGCATGGCGGCGGTGGTGGGAATGCGGAATGGATCGAATCCGTGCAAATTGCGGCCCGTCGGCAGTACCTCCGGCGTGCGCAGGAGATCACCGCCGGGGGCCGGTTGCACAAAGCCACCGTCAAGTGCGTGCAAAAGCGCGTCGATCTCGGCGTTGCCGGCGAGATTCCGGTCCGCCGCCTGCAGGGCACCGAGCAGCGCAAGCAGCTCCTCGGTCGCCGCCAGCCCGGTGTCGGCGAGCGCCACGGCCGGAAGCTGACCGTCAACGATTCTCTGGACCACCTCGCGCGGTACCGCTCGCGAGGGATCGCTGCCCGCGGCATCGGCCATCGCCGTCAGAAAATCGACCCGATGCGCGGCCGAGGGCGGCGAGCCGACCACGTGCATGCCGCAAGGAATGAGAGTGTACTCGAGCTCCAGAACCTTGCCGCGCAGCGCCTCGATGCGCTCGGGCGCATCCACCGCCCAGGGCGGCTCGAGCTGCGCCAGATCGAGCGCCGCCGCCTGCGACTGCACGAGCGCCGCGAGGGCTGAGTCCGCGCTTCCGCCGGCGCGCCAGCCCTCGATCGACTCTTTGAGATCGGCAAGGCCCCGATACAACCCGGCATTCGTCACCGGCGGCGTGAGGTAGCTCACCAGTGTCGCTCCCATGCGCCGCTTGGCGAGCGTGCCTTCGGAAGGGTTGTTCGATGCGTAGAGATAGATGTTCGGCACGTCCCCGATCAGCCGGTCGGGCCAGCACGCCGCGGTCATTCCCGACTGTTTGCCGGGCATGAATTCGAGCGCACCGTGCGTTCCGAAATGCAGCAGCGCGTCGGCGCGAAAATCTTCGCGCAGATACCGGTAGAAGGCCGAGAACGCATGCGTGGGCGCGAAACCCTTGTCGAACAGGAGGCGCATCGGGTCGCCCTCGATGCCGAACGGCGGCTGGATCCCGACGAATACGTTGCCGAACCGCTCGCCGAGAACGAAAATCGATGCCCCGTCGGTGAGTTGCTTGCCGGGCGCGGGACCCCAATGCGCTTCGATCTCTTTGAGGTGCGCCTCGCGTCGCACGTGATCGTTCGCGGGAATCCGGAAGTGCACGTTGGCGACGGCGCCAAAGCGCGCGGCGTTGCCGACGACGATCTTCTCGCGCAGCGCATCGGCCGTATCGGGGAGAGCGACGCGATAGCCGCGCCGCTTGAGGGCGGCCAGGGTATTGAACAGCGATTCGAAGACGGCGAGGAACGCGGCGGTCCCGATGCTGCCCGCGTTCGGGGGAAAGTTGAAGAGTACGATGCCGATCTTGCGCGCGGCGCGCCCGCTGCGGCGGAGCTCGGTGAGGCGCGCGAGGCGCGCCGCGAGCTTTGCGGCGCGCTCCGGATGCACAACCATATCCTGGGCACATGTGCCGCTCTCCGAGCGTCCGCCGAACACCGTGGGTCCGGTTGCGCCATCGAGTTCGGGAAGCGCGACCATCATGGTCGCTTCCACCGGCAGTAGTCCGCGCTCGGATCTCTCCCACTGCTCGATGGTCTGAAATTCGACCGGATGAGCGGCCACATACGGCACGTCCAGCGCGCCGAGCACTGCCGCGGCCGACTTGGAGTCGTTGTAGGCAGGTCCACCGACCAGAGAGAAGCCGGTCAGCGATAGGAGAGCATCGATGCACGGCGCGCCGTTCTCGAAGAAGAACTTCTCGATCGCGGCGCGAGCGTCGAGGCCGGCTGCGAACGCCGGAATGACGCACAATCCTCGCGCTTCTAGCGCCGCGATCACGCCGTCGTAGTGCGCCGAGTTGCCGGCCAGCAGATACGACCGTAAGAGGAGCACGCCCACGCAGCCCTTGTCGCCCTTTCGCGGCAGATCCTTTGCGCTCTCGCTCATGCGATTGCGCAGCCGCGGATGATAGACGCCCACGTCGGGATACTCGATCGGCGGGCCTGCCGGCAGCGTGGATCGAAGGCCGAGCCGGGCCGCCGCGGCGTAGCGGCTCACGAGGCAGCGCACCATGGCCGCGATGTTCTCTTCCGAGCCCGCCAGCCAGTACTGCAAAGTGAGAAAATACGCGCGCACGTCCTGCGCGGTGCCTGGAATGAAGCGCAGGAGCCGCGGGATCCGGCGCAGCATCTTGAGCTGGGCGGCGCCCGCCCCGGCAGGGCGCTGACCAGACTTCGCTCCGCGCAGACGCTTCAGCAGCGCCAGCGGCCCACCCTGCGTGCCGTCCATGCTGAAGCGTCCCATCCGCGTGAGACGCATGATCTCGCTCGCCGACATCGCACACACCATGGCATCGCAGTGCTCTCGGCGCGCGCGCAGCGCTTCGATGAGCGGCCGGAAGTGATCCTCCATGAAGAGCATGGTTGCGACGATGATGTCGGCGCGGGCGATGTCCTCGCAACAGCGCCGTAGGGCGTCCGGGTCGGAGCTCCACTCGTCGGCTGCATGGATCGTGAGCTCGAGCCCCGGGAGATCTTTTTTCAGCCGCTTTCCAGCGCGCGCAGTGGCGCTCGACAAGTGGCTGTCCATGGTCACGAGCACGAAGCGTAGCGGCGTCGGCTCAGCGGCTGTAGTGTGCTTTGGCATCGTACAAGGTTTCCAGCGTGATAGTCTCGAGACGACGCTCGAGAGCGAAGCGCTCGGTATTGCGTCGCGCGCGCCCGCGCACGAAAAAGGGAATCTTGGATAGCTCCTGCGTCGCATCGGAGGTCCATTCCAGATTCACCGGCGTGTCCGCGGCCGGGGCCGCGGCCGCGCTTCCGAGATGCGAGGCCGGCGCCGCGTCGTTGAATTCGAAATCGTCGCGAAACATGGTGAGGAGATGTTCTTCGAGCCCCATCATCAGCGGATGCACCCACGTATCGAAAATGACATTGGCGCCTTCGAACCCCATTTGCGGCGAAAAGCGCGCTGGAAAGTCCTGCACGTGAGTAGGCGAGGAGATCACCGCGCAAGGCAGCCGCAGTCGCTTTGCGATATGTCGCTCCATCTGCGTGCCGAGAACCAGGTCCGGTGCGAGCTTGGTGATCTCAGCCTCGACCGCGAGATAGTCGTCGCTGATCAAGGGCTCGACGCCGTGGCTCGCGGCCGCCTCGCGTACTTCGCGGGCGAATTCCCGGGAATAGGTGCCAAGACCCGCCACCGTGAAACCGAGCTCGTCGCGGGCGACGCGCGCCGCGGCGATCGCATGGGTCGCATCGCCGAACACGAAGACCCGCTTGCCGGTAAGGTAAGTCGAGTCGACCGAGCGCGCGTACCATTCCGAGCGTGATTCGCGCTCGAGGTCGGGCGGTATCTCGCCGCCGGCGAGGCGCGCAACCTCGGCGATGAAGCGGCGTGTTGCCAGACGTCCGATCGGCACCGTGTCGATGATCGGTTGACCGAAGGTGCGCTTGAGCCATTGCGCCGCTTGGCCGCCGATTTCCGGATAGAGAAGCACGTTGAAATCGGCCTCTCCCAGCCGAGCGAGTTCGGCGAACGAGGCGCCAAGCGGCGCAACGACATTCACGCGTACCTTGAGATTCTCGAGAATGGACGTGACGGCCGCGACGTCGTCCCGGTGCCTGAAGCCGAGCGCCGCAGGTCCCAGGATGTTGCAACTCGGCCCACCCTCCCGGGGCCCGTCGCTCGGCTCAGGGCTGCGGCATGCGGTCGCGGCACGCACCAGTTGATACAGAGTCTCGGCTGCGCCCCAGTTCTCCTTCTTCTGATACGACGGAAGATCCAACGGAACGATGGGGATCGGCAGCTCCAAGGCGCGGGCGAGTCCTCCGGGATCGTCCTGTAGGAGTTCCGCGGTGCATGAGCTGCCGACCAGCATGGCGTCGGGTTTGAACCGCTCGTAAGCCTCGTGGACCGACTGCTTGAGGAGCCGCGCAGTATCTCCCCCGAGGTCACGCGCCTGAAATGTGGTGTAGGTGACCGGCGGTCGCCGCGACGAGCGCTCGATCATGGTGAACAAGAGGTCGGCGTAGGTGTCGCCCTGAGGGCTGTGCAGGACAAAGTGCACACCGCGGAGCGCTGCGGCTATGCGCATTGCCCCGACATGCGGCGGTCCCTCGTAGGTCCAGACGGTGAGCTGCATGGCTTAAGCCACCAGCCGGGCGCGCCGGACCAAGGGCCGAGCGAACAATTCCGCGAGGTCGGCGGCCTGGTCGAAGCCCTGAATCGGGGTGAACACGAGCTCAATGGACCACTTCGTCGTCAGGCCGCGCGCCTCGAGGGGATTGGCGAGCCCGAGGCCGCAGACCACGAGGTCGGGCGCTGCTGCGCAGCAGCGCTCGAGCTGCCGTTCGACATCCTGCCCCTCGATCAGGATCGTGCCCACCGGTAGCGAGGCCAGCTCGGTTGCTAAATGCGCGCGGTGCAGGTACGGCGTTCCAACCTCCGTCAGAATCATGCCGAGCTCCCGACTGAGAAAGCGCGCGAGCGGAACCTCGAGCTGAGAGTCGGGAAAGAAGAAGATGCGCTTGCCGGCGAGGCGCTCGCGGTATTGCGCCAGGGCGCGACTTGCACGCTCGTATCCGGGACCCACAGCGCGATGAAACAGCCCATCATCCACCTGGTAAACGTCAGCCGCCGCTTTGAGCCATCGCAGGGTCCCCTCGGCGCCGAGCGGGAACGGTGCGTGCACGTAGCGGGCGCTGCGTTCGCCGAGCGCCCGCGCGGTGTCCGCGAGGAAGGGTTGCGCGAGCAAGAACCGCGTCTGCGGGCCGACGCTCGGCATCTCGTCGAAGCGCCGCGCCGGCAGGAAGCTGACTTCCTCGATGCCCATCGCCTCGAACAGGCGCCTGAATTGATCGTCGACCACGTCGGCGAGGGATCCCACGATCAAGAGATTCGGTGGCGCCGCGACGGACCGCTGCGGCAGATCGGGCACCAGGGAGGCGAGGCACGCATCTTCTCCCTGAGTGAAGGTGGTCTCGATTCCGCTTCCGGAGTAGTTGAGCACCCGCACGCGGGATGCGTGCTGCGCGGACAAGCGGGCCGCCGCGCGCGCGAGATCGAGCTTGATCACCTCGGACGGACAGGAGCCGACGAGAAAGAGGAGCCGGATGTCCGGGCGGCGCTCCAGGAGCTGCGCGACGATTCGATCGAGCTCCGCGTTCGCGTCCGCGAGTCCCGCGAGATCCCGATCCCCGATGATGGCCGTCGCGAACCTCGGTTCGGCGAAGATCATTACGCCCGCGGCCGACTGGATGAGGTGTGCGCAGGTGCGCGAGCCGACGACCAGAAAGAACGCGTCTTGGATCTTGCGATGAAGCCAGACGATGCCCGTCAGACCGCAGAACACCTCGCGCTGGCCGCGCTCGGGAACGATCTGCGGGCTCACGAGATCGCTCCCGGCACCGCAGCGCGGAGATGAGCGCTTGCCGGCCTCGATTCGAGCCGGGACGCGCGCAGTTTCACCAAGAACTGCGTTGCGTTGACAAGATAAGCGGCATAGGCTAACAACGCGATGTACATTGGGTAGCGGGCATGCAAGGTGCCGAACAACAAGGCACCCAGGTAAGCCGTGTGGAGCGCGATAACAAACATGCTCACGAAGTCTTCCCAGAAGAACGCACGAGCAAACAAGTAACGGCCGTAAACGTCGCGCTCCCAGAGGCAGCCGGTGGCCATGATGGCGTACAGGACGAGGGTCTTTATGACGACGGAAATCGTTGCCGCCTCCAGCCCCCAGCCGGTTGCGAGATATCGGATGACCAGGGTCGCGCTGACCAGAAAAAAGGCGAATTGCACCGGAGCCAGGACTCCTTGGACGAGCGTCCAGGGAGAGGCGTCGCGTCTGGCTCGTTCTTCGGATGTGTAGACAGCCATGCGAGGCAACCCTAGACCTGCGATAACGGGATGTCAACATAGATGTACGTAAAGTACACTTGACATTCGGACAGCCGGATGAGAAGGTTTGGGGAAGCCGGTTGATTTGAGAAAGGTAGACCGCGTCGAGACAGAAAGACGGGACCTCCGAACGTATCGAAATAAAGGAGGCGTCAATAACCGGCGGGGACCATCGCCCCGTTCATTGGAGGTGGGACCAATGGGTATCGGTGACTACGCGAAGGGGACGGATGCGAGGACGACGGGCGGCGAAGGAACTCGAACCGACAAGCCCGGAATCAAGCCGCGCTCGAGTCAAAGGGAGGCCGGCAACGCGGAGGCGCGCAGGGCACGCCTGGTGCGGACGATCGAAGGGGAGATCGTGCCCCGCTTGGTGCTCGCGAGACGGGTCGTCAGGGAAGATGGCGCAACGGAGGGGAGCGGGTATGGAACGCCGGATGAGACGGACGTATTCGAGCTTGTAAGGCTGTTGATGCAGCACGAATTGGGTGTCGCGTCCGCCTATGTCGAGACGGTGAGGCAACGTGGCGCAACGCTCGATCTTATTTGTCTGGAGCTTCTGGCGCCCGCGGCCCGCGAGCTCGGGCGGCGTTGGGAGTATGATGAATGCGATTTTCTGCAGGTGACGTTGGCCCTTTGCAGACTGCACCAGCTGCTGCGAGATCTGTGCGCGGAGTTCCGGGGCGAGGTGTTCGAGCACGAGCGCGAACGCCGCATCCTATTGGCGCCATGCCCGGGCGAGCAGCATACCTTCGGCGTATCCCTGGTCGGCGAGTTTCTGCAGCGAGCGGGCTGGGAAGTCTGGCAGGAGTTTCCAAGCTCTACCGAAGACATATCGAATCTGGTTCGCCAGAACTGGTTCGCGGTCGTGGGGCTGTCCGTGGGCAGCGAGCGCAAGCTGGAGGAAATCGCCGCCATGATTCGCGCGATTCGCAGCGCTTCGATGAACCGTTCGATCGGTGTGCTCGTGGGCGGTCCCATGCTGCTTGCGAAACCGGAGATCGTGCAGTTCGTCGGCGCAGATGGTACCGCGCCGGACGGACCGCAAGCGGTGCTCTGCGCAGAGCATTTTTGTACGATGCAATCGGCGGTCAACGGGTGACGAGGTCAATTCTTACGATGAGGATATGTGAAGCAGTTTAACGGTCCAAAGAAGTGGTTGAGCGATCTGGACAGCGCCGCCGCCGCGAAGCTCATCACCATCGCCTCGGACGTGACGCTCGTGGTGTCCGACGCGCGGCAGGGTGTGATTCGCGATGTCGCGTTCGGGAGCGACGAACTGGCCGCCGCCGTGAGCGACACATGGGTCGGGAAGCCCTGGGTTGACACGGTCACGGTCGAGAGCCGGCAGAAAATCGCAGCGCTTCTGAAAGACTCCGGCAGCAAAGAAGCGCCCCGTTGGCGCACCGTCAATCATCCTTCTAACCTCGGACCGGATCTGCCGATACTGTATGCGGCCGTGCAGGTCAACAACACCGGCAAGGTAGTGGCGTTCGGCCGCAGCATGCAGCCCATGGCCGCCCTGCAACAGCAGCTCGTAAACGCTCAGCAATCGATGGAGCGAGAGTACTTGCGCGTGCGCCAGGCGGAAGCGCGCCATCGGCTGCTCTTTCAAGTGGCTTCCGAAGCAGTGCTCATCGTCGACGCCGCAACCTACAAGGTGATCGAAGTCAATCCCGCCGCCGCGAGGCTTCTGGGCGATGGCACCAAGCGCATGATGGGTCGGCTGTTTCCGGAGGGCTTCGATGAGGCGAGCACGCTCGCGTTGCAGTCGCTGTTGGGCGCGGTGCGAGCCACCGGGAGGACCGACGAGGTCAAAGTCCGCTCCGCCGCGGGCGATCGCGGGTTCGTCACGTCCGCATCGCTGTTCCGGGAGGCTCAGGCGACCTTCTTCTTGATTCGCTTCAACGCGCTCGGTAGACAACACGGCAACGTCGGCTCAAAGGCACCGAGCTCGAAGGTGATGGATATCGTGGCGAGTGCGCCCGAGGGCTTCGTCGTGACGAGCCTGGATGGCCGCATCCTGTTCGCCAATCGATCTTTTCTCGATCTGGCGCAGCTCGCTACCGAGGAACAGGCGCGGAACGAGCCGCTCGATCGTTGGCTCGGCAGGCCGGGTGTCGATTTCAATCTGTTGACCGCTCAGCTTCGCGAGCACGGCTCATTGAGACTGTTCGCTACGCAGCTGCGCGGCGAGTTCGGCTCGACGAGCGAGGTCGAAATCTGCGCGGTGTCGGTCGCCGACGGTGAAGAGCCGTGTCTCGGTTTCACCATTCGCGACGTCGGCCAGCGCGTGACTTTCGAGCGGGAGCTCAGCCAAAAGAAGCCGCGCTCGGTGGAGCAACTTACCGAGTTGGTGGGACGCGTACCATTGAAGGATCTGGTACGCGAGTCGACCGACATGATCGAGAAGCTCTGCATCGAGGCGGCTCTCGAGATCACCGGAGATAATCGCGCCTCCGCGGCGGAGATCTTGGGGTTGAGCCGGCAGGGTTTGTACGCGAAGCTACGGCGCTACGGTCTCGGCGAACTCGAATCGGCCGAGAGCGAAGAGCTCGACTGACGGAGTCCAGACGTGTCAACCCGCGACCCTGGCGCGTTGATGGATGTTCGTCCGGCGCCGGGCGCCGTGCTCGAGCTCTTGAAGCCGATTACCTGGTTTCCGCCCATGTGGGCGTTCGCTTGCGGGGCAGTCTCTTCCGGCGTACCGGTTCTCGAGCACTGGTTCTTTCTGTTGAGCGGGCTCATTCTGAGCGGGCCGCTGCTTTGCGCCGCGAGTCAGGCCGTCAACGACTGGTTCGACCGCGAGGTCGACGCGATCAACGAGCCGCAGCGTCCGATTCCTTCGGGGCGTGTTCCGGGAAGGTGGGGACTTTATCTCGCCCTCGCCTGGAGCGGGTTGTCGCTCGCTTGGGCGGCCGCCTTGGGGCCGTTGCTGCTGTGCGTGGCCTTTCTCGGCCTGGTGCTCGCTTGGGGCTACAGCGCGCCGCCGATCCGCCTCAAACAAAACGGCTGGTGGGGAAATCTCGCTTGCGCGCTGAGCTATGAGGGCTTCGCCTGGATCGCCGGCGCTGCCGTCATGCTCGGCGGTGGTGCCGCCGAGCATGCGCACTGGGGAAGGATCGCGAGTTTGGCGCTCCTCTACAGCCTCGGTGCGCACGGCATCATGACGCTCAACGACTTCAAGTCGATCGCCGGCGATCGAAGCTCCAACATCCGCTCGCTGCCGGTACGGCTCGGCGCGCATCGCGCCGCGAGTTTTGCGTGCGTTTCGATGGCAGCGCCCCAAGCGATCGTGATCGTGTTGCTGTCCAGTTGGGGTGCGGAGTGGCACGCCGCGGCGGTCGGCGCTTTGCTCGGCGCACAGCTGGTCCTGATGCGCCATTTGCTCGAGGATCCGCGCGCCCGTGCACCCTGGTACAACGGCACGGGGATCAGCCTGTACGTGACAGGCATGATGATCAGCGCGTTCGCGGCTCGGGGGGTGGCGGGATGACCCCAGGAGACGCGATTTCGCGACGGCCTCTCGGGTGGCCCGGCATCGTGCGCTTGGGGTTGGTGCAGGCCGCGCTCGGCTCCGTGGTGGTGCTCTCGATCTCGACGCTCAACCGGGTGATGGTGGTCGAGTACGCGTGGCCCGCGATCTTGCCCGGGGCACTGGTCGCGCTGCACTACGCCGTACAGTTCACACGCACGCGTTTCGGCTACCGTGCCGATCGAGGCGGCCCGGTCACACCGTGGATTCTGGGCGGGATGCTGGTGCTGGCCGGCGGGGGCATCTTGTGTGCCATCGCGACGGTCTTGCTGCCGAAAGATCCGGTGCTCGCGGTGCCGCTGGCGATCGCCGCCTACGCGCTGGTGGGCCTCGGTGTGAGCGCAGCGGGTACCTCGCTCCTCGTATTGGTGGCAGCGCGGGTCGAGGCCGCCCGACGGGCAGGCGCCGCGGCGGTGATGTGGATCCTCATGATCGCCGGTTTCGCAGTGACATCCTCGGTGGTCGGCCGATACCTTGATCCTTTCTCGGCGCACCGCCTGGTTACGATGAGCGTAATCGTCTCGTTGTGCGCGCTGACGCTCGCGGTGGGCGCGGTGTCGGGCATCGGAGCGCCGGGCGGTGGTGACGTGTCCCGCGGCATTGCCCCGCGCCCCGAGTCAGCGTTCTTTGCGAGCCTGCGCGCGGCTTGGCGCGAACCTCAGATCCGCAACTTCACGCTGTTCGTGCTGATCTCGATGCTTGCTTATAGCGCGCAGGAGCTTCTGTTCGAACCCTTTGCCGGACTCGTCTTCGGGCTGACCTTGGGCGCCTCCGCGCGGCTGTCCGGCCTCTGGCACGCCTCAGTGCTCGGGGGCATGATGGCGGTCGGCATCGTGTGCCGCGGCAAGTGGCACGATGCGTCGCTCCGATTCTGTACCGTGGCCGGGTGTGGCGCATCTGCCGCAACCATCGCGGCCTTGTCTTTCGCCTCGTTCGTGGGGCCGGGGTGGCCGCTCCTTGCATCTGTCGTCGCGCTCGGCGTTTCGAACGGGGTATTCGCAGTTGCCGCGATCGGCTCAATGATGATGCTGGCGCATCGAGGAGGGCCGGAGAGCGCGGGACTGCGCATGGGTCTTTGGGGCGCTGCCCAGGCCGTGGGTTTCGCCTGCGGCGGTCTCATTGCCACGACCCTGCTCGATACGAGCCGACACTGGTTCGGATCGGTGGGCAAGGCTTTCTCCGCGGTGTTTGCGACCGAGGCGCTGCTCTTTCTGACCGCCGCCCTGTATGCGGGCCGTGTCGATATTCGGCAGGGGTGGCGCAACGGTATTGCTGTGGCGGCGAATCCATGACTCACGCGACGGAGGATTTCGATGTGGCGGTCGTCGGCGGTGGTCCCGCGGGCGCGACGGCCGCCACGGATCTCGCCGCTTTGGGCGTGCGGGTTGCACTGATCGATCGGGCGGGACGCATCAAACCTTGCGGCGGCGCCATTCCGCCAAAAGCGATTGAAGAATTCGAGATTCCCGACTCACTCCTGGTGGCGCGGGTGACGTCAGCTCGCATGGTCTCGCCCGCCGGTCGCGTCGTGGACATGCCGATCGAGGGCGGTTACGTCGGCATGGTCGACCGCGAGGTCTTCGACGAGTGGCTTCGGCGGCGCGCGCAGCGAATCGGTGCGGCTCTCGTCCACGCAACCTTCGAGCAGCTGACTCGCGAAGTCGACGGTTCCGTGATGTTGCATTGTGCGACACGCGGGGGCGGGATGCGGCGCATCCGTGCCCGGGCGGTCATCGGCGCGGATGGTGCCCGCTCCGGCGTGGCACGCCATTGCATACCCGGCGCGGCACGCATGCGCTACGTCGCCGCTTACCACGAGATCGTACGCGCGCCGGCCACACAGAGCGATGAGTACCGCGGCGCTCGATGCGACGTCTATTATCAGGGCAAGCTATCGCCGGATTTCTACGCCTGGATCTTTCCACATGGCGAGACTGCGAGCGTCGGAGTCGGCACGGCGCATAGAG
>Ga0302324_100009998_pt1 | contig 19716 bp, 16 predicted proteins | sample Palsa_T0_1_FD_201949 | JGI IMG/M metagenome (GOLD analysis project Ga0302324, IMG submission 201949) | Peat permafrost microbial communities from Stordalen Mire near Abisko, Sweden - Palsa_T0_1 | ecosystem: Environmental > Terrestrial > Soil > Palsa > Peat permafrost | place: Sweden: Abisko...
CGACGGTGTCGATAAGCTGCAGCACCTTTGCTGGCGCTTCATACGCCCCGAAGACGACCGGCCCCTCACCGAGGATTGGGAGTTCCAGATTCGCGATCTGTGCCTCCAGTATTACAGTTGCGTGGACCGCCTGCTCCAGGAAATGTGCGCGCTGGCCGGGCCCCAGACCACCGTGCTGGTGGCTTCCGATCACGGCTTCGGCCCCACCTACGACGTGCTGCACATCAATACCTGGCTTGAGCAGCACGGCTATCTGGCCTGGTCGGAAGCCGCTCAGGCGCGCGATACGCAAGGCGCCCTGCTGGGCGTCGGACAGGTGGCCAAGCATACCTGGCTGATGGACTGGGATAAGACCAAAGCCTTCGCCACCACCCCCACCAGCAACGGCATTTACATCGTCGTGAGCCAGGATGGAAGCTCGCCCGGCGTGCCCGCCGCCGACTATCCCGCCTTCTGCCGGAAGCTGGCCGACGAGCTCCGCCAAGTGCCCGATCTACGCACCGGGCAACCGCTGGTGAGCGAAGTCTGGACCCGCGACGAAATCTTTCAGGGGCCCCACGGCCATGTAGCCCCGGACCTGACCCTGGTGCTGCGCGACGGCGGCCTGGTCTCCATTCTGCCCTCCACGGAGGCGGTTTCCAGGCGGCCCGTGGTATCCGGCGCGCACCGCTACAGAGGCATCTTCGGAGCCCGCGGTCCGGGCCTGCGGTGCGGCCTGGATGCCGGCGAGCTGTCCATCTTGGACATCGCGCCCACCGTGCTCTATAGTCTGGGCGTGCCGCTGCCGGAGGACTTGCAGGGGCGCGTGCCGCGAGAGATCTTTCAGGAAGGAATCCTGGAAAAACAGCCCGTGCGGAAAGTTGCCGCCCACGCCGCCGAAACAACCAATCATGCGCCCGTGTCCGCGGAAATGGAAGACGAGGAGACTGTTTTGGACCGGCTTCGCGAGTTGGGTTATATCGAATAAGGAGCGGCTATCGACCGATGCCAAAAATCAAAGCAAACGGAGTGAACTTACATTACATTACGGTCGGCATGGGGCCAGACATCGTGATGTTGCACGGGTTTCTTGGCAATCTGGCGGTCTGGCATCTTTATATGGTCCCCATCCTGCGCCGCGAATACCGCGTCACCACCTACGATCTGCGCGGCCATGGCTATAGCGATGTAACGCCCGCCAACTATACGGCGGCCGACATGGCCGAAGACCTGCGCTGCATGCTCGACGAGATGGGCATTGAGCGGCCCATCCTGGTGGGCCACAGCTTCGGCGCCGATATCGCCATGTACTTCAGCCTGCTCTACCCCGAGCGCGTGCCGAAGCTGCTGGCCCTCGAGCCCGGCCTGGCCGCCCTGGTACACCTGCGCCAGGACAAAGACTGGATCGGCTGGTCGGCCTGGGTGGCCAAGCTCGAAGAGGTGGGTATACACGTTCCCGAAGACAAGCGCACCGACGCCGAATTCCTCCTGCAGCTCAGCCTCGAGACGCCCAAATTCTACGGCCCGGCGCGCGGGCTGCCGCGCAATCGCGAGCCGCTCCTGCACCTCATCCGCAATACCACCCTCATGAAGGATTATGAGGAAGTGGGCGCCATGACGCTCGATGCGGTGCGCACCATTCAGACGCCCACGCTGCTGGCCTACGGGCGCGATTCGCACTTCATCAGCTCTTACGAATACCTGCACAAAGCTCTGCCCAACTGCACCTCGGTGCTGCTGCCGGGCGGCGAGCATTTCGGTCCGCTCGAGCAGCCCGAGCTGCTCACCAAGCACATCCTTCAATTCCTGCGTGAGTCTCCGCCGGATATACCGGAAGTCGTGGGGCAGATCCACGGTCTGCCCGCGCTGTAGCCGATCCATGAGCATTCCCATCCTTTCCCCCGCCCCCACGCTTATGGCGGACCCGCGGCCGCTGCCGCTATTCGCCAAGCTGCTCTATGGCGTGGGGGACATGCCCATTACCGTGCTGATGGTGTTGTCCGGCCTTTTTATACTGTTCTTTTACAACTCCGTGATGGGCTTGCCGGCTTCGCTCGTGGGCATCGGTGTTTCCGCCAGCCTGGTGCTCGATGCGGTCCTCGATCCCTACATCGGCCATGTCTCGGACCGCACCCGCCACCGTTTAGGCCGCCGCCACGCCTTCATGCTGCCGGGCGCGCTGGCTACCGGACCTCTTTTCTTTCTGTTGTTCAGCCCGCCGCGCAGCCTGGGACACACCGGGCTGTTCCTGTGGCTGCTGGCCTGTTCCATCGGGGTGCGCGCCGCCAGCGCGGTTTATCGCATCCCCTATCTCAGCCTGGGCGCCGAGATGAGCCGCGACTATGACGACCGCACCAGCACCATGGCCATACGCACTCTGTTCGGGCTGATGGGAACCCTGGCGGCCGGCGGCCTTTCCTTCCTGCTCTTCTTTCCCGCCACCGCCGACGGCTCCGAGCCCAAGCTGCACTACGCCGGGTATCCGCACTTGGGGCTGGCCTTCGGCGCCCTGATGTCGCTTACCGGCCTGATCGCTTTCTTCGGCACGCTCGACTATCGCACTTCCGGCGCCGGCAAAAACTCCGCCGCGCCGCCCTTCTTTTCCGCCTTCCGCATTTCCATGCGCAACGTCGCTTTTCGCAGCATCTGGATCTCGACCACCGTCTTCTTTCTGGCGATGGTGTTAAATTTCAGCGTGGCTATACAATACTTCACCTGGTATGCGCGCATCAGCGGCGGCGGCTCGCTGGGCCTGATTCAGACCTGTTTTTATATGGGGGCGCTGGCGGGCGTGGTCCTGTGGATGACGCTGGCCCGGCGCACCGAGAAGCGTACCCTGTACATTATGGCTACCGTGGTGACCGCCGCGCTGCTGTTCGGGGCCGCCCTGCTCATCGGCGCCGGACGGCCGCTGGGCACTGGCCACGCCTTGCCGCTCATGATCGGACACGTGGTGGCCGGCATCTTCGCCAGCGCGGTTTGGGTGGTCCCGGCCGCTATGATCGCCGACGTGACCGATACCGACGAGCTTGCGACCGGCCTGCGCCGGGAAGGCATCTATTTCGGCATTATGAACTTCGGCGAGAAGATCGCCGCCGGCGGCGCCCTGTTCCTGGCTGGCTCGCTGTTGAGTCTGTTGGGAAAGCTGGCGCATGCGCCCGCTGCCGGGGCGCTGGTCGGCGCGCCCGCCGCCACGCCTTACCTGGGCCTGTTATTTGGCGCCGTTCCGGCCGTGCTGCTGCTGATCTCGCTCATTTTTATTCTTCCCTATCGCCTGGACCGCCGCGCCGTCCATGCCCTGCAACGGCAACTGGCGGCGCGCGGTAAAAGTGAATTGCCCGCCTGACGGTTACTGACCATGGCTGACGACAGACCAGTTGCGTTGATCACCGGCGCCGGCTCCGGCCTCGGCATGGAGGCCGCTCTCTTTCTGGCTGCCCGCAATTTTCGCGTCTACGGAACCGCGCTTACCGAAGCCGAACGGCAGGACCTGCTCGACGAGGCCGCCCGCCGCCAAACGCAAGTCTCCGCGCTGCAGATGGATGTAACGCGCCGGCCGGATATCGACCGCGCCGTCGAAACCATCATCCGCGAAGCCGGCCGCATCGACGCTGTCGTGCATTTCGCCGGCATGGGGTTGCGCGGCTTCTTCGAGGATCTCTCCATGCAGGAGATCCGCCGGCTCTACGATGTGAACGTCTTCGGCATCATGGAGCTCACCCAGGCCGTGCTGCCGCACATGCGCGCGCGGCGTTCCGGCCGCATTGTCATTACCGCCTCGGCCGCCGGCCGCATGGGTGAGATGAGCATTGCGGGTTATTCTTCCGGCAAGTTCGCCGTGGTAGGCCTGGGCGAGTGTCTGCGCCAGGAAATGGCTCTGTTGAACATTCAGGTTTCCGTGCTCGAGCCGGGGCTGATCTACACCCCCCACTTCGGGATTAACCGTAACCGCGCCCGCCGCGCCGTCGATCCCGCCAGCCCCTACTACTTCTGGTTTTGTCAGCACGAAGCCATCGTGGACAAATTGCTGGCCACCAATAAATTTACCGCCGCGGACATTGCCGCGGTGGTTTACAAGATTCTGACTGCGCGCGAGCCCCGGCTGCATTACATGGTGGGATTCAAGCTGAAGCTGATGGTAACGCTGCGCGACCTCATCCCCTTCGAATGGTTCGAGCGCATACACCGGAAAATCATTGTCCGCATGGTGACCAAACCGCGCCGGCCCGCCACGGGTTTAAGCGGCCTGGATGCCGGCATCGGCGAGCGCGTCCTTTCCAAAGCTCATGATTGATCTGCACACACATACCGACCGCTCCGACGGCACGGCGTCGCCCGCGCAACTGGTCGGCGAAGCCATGGCGCTGGGCCTCGAGGCCCTGGGAATTACCGACCACGATACCCTGGATGGGTACGACACCGCCGCGCCGCTGGCGGCCGAGGCCGGGCTCGAATTAGTCTGCGGCATCGAACTGAGCACGCGCCCCGACCCTCCCCCGGATGGCTCGCGCCCGCCTTCGGTACACCTGCTCGGCTACTTTCTGCAAGCGCCCGCCGCGCCGCAATTCCGCGAATGGATTCGCGGCCATCAGGAGAGCCGCCGGGAGCGCAACCGCAAGCTGATCGCCAAGCTGAATTCGCTGGGCGTCGACATCTCGCTCGAAGAAGTGCAGGCTCTCGGCAAGCATCTCACCGGCCGCCCGCACTTCGCCAAGGTGCTGCTGCGCAAAGGCTACGTGAAAACCAACCAGGAAGCCTTCGACCGCTACCTGGCGGACAACGCCTCGGCGTCGGTCGAGCGCGATGAGCCGGAGCTGGTGGAAGGCGTGCGGCGCATACGCGACGGCGGCGGCCTTCCCTCGCTGGCGCATCCGGTGCGCCTGCCGGCACGCGATCGCGCCTCGCTCGAAGCGCTGCTGGGCACCCTGATCGACAACGGCCTGCAAGGTCTGGAGGTCTACCACAGCGAGCATAGTCCGGCGGATACCGCGCTCTACAAGGAACTGGCCGCGCAGTTCCAATTGATCGAAACCGGCGGCTCGGATTACCACGGCGACAACAAGCCCGCGATTCGTCTGGGTACGGGCAAAGGCGGCAACCTGCACTTGAACTACGGCCTGCTGGAGAATATGCGGCGGGGTGTGGCGCAGTGGGGCACAGTCGCGCTTTGCCCGTGACAATTCAGGTTTCCAGCGACCGTTAAAGCGGTAGATATTGGCGGCTGCCACTCGATAACATAGGCGGGCAGGTTCTTGCGCGAAGCACTTGAGCTTCAAACGAGAAAGCCCGTGGAAAAGGCCCGGGCCGCTATCGGACGGAAAAAGGAGGATCTGCTCCTAAGAGCCAGCGATAAGCTATCCGAGGTGGGATCGGCGTCGCTCGCCGGTCCCACTACCAGCATCGTAACAGATTTTCCCGCGGAGACGACCGGCCTCCCTCGTCGCGAATCGGATATTTGTAGTTACGCCCGCTTGCGCCGCCGGTAGAGCACCATGCCAGCCAGTCCAAACCCTAGCAAAGCCAGTGTGGCAGGCTCAGGAACCGTACTGGTGCTGGAGGCGAAAGTGGTGGTCCCGCTCAAGCCTAAAATGGTCGAGCCCAAAAGCGCACAGTTGATCTCGCAATAAGTAACGCTGCTACCGTTGATCGTCGGAGGAATACTCGTGGCTGCGAAAAGTGTCTGCGGCGAAGGGGTAAAAGGCTCGGGATTGCTAAGCGCGCCGGCATTGAAGCTGTTGGGCGCCAGCTCCAGGATGGCCGTAACAGGCGAATCCGCTTGAGCCTCGAAATCGATCTCCATAATATCGTTAGCGCTCCCGCCAGGAATAGTGAGCGATAACGTGGAAGTGGTCGTGGTCGTAAAAGGTTTCGCGGTGCCAATTTGACCGCTAAGGTCTCCAGCCGGAATAGTGTAGCAGACGGAAACTCCCGCTGGACAACTGGCAATGGGATTTGGCGTGAGGGATTCGTCAATGGTGCCGGTGAAAGTAAAACCGTGACCGTTTACCCCTAACGGATCACAGCCCTTCGTAGTAGGCGTAGGACAGTCGGTTCCCCCGATGATGGGTCCCAAGGTGCCACTCCCGTCAAAGTCCAAAATCGTGCCGGCCTGCGCTTTTCCACCCACGCAAACCATGACAACCACAAGACTTACAAAAAAACACAACCTCCGAATACTCATTAGAGCCTCCTTAATTCAGTTTTCTGGGCACTTTTGCAGCTTCTGTGAAGCTTTTAGATTGTAGCCCTCCTGGCGTACGGAATACAAGCGTAAAATGTACATTTCCCACCACTTGGTGGAAGGCTTTGGTACTAGCACGGCGCACTGCGCCACTCTGAACTGCCCCTTCGAACGGGCGGTACCGGCGGTACCGCAACGAACTGGTGCTGGGCGGCGCGGACCGTATATACTGAAGTAACCCCCTGACTCCCGAAAGGAAATGAGTTCTCAATGAGCGATCAATTCGATGTGGCGATTTTAGGCGCAGGCTTTGAAGGAGGCATGCTCGCAACCATCCTGGCCTATAAAGGCGCCAAAGTGGTGCTGATAGACGCCGGCACCCACCCCCGGTTCGCCTTGGGGGAATCTACCGTGCGCCACACCTTTCGCATGATCAAGATCATGGCGGAGCGCTTCGGAGTTCCAGAGTTTAAGACCGAATTCAATTCCGGCGAGCAGCTCCACAAACATGTGTCCGCCGGTTTTGGCGTCAAGAAGAATTTCGGCTTCGTCTATCACCGCGCCGGACAGCACCAAAAGCCGGAAGAGTCCACCCAACTGGTCATCCCGCCCTATCGCGAGGGGTATGAGGCCCACCTGTTCCGCCAGGACACCGACGCCTATCTAACCTATACGGCCATTCACCACGGCGCCACGGTCAAGTACAAGACCCTCGCCAAGGAAATCGAGACCGACAAACAGGGCGTCACCATCAAGACCGACAAAGGCGAAACTATCCGCGCACGCTTTGTCGCCGACGCCTCCGGCGGAGGCCATGTGCTCGCCCGTATGTGGAACTTGCGCGATAATCCGCCGCGTATCCGGCTGCAGACCCGCTGTCTGTTCACCCACATGATCGACGTCAAGCCATACGACGATTTGACCCTTCCCAACGGCGTTCCCAAGGCCCCGCGCCCCTGGTATTCGGGAACCTGCCACCATATCTTCGATGGCGGCTGGTTGTGGGTCATCCCCTTCGACAACCGCGAGGGCTCGACCAATAAGCTCATCAGCGTGGGGCTGAGCTTCGATATGCGCAAATTTCCCAAGCCCACCGACATCACCCCGGACCAGGAATGGCGGCAGTTCCTGGAGCGCTTCCCCAGCATCCAGGCGCAGTTCAAGGATGCCAAACTGGTGCGCGATTGGGTATCGTCGGACCGCCTGCAAGGGTCCCTCAAGCAGTCCGTGGGAGATCGTTGGGCGGTAATGGCCGGGGGCGCCGGCAGCGGCTTCCTGGACGCGCTGTTCTCCCGCGGGCTGGCCTCTTCGGTCGAGGTGATTAACGCCCTGGCCGCCCGCCTGCTCGGGGCCCTCAAGGACGACGACTTCCGGGCCGAGCGCTTCGAGTATATCTCCCGTATTCACGAAGCCAACTTAAGGAATAACGACCGGCTGGTGTTTGCCGCCTATACCTCCTTCCGGGACTTCGATCTGTGGAATGCCTGGTTCCGCATTTGGGCGCTGGGCGTCGGCCTGGGCGATCTGAATCTGGCCAGCATCTACCGGCGATACAAGAGCAGCCATGACGATTCCATCCTGCCGGATGCCGAAGAGCCCATGGGCCTGTTCTACAGCCAGCACAAGGGCTTCGGAGAGCTGTTCGACTCCGCCGTCGCCAAGATGGACGAAGTGGAAGCCGGCACCACCGACCCCAAAGAGGCTTCCCGCTTCATTTTCAAACTGGTCCAGAACGCCAAGTTCAATGCCGCGCCCACTCGCCTGGGCGACCCCGAGGCGCATTTCATCAACGCCGGCGCGCCCCTCACCACGCTGAAAACGCTGTACTGGCTGGCGACCTCGGCGCCGCCAGACATCCGCAAAATGACGCTGGGCCTGTTGGGCGACGTGGGCGGCAAGCGCAAAGCGCATCCCACTCCTTCGGCGGGTACGGCCGGAGCGTAGACCGCTACCCCAAAGACCGGTACTCGCTGCAGTAGAACACCAGCGGATCGCCGTCCTGGCAGTTGGCGTGTAGCACTTCGCCGATTACGATGTCGTGGTCGCCCGCCGTCACTACGTTCACACGCGCGCATTCGATGGTGGCCAGCACCTCCGGCAGCAGCGGTGCGCCGGTCTGTCCGGCGTACCATTCCACCCCCTCGAAGCGGTCGTAACCGCTGCCTGCGAACTTGTCGGAAAGATGCCGCTGCCCGGCGCCCAGAATGTTGATCCCGAAGTACTCGCTCGCCCGGAAGTGCTCCAGAACGCGCGTCCGATGGTCCACGCAGACCAGTACCAGCGGCGGCGCCAGCGACACCGAGGTGAAGGAATTAGCCGTCATCCCATGGGCGGCCCCGGAAGCGTCCCGGACCGTCGCCACCGTGATTCCGCTGGCAAACTTGCCGCAAATCCGGCGGAACTGCTGCTTTTCAATCTTGGACAACGCCGGCGGAGGTTGACTGGTCATAGGCGTTGAATTTACCACATCCGGGGCGCTCACCGAAAGCCCGACAGTACCGTTGCTATAATTGAAGCCATCCCATGGACAGCCCCACCCTTACCCTGTTCCTGGCGCAGATCAGCTTGGTTCTAGCGATCCCCCTATTCATGGCCAAGTTATTGCAAAAGCTGGCGTTATCGCCGCTGGTGGTGGAGTTGCTATGCGGCGTAATGCTGGGGCCGAGCATTTTTGGGATGCTCGCCCCGCATCTCTACGCCAACGTCTTCCCCGCCCTGGGCCGCGCCACTCAGGCGCGCGAAGCGGTTACCGAGCTGGGGCTGCTGCTCTTCGTCTTCATGGCCGGCCTCGAGCTGCAGCCCAAGCGCCTGCGCACCCTGGGCCTGCCGATTGTCTGGACCAGCTTCTTCGGCATCCTGTTTCCGTTGGTACTGGGAGTTGGGTCAGTACTACTGTGGCCGGCCTTCTGGCGTAACAAAGCGCAGAGCAACATACCCCTGCTGGCCCTGTTTGTCGGAACCATCCTGTCCATCTCGGCTCTTCCCGTGATCGCCCGTATCCTCATGGACCTCAATCTGATCAAGACCGAGCTGGGTACCATCGTGATGTCCGCGGCCATGCTCGACGACCTGGCCGGTTGGGGGCTGTTTGCGGTCATCCTGAGCAATTTCGGAGGCGAAGGTCACTCCGGGCGGAATCTATGGGTCAGCCTGGTCATGGTTCTGCTGGTTTTCGGACTGCTCCTGAATCTTTCCAACAAAAGAATGCAGCGCGCGGTGGGCTGGTTGAACCTGCCGAAAGACACCCTGCAATTGAAATTGACGTTTCTGGTGGTGATGACCGCCGCCATCTTTTCGCAGGTAGTCGGCACGCACGCCACGCTCGGCGCATTTCTGGCGGGCGTGGCGCTGGGGCGTATTCCGGAGGCGCGCAAGCTGGCGCACGAGAGCTTCTACCAGACCACCGCGGGAATTTTTGCCACATTGTACTTCGTGTCCATCGGATTGAAGACCAATTTTGTAGCCAACTTCGACCTGGCGCTGGTTGTCTTCGTTCTGCTGGTGGCCTGCATCGGCAAGGTCAGCGGTGTTTACCTGGGGGCCAGGCTGGGCGGAAAGCAGCCGCGCGACGCGCTGGTGGTGGCCTTGGGCATGAATGCCCGCGGCGCCGTGGGTATTGTCCTGACTACCGTGGCGCTCGAGTACGGGCTTATCGATCAGCGCATTTTCGTCGCCTTCATCGTCATGGCTCTGGCTACTTCCGTGTTGAGCGCGGTGGGTATCAAGCGCCTGCTGGGTCTAGGCCAGGGGCGGCCCGAGCAAGAGCCCGAATTGCTGCCGTACGCCTGACTCCGGCCGACTCATCCAAAGCGCTTGACTGATGGATCGCCGCGGCGGCGCGACCCGCCCCGAATTCTTGGCGCCCTGCTGTAATGTTTACGAGTTTCGAATCACTCTCTATTAACACCGTGAGGTCAGATGACTCTGGATGCTGATTTTTTGGCCAGATTGAAACGGCGCGATCCAGCTACGTGCGCCTGGTTCATCTTCACCTTCACGCCTATCCTCGAAGCTATGCTGCGCTATAAGTTGAGAGACCATACCGCTATCGAGGACGTTCGCAACGCCACCTTCTGCCGGGTGTTCGAGCTGGTGGACGGCGATCGGGTCCGTGAGCCGGAACGTTTCGGAGGGTTCGTTAGAGGCGTCTGTTCGAGAGTGGTCCAGGAAGGCTTCCGTGATAACGGACCTTTGAGTCCCCTGCCGGAGGACTTCGAGCCTCCTGACCACCAACCATTAATCGACATACTGCTGGAGGGCAAGGAACTCCTGACTCTGGTGCGAAGCGAACTCAGGAAGCTCTCCAAAGAGGATCTGCAACTGATCACCGAGAGTTACTTCCAAGGGCGCGCCCGGCAGGATATGGCCCGGGATCGAAGCATCAGTGTGGTAGGGCTCAATGTGCGCATTTGTAGAGCGCTCAAGCGTCTCAGGATGATGATGCTAGCCAGAATCTGAGTGTGCAGCAGATGAAACCGATACATCCAATACGCCACAACTGGACCGGAGAATTTTTCAATGGTAACTCACGAGGAAGCATTAGAACGAGACTGGATCGCGCTGTATGTGCTCGGAGAGCTTCCTGAGTCGGAGCGCAGCCGTTTTGAAGAACACCTCTTCGATTGTCCGGACTGTTCGGAAGGCGTCAAGACAGGCCATCTGTTGCTGCGGGGCGTTGAAGTGACTTTTAAGCGTCCCATCGTGGGCGCCGGGCATCAGCCTGCCAAGCCTGCCCGAGAGCAGAGCGGCCCCGCTTCGAAGTGGCCGAGATGGCCGCGGCGCATGATCGCACTGCCCTATGCCGCAGTCTTGTGTCTGTCATTGGGTGGCGCCGGATTGGAGTATGCCGCTCTACAGAAGGCAAGCGCGCCGCAAGCCGTCGTTTCGTTCGCTATACCGCCCCAGGCGAAGGGTAGCGCTCGCCAGATACATTTGCCGCCCACAGGCGCATTTGTGGAATTGGATCTCGATCTGCTGGAGCCGGCGCCGCAATACCATTGGGAGATCAGACCCGCGGGGGCGGCTCGGGCGTTGACCGGCGGCCAGGTGCGGCAGCCGGCGGATATGGAAGCTCTCAAGCTTCTCTTACCGGTGCATCGGTTGAAACCAGGCCGGTATGACGTAGTAATAGCCGGTCAAACCGGCCGCAACATCGTGTATCCATTTGAGCTCCAGTAGCCGGAGCCAGTCGTCTGTATCGTGATATTATCGCCGAGATTAACAAGGAGAAAAGTATGAATACAGCGACTAATCCTTTTCCGCGGCGCTTCGTGTTCCACGGGAATGCGGTAGCGGCGGGAGTCTTTCTTACCCGCACCGGCGAAACAGAGCAATATCTGGCCAGCCCCATCGATGCGCAAAGCAGTTTGCCGGTCATCGGAGGGCACTCTGAACCACCTGTAGTGGAAGTCCCGACGCTCGCAACCGACATCGCCAGGGTCTTCAACTACCGCCGGGCTCACACCATGGCCGACGGACGTGTGGAGCGGGGCGTAGCAATTACGAGAGTCCAATCTTCGGTGTCTGATGTGTCGGTTACCAACCAGCCCTCTCCCGGCGAGCCCGACGCAGAGATCCCTATCGTTTTCACGGCGGCCATGCTGTCGTTGAGCCTGCTTTCCATACACCCGCTGAACGAGGCCCAGCCCACCATTGAGTTCGTGGATGACACTCCGCTGTTCCAGGGATTGTCCCTTGCCGGGCTGCCCATCGAGCTCGAGTTGAATGTCGAGCTGATGCGACTCGCCCGCTGGGACGACTTGCAAAAGAATTTTCGTACAAACCGCCAGTTCTTTGAGAGCTGCCGTGACTCGTTCGCGCCGATCGGTCAAGGGAGAGCACCGACATTCGGTCAAAAAATCCCGTGCGCCCGCGGCTCATTCAGTCTGTGCTCCTTTGTGCGGAACATACGGTGGGGCGGCCGCACCATACCGGGCCACGTACTGACACAACCGGGATTCGGCACCATCTATTTTGGAGAAATCCTGCTCAACGACCGCGAGCGGAGGGTCACCATGGTGCGCATGCAGCTTGAGTCGTGTAACATCGGCCAGGCGGTGTTCGCCGAAGCCGACCCCAACGGCACCCCGTGGCCGCCACCTCCCTAGACTAGACACCATGAACCTAAGAACGGCCGCTTTTAGAGTGACCCTGCTGTTGGCCGCTATCGTATTGCTGTACTCGTCTTGTGGTCATCGAAGCTCAGGATCGTCCGAGCAGGACTTTGCGCGTGCCCATTCGCTTTTCCGGCGGGGTGAGCTGACGAAAGCTTGCGACCAGATCCGCCTAGCGACAAAGCGCTGTGGTCCCGACTTGCAATGCCGCTGGAGACTCCGCCTCCTCCAGGCCGAAATCCTGATCTATGTACCCAGCCTGGACGATGCGCGCGCGCTGCTCTTCTCGGAGAGTCCGCCGCAAACTCCTGCTTTCGCGGCCCTGCAAGCGCGCCGCCAGATGCTGCAGGGTTTGCTCCTCTTCTTTTCTCATGTGCGGACCGACACCGATACTGGCAACAAGCTGCTCGCCGAGGCTCACCAGCAGGCTTTGCGGTTGGGCCTCCAGGACTTGCAGGTCGAGATTGAGATCCTCCAGGCGAGTGCGCTCAGGACCAGTCACCCGAAGGAAGCGCGCGCGCTGTTTCTTAAAGCGCGGGAGTTGGCTGTAAGGCAAAATGACCAGTACAACGAGGCCGCGGCGTTGGACAATCTTGGCTTTATTTCCCTGCAACAGCGGCGTTACGACGAAGCTATCCCCTGGTTTGTGCAAGCCCTGGGCCCTGCCCGGCGGATGGATGCCCGCCAACTGGTTGCAGCGGCGTTCACCAACCTGGCGTTGTGCCACACCGAATTGGGAGCTTATGATGAAGCGCTCAAGCTGCAGCAGGAAGCCTTGGTGTGGCTCGGAGCCGGGGAAGTAAAGGTAGTGCGTCGCAATCTGCTCGGAGAGATGGGGCGCACCCTTGCGCTTAAGGGCGATACGGCGAAAGCAATGCAGGACTACCGGCAGGCGCTCGCCCTTTCGAGAAGCCTGCAGGATGTCTCAAAAGACGATACCCGAAGGTGGACTAGCAACATAGCCGCCGCGCTCGCCGCCATGGGAGATTGGGACGCCGCCGCGGAAGCCAACCGGGAGGAACTTTCGCTCGCTCAGGATGACCGGTCCAGAGCTTACGCCAGCTTGAACGCCGCCACTATAGCCGCGGGCCGTAAACGCTTCGATGACGCAGTAGACAATTACACCAAGGCGATCGGCCTGGACGCAGGCGACCCCTCCATCCTGTGGGAAGCTCACGCCGGGCTGGCCAGAGTCTACGCCGGCGCCGGGAAGAAGTCCCTCGCCAGACTAGCCACGCTGCACTTTGAAAAAGCCATCGAGATCATCGATGCGAATCAGGATGTGCTCTCCCGTGACGATTATAAATTGACCTTCCTCGATCCCCTTATCCGCTTTTATCGGGACTACGTCGACTTTCTGATGCAAAGCGGCGATCCTGATAAGGCCCTGGAGATCGTCGAGTCCAGCCGCGCCAGAATCCTCGCGGCGCCCGCGCCGGAAAAAGCCGCGCGACACTTCAGCGTGCGTGAATTGCAGCAAGCCGCAAAACGGTCGGACGCCATTTTCCTCTCTTATTGGCTGGCGCCCAGCCAATCCTACGTTTGGGTGATCTCGCCGACGCGAACCAGGTCTTTCGCGCTGGGTGCCGCTGGCGACATCCAGTCCCTGGTGGACCGGTACAGCCGATGGATAGGTTCTTCCTCCGACTCCAATGCTATCCAGCGAGATCCATTGACTGGAGAAAGTGCTGACGCCCAACGCCTCTACCACACCCTGATCGGTCCCGCCGCTCCGCTCATTCCCGCCAACGCGCGCGTCATCATCGTGCCCGACGGCGCCTTGCACTATCTGAATTTCGAGACACTGCCTGTCGATGGAGAAAACGGAGGGGAACGGCACTATTGGATCGAAGACGTGACCGTGGCCATCGCTCCATCGCTGGCCATCGCCGCGGCCGCGCCCACGCCGGGAAGGGGCGCTCCTAAGTCTCTGCTGATCATGGGGGATGCCGTCTACTCGGGTAAAGACTTCCAGAAGCTGGGATACGCTCCCGAGGAGATCGACAAGGTTTGCCAACACTTTGTCCCCGCGGAAACGAAGGTGATCAAAGGACCTGGCGCAAATCCGTCAGCCTATCGCCAGGCCGATCCACAACGGTTTGCCGCCATTCACTTCAGCGCGCATGGGGAAGCCAACCAGCAAAGCCCGCTGGATTCCGCTATTATTCTCTCGCTTACTAAAGAGGGGGCTTTCAAACTCTACGCGCGCGATGTTATGGATGTGCCGCTGCACGCCGATCTGGTGACCATCTCCGCCTGCCATAGCGCCGGGGCGCGCGTTTACTCGGGCGAAGGCCTGGTGGGTTTCGCATGGGCGTTCCTGAGAGCGGGCGCGCGCTATGTGGTCGCCGGGCTCTGGGATGTTACCGATAATTCCACTCCGGACATGATGGATCGGTTTTACGGAGCCATCCAAGCCGGCCAAAGCCCGGTGGCCGCCCTGCGCATCGCCAAGCTGGCGATGATTCACTCCGCGAGCGCTTTCCGAAAACCTTACTACTGGGGGCCGTTCCAGATCTACATTAAGCAAGGCGCCGGGTTCTAAAGCAGGGTGCTGGCGTACTCCTCGCCTAACGGTTGAAAAGTTCGCCAGAACCCACCACCTGGAACCAGCACCCTAGGGGGGCGTCAACTGGAACACCGAACCGTAACCGCCCGCCGTACCGCCAACATACGTCGAGCCGTAGTAGATTCCGCTGGCGCCCGGAACCAAACCGTTGGGGCCGCCTCCGTCATCGCCGTCAAAGACGTGCAGGACGGTTTCGGTCCATGGTCCGCTAGTCGTCGACTTTAACAGGAAGATCGTGCCGCAGCCCAGGTAAGACGCCCCGAAGCATTGATCCGTCGTAGACCCACCGCTGAAGGTCGTGCCGTACAGCAATCCGGAGGTGGTGAAGGATAGGTCCTGCGTGGGATGCGCTCCATCTATACCGGTGCCCGTGAAGGTATACAGCACCGCAAAAGTCCAGGGCGTGCCGCTCGTCGTCGGGGACGTAAGCGAGAATATCGTGCCGCAACCGGCCGCGTAGCCTCCCAACGGACAACCGGTGCTGCTCCCAGCCCAGAAAGTCGAACCATACAGCACTATGGACGTGCCGTTCGCGGTCTTCACGTAATGCAGGGTCACGCCGCTTTCCGGATCGCTTCCATCGGTGCCGTTCGTAGGTGAGGCTACGGTTCCCCCGAAAGAGTAGAGCACCGTCTCCGTCCAGACTCCGCCCGCCGCCGGCACCAACTCGAACACCGTGCCAAAACCGCCGCCTGCGGTAGATCCGGCCAAAACTCCACCTGTATAGGTCGTCCCATAGAGCACCTGGCTGGTGGCTTGGGTCACACCAGCCACGGGATTACCCCCGTCGGCGAGGCCTGTGAAGCTGTAGAGCACTTTCTCGGTCCATTTGCCACCCCCCGCCGGCACCACTTGGAACACCGTGCCAAAACCAGCAGTCCCGCCAGCATAGGTCGTGCCATAAAGCACCCCGCTGGTGGTGTTCAGGAACAGGCCGGCTTCCGGTTCCGCTCCATCCACGGGCGACACTGCGCTGCCCGTAAAGCTGTAGAGCACTTTCTCGGTCCATGGTCCGCCACCAGCCTTCGGTAGCAGTTCGAATACCGTGCCGTCGTCGGAAGTTCCCCCGAAGGTGGTCGTGCCATAAAGCACTCCGCTGGATGACAGGACCAGACCGGCTTGCGGACTCGCCCCGTCGCCGGGAACGTTGATCGGGTTGAAGCTGTAGAGTACCGTCTCGGTCCAGACTCCGCCCGCTCCCGGCACCAATTGGTATACCGAGCCCCAGCCATAAAGTCCGCCGTCGGCAGTCGTGCCATAGAGCACCCCACTGGTGGAGTTAAGGACCAGACCGGCTTCCACAAAACCGCCGGCGCCGCCCCCAGGGAAGCTGTAAAGCGTTGTCAGCTTAGGTTGTGCAGCCTCGGGCACGGTAACAGCGCCGCAAGGCACGGAAATTGCAAGCACCATTGCCAGGGCGTCACCTAACATACGCAGCCAGCGGCCGCACTTGGTGCTCTGTCGAACTATATCCATATCTCCGGATTCTGGTCTTATGCACACCCCAAAGTCAACCTATTCCGCCCATTCGCGAGCCCGTAATAGTACCATACCCCCATCGTCTACACGCGGCCGCTGGCTCCTCCCGATGAGTTCTGATAGGGATTGTACACTTCCTTCATTTTCAGTCCCGGTACCCCTAAAAGATATGCGTATAATTGTGGTTGAAACGGAGGTAGTGTTGAGAAAACTACTGATTGGTTCTGCATTTGGACTTCTTTTGACCACGGGCGCGTTCTGTGCCGAGGTCGTAGTCAAAATCGCTCCCCCTGCCGCGATTGTCGAAACACGGCCGGCGGCCCCCGGCGAGGGCTTTGTCTGGGTTCCAGGGTATCACCGCTGGGACGGCAATGCTTACGTATGGGTGCCGGGCGGTTGGCAGCACCCGCCCCGCCCGCACGCCAGGTGGGTGGCCCACAAATGGGTCCACAAGCATGGCGGCTACGTGTTGGTAGAAGGACACTGGCGCTAGCTCTTTAAGCCGCTCCGCGCCTGAAGCGCTTTGCGGGTTGCGCGGGAGATAGCCAGGTAGGCCAATCCGGGAAAGTGGCGTTGCAGGAAGATGCCCATCCTGGCATGCACCGGCAGTATATAGCTGCGCTTGCGGCGGTAGGCGGCGGAGACAATCTGCCGGGCGGCCCGGTCCGCGGGCAGCCTCAGTATTTTGGGCGGCGGAGGCCGTAGCGGTGCGTCGCTGTGCAGGCCGTGGTTATCCACCTGGTAAATCTCCGTATCTACGACTCCGGCCATCACGTGTGTGACGCTGACTCCGTAAGGCGCCAGCTCCAGGCCCAGGCCGCCCGCTAAACCGGCCAGCGCGAACTTGCTCATGCAATAAGGCGTGCCGCCCGGAATGGACATCGTCCCGAACATGCTGCCGATGAGCACGATGCGGCCGCGTGTCTGCTGGAGCGCAGGGAGCGCGGCAACCAGCGTCCGCAGGACGCCGAAGACGTTGGTCTCCATTTGCCGGCGGTAGTCGTCCAGGGTCAGATCGAGGAGCCGTCCGGCTACCGAAAAGCCGGCATTAGCCACGGCCACGTCCAGGCGCCCGAATTCCTTCAGGGCCAGTTCCACCGCACGCTCCAAATCGCCGTCGCGGGTTACATCGCCGGTCAGGGCCAGCGACCGCCGGCCGGCGCCGGTCAATTCTTCCGCCAGCGCGTGGATACGCTCGACGCGGCGGGCCAGCAGTACGGTATGCGCGCCTTCCCGCGCGAACTCCCGCGCCAGCGCCGCGCCAATGCCGGAAGAGGCGCCCGTGATCAGCGCCACCTGGCCGTCGAATCGGTTTTGCATGGAAAAACCATTCTCGCAGAGAACAGGTAAGATGAAGCGTGGGCGCAACCACTACCCTGCTGACCTTTGAGGAGTTCGAGAAACTGCCCGATGCGCCAGGCAAGCGCGAGCTCCTCGACGGGGAGTTGATCGCATTGCCGCCACCCAAATTCAAACACAGCCTGGTACAGCATCGCATCGCCGAAGCCCTGCGGCGATACGCCGTCGAGCACGAACTCCTGGTCTTCATCGAGGCTGGGTTCCGTATGGGAGCCCGCCGTAGCGAGTGGCTGCAGCCGGATGTCAGTGTGGTCTCGCAGCACCAAACCGAGCGCGTCGGTCCGGACGGCTACCTCGAAAACTCTCCTCTGATTGCCGTGGAAGTGATCTCCCCCGCCAACACTGCCGAGACAGTCGAGCGCAAGCTCGCCAAGTATCTCGAAAACGGCGCCGGCGAAGTGTGGGTGGCCTATCCTAAGACGCGCCGGATCTGGCGGTACCAGGGGCGGCAAGCTCAGGCCGTGATCGAGCGCGATATTTTCACCTCGCTGCTGTTGCCCGGATTTGAGATGGATCTGGCCGCAATCTTCCACTAGGCGCCGGCACGCCAATTGCTCGCCTGGTACCCTCCTTCAGTACCTTCCCTACACCTACCCCCTTCCCTACCTATCATTTCAAGCGCTATAATCATACGTTTGATTAAAACATCCGTGAATCCCACCAAGGAGCGCATCCTCGATACCGCAGAACGGTTGTTTGCCGAGCAGGGCTACACCGCTACTTCTCTGCGCGGCATCATCGCTGAAGCGGAGGTGAACCTTGCCGCCGTACATTACCATTTCCATTCCAAAGAGGCGCTGCTCGAAGCCGTGATTCTCCGGCGGTCGGTGCCGGCCAATCGGGAACGCCTGATTTTGCTGGACCGGTGCGAGCAGGCGGCGGGGAATCGTCCGCCGTCCCTGGAACAGGTGATTGAAGCCTTCGTGGCTCCCACGTTTCGCATGGCCCGCGATCCGGCCAGCGGAGGCATGATTTTCATGCGCCTGCTGGGGCGCCTCCACGCCGAAGGCGATCTGCTGTCCGGTATACTCATCGCCCAGTTCCGCGATGTGCTGGAGCGTTTCGGCGCCGCCATGCGCCGGGCACTGCCGGACTTGCCGCCAGGGGAGTTATTCTGGCGTCTGAATTTTGCCATAGGGGCGCTAGGCCAGGCCCTGCGCGGAGGATCGAAGGATCTGGGAGTCATCTCGGATTTTTCCCGCGCTTCCAATTCGGAACTGGCCCTGGAGGAGCTGATCGCCTTCCTGAGCGCGGGATTCCGCGCTCCGCTCACCCATGCAATTGAACGAGCCCATGCTGTTGTAGAGGAGAGATAAGAATGCGCCGCTATTTGCCGATTCTGCTTATGGCCGTCCCACTCGCCGGTTGGGCGGCAGACCCCATACCCGAACGGGGACCGCTGGTTCTTACCCTGAAACGCGCCGTAGAACTGGCTGTTTCTCCGGAAGGCAATACTTACATCCAGCTTTCCGACGAAAACGTCCGGCAGGCCAAGGCCCGGTCGGCGGAGGCGCGCTCGGCGTTTCTGCCCGACATCGAAGCCCAGGCCGGCGAAGAGACCGCCATGAAAAGCTTAGCCGCCCTGGGCCTGGACCTGGCCACCGACCAGACCCTGCTCGGAGCCGAGAACGGTCTGACCGGCACCTTCGCCCCCATCGAAAGAAGCCTGCTGAACGGAATCATCAAAGATATCCCGCGCGTGGTGGGCCCCTTTACCTCGGTGGATGTGCGCGCCCGGGCCACCGAGGACCTGTTGGACGTCGCCAATATCCGCCGCTATCAATCTTCCAAGGCCGCGCTGCGCGCCACCAAAGACGATCGTGCCAACACCGAAGTGTCGGTCTCCTCGACGGTCGCCAAGGCGTACCTGACCGCGCTGCGCGCCGACGCCGACGTGGAAGCCGACCAGGCCAACGTAGCCCTGGCCGAGGCCGTTCTGAAGCAGTCGGAGAACCAGAAGAACGCCGGCACCGGCACCGGCATCGAGGTCACCCGCGCCAAGGTGCAGCTCTCCAATGAAAAGCAGCACCTGCTGG
>Ga0302324_100009999_pt1 | contig 19716 bp, 20 predicted proteins | sample Palsa_T0_1_FD_201949 | JGI IMG/M metagenome (GOLD analysis project Ga0302324, IMG submission 201949) | Peat permafrost microbial communities from Stordalen Mire near Abisko, Sweden - Palsa_T0_1 | ecosystem: Environmental > Terrestrial > Soil > Palsa > Peat permafrost | place: Sweden: Abisko...
AACACCCAACCGGGAATCTGGATAAGGTTGCCCAGCGAAAAAAGAAACACGAAAAGGATCAGTCCGCCGGTCCGATATTGCAGGATGAGTTGCCGTATGAACGCTAGATTGAAGTGGTCCCGCAGTCCGGAGACTTCGAAGACCGTCAGCAGGACGCCCAGAAAAATGCCGACACCAAGCAGTCGCTTATAGCGCTGGACAATGGGGATCATGATATCAATCATGAGCGAGTCACCGTTGGAGGCAATCGGTCAGCGCGAACCACCTCACGTCGCGGCGCTTTCCAACGGAATATTACTCAGGCCAATGACCGCTTGGCGGTGTGGTGGGGCGACTCTTACGGGGTCTGTCTCAAGCGTGAGAGCAGATGCAGTTGATGGCCCCTCCACCCCGGCTTCTTCACTGTTTCAGAAGAAGGCCGAAAACACCATCCCTCACCATACAAGCAATTGATGATGCAGCGAAATTACTACACCTTTTGACGGCTTTGTAACCGTTAGTCGTGGGTTCGATTCTTACTGCGGGCACCACTTTCTGAAATGCAGACTAAGTACTTGACCTCACTGCTCCCGCTTGGCATGAGACGATGCCACCAGGCTTAGGTTGCATGGTCACTCGCCCCCGTGATCAAGCGGGTTCCACTCTGAAACGTCAGGTAGGACCAGAACCAGTCGAGCATGACCGAAAAGCGATTTCGCGCGCCGACGAGAGACGCCAGGTGGACCGCGCCCCAGAACCACCACGCCAACGCGCCCGTGATCGTGACCAATCCAAAGTCGGCGACCGCAGCTTTACGGCCGATCGTTGCGAGGCTTCCGAGGTGCCTGTATTCGAATGCCCCGGGCATATTGCGACCGAGCACTCTGGCTCGTATTAACTTGGCCACGTAATTCCCACCCTGTTTCGCCGCCGGCGCCAACCCCGGGACCGGCTTGCCGTGCCACGACTGGGCGAGTGCGGTATCTCCGATGGCGAATACATTAGGCACACCCGCAACCGATAAATCGGGCTCGACTTTGAGTCGGCCTGCATTGTCGCATTCGGCCCCAAGCCAACGCCCTGCCGGCGAAGCGATGACGCCGGCAGCCCACAATACAGTCTTGGAGGGAATCCGCTGGCTGTTAACCAACACGCCATCGTCGTCGATGTGCTCGACCCTGCTGTTGATCAACACCTCGACGCCCAGCTGCTCGAGCGATTTCCTCGCGATTGCCGAAAGCACCTCGGGAAACGTCGGCAAAATGCGAGAGCCAGCATGCACCAGAATAATGCGAGCTTGCGCCGGGTCGAAACTGCGAAACTCCTTTTCCATCCCGAAGCGCGCCAGCTCGGCGATCGCGCCGGCGAGCTCGACACCGGTGGGTCCGCCGCCGACGACCAGAAAAGTCAGCAGACGGCTGTGCTCGCTCAGATCCGTCGTCGCCTCGGCCAGCTCGAAGGCGAGGAGCAACCGCCGCCTTACTTCGGTCGCGTCCTCGACTCGCTTGAGCCCGGGAGCGTAAGGCTTCCATTCATCATGGCCGAAGTAGCTATGGCCAGCACCAGTTGCGAGCACCAGGTAATCGTAGGGCTCGCGCTTTTCCCCGATTAAGACTTGCCGGTGAGCCGTGTCGATGGCGGTGACGGTACCAAGCAGTACGCGTGCATTGAACTGGTCGCGAAACAAGCCGCGTACTGGCACTGCGATATCTCCGGGCGACAGGGCGGTCGTAGCGACTTGATACAGTAGCGGCTGAAAAAGGTGGTAGTTGTGCCGGTCGATCAAAGTAATCTGCACCGGCGTCCGGCCGAGGCGCGTTGCACACGCGATGCCGCCGAATCCTGCACCGACAATGACGACACGCGGCAGACCTTGCAAGGAAAACGCAGGTTTGCCCTCGAGCTGCGGATAGCGCCGCTTGAGCAAGCGATTGATCATCGCGTCGAACGAGAGTCGACCGGGACCGTGCACGGCGAGTAGCGCAAAGGCCATCAGCCAATACACGCTATCCGTAGCCCGCGGGTCCATCATGGCGGTGGCAGACGATGCGCCAAGAAATCCGAGCGTGACATACCGCGTGCCAATGCCGAGGGCCAGAAGCAGCGCACCGAGCACCGCCGTGGAAGCGACCAGTGCCTGCGCCGACGCCAGTGGCAGCAATAGCGCTAAGTGATTCAACCCAAGCCAGGCAGCAATGATGGTTGCGGCAAGCCACCAACGTAGAGCGAGCTTGTACACCGGAAGCCCGTACCGGGTCGTGAACTCAAGTAGCTTTACGCCGCGTGCGGCCAACGGTAAGGCACTGTCGACGAGTCCATGGCTCAAACTTCGATCGAGCGAAAGCGACCCGGCGCCGCGAATGACGAAATACGCAAACAAAGCCGTCCAGAATAGCTGCTCGTCGAGCGCTTCGTAGTTAAGCTGAATGACCAGCGACAGGACCAACATCGACAACGCCGCGAACCGGGTGGCGAGCCCGACGGTCAACAGAATCGAGCCCAAGAGCTCGATCGTTACGCCGACATATGCCGCGGTGACGGGATCCAGCCATGAGACAGGATATTCATAGCGCGCCAACGCCAGTGCCGCGTCCCAACGCGAAATCTTGAGGATACCCGAGACGAAAAAGCTATGCGCCAGCCATACCCGAATCAACAGGTCGATGATCGGGCCGAGCGATCTTTCAGCGAAACGAAAGACGACCCCGATCCAGCCGATCGCGTCAGCAACCCAAGTGACACGCGAAACGCTTGGTGGAGATGCACTGATCGCCATCGTCTCTCCTTCACGCGTGCCCTCGTAGTGGCTAAGGATACAACGCTCTAGGCAGCGCGGTCGGAACCATCAAAAGCACGTGGCAACCGATCCATGGATAGCTGGCTATGTCGGCGATCGAATAAACCTCGGCGATGAATTCGCGATGCTGCAATCGATGATCTGCTCGCATACTACAATCCCCTGACGCTACCAGATCGAAAGAGCCTAGGAAGTTCAGCGAGTGATTGAATACGACAGTCCGCTTCTAACTCGAACTGCTCCATTCGCATCCGGATAGCCTTGAACATCGTGAATGGTCGAATAACTTGGTTGTTTTCCAGTTCGTTCGCCAATGCCGCAGCGGAAATCCGCTCGATCCACGCTACGTTGAGCCCGAAGTTCTTCGCGCCGCAGACATCAAATGCATTCGACGAGACGAATAGCACGTCCTTTGGTGACACACCCAGTGCTGTCTCGATCAACCCATAGGCTTGCGCGCTCGGCTTGAAGATTTTTACGGCGTCAACACTGATTGTCGCATCCAGGACTTTCTCCAGGCCCGAGTTATGGACAAGCGCGTTGAGCATCGCCGGGCTGCCGTTCGAGAGGATTGCAAGCTTATAGTCAGCCAAAGCCGTAAGCGCCTGCCTGGCTTCCGGATAGAGGTCGAGATGACAATATTTGTCCATGATCTGGTCGAAAATTGTGTCGTCATGGTTAAGCCCCAGGCAGTCAATCGTGTACGTCAGTGAGTCCTGAGTTATTTCCCAGAAATCCTTGTAACGTCCCATCAGCGAGCGCAGCCATGTGTATTCCAACTGTTTGATGCGCCAGAGCTGCGTGATGAATTCACCGTATCCAGGAAACGCTTGATCGGTGACCGACGCGACCGACTGGACGTCGTATAGCGTTCCATATGCGTCAAAAACTATCGCCTTGATGGCCATGTCTGCGTGCCCTCCGAGGGGCTATTCCGCCGCCAAGCCGGTGTGAACCTGACGGGAGAAGCGTTCGAACCGCTCCTCGTTCGCCAGATCGCGTCCGGTGAGCAATGTTCCGAGGATCGCTCCGAGAAACCCGAGCGGCATCGACACGACGGTGGGATTGACGAGCGGCCATATCGCATCGGCACCTCGCACGGCCGGGCCGATCATTGCCAACACCACGGATGAGACAAGACCGACAAGCATGCCGCCAACCACGCCGCCCGTGTTGAATCGTCGCCAGAAGAGCGAAAGGATCAGCACCGGGAAATTGGCGCTGGCTGCGACGCAGATCGCCAAGATCACGAGGACAGCTACATTGACACCCTGCACCAGGATGCCGAGAGCGATTGCCAGAACCCCGATCACAACCGTCGAGATGCGCGCCACCCACACCTCCTTATGCTCTTCAATCCGACCCCGCTTGATCCAATTGACGTAAAAGTCGTGAGCGATCGCGCCCGAAGTCGACAGCGTGAGGCCGGAGACGACGGCGAGGATAGTCGCGACCGCGACGGCGGAAACAAAACCCAGCATGATGTCTCCACCCAGCGTACCCTTGCCACCGCCGAGAAACTGAGCCAGAAGCGGCAACGTCAGGTTGCCGCCTTTGTCGGCGGCCCGGATCGCGTCCTGGCCAACCAGATTGGCCGCCGCGAGCCCAAATAGGGTGGTTGCCACGAAGAATGCTCCGGCCAGAAACATGACCCAAACCACCGACCGGCGCGCCGTTCTGGCATCTGGAACGGTGTAGAAACGCGTCATGACGTGAGGCAACCCCGCGAGCCCGAGCACATAGCCGAGACCGAGCGAAATCTGGTCTAATGGATTCTTCAGATAGTTGCCAGGCAAGAGGAATTGCGGCCCATAGCGTGACTCGGCATCCTGAAAGAAATTCAACGGATTGAAGTGCACTGTCGCCAGCGCCAGCAACAAGACGAGTGCACCGGCCGCCAGCATCAGGACCGCTTTTACGATCTGGACCCAGGTCGTTGCGAGCATCCCGCCAAACCCAACGTACACGATCATACTTGCGCCCACGAAAATCACTGCCCAGTTATATGAAATTCCGGTTAGAAGCTTGACGAGCACCCCCGCGCCAGCCATTTGCGGCATGAGATAGGCGAAGTTGACGACGATCGTGCCGCTAATCACCGCTAGGAGCGATGTCCTGGTCTGCATTCGGATGCGGATGACGTCACCAAGCGTGTATTTGCCGCTATTGCGTAACGGTTCCGCGATAAAAAATAGTACGGTACAAAACGCCATCAAGGGACCGAGGGCATACAAAGCGCCGTCCATCCCATAGAGCGCTGTGAGCCCGGTAAACCCCAGGAAAGCCGCGGCGCTGCACCAGTCTCCCGCGAGGGCGAAACCATTCTGCGCCGCAGTGAGCTTGTTGGCCGCGGCGTAGAATTCGCTCGTCGTGGACGTGCGTTTGGCAGCCCAATAAGTAATGGCCAAGGTGATGGCGAGAATAACTGCAAAGATACCGCGCGTAATACTCATCGCGGGCACTCCTTCTCGTTCATTGCAGCCAGGGCTTTTTGGGTCAGCGGATCGAAAGTTGCGTTTGCAACCCGTACATAGATGATCGCCAGCGCCCAGGCCAATGCATAGTTGGCGGCGATCAGTATGAATCCGACATTGACCGCACCGATGACCTTGTGCCCCATGAATTCCTTGGCGAAGCCGGCAAGCGCTGTCAGCCCGAGGTAACCGACAAGAAAAATCACTGTCATCGGCACGAGGAATGAACGTTTTGCGGCGATTAAGGTGTGGACGGCGTCCCGCGTGGCGATCGCCGCGCCAGTTTCGTCCTCTCGCCGCGCGTTGGTGGAAACAGCGTTGGTGCCCATGCGGATATCCTCCCAATCTCGCTGCTAAGGTCTCGCGCTCGCAGAACAGACTTCATGTTCTGCAATGCGGGCGCGCCCAGTCAGTACCGATCGTTACTCGCAGCAATGCCGCCAGCAGCCAGCTGTGGTGTCTATCTACGTGGTCGCGATCCGGGACTCGCAAGTGCCTTGAAGGCGACGTCGACGACTCCTTCCAGCACTCGCCGTTCGGGCTTGGTCTTCGCGAGGATGTTCAAACCCTGCACGAGGCAGACCAGATAGGCGGCACCTTGCTGGCCGACACCCTGAACCAACTCGCCGGACACTTGGGCACGGGCCAGCGCGCTGGCGAACGCGGATTCGATTCGTGCCAGATGCAACTTGACCCGGGCAGCAACGTCGGGATCGTGCAGCGCGAGTTCGGCGACCGAATTCGTGATGAGACAACCCCATCGCCGCTTGCCATCCAGCATCGCGGCGATGAGATGATCGAAGTACGAGCGGATGCCGCTCAGCCCGGAATGTCCGCTGCCGATCCGCTCGATGGCCTGTCGCGATACGGTGTCGACGTAGCGGTCGAGGGCCGCCAGAAAAAGTGCGCGTTTGTCGCCAAAGGTGCCATAGAGGCTCCCCGGATTGAGTCTCATCGCGGCGCACAGATCCTGAACCGCTGTTCGGTCAAAACCGTGCTCCCAGAACGTATCCACCGCTTCGTCCAGCACCGCGGCTTCGTCGAATTCCTTTGGTCGTGCCATCTGTAGTAATAAGTTAGTCGTCGTTCAAGAACTATGCCTCGGTCCATAGACCGGTAGGCCTAATGCCCCAATCCTTGACACACTCATTTTATTGAACGTACACTCAATAATAGCTCAAAATCGAGGCGAGTCAAGATGCAAATCGCGGTGATGGGAACGGGTGGTGTCGGCGGCTATTTCGGGACCCGTCTGGCGCTTGGCGGCTGCGACGTCAGCTTCATCGCGCGCGGTGGACACCTCGAGGCGATTCGGCAGCGCGGCCTCAAGGTCGAGAGCCCGTTGGGCGACATGCATCTGGCGACTCCGCGAGCGACCGACGACCCGGCCGATATCGGGGCGGTCGACCTGGTCCTTTTCGGGGTCAAGCTCTGGGATACGGAAACAGCGGCGAAGGCGGTGGCGCCGTTGATCGGGCAGGAAACGGCGGTCGTTTCGCTGCAGAACGGCGTCCGCAAGGACGATATTTTGCGTGACGTCCTGGGCGACCGCGCAGTGATTGGCGGTGCCTGCTACATCGCCGCGCAAATCGCGCAGCCGGGCGTCATTCGCCACTCCGGCACGATGCAGAAGATCGTTTTCGGCGAGTACGACGGCAAACGCTCGACGCGCGCAGAGGCGTTTCTGAACGCCTGCCAGCGAGCAGGGATCGACGCCGAGATCAGCGCCGACATCCGCCGCACGATCTGGGAGAAATTCGTATTCCTGGTCGGGCTGTCGGGGCTGACCACGACCATACGCAAGCCGATCGGACCGATCCGCTCGAACCCGCGCACGCGCGCGCTGCTCCTCGATGCGATGCGCGAGGTCGTCGCGGTGGGTCGCGCGCAGGGCGTACAGCTCGCCGCGGACTTCGCCGACAGTCGACTCGCGTTCGCCGACGGCCTGCCCGAAACGATGACCTCCTCGATGCACAACGACCTCGAGCGCGGTAACCGGCTGGAGGTCGACGGGCTGAGCGGAGACGTCGTCGAGCGCGGCCGCTCGGCGAACGTTCCGACGCCGGTCAACCGCGCCATCTACGACATTTTGATCCTGCACGCGGCGGGACAGGGCCAAGCGTGAAGTGAGCGCGGTTCTGCACGTCCAGGCGCTTCGCGGCACGCCGGTGGCAGTGCCGCTGGCGCGGTCGCTCGCCACGAGCGCGCAAACCATTCGCGATGCGCCTTTGCTCTTGGTCGACCTCGACACCGCGGAGGGGATTACTGGCCGCGCGTACTTGTTCTGTTATCTTCCGGCGGTCCCCGCCGCGGTTGCGCACATCCTCGATGCTGCGTCTGGTGTCATCGCCGGCGCGCGTGTCGCGCCGCTCGATATCGGCAAGACGCTGACGCGGCACTTCCGGTTGATCGGAGTGCGCGGCATCGTCGCGATGGCGCTCGCCGGCATCGACGTCGCCTGCTGGGATGCGCTGGCGATCGCCGCCGGCATGCCGCTTTCCGCGTTTCTCGGCGCGGCTCCGAAGCCGATGCGCGCTTACAACAGCAATGGCCTCGGTTTGATCGAGGCCGAGGCCGCGGCGGACGAGGCCGAGGAGCTGCTCGTCGGCGGCTTCAGCGCGATCAAGATGCGCCTGGGGCGTCCTACACTGGACGCCGATCTCGCGGCGATCCGTGCCGTTCGCAGGCGCGTGCCGGATGAGATCAAGATCATGGCCGATTTCAATCAGGCGCTCACGCTCGCGGAAGCGAAGCGTCGTTGCCATGCCATCGATGGTGAGGGCCTTTACTGGATCGAAGAACCGATCCGGCATGACGACTATGCCGGGTGCGCCGAGCTTGCACGCGAGCTCGACACGCCGATCCAGATCGGCGAGAACTTCGCCAGCCCTCACGCGATGGCCACCGCGATCGCGGCGCGCGCCGCCGACTTCATGATGCCCGACCTGGAACGCATCGGCGGCGTGACGGGCTGGCAGCAGGCCGCAGCGTTGGCGGCTACCGCAGGAATCGGGATCTCGTCGCACCTTTTTCCGGAGGCGAGCGCACATCTTCTCGCGGCAAGCCCCAGCGCTCACTGGCTGGAGTATGTGGACTGGGCGGCTCCGATCCTGGCTGAGCCAATGCAAATCGTCGACGGCTGCGGTCACATTCGCGACACGCCGGGCACAGGTGTGGTCTGGAATGACGAAGCCGTGGCCCGGTATCAATTGCCGTGAACGGCGGAGTTATCCGACCCTAGGTGCGCTTCGTTGACTATTGCGGAGATTTGGCCGCAAGAATTTCAGCCTTCTCGATCGCCGGCGGTTGGGCCAGGAGCTCGGGAGCCTTCGCCATCAGCGCTGCGGCGACGCGGCCGGTGAGATGTGCCTGGCGTCCTGCGTCGTCCTGGAACGTATCGAAGATGCCGTACGTTGACGGCCCAAGTTTGATTGCGTACCAGGTGCTCGTCGCCGGCTCCTGCTGGACGAGAGCGAGACCGCCGCGCAGGAATTCTTCGACGGCTGACTCTTTACCGGGCTTTGCTTCCAATCGAACCAGCAGCGCTACCTTGACCATTTTCCGGCTCCTATATTAATCAATTGACTCAAGCCCGCTCTCGGGCTGACGACAGAGCGGCGCAGACTCGGTCCTCGACTAGCCCTGTCCGCTAGAAATGCGTGGTGATTGCGGTCAACCATTCGGGCGACACCGCAACCAGCCACGCTTCGATCACCTTTTCCGTACCCGTGAGAATCAGGACTCCGACTTCAAGCATCAGCGCCCCGAGCAGATACTTGCCGACCACTCCTGCCCCCAGCAGCGTTTTCCGCGCCCGCACCATCGCCGCTCGCGAGAAACGCCCTACGATCACCAGCGGCAGCGCGGCGCCAACGCCGAACAAAGCCATGACCCCCGCGACTTGTGGAAGCTGCCTGCCTTGGCTGGCCAGCGTAGCGGCCGCTCCCAACGTGGGGCCAACGCAAGGAGCCCAGACGAGGCCCAGCAAGAGCCCGACCGTAAACTGCCCGGCCAAACCCTCGAGGCGGAAGCGGGCGATGAGCCGGTCGCCCAGCGTGCTCAAGGACGAGGTGGCTGCTGCGAAGCGTTGCTGTAGCGTCCCGCTGATCAAAACGGCGCCCAGCGCCACCAGAAGAATCGCCGCAAGGTTGCGAAACCATTCGGCGTCCAGGCCGATCGCGAAGCCTACCGTGGCGATGAACATGCCGACCACCGTGAACGACAGGGCAAGCCCAACCGTCAATGCAACCGCGCCGAGACGATGCGCGGCCACCGCGCCTCCGAACACGATAGGAACGAGAGGCAAGACGCAGGGAGAGAGAATGGACAGCACTCCGGCAAGGAAGCCGAAGCCGTAGCCTCCGAGGCCGAGATTCACTTTTCATTCCGAACGGGAAGTCTAGGAAGCCTTGCCGAGCAGCGACGCAATCGACTCCCGACGCGTGTCGCCGGTAGAGCGCCCGAGCTCCTTGCCGCCTCGGAACACGATGAATGTGCTTTGCTGCGAGACCCCAAATATGCGCCGCACGTCCTTTTGCGTATCGAAGTTGACTTTGAGGCGCGTGTATCCGGCGAACTGCGGGCGGGTGAGGAGCTCGGACACAATAGGCTCCTGCGCCTTGCACGTCGGGCACCAATCGGCGTAGACGTCGATCAATATCGGCTTACCGGCGGCCTGGAGAGCTTGAAACGTTGCCTGGTCAAACGGCTTGGTCTCGGCAGCGTGAGCGGTGACGGCGAGCGCTAGCGCAATGGCCGTGAAAAACGCGGTGACGGTGGATCTCATGACCTTCTCCTTGGCGGCAGGAAACCAGTGCGTTGTCTGACATCGGTTGAGACGCCTTGGTTCCTGGAGAGTAGGCCGCTGATCGCATCGAGTCTCACTCGTTCCGCCCCGCGGAACGGGCGGCCCCGTGGCATTAATCGTGGCCACGCCGCGCCGACAGGTCTTGCAGAGCCTGCCTAAAGACGACCCTCTGCCTAAAGGCACTTGCCGAGTTCTGCAATCTTCCTTCGCCCATGTCGAGCGCGTGTTTGTTCGTATAACGGAGTAGGAGCCTAGCACGATGGTTGTAGCGGTCGGCATCACCGGTCAGCGGCAGCGGTGGTTCGGCGTAGCGCTTGTCTTCTTTCGGGCCATTGAACGAGTTGGGCTCGTAGTAGGCATCCGGGTTCTTCGCGTTGTTGTCGAAGAACCGCATTGGACCGTTCTTGTGGTAGTGGTGCACCGGGAAGCGTGGAGCCTGTAGGCCGCTACCGAACCCCTCGATGACTTGCATTGGTCAGGCCCGATAGCCTGATACGAACGGATCAAGATCGAATTCGGTCTTGAAAAAATTGACGAAGGCGTTCACCTTCGCCGAGTAACGTCGATTCGTGGGTGACACCGCATGAATCGGCATCGGCTTCGGCTGATAATCCTTGAGGACGACCTTTAGACGCTTGGCCCGGATGTCGTCACCAAACAGCCAGATCGGAGAGAGGGCAATTCCGATCCCCGACAGCGTTGCAGCGCGCACCGCTTCCGAACTGTTGGACTGAAAAGTTCCCGAGACTCGAACCGAGCGGTCACGCCCCCCACGCAAATAGGGCCAGGCGTTCGCTGTGGCGAGACCCGTATAGAGGATGCAGTTGTGCGATTTCAGGTCGTCGGGGGAGTCGGGTTCTTTATGGAGTTTGAAATAGGCGGGGGCACCAACCGTCACCCGGAAAGTCGTGCCGATGCGGCGCGCGATGAGATTGCTCTCCTTCAATTCGCCAATACGGAAGGCGACGTCGATGCCATCTTCCACCAGATCGACAAAGCGATCGTTCATATGCAGGTCGACGCGTAACAAAGGGTAGCGCTGCATGAACGCGCGCATACGGCTCATCACCTGTGTTCGCCCGAAGCCTGCCGACGTCGCTACGTGGAGCGTCCCGATGATTTCTTCGCGGCCGGTTTTAAACGACGCTTCGGCACTTTCAACGGCATCGACAATCGTTCGGCACTGTTCGTAAAAATGCCGGCCGTCGGCCGTCAATGCCAATTGACGGGTTGAGCGCGCGAAGAGCTTACCTGCGAGGCGCCTTTCCAGCGACGCGATAAGCTTGCTCACCGTCGGCTGCGTCATATTCATTTCCCGCGCCACTGCGGAGAAGCTGCCCCTCTCGACGCAACGGATAAACGCGGTCATGGCGGTCAAACGGTCCATCAGCGTTCCTTTCATTCCATTTCGGAATACCCACTATACCCGCCTATGGCCTTCCGCGAAGGCTTCTCGAGGGCGATATTGCGGGCTGTGGCGACCGGCAGAAGCCCTGAGGCCCTGTCGTCCAGTCGTCAATCTGGAGGTAAGGATGTTGTTGCAGACCGAACTCAACGCCTTCCAGGCTGCCTGGAAGGAGCGCGCAGGCGGCGACGTCGCGGCAACCATCGCCGCCGACAACGAGGCTCTGCTGCGATCGGGGCTTGTCGCGCGCGCTTTGCAAGCAGGTGCGAAGTTCCCGGACCTGAGGCTTGCCAATGCGCGTGGTGGGCAAACCCGTATTTACGACGCCGTTGCTCGTGGTCCGCTCGTCGTCACGTTTTACCGGGGCGGCTGGTGTCCGTACTGCAACCTGGAGTTGCGGGCGTATCAAAGCGCGCTCGGTGACATTCGCGCGCTCGGCGCCGAGCTTATTGCGATCTCTCCAGAAGCGCCAGACCACACGCTTTCGACCGCAGAAAATAACGATCTGAAGTTCGAAGTCCTTAGCGACGTCAATGGCGCACTCGAAGACGCGCTTGGCATCCGCTTCGATCTCAGCGACCCCATTGTCGCGTTGTACAAACGCTTCGGCCACGATCTGCCGTCGCACAACGGCGATGGCCGCTGGTCGCTGCCCGTGCCCGCGACCTATGTCGTCGACCGCGATGGGCGGATCGTGCTCGCCTTCGTGGATCCGGACTACCGCAAGCGACTGGAGCCGGCGACAGCGATCGCGGCCTTGCGCAAGATCAAGGTGGCGGCGACCACGTAGCTGTCAATGCTTCCACGAAGGTATCCATTGCGGGCGACCTATGATCGATCTCTATTACTGGACGACACCCAACGGCCACAAGATCACCATCTTCCTCGAGGAAGTGGCGTTGCCGTACACGATCAAGCCGGTGAACATTTCCAAGGGCGAGCAATTTGCTTCCGAGTTTCTCGCAATTTCGCCCAATAACCGCATCCCGGCCATCGTGGACCACGCGCCGGTGGACGGCGGCGGCCCGCTCGCCCTGTTCGAATCCGGCGCGATTCTCCAATACCTTGCACGCAAGACCAGAAAGCTGCTGCCCGCCGATCTGCGCCGGTACAGCGAGGTCATGCAATGGCTGTTCTGGCAAACGAGCGGGCTGGGCCCGATGCTGGGGCAAAACCATCACTTTGCGCACTACGCCCCTGAGGCGCTGCCTTATGCCATCGATCGTTACGTGAAAGAAACCGAACGCCTTTACGCGGTAATCGACCGCCGTTTGCAGCATCGAGAATTCATTGCCGACGCCTATTCGATCGCCGATATTGCCAGCTATCCGTGGATCGTTCCGCATGCACGACAGGGGATGCGGCTCGAAGACTTCCCGCATCTCAGACGCTGGTTCAATGCGATGCGTGTACGGCCGGCGGTGCAGCGCGCCTACGCGAAAGCAGCCGAGATCAACACGGCGCCGACGGTTACCGAAGCGGCCAAGGCAATCCTGTTTGGGCAAGGACGAAGACTGGCGGCCTGACCACACGGCGGCTGGATGTAAGAAAAAGGCAGGTTGGAAGGACGAATGGCTACACGTGATACCTGAGGTAAACATGAACCGACGAATCAATGCGATTCTGACAATCGCCCTTTTGATGCCGACCTTCAGCTTCGCGGCATGCGATGTGAAGAGCGGTCCGAAAACCGCTGCGCTGGTCGAGCTCTACACGTCGGAAGGCTGTTCGAGCTGTCCGCCGGCCGACAAGCAACTCAGCCAGTTCCCGTCACCTGAATACAGCTTGGGCCAGGTCGTCCCGATCTCGCTTCACGTCGACTACTGGGATTACATCGGTTGGAAGGAGCCGTTTGCCCAACCTAAGTTCTCGGAGCGCCAAAGCTGGCTCGTTCACGCCAATGGACACAAGACCTCGTTCACGCCGCATTTCTTCGTCTCAGGGACGGAAGTTCGTGATTGGCGCGGCGACCTTAGTGACGAATTGAAGCGGGTCACCGCCAGGCCGGCGCGCGCCAACATTAGCGTCCACGCTCAATTCACTGGACCTGGCGTGGTTTCCGTCGCGGCGTCCGTCACCGCGTCGGGCTCTGGAGACCCATTGGCTCTGTTTGTTGCGCTCACCGAAGACAAGCTTACGTCGAGTGTTTCGGCAGGCGAGAACCGCGGCGTCACCTTGTCGCACGATCACGTTGTGCGGGAATGGATCGGGCCCATTGCATTGAACGGTGATCAGGTCGATTTCAGGCAGACAGTGACGACTCGCTCGAGTTGGAATGCTGCGCAGTTGGGCATTGCCGGATTTGTCCAGGATCTGCGAACCGGACAGGTGCTCCAAGCCGTTGGGGCGTCACAATGTCTGCGGTCATGAAGATGAACGGCGGCGCCCGCTCTCCGTCGCGTCGCAGTCGCGGTCGTGGCAGCACTAGGCCGGTCACCTGCCACGCCCTCCCCGGTCAAGTTGTACTTGTATTGCAAGGTGGCGGTGCGGTCGGCGCCTTTCAGGCCGGGGTAATTCAAGCCATGCATGAAGCCGGTGTAGAGCCCGACTGGGTGATCGGCACTTCGATCGGTGCCATCAACGGGGCCATCATCGCGGGCAACCCGCCCGAGCACCGAGTGGAGCGCCTGCACGCATTCTGGGACATGGTCGAGCATCATCGCTGGCCTTTCGCCGATTCATTCGCGCTGCGGGCCCTCGGCCAACCCTTGACCAACTTGACGGCACTCACTCGCGGCATCCCCGGCTTCTTTGCACCGAACCCTGAGGCGTTGCTCGGTGTGCACGCCCCGGTCGGCTTGGAGCAGGCGGCTTATTACACGACATCTCCGCTCTCACAAACGTTGCTATCCTTGGTCGATTTCGCGCTCGTCAACGCCAAGAGCACGCGGTTCACGCTCGGTGCGGTCAACGCACGCACAGGCGTCATGCGTTACTTCGACAGCCGTGATGACATTCTTGGCGTCGAGCACGTCATGGCTTCGACCGCGCTCCCGCCAGCCTTTCCGGCGATTCGCATCGATGGCGAGCCGTACTGGGACGGCGGGATTTATTCCAATACGCCCATTGAGATCGTGCTCGATGACCAGCCGCGCTGCGATTCCGTCATCTTTGCCGTTCAATTGTGGAATGCTGTTGGGCCGGAACCCGAGTCGATCTGGCAGGTCCTTGGGCGGCAAAAGGAAATCCAGTACGCGAGCCGCGCTACAAACCACATTGCGCGGCAAAAGCAGATCCATCAACTGCGTCGCGTTATCACCGAACTCGCCGGCCACATCGACGCCACAAGACGGAAATCGAAGGCCGTGCAGGAGCTCGCGGCGTACGGCTGCACCACAACCATGCACGTGGTGGAGCTCACAGCACCACGTCTCGACGGGGAAGACCTGACCAAGGATATCGACTTCACACGCGCCGGCCTACGCGCGCGCTGGGAAGCGGGTTACGCCAACGCCAAAGAAAGCATAACCAGCGCCCCATGGGAACGCCCGGTGAATCCGCTGGAAGGTGTCGTAATTCACAACACCGAATCGGGTTTGTCCTAAGAGGGAGAAGCACCGGTGCGCTGCAGACAACTTTCGGCCGGAAGGCCTGGATTCGAGAAACACACTGCGTTCTTCGTCGGAAGGCCACACCCCGGACGATAACGCTGATACCAGTTCGGTGGGGGCTGATTGATCAGCTTCGCTGAAGATGCGTCATCTTGCAGTACAAACCCTAATTTTTTGGAGCCTTGAATGAACAAACTCGCTGCAGCTCTCATTTCCGCGTGTCTGATGTGTGCCGGCTCGGCCGTCTACGCACAGGACGATACGTCCAAGGATGCGATGTCTCACGACGCAATGTCTAAGGATGCGATGTCTCACGACGCAATGTCTAAGGATGCGATGTCCACGGATGCAATGACCAAGGACGCCACGGCCAAGAATGCGAAGGCCAAGATTGCCAAGAAAGGTAATCCGTCCGAGGACGCAATGAAGAAGGATGCGATGTCTCACGACGCGATGTCCAAGGATGAAGTGACGAAGTAACCCGGCAGCACGCGGGGTGGCATCATCGCCCCGCGCCGCTGCAACGTGCCTTCATGTCCGCTGATTGCCACATATCGTGGATCCAGCTCGAGTCTAAGGATGCAACCATGAACTGTCGCCATTGGATCGGTCGTGCCACGCTCCTCGTAGGCGCGTTGCTAGCGTGTCTACTCCTGACTGCAGTGCATGCTGCCGACTTTCTCGACCCGGAGGACGCGTTCAAGTTCTCCGCTGCGATCAGCGATGACGGCAGCGCCGTCGAGGCACGCTTCAGCATCGCCGACGGCTACTACCTCTACGGCGAGCGCTTCGGCTTCGCCGCGAGCGATGGCGCACAGCTTGGTGTTCCACAGTATCCGCCAGGCAAGATCAAGTTCGATGAAACCTTCAACAGGCAGGTTGAGGTCTATCGCGGCAACGTAGTCGTGAAGCTTCCGGTCCAAGCCGCCCGTGGCCCGTTCACACTAACCGCCAAGCTGCAGGGCTGCGCCGATCAGGGCATATGCTATCCGCCCGAGACGCGCACAGCCCACCTGATACTCGGCGCCGCTTCGAGTGCGCCGCCGCCATCGGGTACCGGCTTGACATCGGCCGCCTCCCCGTCGGCGACACCGACGGATGCAGGTCGCGTCGAAACCGCATTGATATCCCGATCGCTGCTCACAGTGCTGCCGATCTTTTTCGTGCTCGGCCTGCTGCTGAGCTTCACGCCGTGCGTGCTGCCGATGCTGCCGATCCTGTCGTCGATCATCGTCGGGCAGAGCAGCCATCAGCTCGATGAGGGCGCCCATGGGCTGACCAAGACCCGCGGCTTTGTGCTGGCACTCGCTTATGCGCTCGGCATGGCGATTGTTTATACCGGGCTCGGCATCGCCGCCGGTCTCGCCGGCGAAGGTCTCGCGGCGGCGCTGCAGCAGCCCTGGGTGCTGGCGTCGTTCGCTGCTCTGCTCGTCGCGCTCGCGCTATCGATGTTTGGCTTCTACGAATTGCAACTGCCTTCCTCCTGGCAAACGCGCCTCGCGCAGGCCTCGGGGCGCACCAGCGGCGGAACGCTCGCGGGCGTGTTCGCCATGGGGGCGATCAGCGCACTGATCGTCGGGCCCTGCGTTGCCGCGCCATTGGCTGGCGCCTTGCTGTACATCTCGCAAACACGCGATGTCGTGTTTGGCGGCAGCGCGCTGTTCGCGATGGCCGCTGGCATGAGCGTGCCGCTGCTTCTGGTCGGCGTCAGCGCGGGCTCGCTGCTGCCGCGCGCGGGCCGTTGGATGGAGTCGATCAAGCGCCTGTTCGGCGCGCTGCTGATTGCGGTCGCACTGTGGATGGTCTCGCCGGTAATTCCGGCCTGGGCTCAGATGCTAGCCTGGGCAGCATTCTTCATCGTCAGTGCCACGTACCTGTGCGCCTTGGATATGCTTCCCATGGATGTGAGCGGCTGGCAGCGCTTTGGCAAAGGTATTGGACTGGTGCTGCTCGTCCTCGGCGCTGTGCAGATCGTCGGCGCCGCGAGTGGGGGGCGTGATGTATTGCGGCCGCTGGAACGGTTGGCTTTGGGTGCCGGCGCCTCGGAGACGGGATCGCTGGCCTGGCGCCGCGTCGAGAGCATCGATCAGCTCGATGCGGCGCTCGCGGACACGAAGGGCAAGCCGGTGGTCCTCGACTTCTACGCGGACTGGTGCGTGTCCTGCAAGGAGATGGATCGCTTCACCTTCAACGATCCCCGCATCGCCAATAAGCTGGCGGGCATGCAGTTGCTGAGGGCGGATGTGACGGCGAACAGCGCTTACGACAAAGCGCTGCTCCAGCGGTTCGATCTGTTCGGGCCACCAGGCACGATCTTCTTCGATGGCCAAGGGCGTGAAGTGCCGGGGACTCGCGTGATCGGCTTCGAGCCGGCGATTCGATTCCTGACCAGTCTCGCGCGAGCCGCACGCCCAGCCGTGACTCCAACGATGTAAGCGGTCGTTGCCCTTAGGAGGCTAACATGATGGACAGAGTGCTTGCTCGATTGGGCCGGGCTCTCGCTGGGTATCTCTCGAAACCGCGGCGCCTTGGCGCGCAGCTCGCGACCTCGGCACCGGAGAAACTCGCTGGGGCGCTTGAGCCCGGCGACATTGTGCTGATCGAGGGCAACACGCGCGTCAGCGTCGCAATCAAGTACCTTACGCAGTCCACCTGGTCGCACTCGGCGCTCTACGTTGGCGACGCGCTCGGCGCGCCGCCCCCCGGGGAGGAACCGAAGGTGTTCATCGAGGCAGATCTCCGCGAAGGCGTGCGTGCGGTACCGCTTTCCGAGTACACGGGGTTTCACACACGCATCTGCCGGCCGGTGGGGCTTTCCCCGGAGGATGTGCGCAAGATGATCGAGTTCGCGGTGTCGCGCATCGGCAACTCCTACGATTTGAAGAACGTGTTCGACCTCGCAAGGTATCTTTTGCCCACGCCCCCCGTACCTTCGCGCTGGCGCCGCCGAATGCTCAGGCTCGGCAGCGGCGACCCGACGCGCGCCATCTGCTCGACGCTAATCGCGCAGGCCTACGAGTCGGTGCGTTACCCGATTCTGCCGCTGTACGTTCCGAGGCGGCTAGGCAAGCACGCGAAGGGTACGCAGGAAGAACTCCTGCGTATTCGCCACCACAGTCTGTTCGCACCGCGCGACTTCGACATCTCGCCGTACTTCGCGGTCGTCAAGCCGACCCTGGTGCACGGCTTCGACTACCAGAAGCTGCACTGGGTGGAAGATCATCGTCGCGTGCAGGGCGAAGCCATCAATCGTCGGCAAGACAGGACAAGCAATCGCACTCGCTGAATAGCATCCACTTCAGCGCAGTATGAGCCGGCGGCCCAAAGCGATAGATATCTTCTATCTATAACATATTAACAATCAATTTCCATAGACAATAGCGATTACGTATTGTGAGTAGCTACCAGCGGAGCCTTCCATGAGCAAACCGACCGAAAGCCCTACCAAGCCAATCAGCAATCGACTAACGACCAGTGCCGGCAATCCGGTTGCCGACAACCAGAATTCGCTCAGTGCCGGCTCTCGCCAAAGCGCGTGGCGCGGTGTGATCCTCTTCGCATTGGGAGTAACCGGGCTGTCTTCTTCCGAAGTTTGGTTGCTCGAGCGAGTCCCGAACTCGACGGGCGCAGACTACGTCTCGCTCACTAGTGGCCTGACGCTGGCATTGGACCAAGGGATGCGTGTCACGTCGACAAAGTCTTCGATGCCGGACGGCTTGATCAACGCCACGTCGGAAGACGAAAACAGTGCCTCCGGCAGCGCGCATCAACATGGTGAACCTGGCCAACAAATGACGGCGGTGGTCGGCGCTGCCTGCGGAACTCGGGGAGCCCCCATGTAGTCTGGCCCGGAGGCGGGCAGCGAGGACTTCCCGGACAACGCCGTGACGATAATTCGACACGAGGGAACGACTCAAGGGGTATCGCAGCCATGAATGGAGTGAAAGATGAGCGCAACCACTGACACGAGTACCGGCAAGTGCCCGGTCGTGCACTCGACTGGAGTAGGCAGGTCGAATCGTGACTGGTGGCCGAACCAGCTGAACCTTCAGGCTCTCAACCAGCATTCGCCCCTGTCCGATCCGATGGGCAACGCGTTCGACTACGCGAAGGAATTCAAGAGCCTCGATCTCGATGCGGTGATCAAGGACCTGCGTGGGCTGATGACCGACTCGCAGGACTGGTGGCCAGCCGACTTCGGTCACTACGGTGGCCTGTTCATCCGCATGGCATGGCACAGCGCGGGCACGTACCGCGTCGCCGACGGCCGCGGCGGCGCTGGCTCCGGCCAGCAGCGCTTCGCGCCTCTCAATAGCTGGCCGGACAACGCGAACCTGGACAAGGCGCGCCGCTTGCTGTGGCCGATCAAGCAGAAGTATGGCCGGAAGATCTCCTGGGCCGACCTCATGATTCTTACCGGCAACGTCGCACTGGAATCGATGGGCTTCAAGGTGTTTGGCTTCGGTGGCGGCCGCGTCGACGCCTGGGAACCGGAAGAGCTCTACTGGGGGCCGGAGGGGACGTGGCTCGGCGACGAACGCTACAGCGGCGAACGCGAACTGCAGAATCCGCTCGGCGCGGTGCAGATGGGCCTTATCTACGTGAATCCGGAGGGTCCTAACGGCAATCCCGATCCAGTTGCGGCGGCGCGCGATATCCGCGAGACGTTCTCGCGTATGGCGATGAACGACGACGAGACGGTC